>Ga0335074_10000287_pt1 | contig 76748 bp, 74 predicted proteins | sample Lox_Sample_23_FD_206715 | JGI IMG/M metagenome (GOLD analysis project Ga0335074, IMG submission 206715) | Soil microbial communities from Loxahatchee National Wildlife Refuge, Florida, United States - Lox_Sample_2.3 | ecosystem: Environmental > Terrestrial > Soil > Wetlands | place: USA...
CCCGGCAGCCCAGTACTGGTGGGAGCTACCTGTCGGGGAACGGGCATGGACAGCTCCAACGGAGTGGTGACTTTTGTGACCCGGCAGCAGAATGAACGCTGCGCCCTGACACTGGCCGGCGGCATCCTGTATATCGCTTATGGCAGTTATGCGGACACGGATCCCTATCATGGGTGGATACTTGGTTACAATCCCGCCACTCTACAACTGTTGACAAACTATATCTTCAACATCACGCCCAACGCGACGAAAGCCGTCTTTGGCCCCCATGCGGGGGAAGGCGGGCTGTGGATGGCGGGCGGCGGATTATGTGTAGATGACCAGACCAACTTATATTTTGAAGTGGCCAACGGCAGTTTTGACGCCAACACGGGAGGGGTGGATTATGGCGACAGTTTCGTAAAGCTCTCCGCGTCGAACGGGCTGGCAGTAGCTGATTATTTCACGCCCTTCAATCAGGCCGAATTGCAGGCAGGGGATGTGGATTTGGGGTCTGGCGCGCCGGTTTTGCTGCCGGACGATGTAGGAAGCGCAGCCCACCCGCACTTGATAGTTGGCGGCGGGAAGGAGTCAAAGATTTACCTGGTGGATCGCGACCACATGGGCCATTACAACGCCACGAATAACAGCCAGATTGTTCAGTCTTTTGAAATCAATGACGGCAAGTTGTTCAGCACACCGGCCTATTTCAACTACACGATTTATGATCAGGGCATCGGCGGCGTATTGGAGGCCTTCGCCATCAACAACGGCCACATTGATCCCACACCCACTTCCACAACCATGACCAGCTTCAGCGGTTTTGGCACCACGCCGTCCATTTCGGCCAACGGCTTGAGCAACGCAATTGTCTGGACGATTCAATCCGACGGTGCGGTTTGGGGCAGGCCGGCGATTTTACACGCCTACAACGCCACCAATCTGGCCGTGGAATTATACAACAGCGGCCAGTTGCCCGACCGCGACAATCCCGGCAACGCCGTCAAAATGACCGTCCCGACCATCGCCAACGGCAGGGTCTTTGTGGGCGCGCAATACGCCTTGTCCATTTTCGGGAATGGAATTTTTCTGCCCGACCCGGTCGTCTCACCCAAGGGCGGCAACTTCGCCAATCAGGTCACGGTGACGCTGACGGACGCCATGCCAAACGTCTCGATTTATTACACCCTGGATGACAGCACGCCTACGTCCGATTCCACCCTTTACACCGGGCCATTGGCAGTAACGAACACTTTAAAGCTCAAGGCGGTCGCCATCAAAACGGGAGCGGTCAACAGCGGCGTGACCGCCGCCGCTTTCCTCAACACTGCCGCCGCCGGACACGGCACCGGGCTGTTGAGCCAATACTGGAAGGGCGCGGACTTCGACACGCCGCCAACCCTGACTCGAACAGACGCGGTGGTGAATTTCGATTGGGAAACCGGCGGACCCGTGGGGCCGGGAAGTTTCAGCGCGCGCTGGGAAGGCTCGGTGCAGGCGCTGGACAGCGACACTTACAATTTCATGACCGTCACCCGCGGCGGCGTACGCCTGTGGATCAATGGCCGGCTGATTATTGATGACTGGACGGCTCCCTCATTCTGGACCACCAACAGCGTCGAGGTTCCGCTCCAATCCCAGCAATTTTACAATCTACAAATGGATTACCTCTCAAGTGAAAGTGGCGGCGGGGAGAAACTATTTTGGAGCAGTCCTTCCATCAGCCGGGAAATCATCCCCCAATCTCAACTCTATCCCTACATCAATCCCCCGCCGACCATTACCTTGGTGCGGCCGCCTACCGATGACACTTATGTGGGCAGCGCCAGCGTGACCTTGGGAGCGGATGCTGAAGCACCGGAAAACGACATCGTCAAAGTTGACTTCTACGCCAACGCCAACCGGCTCGGCACTTTGAGCAACAGCGTTTATGCGCCGATTTATGCAATTACCACGACCGGTTTGAATCCCGGCAGTTACGTCCTTACCGCCGTCGCCACCGACGGCAGCGGCCTAGTCAGCACTTCGGCTCCGGTCAAAATCACCGTCACCACCGGCAGTGGCCGGCCCTACGGCCTGACCAACCGGGAAGTTGCGCTGGCGTATTTGAACATGCCGGCCACTTACAACAGCGGCGCGCTGCCGCGATTGCTTTCCGAGACCGGGGTCTATCGCGACACGCTTCATCGCATCCCAACCAGTGGATTGATTCCTTATGCGCCCAACGTGCCCAAGTGGTCGGATGGCGCGGTGGCAAGCGATTATCTGGCCGTGCCCAACACCGGCGGGGTCATCACGCCAGACGAACAACTGCGATTGCATCCCACTGACGCCTGGACTTTTCCTGATGGAACTGTTTTTGTCAAAAACCTTGATCTTACCGTAGATGAAACCAATCCGAAAGCTCCCCGGCGGCGTTTGGAAACACAGATATTGGTCCGGGATGCCAACGGCGGCGTTTATGGCGTGATTTACAAATGGCGGGCGGACAACAGTGATGCCGACCTGCTCCTCACCAGTTCGAATGAAGACGTTCTGGTCACCAACGCGGACGGCGTCAGCATCCGGAAGTGGTATTATTGCAGCCCGTCGGATTGCCTGACTTGTCACACGCCCGGCGCCGGCTACGTGCTGGGAGTCAACACCCGCCAGTTGAACGGGAACTTCACATATCCCAGCGGAATCACCGACAACCAGATTCGCACCTTGAACCGGCTGGGACTTTTCAGCCCGGCCATCAATGAGGACAACGTTGCCGGTTATGCAAGGCTCTACGCGCTCACGAATTCGGGCGCATCGCTGGAAGAACGCGCGCGTTCCTACTTGAACGCCAACTGCGCGCAATGCCATCGTCCGGGCGGCGTAGGCAGTTACGATGCGCGCTACGACACGCCCCTCAAAGAGCAGCACATTGTCAATTATCCGGCGATATTTCCGCTGGTGGGCCGCGGCAACGCATTTATTGTCAAGCCACGGGACGTCGAGGATTCCATTCTCTGGCTGCGAATCAGCAGCCTTGAGCCAACGGTCAAGATGCCGCCGCTGGCGCACAACCTCGTTGACACCAATGCGGTAAAGTTGATCGGCGACTGGATCAACAGTCTGCCCGCTCCAGCGTCAAATCCCTAACCTGGCCTTGTCCCGTTTTTGTGGATATCAAAGGCGCGAGCCTGGCCGCCATTGTGAGCGCCAACGGCCATGGGCTGGCGGTGTGATTTTCGCTCGCCAATCATGCTAATTGGCCGACAACGCGGGATTATGCACTTCACAAATAATCAACCATCAAGGGAAGGAAACGGGCTGAATCCGTTTTTGAAACGGCCTAGCGGCTCGTTTTTTTCACGTTCGCCGGTCTCGAATTTTTCATCGTGGCTTTCCAGTCCGGTGGCGGCTTTACGTTCATCGCACGGCGCAATGCTTCACGAGGAGGCAGGGAGCATTGCAGCGGCGGTTCGTGCTTTGTTTTGCTCACAAAATCATTAAAGCACAAAACCCCTTAATTTTCAATGGTTTTTCATTTCAAAAAAAGTATTGGCATAAAGGATTAAAATGAGCATATTTTGCTTCAGGCGAATCATGGCAAAACTGAAAATTCCAGCAACAGAATATGAAGTTCTTGCGAAAATCGCAGAACTGAGCGATACGGCTTTTGCTGAATTTTTTAAGGCAATCTCCGAATCTGACACCAAGATTCTTCGCATGGATTTTTCTGAACAATTAGCCCCGAAGGTTTTATCCATACCAGACTAGGCGTTGGGAGCCAGACCCAAACGGCGTATATTACTGGCCAATTCAGAATCGGGAATATACCGTAGAGTGTTTTGTTGAAATGTTTGAATCATTAGGGTATAAAAAATGCAAATGCTCCATTAAGAATAGAAGATTTGAAAAAGTAGCGGTGTATTATGACCCTGTGGGCTGCGATGAGGCAGTTGATAATTTTGGTTTTTGGCATCCTGAAATTCCGCCTGATTTCCCAACCCATGCAGCCAAGCAGCTCCCTAGAGGAACATGGAACAGTAAATTGGGAGATTGGGAAGAAATTGAACATGGAACACTAAAATGCCTAAGCGGAACGGATAATACTGGAAAACGAGTCTCATATGGTAAGCCAATTCAGATTCTAAGAAAATCAATTACTTCACCAGATTAACACGAATTCGTTTTCTTCCTAACGGGATTCGCGGTGCGCGCTCCTTAAGCATTCAGTCGTAATTCTTTTGAACTTTGGTTAGTCATGCGGCTTGCCGATATGTCAGCCGTTTTCCCTCAACCTTTTGAATTCCATTTATTGTGCGCTCGCCGTCTGTCATTTCACGGCAATTGTGGCGATGGTCAAACTCTGCCAGATACAACGGCAAATGCTGTTCGCTAATATGGTGGAACGTGCCGACCACACCGCGCTTTAGCAGCGAGAAAAATCCCTCAACTCCATTTGTCGTAACCAGCCGGTTTTTTTCACGGCGCACATATTCTTTGGCGGAATGTTTGACGACGTAATGATTGAATTTCGGTTCAAGGCCGCGATAGGCAAAATTGTCGTCGGTATTAACATCGGCGCAAATCGTCACGTTGTCTTTGATGACTTGCTTGAGATTTTTTCCGGTGACATGACGCATGACTTGGCTGCGGACTTTGCCGCCGCGTTGAAGCAATGACACGACCGGCACTTTATTTTGTTTTGAGCCACGACCAACGCCGGACTGTTTTCCGCCAATGTAGGTTTCATCCACTTCAATCGTGCCGGAAAGTTTTTCACTGAATGACGGGTCTTTCAAAGCGAAGCGGATGCGATGCGTCATAAACAACGCCGTGCGATAGCTGCCAAGTTCCAAATTGCGTTGCAATTGGAGCGAGCTAATCCCCTTTTTGGAACTGCAAATCAGATACCAAGCAATCAGCCATTTGCGAAGCGGGATATGGCTGTCCTCGAATATCGTGCCAACGGTGACGGTGAATTGTTTCTCGCAGGACGAACACCAGCGCAGACCGGCGCGGACTTTCTTTGCTGGATTGGCCGCGATGGTTGAAAACTTGGATTGGTCGGAGCATTTGCAATGTGGACACACAATGCCGCCTTTCCAGCGTATGCCTTCAAGATGTTCGCGGGCGGTTTCATCCGTCGGGAACTGGTCAATTATTTGAATCAGCGTCAGGTCTTTTTGCTCTTTCGTTTTCATGGCTAAAATATCGCATAAAGCCAATTGTTTGTCAAGTGCATAATCCCGCGACAACGAAAAAAGTTCTTGAAAAACGACTCAAGCGTGATAACGTCAGATGCATCGTTAAAGTTAAACAAAAAGAAATAAAAATATGAACTGGATCAAACCGGAATTTGAAGAGATCAGCTTGAACATGGAAGTCACGGCTTACGTGAACGCCGGCAAATAAGGACCAAAGCCGCTGATAATTGCGGCGCGCGTCAATTGCCGTGCAAGTTCGAGTCCTTGGTTCCGCTGCGGGCGGAGGAATTCCGCAGTGGAATTGTAATTGTTTCAATTGTTGCCAAGCCCGTCGGAGTGGGGATTTTCTGAGTCAATCTTCAGTGACAGTTTCCGCCGACGGCAAAAAATGGTTGTTGCTGAACGCCTCGCCGGATTTGGTTTTTCAGTTCGCCTCTTTTCCGAGACTTTCCCCTCAAGAAAAAAAATTTCGCGGCAGCGCGGTGCAAGCGGTGATTTTGACCGACGGGGAAATGGATCATGTTGCTGGCTTGCTTTCGTTGCGTGAGCAAAAATCCCTTCGGCTGGTTTGCACGCGCGCAGTCGAAAATTTGCTGACGAGCCAGTTTCCGCTGCTGCCAACTTTGGAAAAATATTGCCGAATTCATCATTCCACTTTCCCCGTCCGCATCGCCGGCATCCAGGTTTCAGCCTTGGAATTGAAAACGGACAAAGCGCCGCCCTACGCCCGCCGACGGACGCGAAGCGGAGATGTCGTCGGCCTCCGAATTCAAGCGGGAGGTAAGCGCTTTGTTTATCTTCCGGGACTGCCGACAATCAACCGGACGGTGAATGATTTTGTCGCAGGCTGCAACTGTCTGCTGGTGGACGGCACCTTTTGGTCGGAGCGAGAAATGATTGCGCCCGGCTTGTCCCAGCGCACGGCGCGAGACATGGGGCATGTGCCGATTGACGGCATAAGCGGCAGTCTGGAATGGTTGCGCGCCCTGAAAATTCCGCGTAAAATTTATACTCATATTAATAATACCAATCCAATTTTGAAAAAAGACTCGCGCGAGCGAAAAATGGTTGAGCGGGCAGGCGTGGAAGTTTCCTCTGACGGAATGGATATTCGCCTATGAAAAGTTCCAAGCGCGTTTCCGGTAATTCTCCCTGGCCAACGGACGAATTTGTCGCCCGTCTTCGCCGCGTGGGCACGACTTACCACGACCGGCATCCGTTTCATGTTTTGATGAATCAAGGCAAGCTCACCCGCCGACAATTACAAGGCTGGGTGGCCAACCGCTTTTATTATCAGACGCAAATTCCCGTCAAGGACGCGGCGATTCTCTCGAACTGCCCGGAGCGCGAACTGCGGCGCGGCTGGATTCAGCGTATCACGGACCACGATGGCACGGACACTGACATTGGCGGCATCGAAAAGTGGCTGCGGCTGGGCGAGGCCGTTGGGTTGAAACGCGGAGAACTGCTCGCGCAATCGCGTCTGCTGCCGGGCGTTCGTTATGCGGTGGATGCGTATGTCACGTTCTGCCACACGCAACCGTGGATCATCGCGATGGCTTCGTCGCTGACGGAACTGTTCGCGCCAACGTTGATGGCCAAACGCATCGCCGCGTTTGAACAATATTATCCGTGGGTGAAGGAGGAAGGCCTGCGCTATTTTCGCGGGCGATTGACCCAGGCGCCGCGTGACGCCAATTTCGCCCTTCGTCTGGTTGTCGAACGCTGTCGCACCCGCGAGTTGCAGGAACAAGCCGTGGCGGCGTTGAAATTCAAATGCGAACTGCTTTGGGCCATGCTCGACGCCATGCACTTCGCCTATGTTCTGAACCGCAAAAAATAAAATGACGCCTCCCGCCGACACTTCCAAGCCGTGTCTCGCCGACAAGGCGCGGCTGAAATGGGACGCCGTTCGCGAAAAGCATCTGCTGCTGTTTCCCGAAGGTGTGCTCGTGCTCAACAAAACCGCGCACGACGTGCTGGCGCTTTGCGACGGCCGGCGCGATGTTGCAGAAATTATCAAAACGCTCGCCGCACGATACGCGACCGAAGCGAATGCGATTACCGGAGACGTGAAGGAAATTTTACAACGGTTGCTGGAAAAAAGTTTTGTCATCTTGAACGAGTGATGACATGGAAACGCCGCGTCCATTTTCCCTGCTTTGCGAACTGACGTATCGTTGCCCGCTGCAATGTCCCTATTGCAGCAATCCGATCGGCTTCGCCCGCCACCAAGATGAACTGGACACGGAGGAATGGCAGCGTGTTTTGACCGAAGCGGCGGCTTTGGGTGTGGTGCAAGCGAATTTTTCAGGCGGCGAACCGCTGTTGCGCGCCGACGCGCCGCAAATCATCCGGCACGCGCGCAATCTGGGGCTTTACACCAACTTGAGCACCGGCGGCACTTTGTTGACGGAAAAACTGGCCGGACAACTGTGCAAAGCCGGCTTGGACAGTTTGCAGGTCAGTATTCAAGACGGGGACGCGGAGAATTCCGACCGCATGGCCGGAGGCGCGCCGTCGTTTGAAAAAAAAATCCGTGCGGCGCGGCTGGTCAAGTCCACGGGGTTTTCACTAACAATCAATGTGGTGTTGCAGCGGCAGAACATCAGCCGCATCGAAGCCATCATCGCACTCGCGGAAGAACTCGGCGCGGAACGGCTGGAACTGGCCAATACGCAATTCAACGGCTGGGCCTTGAAAAATCGCGCGGCACTGCTGCCGACGCGCGCGCAGGTGGAAAACGCGACGGAGGTGTCACGTGCGGCGCGTGAACGGCTGAAGGGCCGGATGGAAATTCTTTATGTGCTGCCCGATTATTTCGAGCAATTTCCCAAGCCTTGTCTTCACGGCTGGGGGCGCGTCTTTTTGACCGTGGCCGCCGATGGCACGGTGCTGCCATGCCAGACCGCGCGAGAGATTCGCGGATTGAAGTTCGACAATGTGCGCGGGCGCTCGCTTGAAAAAATCTGGTTTGAGTCGGACACCTTCTGCAAATTTCGCGGGACCGACTGGCTGCCCGAGCCGTGCCAAAGCTGTCCGCGCAAGGAAATGGATTTTGGCGGCTGCCGTTGTCAGGCATTCCTGCTGGCCGGCGATGCCGCCGTCACCGATCCGGTCTGTTCGCTCGCGCCCAAACACCATTTGATCACGGAGGCGCTGGCCGAATCTGAAGCCGGCACGAATGGAAAATTGATTTATCGAACTGCCCAATCTTCGTTGCGAATTTCTGAAGCCGACGGCGGATGATCGGTGATTTGCCCGCAACTAACTTTTGGGGCACCAGACTTCAATCGCGCAAACGTCTCGTTTATGGCAACTGCAACAGGTAAAACAACTGCGCGGAATTCGGATTTATCGGATTGGTAAACATAAAATTGCCGCTGCTGTCAAACGGGTTGGTCGCGATTGGAGTCCATTGGCCCAAAGGCAGGGCGACGTTCGTGGAAACCAGCACATAATACGTTCCGTTGGGCAATCCGTTGGAACCGCTGAAAATCAAGTTGCCTTCCGAAAGCGAGAACGCGCCGATGCGCGGCGTGACGGTGGTGCTGGGCGCGATGACGAGATCGATTCTGTCTTGGGCGGAATTGTTCACCAGGCTGGCGGAAAAACCCGCCGGCAACGCGCCTTTGACGAAATTGGCGGCGACCGAGCCGGCGAAGGAATTGTAGGCGATGAGCGGAAAATTGGTGACGCCGCTGACGTTGGCCGCGGAATCAATGGCGATGGTGTTGACGCCGCTGGCAATGAGACTGCCGACAACGATGTTCGTGACGACGGACGCGCCGTTGAGATTCAGATGCAACGTCGAATTGGCCGCAGCCAAAGTGCCGCTGCTGGCAGTGTTGGTGACGATCAGCGTGCCGCCGTTCAGCGCGATGGTGGATGTGCCACCACTGCCAGCGATAATGCTATTCGCCAAAACCACGCCGCCGTTGATGTTGAGCGTGCCGGTGGTGGTGCCGGTGCCGCTTTGTTGCGCCAGTACCAAGCGGGTGTTGACCTTGAGCGTGGCGGAACCGAGGACATTGATTACTCCCGTGGCCGCGCCGGTGCTGGTTCCGCTCCAACCATTCGTCACGGTATTTGCATCAATGGTGCCGGCGCTAAAATTCAGCGCACCCGTGGCGGAGGCGGAATTGCCGCCGACGCCGATATTCAAGCTGCCAATCGTGGCATCCACCGAGCCGCCGGTGAAGTCATTGGTGCCGTAACAACTGCTGCTGCCGCCGCTGGCCACCAAGGCATAGTCGGCAATGCCCCAGTAGGACACGCGGCTGGTTCCGTCTGCGCCGCGAAAATAAGCCGCAGGACTGCTCAAGCCATTTTGAAAGAGCATTTCCGCGCTGGACTTTTGATTGCCCACATCCACAGCGTCGGCAAAAATAACGTTGGTCTGCCCCAAATAAAGGAAGGAATTGGTCGTGTTGTTGGCATTGTTGCCGACCAACAGGCTGTTGTCCTCGCCGATGCCACTCAAGGCGACGAAATTGGTCTGGGCCAGAATCAAAGTGCCGTTGTTGGCATTATGGGCCGTGGGAACTGGCCGACCGCTGACCCCGACAAAAATGCCACTGACATTGGTTGCCATGAAAGTGGCCAGCCCAGACAGATTCAAGACGGCCGTGTTGGTGAGTTCATTGTCCGACTCCTGACAGGCAACCACCAAACTGCCGCCGTTGGTCAGGAGCAAGGCGCCTTGACCACGAACAACGACATCCCATAAATTGGCCGCGCCGCCATTCTCAGTGGCATTGGTGTTGGCCACCAACAATCCATTAGTCACCGTCAGGATGTTCCCAAGCGGAATGTCCGTGGTGTGATATGCCATTCCACTGCCGCCATAATTGGTATACTGGAGCGCGGCAATGGTGAAATTCTGATTGACGTAGCTGGTGTCGGAGTTGGTGTTAGCTGCGTCGCCAGTCGCGTTAAACACCACGTTGTTCGCCGGGCCGGGCGGGCCGTAGCCGCCGGCGGTCACGTTGGTCCAGTTTAACGCTGTGGACCAGTTGTTGTCGCTGCCGCTCCCGGAAGTCCAAATAAGTGTGCTCGGAAGCAAGCCATACACGACCAGTTCACTTGACCCCGGAACATAAACTTTTCCATTGGCAATGGTTGGAGAACAAAATTTCACGAATTCGCCAAACGCATCGCGGGCCGCATCGTTTGTGCTGTCCCACAATTCAGTTGGCATTTGGGCCGCATTATAGGCCCGCAACGTGCCGCCGTTGCTGTTGTCAATCACCCAAAGAATGCCATTCGTGTTGCCGTTGGCCGAGAGCGAGACACCGCCGGGGCTGTTGTTGCCCTGTTTTACGGAACCTGTCGCCAGCGGGGTGGTTTGAATGTTGGTTCCGGTGTAGCTGAACACCGTGGTATAGCCGCTGCCGCAGGAGAGGTAGACGAATTGATTGGTCGGCCCGTTCCAATAAACCGGACACTGGCCGATGCAGCCTGTTGCCGGCGTGGCGGCAAATTCCTGGATAATATTGGTGTCACTCGCGCCGTTCTGTGTGAAATGTCCGAAATTAGTCGAGTTCAAAACATAATTGGTGCCGAATTTTCCAAGCCCGATCACCAAAGGCGGCGAGCCGGGCAGCAACACCGGCCCACCGGAGCCGATGTCTTTGTCACCCGAACTTAGCGCGTTTGCGTTCCAAGGCGCAAACCAATCAGCCACCGCCAGCCCGTTCGTGGTGCTCAACTTGAGAAAGCATTGCCCGTAATCCGAGCCGCCGGAATTTGCGTCGAAAGTGCCGTTGCCGGTCATGACATAGATGTTGCCGTTGGTGTCGGCGGCAGGCGCCATGCCGCAAGACCAGAGAGCTCCCTCGTTATTGAGGCTGGCGGGCGTGGTATTGAAAACTGTGACCTGCGCAAGGTTGGTGGCGTTGTAGCCAATCAGCCAGCCGTTGTAAGGTTTCGAATCCTGATGCGAGCCGAACCCCAGATAAACGACGTTGCTTAACAGCAGCAGCCCCGGGCGCTGAAGTTGGTGCTGGTTGTTAAATGATATGCCTCCCACCGTTGCTTGAATGTTTGTCGGCCCGCCAAATTTTTCCGAGCCGTTTGTAAGAGACAGCGCGTGCAAGGTGTTTAAAATATTGTTCGAGACGCTATTCGTTGTCTTGGCTTCCACATAAATCGTGCCGGTGTTCGTGTCAATCACCGGTGTGCTGGTGATGCCGACGAGTGGCGAAATGTTACTGCCACTGTCCACCAAGGCGGCGGGAACGGGAGTTCCCAGATTTACATGCCATAACAGGCTGCCATTGTCCGCGTCGAACGCATAGACACTGTTGCTTTCCGTGCAGACGAAAACAACGTTGTGTGACTGATTGGAAATGGACAGACCTTGGACGTAAAGCGGCTGGGCGTAGATCTGGCCGTCCACTGGGCAGGTAAACAACTCGCCGAAATCATTCGCATTTACATTGGCGGGCGTCAACATGGTTTCCTGTAAATTTGCCCCATCGCGGGAAAGGTCATTATGCTGGGTCAGCACGTCCACCGCGCCGGCGCGAGGTGAGGACAGCAGCCAAAATGTAAGGGCGAAGCCCATCCCGCCCATCAACCAATAAAGCCTCAAATTTAGAAGCTGTGATTTCATAAATAAGTTTTATCCATTACGGACACAAAAAGTCAATAATAACTTGCGCGCTTTTTGCCGTCACGTTGTTGGGAATGGATTTCGTTTCGCCGTCATTTGACTTCGGTTCATCCGCCTGAAATTTTGACTCATCGCGGGAAAGTTTATTCGATTTATTACGGCACATTCTGTTCGCCTTCACCCCCCGCGCTAAAGATGGGCAGGAAAGAAATTGTACCCATCTAATCCCAAGACAGTCTGTTGGGTGGGGCGCCGGGCCCAACATAAAGTAAAAATCGCGTGCGGGTTCACCAACTCCATGTCACGCCGCCATAAATGGAGCGTCCATCGCCCGGGTGAAAGACTTGCGGGTCGGCTGGATTTTGCCCGTTGGGAATTGGATCAACTGAGGCGGCGTAATTTTCACCCGTCAGATTTTCCGCTTCTATAAAAATGGAGAATTTTGATTTTCCCCACTTGCTGGCAAATCCGATTTTGAATCCAAGCAAAGCGTAAGCTCCAGCATAAAGCGTGTTTTGCTGGTCAACCGGATAGCTGGAGAGATTGCATTGGACATTTGGGCCGGCGTAAAATCCGCACGGCGCTTGATACATCAATTCCGCCTCGTATAGATGGATGGGAATTGCAGCAAGACGATTGTTGCCATAAACCGGATCATGATCGAAATGAAAATCGTTGAGCGTATAGGTCTGATTCAAGGTCAGCCGTTGCCCGGTTTCGTCTTTTACCCCTTTGGAATTCCACAGTTCGACATCGAGACCGGCTTCAATACCCTGATGATAAGAGCGGGCAACATTGACATCGCCGCGGTCTTGTCCCAAGGCATTGTAAAGGTCCTGTAGTTCATCCCGAACCCAGGAATGGTAGAGCGCCAAATCCCAATTGAAACGCCCGTGTTTGCCGCGCGTGCCGAGTTCAAGCGTCCAGGCGTGTTGCGGCTCCAGCGGCGTGTAGGTAAGACTGACGTCGCTGCCATTGTCAAACGTGACCATGTTGTCGAAGGATGGTGGTTGAAAGGTGCGACTGAAATTGATGAAGGCTTGACTCTGATCGTTCAATTCGTAAAGCAACCCGATTTTTGGATTCAAACCGAAAAAAACATTTTTGTGGGACTGGTTACCATCCAAGGTGTCGTTGAAGTAGTCATAAAAGTGGCGCACCACGTAAATCGCCTGAATGCCCGTCAACACCGATAATTTCTCCGTGAGGTAATGCTGGTTTTCCAAATACAACGGCACATTGACCGACAGTTCAAGGTCCTTGGCGATGGTCGCGCCCTCCTCGCCGGCATCATTTGCATAATTGTGATCCTGCTCGGTTTCAAACGCCGGGCTTAAACCAGCCGTGAGAATGTTTTGCCGCCCGAAAAGCAAGCCACGGGTGACAGAATTTAAGCTGAGACCTCCATCATCTGCGTGATAGGTCTGGATGCCTTGTTCAAGATTCGTCGGCGAATAATACCCTTTCTCCTCCAGCTCGCGATGCCACCAATACACGCTGGCATCCAGTTCATGGCCATCTTTTTCATAGCTCATCTTGTCGGCGAGCCGCACGTAATACCATTGCTTGTTGTAGTCCAACGGAACGGCATTTGTGTCGGCCTGCTGCGGATTATCCTGCATCTGCGGTTGGGTCAATCCTCCGGGCAATTGACGATCTGTCTGATCCGTCGTCAGATAAAAGCGATTTTCAAGATTGTCATTGAATTTATATCCCAAGTCTGTGAACAAAAGTTCGGTGTTCTCGCGACTATGCACGCGATAGCCACTGCGGTAGCGTCCCGACACTGAAGCGTAATAATCAAATGGCCCGTCAACACCACCGGAACTGATTTGGCCGCGCAGAAAACCGTAACTGCCCGCTTCCAGCCGGATTTGAAATGGGTCGGCATCGTAACCGGTTAGTGGAACGAGATTAATCGCGCCACCCATTGTCAGCGCGCCATATTTGAAAGCATCGGCTCCACGATACACTTCCGCGTATTTCACGGTGTCCACATCAAAATCCTCGACGATTGTCTCGCCGTCGCCTTGATCGAAACTCATGCCATCAAGCAAAAACTCCACGCCCAACGGCTCGTCGTCTGATTCAATGCCTGAACCACGAATCGAAATCTTGGAGATTTCCATTCCATTTTCACTTTGCATGAACAGACCGGGCACGCTCTGCAGCAAATCCTGAAAATTTGACGCGCGCCCCTTGTCCATTTCATCGGTCGTTTTGATCGTGAATCCCCCCGGAATTTCGGTATTTTGTATGGCGGCTTGTGCAGCGGAAGGAGAAGTCAGTGATGCCGGCGCGGCGTGCCCGATGATTGTCATTGCAGGCAAAATTGTCGGAGAATTGGTTGGTTGCGCGTGCGTTGTGGCAACCAAGCCCTGAACCGCAATCAATGCAAAGAGTCGAAATACAAATTTGCCATCCATAATTCAAAGTTGATTCTCGTTGCGGAAATACCAGCACGCTAGCAAAACTGTCCTGTGGCTGTCATCGGCAAATTGCTGAAATTTGTCGGCATTAAGTCTTATGGGGCAACTGACCGACCATGATGAAAATAAATTTGCGGTCACGATAGAGCTTGCCGTCCACTTTAACTCTGCCATAGAATGTTCCGGTACTGGCGTATTGCAGCAAGTTGGGAACTTTCACCATTTTGCCTCGGTAGCTCAATTGGTAGAGCAGTTGACTCTTAATCAATTGGTTTGGGGTTCGAGTCCCCACCGGGGCACCAGCTTTCGCCGCAAATAGTAACCCGTCGCCCATTTGTCGGACACCTACTGCCCATCTGTCGGTAAGCCATGACAATACAAATCGCGCGGCGTTTTTTGAGCGCCGTGCGACAAAAGCCAGACTAATTCTGGCGTATTCTAACTTTCAACCAAGGCCGGTTTTTCTGCCAGCCTGGAAAATCTTCTGCCGTTATTCGCAAGCGGCGTAACCGGTGCGGGTGTCCCGCGATGAGAGCCATTGAAGAAAGTGGATCACCGCCCGGTCGCTCGCGTTCTTAATTTGAGAACATCTTTTAGCAACCAAATTGGCGAGCAGTCCCGCCTCATACGATGATGCAAACCTCTCCTGACGCGGCGCGCTTCCCGGAAGTGCATGGCGGGTATTTGACATAAATTTTCTATTCAGTGGATTCAGTTAAAAAATCACGCACGGTTTGTTCGCTCTGCCGGCGGCGCGACGATTCCCGCCTAATCGTTGTCTGCCGGCGCAATTCAGTTTCAGCCAGTTCTTGCGTCTGCTCCTCAAGCTGCCGCCCCCTGGCGTCGGCAACTGGATCAATAATCAAAGGCCGCGCCGGGCGCTCAACCTCCGCACTGACTTGCCGATAAAGCATCCGTGAAAATGCCCCATATCCCCGCGTGACTTTGCTTGCCTCCTGAAATTCTTCCGTCGTTGCTTCAAATGCGTCGGCTGTTGTGTTGACACGCGGAATGGGACGCGGATTTTTCCCGTCCATGTCCTCAATGATTAACGCTTCCGGGCGCGTCGGATCAAACCATGTTTGAACAAATTGCCCAATCAAAGGCGGAAGCTCTTCGCTCCAATACTGGCAAACGAGTTTGCCGGGCAATTTGAGAATAATTCCGTCCATCGTGATTTTCTTCGGCTCGTGATGGCCGAGCAGATAGCGCAAGTGCGGCGCGGTTTTCAAACTGGACAGCCCGATCACATGGCCAGCGGCGGTACGCGGCTGTTCTTCGATCCAAACCTGTTTGGGTGTCTTGACAACTGTCTTACTTTTATTCCTCCCATCACATACGACTCTTGAAATTCGTTATTATATTCATTTTCAATCTCGGCGAGCCGGACATCCATTTAACCAATTGTCTTTATTTCTTGACCATATCTATACCATTCAATCAAACCCAGTTAAGTTTAACCCTATTCAAATATGCCGACATTTCGTCAGCGGTGTAGTACAAACTGCCTTGCACTTGGATTCTTTTCAGCAAAACTTTCCGCGTGTCCGAAAATTTTCAACCGAGCGCCAGATTTGAAGCCGCGCTGCGTCGCTTCGATGAGCAAAATTCTCGCGATCCGAATTCCGAAAACGGCCAGCCGCGCGAATTGCTTTACGCGCAGCGATTGGACGACTGGGTTTTGTGCCTCGCGCCCGACGCTTCCGAAGTCCTGCGCCTCGCCGCGCGCTGCCAGCATTTGTGCCGCTGGGAAATTCCGCGAGCTTCCTATCCCATGACGCGCGCCGGTTATTTGAAATGGCGCGCCGACCTGAAAAAATTCCACGCGCAAAAGGCTGGGGAACTTTTGCGCGAAGTTGGCTATGGCGACGAAGCCGTCCGCCGCGTGCAGGATTTGAATTTAAAAAAGCATTTTCCCGCCGACGCCGAAACACGGGTTCTCGAAGACGCGCTCTGCCTCGTCTTTCTCGAATTTCAGTTCTCCGCGCTTGCCGCCAAGACTGACGACGACAAAATGATCAACGCCCTGCAAAAGTCGTGGCAAAAAATGACCGAGGCCGCGCGCGCCGAGGCGTTAAAGTTAAATTACGGCGAACGCGAAAAAAACTTGCTCCAACGCGCGTTAAACGGCTAATCAACCTTATGCCGCAATCGTCCGACGTTCCGTCAGAAAATAGAATCCCGCTCGTCGTGGATTTGGACGGCACGCTCATCAAGACCGATTTGCTCTGGGAATCCATCGCGCGGCTGTTGCGGCGAAATCCATTTTCGATTTTTCAAATCCTGTTTTGGTGGATGCGCGGACGCGCCTTCCTGAAAAAGAAATTGTCCGCGCGCATTAAAATTGACCCCGCCGCCCTGCCCTGCAATGAAAAATTTCTCGCGTGGCTGCGTGAACAAAAATCCGGCGGGCGAAAAATCATTCTGGCGACCGCCTCCGATTTGGAAATGGCCCTGCCTGTCGCCAATCACTTCGGACTTTTCGACGAAGTCCTTGGCAGCGATGGCCGGCAAAATCTGCGCGGCGGCAACAAACTCAAAGCCCTCGTAGCCAAATTCGGCGAACGCGGATTTGATTACGCCGGCAATTCTTCTCCGGACTCGACCGTCTGGCGCGGCGCGCGGGAGGCGATTGTTGTCAATGCCAGCCGCTCCACTTTGAAACTGGCCGCCGCCTGCGCAAAAGTCGGCGCGACCTTTCCCGATTATTCGCCGTTTGCGAATTTGCAAAGTTTTCTCAACGAACTTTTTTGGCGCAGCGGTTATCTGGTCGCGATTCTCGCCGGGCTGTTGCTTGCCACCGCGTTTCCAAGAATTCAAATTGCCGGCTTTGCCTGGGTCGCGCCCGCGCTTTTGGTTTTTGCCGCGCGCGGAAAAAATCCCGCCGACACTTTTCGCGTTGGTTACCTCGGCGGAATCACTTTCTGGCTCGCGTCGCTTTACTGGCTGCTGCTGATGCCCGTGGCCGGATTTCCAATTCTCGGCTGGGTCGCGTTGTGCGCGTTTCTTGCACTGTATCCAGCAATCTGGCTCTGGCTGGTTTCCCATCAACCAGCAACCATCAACCAGCAACCATCTTGGTCCGGCCGCCTGTTGTGGTCTTTGAGCGGCGCGGCGATCTGGGTCGCGCTGGAAATGATTCGCGCGCGGCTGCTCGGCGGCTTTCCGTGGAGTTTCATCGGCGGATCACAATTCCAAATGATCCCGCTCATCCAAATCGCGTCGGTCACCGGCGTTTACGGAATTTCATTTCTCGTCGTGTGGGCGTCGTTGTCGCTGTATTCGGCCGTAGAAATGATTTTTCAAAAACCGGAATCGCGTTTTGTCTGGCAGGCCGAAATTATTCTGCCGTTCATCGTCGTCGTGGGACTTTTCACTTTTGGCGAAATCAAGTTGCAGGAGCAAAAGCCCGCAGCTTCAACCCTGCGCGTCACGCTGATTCAGCCGAGTATTCCGCAAACCCTGATTTGGGACGAATCGCAAAACGTCATCCGCTTCCGGCAATTGCTCGCGCTCTCTCAAAACGCGCTCACGAACCAGCCCGACCTGCTCGTCTGGCCGGAATCCGCCGTGCCGGAACTCGACGACACGGCCTACACCGCCATCACCAATCTGGTTTGCACGCATCATGTCTGGCTGATTTTTAACGCCGACGACGTCGTGCCGCGCCCAAACGCAACCAATGAATACGACAATTACTATTTCAACGCGGCGTTCCTGCTCGATCCGAACGGAAAATTTGCCGGCGTTTATCACAAACAAAAACTCGTGATATTTGGCGAATACGTTCCCTTTGCGTGGCTGCCGTTTGTAAAATATCTCACACCCATCACCGGCAGCTACACGGCGGGCGACGAGCCGGTGCAATTTCAAATGGACATTGAGAATCGGGGGCCGGACGTCGCAAGCAGACAGAGTAGCGGCGCGCTGGCCGTTTCGCTTGGAAACAGAATCATTGCATCGCCGCTGATTTGCTTCGAGGACACTTTCCCGCAACTCGCGCGCAAGGCCACCGGAACGAACACGGATTTTCTCATCAATTTGACGAACGACGGCTGGTTTGGCAAAAGCGCCGAGCAATGGCAACACATGGCCAATGCTGTTTTCCGCGCCGTGGAAAACGGAGTTCCGCTCGTGCGCGACTGCAACAACGGCGTGACTTGCTGGATTGATGGCAATGGCCGCGTGCGGGAAATCCTTCACGATTCAACCGGCGGCGTCTATGGCGTGGGCGCGATGACGTTTGATTTGCCCATCCAGCCGCACGCGCAAACCTTTTACAATCGCCACGGTGATTGGTTTGGCTGGGGCTGCGTGGGCATTGCAGCGCTGATTCTCCTCCGCAAAATCGTGGAACGCAAGAACCCGACTATTTGAGCAACGCCTCGGCATGCCTCCGCGCCGCGTCGCTTTGGCCGCCGAGCATTCTGGAAAGTTCCGTGACGCGCTCCTTTTTGCCGAGCAATTCAATTTCCGAAATCGTCCGGCCGTTCTTGATTTGCTTGGTCACGACGTAATGCGCGTCGGCGGGCACGGCGACCTGCGGCAGATGCGTGATGCACAAAACCTGCCGCTTGGCCGCAATTTGTTTCATCTTCTCGCCAACGGCATTGGCCGTCTCGCCGCCGACGTTTGCGTCGACTTCATCGAAAATCAAAACCGGAATTTCGTCTTCCGCGGCAAGAACGGTTTTCAACGCCAACATCACGCGTGCCATTTCGCCGGAGGACGCAATCGCGCGCAGCGGCTTGGCCGGCTCGCCCAAATTCGGCGCGAACTGGAATTCGATTTCGTCAAAGCCCGAACTGGAAGCTGGAAGCTGGAAGTTGGAAGCTAGTTTTCCCAACTGCCAGCTTTCAACTGCCAACTTCTGCTCGACATCAAACTTGCCCTGCCGAAATCCCAAATCCTCAAGCTGCTTGCTCACGGCTTTGGCCAGTTGCGGAATGACCTTGCGGCGAGCATCGGAAAGTTTTTTGCCGGCGCGCGAAATTTCCGCGTCCAGCTTTTGCAATTCGGAATTGAGCCGCGCTAGTTCCGCGTCGCGCGATTCCAGCGATTGCAACTTTTGCTTCGCCTCCTCACCGAACGCGATGACTTCCGCCAGCGACGCGCCGTATTTGCGCTTGAGCGAATGAATCAAATCCAGTCGCTCCTCCAATTCCGCGAGCCGCGCGGGATCAACGTCCACTTTCTCGGCGTAGCGTGAAAGTTCCGCCTGCAACTCGCGCAGTCCGCCGGCGGCTTGCGAATGAAGCTCTACCAGGTTCGCCGCGCCGGAATCCACGCGCTGCAATTCCTGCAACGTCCGGCCAATCGCGCCGGCTTGCGTGAGCAATGAATGCTCGCTCTCGCTCAAGGCGTCAAGCGCGGACTGGCTCAATTGCAGCAGCTTCGCGGCGTTGCTGGCGCGGTTGAATTCCGCTTCCACGCCAGCCTCCTCGTCTGGCTGCAATCGCGCGGCGGAAATCTCCTCCACTTGGAAGCGGAGCAAGTCCAATTGCTGCGCGTAAGTCTTTTCGTCCACGATGAGCGCGGATTTCTCGGCTTCAATCGCGGCGCGGCGTTGAACCAGTTCGCCGAACGCTTCGCGCTCCTTTTCCAATTTGCCAAAGGCGTCCAGAATCAAAAGCTGCTTAGCCGGATGGAGCAGCGATTGATGATCGTGCGGGCCGTGAATGTCCACGAGCCATTCGCCGATGGTCGCGAGAACGTTCAGCGTCGTCGGCGAGCCGTTGATGAACTGGCGGTTTGTGCCGCCGGTCGTGAACGTGCGTTTGAGGACGAGTTGATTTTCCTCGCAAGGCTCCAGGCCGTTTTCTTCCAGAAAAGTTTTGAGCGGCGCGCGAAGTTTCTTCACGTCGAACACCGCCTCCACGGAGCAGCTCTCCTCGCCGGTGCGGATGAGCGCGCGGTCGGCGCGTTCGCCGAGGACGAGGTTGAGCGCGCCGATGATGATGGATTTGCCCGCGCCGGTCTCGCCGGTGATGACGTTGCAACCGGGCTGGAGTTCCAGCGTGAGGTCGGTCACGAGGGCGAGGTTTTTGATGCGCAACGTCGTCAACATTTGAGGCCACAGATAAACACAGATGGACACAGATGCAAAAACGAAAATGCCGATTATCACCAAAAGCCACGGGCGACGAATATCTCACCGCCCTGAAAACAATGCTGGACAGGAATTAAATGTGGACGCATTCTGCCAACGAAAGCCAAGTCCTAATAAATTTGCTCCTCAAGTGTCATACAATTGAAGCTTGGGACTAATCCAAGCGAAATCTGGAACATTTATGAAAAAAACCATTGCCATTGCCATTTTCCCGCTGGCGTTTCTGATCACGTTTGTTGGCACAAGTCCTGTCTTTGGTGGCGAGTTTACCGAAACCCCGACTAATTTTCCCGCATCCATTTCAGGAACGGTTCGCGATGCGACCGGCGCGCCGGCTCCCGGCGTGCGGGTTTCATTTCATCCGGGTCAATATCCGCAAGCGCCTTTGTCCAGCGAAACCAACACCGACCAAAATGGGCGTTACACATTGAACATCCTGCTGGACACAAACAAAAATTGGGGATGGGCCGGCGATATCAACCCGACGAATTTTATCATGGCGCAGGATTCGTCGCGAAATCTGGTCGCCATTGAAGAGTTCGCGACATTTCCCGACAATCTTGACTTGAATCTACAACCGGGAATTATCATTTCGGGGCTTGTGAAAGACATAGACGGTGCGCCAGTAACAAATGCCGAAATAAATCTTTCGATGTTCAACGGCCACTTTTCTGCGAGCTTTCCTCTTAAAGTAGATGCAGAGGGGGCATTTTCATATCCGCCGTTGCCGCGTGGGCGTGAATACGACATCTTTGAAGTCAAAGCCAAAGGTTATGGCTCTGGATACGCGCACGTCGAAGCGACGAATACTCAAACCGATCATTACGAATTTCCAACGCTCGTGCTTGAAAAGGCCGACAAAATTCTTGCTGGCAACGTCATCGGTCCGGACGGACAACCGGTTGCCGGAGCGGATATAAGATTTAGCGGCAGAGGTCAGCAGGAATGGCCGAACACCAAATCAGATGATAAAGGGCATTTCATCTTTGAATCGGTCTGCGAAGGAGAGGTTCAACTTTCCGCTGACAATTATTTCGGCGGGCCTCCGGGTGTCGGCGATTATGAACGTGCAAACGACGTCAAAGCCAATGCAGGTGATACAAACATTGTCATAGCCTTTGACAAGGTTAATTATGCCATGCCCTTGATCAACGCCACCCGCAGTGACAACAGAGATGCAGTCATTTCTCTTCTTGCCGGCAAACCCGATATCAATGGCGGAGATGACTTTGGCCGAACAGCCCTGTATTGGGCTGCAGAGAACGGCTATAAAGACATTGTGGCACTGCTCCTCACCAACAAGGCTGATGTCAACGCAAAAGATAAATTATTACAAAGCACTCCACTAAGCAGAGCCGCACAAAATGGCAACTTGGAAATCGTCAAATTATTGCTTGCTTACAAATCCGACGTAAATGCCTTGGACGAGGGCGGTCAAACACCGTTGGGTCGGGCGATGGAATATCACCATACCGCAGTCGCGGCATTCCTCCGGCAACACGGCGGATTAGAGCATGGTTATGACGTTGAACGCGCAACCGGCTCGACCAATTGGGATACCGATGCCATTTTGGAAGCCGTTCATCGCGGCGATTTAATGGGGGTCAAAAAATTATTCAAAGGAAATCCTTCGTTGATTTCCTGCAAAGACAGCCAAAAACGGACGCCGCTGATTCTGGCCGCGCTAAACAAACGCACAGACATCGTAGAATTCTTTCTGGCGAACAAAGCCGACATCAACGCCGCAGATATGTTTGGGCGGACGGCTCTGCATTGGGCGGCATTGGTTGGCGCTGGCGACGTCGCAGAGATATTGTTAAACAACGGCGCTGACATCGCCGCAAAAGCAGATGGTGGCATGACGGCGCTGCATTTTGCGGCGCGAAACGGATTCAAGAATGTTGTGGAAGTGTTGGTCGCGCATGGCGCGGACATCAATTCAACCAACAGCGCAGGCATCACGCCTTTGCGCGCGGTTGAGACAGAGCTGCAAAACGGCGAAAACGCCAAGGAAGGAACCGTGCAAGCCAGAATTTATGCAGCGAAAGCACAGGGATATAAGGATGTGATTGAGTGGTTGCGGCAACATGGCGGGCGAGAGTAAAATTTTCATCAGTCGCATTCAAATACTTGAGTTCAGAACCGCGTCACTGGACTACAATTGCCCGTTACTCGTCCCCGGAACCGCAATCCTTGACCAATCCAGCGCGATACTTGGGCTTTCCGCCGTCGTCCGTGACCCGTCTTTTGCGTCACTTGACTTCAATTTCGCTCCATTTGAAGGGAAATTTGAGAATCTTGCGTCGGTATATGACGAACTTGACAAGGAATACTGACTTCTGCGGTCGAGAAGTGAACTTCTTGACGATGGAAACGCGTTTCCAAGGTCATGTTTTAAGAAATGCGGCAGCCGTAGTATCACCAACAGCAAAAGATGTGTTTTTAAGTAGAGAACAAAAAGGAGTGGATATGCGTATTGGAATAGATGTTGCAACACTTTCCCTAAAAAGGATTGTTGAAAGAATTATCCTAATTTCTGGCGATACAGACATGATTCCAGCAATGAAACTCGCCAGACGGGAGGGCGTCCAAGTGGTATTAGTCGAGATCGGAATTACCCTTTCAAAATCGTTAGATGAAGATGCGGATTTGGTGCGTGTTTTGAAGCCCGTTTCTTAATTATATCGAAAGTAGCCCACCACCCCTTTGCGCTTCATTTTCATTCGCCGCGTAGCGCAGTTCTGCTAACTTGAAAACTGCATGGCGTTTGAATTTACATTTCTGGGCAGCGGCACGTCGCAGGGTGTGCCGGTCATCGGCAAGGAGTATCCGCCGGAGTTTCTCGCCAACCCGAAGAACTGGCGGACGCGTCCTTCGATTTATGTCGCCACGGACAAGGTGAAGCTGGTCGTGGACACGACGCCGGAATTTCGCGTGCAATGTCTCCGCGAGAAAATCATGTGGCTCGACGCGGTGATTTTCACGCACGCGCACGCCGATCACATGATGGGGCTGGACGATTGCCGGCGCTTCTGCGATTTGCGCGGCGGGCCGCTGCCGGTTTATGCCGACGCAGAGACGATGGACGCGCTCAAGCGGGTTTATATTTACGCCTTCGACGGACGGCCGATTTGGAAGGGCTATTTTCATCCGGAACCGCACGTCGTGGACGGCCCGTTCACGCTCGGCGATTTGGAAATCGTTCCCCTGCCCCTCCCGCACGGTTCGATGACGACGAACGGCTATCTGTTCGTGCAGGACGGCCGGAAGCGGCTGGCGTATTTGAGCGATTGCAAGGAGATTACCGCCGACGCGATGGAAAAAGTCCGCGGCGTGGAAGTCGTCGTGCTCGACGCGCTCCGGCCCAAACCGCATCCGACGCACATGAATCTGGACGAGGCACTCACGGCGGCGCGGCGCGTCGGCGCGGGAAAGACTTTTTTCACGCACCTGACGCACGACTATGACCACGACAAGGCGCAGGCGGAATTGCCGGCGGGAATCTGGTTCGCTTACGACGGCCTGAAGGTCGCCGGGGAAAATTAAATTTGAAAGCTTCGGCCTAATGGAGGTCAAACCAAGGACATGAAATATTTCGCAGTTTTATTTTTAGCCCTCGCGCCACTGTGCGTCCGCGCGGGCGGCAACGAAGTTGTCGTCGTTTACAATAAAAACATGCCGGGGTCAAAAGGCGTCGCGGAACATTACGCGGAAATGCGGGCCGTGCCGCAAACACAAATCTTCGGCTTCGATTTGACAACGAACGAGGTGATGTCACGCGCAGAATTTCATGATTCGCTGCAGATGCCGCTCCTCGATAAATTGGTGGCGGACAAGCTCTGGATATTCGGCGACGTTACCAACGCGCCGACGAACGGCGAGCCGGCGCGCGTGGTCAGCCGCGTGGTCGCGTCTAAAATCCGTTACGCGGTCTTGTGCTACGGCGTGCCACTGAAAATCGCGCCCGACCCGGACGTGCACGAAGCCGTCGCCGAAAAGATGCAGCCGGAATTGCGACGCAACGAGGCCGCCGTGGATTCGGAACTTGCCTGGCTGCCGCTGGCCAAAATGGAATTCCCGCTGACGGGACCGTTCCCAAACTGGCTTTACTGCACGACGAACGTCGCGCAACTCGATCCGACCAACGGAATTCTGCTGGTCGCGCGGCTGGACGGCCCGACCGCCGAAATCGCGAACGGGCTTGTGGACAAGGCGATGGAAGCCGAGCGCAACGGCTTGTGGGGACACGGGTATTTTGACGCGCGCGGCTTGAAGCCGTCGGACACCAATTATTTTCTGGGCGATGAATGGATTATCGGCGCGGCGGAAATTTCCCGCGCGCTCGGTTTTGAAACGACGGTGGACGACAAGCCCGAAACGTTTCCGGTGGATTTTCCGATGAGTTCAATCGCGCTTTACTGCGGCTGGTATGATGGAAATGTTTCCGGCCCGTTCACGCTGCCGAAAGTCGAGTTTATGCCCGGAGCGTTTGCGTATCATCTGCATTCCTTCAGCGCGGCGACGTTGCGCAGCACCACTGAAAACTGGTGCGGCCCGCTGCTCGCCAAAGGCGCGACCTGCACCATGGGCTGCGTTTATGAGCCGTATCTGGGTGGGACACCGAACGTCGCGGTTTTTCTCGCGCGCTGGATGGCGGAAGGACTCACGTTTGGCGAGGCCGCGTGGGCGGCGCAGCCGTTTTTGTCCTGGCAAACAACGGTCATCGGCGACCCGCTTTATCGTCCGTTTGCAAAATCGCCGCAACTCTTGCACGCGGAACTTTTGAACCGGCCCGGCCCGCTCTTGGACTGGTCTTATTTGCGCCTCGTGGATTTGGCGCTTGTCCGCGGCGCGGGCATGGATGAGGTTTCCGGGCTGCTGGAAAATCTCAACGCAACGACCAACAGCGCCGTGCTCACGGAAAAACTCGCCGACCTCTACGAAGCGGAAGGCAAGCCGGACTCAGCCATCCTGACCTGGCAACAAGCGCTGGAACGGAATCCGTCGCCGGAACAGCGCATCCGGCTCCGGCTGACACTCGGCAAAGACCTTCAAGCGCAGGACCGCGACGCCGAAGCGATTGACGATTACAAAAAGTTGATTGACGAAGCACCAGACTATCCGGGCAAATATTCCATCGAACAAAAAATCGCGGCGCTGGAGCAAATGCTGGTTTCGACAAATTCAGTCGCCAAACCCTAGCAGTAACCATGGGCATCTTTTTTGACACGCACGCGCATCTGGATTATCCCGACTACGCGCCGGACTTGCCGGAGGTCGTCGCGCGCGCGCAGGCGGCGGGGATTGCCAAAATCATTTCCATCGGCACGAGCCTCGACAGCAGCGAGCGCGCGATTCGGCTCGCGGAAAGATTTTCAAACGTTTATGCCGCCGTCGGCTGGCATCCAACCGAGGCGGAAAAGGCGCCATCCGATTTGCGCCCGGCGCTGCGCGAATTTGCGAAGCATCCCAAAGTCGTCGCCATCGGCGAGACCGGACTGGATTATCATCATTTGCCGGACACGGACGCCGCGAAATACAAACAGCGGCAGGCGGAAGTTTTCCAGCAACAACTCGAGGTCGCCGCCGAATGCGGGTTGAACTGCGTCATCCACCAGCGCGATTCCTTCGACGACACGCTGGCGCAACTCAAGCTGTTCGCCGGAAAAGTGCGCGGCGTTTTTCATTGCTTCGGCGAAACCGTGGAGCGGATGAAACAGGTTCTGGCCATCGGCTCGCTTGTCAGCTTCACCGGCATTGTCACGTTCAAGAACGCGCAGAACGTCCGCGCCGCCGTCGCTGCCGTGCCGCCGGACAAGTTCATGCTGGAAACGGATTGCCCGTATCTGGCACCAGTTCCCTATCGTGGTAAACGCTGCGAGCCGGCTTACGTGAAGGAAACTTCCGAAACGGTTGCGCAGGCGAGAAATTGTCCGCTCGAGGAACTGAGCGCGGCAACGTGCAAGACGGCGCGAGAATTTTTTCCAAAGCTTTCGGCATGAATCGTACCAATGCCGGTCGAATTTTTATCAATTCGCCATGCGGACGGATTATTGTCAGACTGAAGCTGTGGAAAATAAAGTTGAACTCCGTGTTCACGGCGTCGCCGCGCTGCCGACGCTGATTTATTTGCCGGGATTGCATGGCGACTGGACGCTCATCGGCTCGTTTCGCAAAGCGGTTGCCGGGAAAGTCCGGTTTGTTGAAACAACTTATCCGCGCACGCTGGACTGGTCGCTCGATGATTACGCGGCGGGGATGGAATCGGCGCTGGCGGAAAATGGAATCGCCGGCGGCTGGCTGCTGGGTGAATCGTTCGGCTCGCAAGTCTTGTGGACGCTCGTGCAACGCGGAAGATTTCCGGCACAGGGGCTGATTCTGGCCGGCGGCTTTGCGCGCCATCCGATGGGACGGATGATGCGGCTGGTGGAAATCACCACCGGGAAAATGCCGTTGAAGCTGGCCGTCCTGATAATTCTCGGCTACGCCAAATTCGCGCGCTTCCGCTATCGAAATTCGCCGGAGACACTCGCCAACATTGACGAATTCATCCGCCGCCGGACGCCGCTGGACAAAGATGCCGCGACTCATCGGCTGCATTTGGTTGCGAAAAACGATCCGCGCGAAATCGCCGCGCAAACCACCCTGCCCGTTTTCGCGCTCACGGGAATTCTTGACCCGATTGTGCCGTGGCCGCGCGTCCGGCATTGGTTCAGGAAAAATTGCCCGGCCTTGCGCGCTTACAAAATCATCCGCACCGCCGACCACAATGTGCTTTGCACCGGCACGCGGGAGGCGGCCCGGCAGATTTTGGAATGGATGCGCGCGTGACGCCGGATCGCGCTCACATCGCGGCCATCGGCCTTTTGTTTTTGAAGTGCAGCGCCACGAGCCACGCGCACCAGAGGATTGCCGCCAAATCCAGCCACGTCGTGTAATTCCATTCAAAACCCGTTTGCATGACGGCCTGCGATAAATGCACGGCGGGAATCAATCCCAGCGCTGAAAAAATTAAATCCACGATGATGCCGGCGCTCGCCATCGAGACAAATAAAATCGCCGTAAGATAAAGTGCGGCTTTCCCGCCATAATATTTCCGGTAAATGAAAATCAGCGGAATGATGATGAGGTCGGCGTAAATGAACGAAATGACGCCGCCGAAGCTGATGCCGCCTGACCACAGCACGCTCGCCAGCGGAATATTGCCGCACGAGCACGTGAATGAAAGCGCGCCAATCAGCGGGCCGACGACGGCATTTTCCAGCAGGCGCGTGAAATCCGTTCCGCTGGTGATGAACAATTTTCCCCACCAGCTTTCGGGAACCAGCGCCATCAGAAAACCGGCGATGAGAAAGCCGATGCCGATTTCCTTCCACAACATCGCCGTTTCCATGAAAAAGGCGTGCGCCACCTGCGTCCAGTTTTCGCGTTGACGGATTTTTTTGCTCAAAGGTTCATCGTCCGACTCCATTTCATCTCCGCCCGAATGGCAGCCGCATGAATCTTCTTCGTCCTCATCACCCGCGTTGTGCGCCCGCGCAGCTTCCTCCAATCCTTTGGGCAGGGTTAATTTCACCAGCAGCCACATGACGCCAATTAAAATGAAGGCACCGATGATTTCCGCCAGCAGAAACGGCCAGCCCAGCAGCAGCCAGAGAATGAAACCAAGTTCGATGACTAGGTTCGTCGATGCGAACATGAACGCCAGCGTCGGCACCAGCGCCGCGCCTTTTTTGAAGGCGGTCTTTGCCGCCGAACTCGCCGCGTAGGAGCAGGACGAACTTACCGCGCCAAGAAACGTCGCCAGCGCGACCTCACGCAAACCGTCGCGGCCAAATTGTTTTGTGATTTGCTCCCTGCGGAGGAATACGCGCAAAAACGCCGACAGGCTGAAGCCCAGGACGAGCGCCCAAAGCGTGTCCCAAAGCATCACCGCCGCGTCATACAAACCTTTCCAAAGCGAGTCCATTTTTGAAATAATCGCAAAGCATAAATCTAGCGCACCCGAAACAGGAATCAACCTTGTCCCTGAACAATTCCCAACTATATTCGTCAAACGATTATGACACGACAACAAGTCCTCGACCTTTATTTCCTCGATGCGCGGCACAAGCTGGTTGAAATCGCCGCGTTTCTTGACCGCGTGGAGCGAGCAGACGGCAAGGATGATTTCCGGTTGGAAACCTTTCGCGCCGCGCTCACCAAGTTATCCGGCAACCAAAGGCAAAAAGTGAAGAAAGTCTTGCTCGCATTTAGCGACCCGACGACAAAACCAATTGCCGCTGCGACGACAAAAGCAGCTTGCGGCGCGTTTCCACAATAAACTTGCGCTTCGACCTTCTCACTTCGCACTTCCATGAAATACATCGAACCCCACGCCCACATGGTCAGCCGCACGACGGATGATTACGAACACATGGCGCTCGCCGGTTGCGAGGCGGTTTGCGAACCGGCATTTTGGGCAGGCTTCGACCGCAGCGCCGTTGATGGCTTTTACGATTATTTTTCCCAGCTCACCGAGCACGAGCCGAAGCGCGCGGCCAAGTTCGGCATCAAACATTTCTGCTGGCTGTGCATCAATTCCAAGGAAGCCGAGGACGTGAAGCTCGCCGAGGAAGTCATCGCGCTTGTTCCAAAATTTCTGGATCGTCCGAACGTCCTCGGCATCGGCGAAATCGGCTTGAACAAAAATTCCCGAAACGAACTGCGCGTGCTGGAAATGCACGTGGAGTTGGCGGCGAAACACAATCAACTGATTCTCGTCCACACGCCGCATCTCGAAGACAAATGGAAAGGCACGCGGCTGATTCTCGACGTTTTGAAAAACGACAAACGAATCAAGCCGGAGCGCGTCATCATTGACCACGTCGAGGAACACACGGTGGAAATGGTTTTGGACGCCGGAATGTGGGCGGGCATGACGCTTTATCCCGAAACCAAATGCACGCCCGCGCGCGCGATTGACATTTTGGAAACTTACGGCCGCGAGCGGCTCTGGCTCAACAGCGCGTGCGACTGGGGCGTGAGCGATCCGCTGGCCGTTCCCAAAACCGCGCTGGAAATGAAACGCCGCGGCCATCTGGAAAGCGCCGTTGAGAAAGTGATCTTCCAGAATCCGAAAAAGTTTTTAAGCCAGTCGCCGAATTTCAAGCTTTGACGTGGCGGCTTTCGGGAGAAAGCCATTGTTTGAATTTTCTATTCCAACTTACGGCGAGACCACCTCGTAAAAGCGTTGTGGATAATTCGTCGCGCCAGAATCGGTAAAATAAAACTGGCCGGATGAAATCTCCGGGACGTTGCCCAACACCGTCCAATCAGCCGGCGGTAGGACGATGTTTGTAGAAGCGAGCACAGTGAAGTCCGCGTCCACAATGTTGGTGAACGTAAACTGGAAGCTGTGGGCGCCGCTGGCGGTCCACGCAGAATTTATCAAATGTGGCCGGTTGTTGGCGGGCGCCCACTGCGCCTCCACCGCGCCGATATCCACGCTCGCGCCGGAAAGGCGCGGATAGCCGCGCTGGTCGGTGGTCAGGAAACTGGTGACCAAATCATCGCCGGCGTCAATGGCGGGCGAACCGGCCAGCGGCGGCATGGTTTGCGTGAAACCGCCATAATCGCCCAACAAGGCTAGTTGTGGATTACCATTGGTGAGGTTGTTTATGCCGGAAAATGAGCCACTGATATTGTTGCTGCCGCCGGAAGCCGTATTCCCAGCTACAATCGTGTTGGTCATGGTTAGAGACAGCGTGTCATAATTGTTAATGCCACCGCCGCTGCCAGTGGCGGAATTGCCGGACAGGGTGCAGTTGATCAGCGTATTCGTGGCCTCCCAGTTTTCGATGCCACCGCCGTCGTCGCCGGTGGAGTTATCGGCGAGAGTGGAGTTGACAAGGATGAACGTGCTGCCGGAGTTGTTGTCCACGCCGCCGCCGTTGTTGTCGGGAGCGGAATTGCCAGACAGGGTGGAGCCGTAAATCATGAGCATGGACTCGTAGCTTTCGATGCCGCCGCCGGCGCCGCCGCCGTCAACACTGGTGGAATTGCCGGCGAGGGTGCAGTTGGTGAGCGTCAGCAGGCTGAATACATTGTCAACGCCACCGCCGTAACGAATGGCGGCATTGCTGGAAAGAGTGCAGTCGTTGAGCGTGTTCGTGGCCCCGTAGTTTTCGATGCCACCACCGTAATTGGCGAAATTGCCGGAGAGAGTGGAGTCGTTGAGGATGATCGTGCCGCCATAGTCGTTGTCAATCCCGCCGCCGTTGTTGTTGGTGGCGGAATTGCCGGAAACGGTGGAACCGTTGACGGTGAGGATGGAATCGTTGTTTTCGATGCCACCGCCGGCGCCGGCGGTGGAATTGCCGGAGAGGATGCAGTTGGCGACTGTGAGCTGGCTGTATTCATTGTCAATGCCGCCGCCGGGGTTGGCGGCAAAATTGTTGGACAGGTCGCAGGCGTCGAGCGTGTTTGTGGCCTCGTAGTCTTCGATGCCGCCGCCGACATCGCCCGTGGAATTCCCGGAGAAGGTGGAGTTGGTGACGGCGAGCAGGCTGAATTCATTGTCAATGCCGCCACCGGCGTTGGTAATGGCGGAATTGCCGGAGAAGGTGGAGTCGTTGATGGTGAGGATGGAGTCGTAGTTTTCGACACCGCCGCCGTAACCACCGGTGGAATTGCCGACGAGGGTGCAGTTGGTCAGCGTGAGCGCGGTGGATTCATTGTCAATGGCGCCGCCCCAGGCCACAGCGGAATTGCTGGAGAAGGTGGAACCGTCAACCGTGAGCGTGGTCGTGTTGTTTTCAATGCCACCACCCCAGTCGGCGGAATTGCCCGACAGGGTGCAGTTGCTGACAATGAGCACGCCGCCGTAGTCTTCGCCGTAATAGACGGCGATGCCGCCGCCGGCCCCGCTGGCGGAGTTGCCGGAGAAGGTGCAGTGGTTGAACGTGTTCGTGACCGCGTAATCCTCGACACCGCCGCCTTCACCGGCGGTATTGCCGGAGAAGATGCAGTTGTTCACGGTCAGGACGGCGTTGCTGTCCGCATAAATGCCGCCGCCATGAACGGCGGAATTGCCGGAGAGCGTGGAGTTGCCAATCGTCAGCACAGCCCCGGCATCGAGCCTGATCGCGCCGCCGTCGCGGAACGGCGGGCCGGAGAAACTGCTCACATTGCCATTGGTCAGGGTGAGCGAATTGAGGGTGACCGTTGCGTTGCTGATCTCCAGCACGCGGTAATTGCCGCCAGCGGCAATGGCGACGCCGCCAACCAAGGCCGAGGCATCTATCGTAAGATTGTTTGTGACCGTCAGTTGCGCGCTGGTGAGCAGGATGGTCTGGCCGGAAAGTGTGTTGGTAAAGACGATGGTGTCGCCGGAAACTGCGTTGCTGATGGCGTTGCGCAAGGAACCGGCGCCGCTGTCCGCCGTGTTGGTCACGGTAATGGTCGCGGCCAAACCGCGCGCGCCACCCAGAAGCAGAAGGATAATCATGGCGAATCGCCGCCATAAATTCCAAGCCGCCCGGATTGGATTCATTTGCATCTTCATACCTCTTGTCTGCCGGCAGAAATCCGATGCGTTCATCGGCAACGCACTCCCTGAACACCTGCGTTTTTATCTTTGCACCACGGAGGCTTCAAGCTAAAAAATGTAACAACTTTCGTGGGTTGCCACACCCGAAAGCGACACTATTGCGTCAGCCGGAAAAACAAATTTCCCGTGGGATTGGTCAGCGTCAGGGAATTGGTGCCGTCGGAAGTTGTCACGCCAACGCTAGCCGTCCAGTTGGCGGGCATCGTCAGACTGTTGTTCTGCTCCAAACTCCAGCCGGCCACGTCCTGCCAATAAATTTTCACCGTGTTGCCGGAATGGGAAATATAAAGCGGCGGCGCGACGGGAGTTTGCGCGACGGAAATGAGCGCCCAAAATCCGCCGGTCAAGGAATAATTGCCGCCGGTCATCGCGATGCTCGCGTCGTGCTGGCCAATCGTTCCGGTGACGGCGTATTGGCTGTTGGTGCTGGTGCCGCCACCGCCGGAGATTTTATACCAGTCAATCGAGTAGCTTTGCGCATCCGCTGGAAGACTGAAAGCTACAGTCAAAAGGAATATCAAAATAAGTCCTTTCATCGGGTATTCGTAGGCGAACTTACAAAATTTATTTTTTGCGTTGGCTTCCTCAAGGTTCATTCGGATGTTATTTCTTGCAGTGTTTTTCGCCATTTATCCGCTTCATTTGTTCTTCCGAGATAGAGCGCTAGATTTGCGACTTCGTCGTATAGTCGCACTTCTTCAAATTTAGGCATTTTGTTTGTGTTGTCATTAGCGATACTTTCATAATTCGTAATGGCCATTTGATATAAGCCAAATGCGCTCTCCAGATTATTACTCCGAATATTTTGAACAGCAAGATTCGCGGTGGTTTCTGTAAGGAGAATCTTATATTGGGGGCTGGAATCCATGTTGACAGCTTTTTCGGCAAATTCATTTGCAAGGTTATTGCTATGAAGTTGGATCGAACATTCCGCAGCCATCGCACATAATCTTGCCTCACCATCGGCCATTACCCCACCGCCCATTTCTATAATTGCGCCGGATTGCTTCGATGCTTCAACGGCGTTAATTCCCCTTTGAAAATTCAGTAAAGCTGACTGAAAATCGTTATTTGTAAAACTTTGAACACCAGCATCCCACGCTTCAATGACAACTTTTGGCGAACCAGAAACATAACTTCCAAATTTCGTGCGCCCGTCAGGCAATTTTTCAATATCCGAAGTCCTTTGGTCCAAATCCCTCAAGGACTGTGCGAGCAATTGAACCTGTTACCGGCGCGGATCGTCATCACGCTCATCCAGAACCAGCTCCCGCCGCTGAACCCGCCAAATGACGGATTTCGCGTAAATCATTCATCTTAAGCTCGTAACCGGCCTCCTTTTTCAAAAAGAAGGCCGTCTTTTTTGAAAATCCGGTCGCGACTTGGAAAAGGGAGGCCGGGAGTTGGAATCATCCGGCCATCTTTTGGAAGGATCTGGTCGGGAGTTGGAAAAGGGATCCCGGGAGTCGGGGAAGCGGGAGCGGTTTTTGGCAAAAGCCGGTCGGGAGTTATGAATATCCGGTGGGGAGTTTGAAAAAGGAGGACAGGCGTTGCCAACATCCGGTCGGGAGCCGGCAAAGTCCGGCCTCCTTTTGCCAGCACCGAGTCCGCCTTTGGGAAAGCCGGGCGGGAGCAAAATGAATCAGGTCAGATTTTTCAGAATCGCCGCCGCCGATTGCCTGACGGCTTCCGCCAACTCGCGCGGCTTCAAAACTTTTGCGTCGCCGCCCCAGCTCAAAATCCAGCGCTCGATCTCCACGAGGCTCGACAGCTTCAATTTCAATTCCACTCCCCCGCCCTTCAATTCGCGCAATTGCTGCGACTCGTGCCATTTCTTTTCCCGGATGTAATCGGCGGCGCGCGGATTGAAGCGGATGAGGACTTCAAACTCGCCCTCGCCGGAGTGGACGCCGAAGCTGTCGCGCAATTCCTTTTCCAGTGAGAATTTTTTGGAACGCTCGAAGGTCTGGCCGGTCGGCTTGATGGTCTGAATGCGGGCGGGAACGAATTTACGGATTTCCTTGCGCGCGTGGTCAAAGGCGAACAAGAACCATTCGCCGTTGATGTTCGCCAGATGATACGGGTCCACGACGCGCACTTCGGGTGCCTTGGCGCCGGGCTTCCGATACTGCAATTCGAGCTGTCGGCGCTGCGCCACCGCCTTGGCGAGCGCGTCGAAAATGTTCAAATCCAGAATCGGCTCGGCGCGCGTGCGGAAGGAAATGGTTTGTTCGATGTCGGCGAGGTTCAGGGAAATGGTGTCGGGCAGCGATTGCTCCATTTTTTTGATGGCGGAGAGCAGCGGCTTTTCGAAGCTCGTGCCGCGATATTGCTGCAACGCCTTCTCCGCGACGACGAGCGCGAAGAGTTCGCCCTCGGTGATTTGCATCGTCGGAAACGCGCTGACTTCGCCGTTGTAAAAATAGCCGTTGCGTGCCGGATTAAATTCAACCGGCAGGTTCAGCCGGTCGCGCATGAACTCGATGTCGCGATGAATTGTCTTGGTGGCGACTTCGATTTCGGCGGCAAGCGTGGAGGCGTTGGGAAATTTGCCGGACTGAAGCGATTGATGGATGCGCAACATCCGCTCCAGCGGCGGGCGCGAGTGGAGCGATAAATTTTTTTGAGTTGTTGCGTTCAATGTCTTGAAAAGCTGTTTAATTTTTCCGGATTGCAACTTTGACTTTCATCTTGTTTGAGTTTAATAAATAAACGATTGTTTGCATTATTAATAGTTAGGCTATTGCCCCAATCCCGTTCCAATGAAAACCAAATTACTCACTTTAGGTTTCCTTGTCGGCTTGCCGGTGTGGGCGCAAACAAATTCAGCCGTCGGAACAAATTCCATTATCTGGGCGGTGCCGCAAGTCGTGCGTGACATCAACCAGATTAAAATCAAGCAATACACGACGTTCGACCCGAACTACGCAGCGGACAAGACAAATTTCCTCGCTCGTTTCCGCCCGGCGGCGAAACAAATTTTTGCCGAGGAAGATTCCGGCAAGGACGTGCGGTGCGCCAACCAGATTTACACAGAGCTTCTGTGGCTGATCAGTTCCAGCGCCGATTTCAAGCGCATGGACGAGCGGTTGGATGACATGGAATTGTTGCTCGCTTCGCCGCCAACCAATGCGGTTTCCAATTCAAACAGCGCGCCGGAGTGCGTCAGCGAATGGTGGGAGCGCCTTGAGTGGGCTTATCAGCATGTGCAAAAAAATGAACCGATCCCGCCGGACATTTTGGACCGGTTCAATTCACCGGAAAAATTGACGGCCTATTTGACACCGCTTTCCGTCTCGGACATTTCGCGCACGGGCCGGGACAATTGGCTGGAATTTAATATGTCTCTTGCCGATTTGATCCGCTGGGTCATCCGGGACCGTCCCGACGACTTCGACCCGCAACTCAGGAAAACGTTGATGGATTTGGTGCTGGGCTTTCAGGACCCGGACACCGGGTATTGGGGGCAACGCTATGTCATCAATGGCCGCGAGCAATTTGTTCCCGATTTGAGCACGACGTTTCACATCGTCACCTATCTCAATGGAAAGGTGCCGCATTTGGATAGAATTGTTGCAACGACGCTGGCGACCAGGGATTTGAATTCGCCCGTCGGTTGGCTTTGGAAAGGGCAGGTTTACAATCATAACAACGTGGATGTTATTTATCTTTTCAGATTCGGCTGGCCTGTTGCCAACGCGGAGCAAAAGAAAGCCATCGCCGCGGGAATCCAGAGCATGCTGGATCGTTGCCTGAATGAATCACTCCGGCCCGATGGTTCGTTCAAACATTTGGAAGCGGATTATTCCATCGAGGAAGCGACATATTTTGGCGTGATTTTTTTGTATAATGCCGGTTACTTCGACAAATCAAAACGCTTCTGGACGGACCGGGATTTTCCACAGGCCGAAGACGTGCGCCAAAGAATCATTGCCTTCATCGAGAAGCACCAGAAAAGCGGCGCGGCAGGCGGAGGCGACTACAACGAAATACTTGAGGACTTAAAAAACGATAATTTTCCACCGGCTTTCGCGCCGAAGTGAATACCGACTGCGTTTTGAATTGTTACGATCCCTTTTCCAATTTCGCGAGCAGCTCCTCGTTGGTCTTGTGCTTCTTGAGCGCGGCGGTGAGCGTTTCCATCGCTTCAATCGGGTTCAAGTCCACCATCGTGCGGCGCAATTTGCGGATGGCCTCGAGATATTTCGCGGGGAAAAGTTTTTCCTCCTTGCGCGTGCCGCTCTTGGGAATGTCAATCGCCGGAAACAACCGGCGGTCGGAAAGTTTGCGGTCCAGAATCAATTCCATGTTGCCCGTGCCCTTGAACTCCTGAAAAATCAACTCGTCCATGCGCGAGCCGGTTTCGATGAGCGCCGTCGCCAAAATGGTGAGCGAACCGCCTTCCTCGATTTTTCGCGCGGAGGCGAACATCTTGCGCGGAATTTCCAGCGCGCGCGCGTCCACACCGCCGGTCATCGTGCGGCCGCTGCCACCGTGAACGCTGTTGTAGGCGCGGGCGATGCGCGTGAGCGAATCCATCAGCACAAAAACGTCCTTGCCGCTCTCGACCATCCGGCGGCAGCGCTCAATGGTGAAGCGCGAAAGGCGGACGTGCGTCTCCAGATCCATGTCGTTTGAGGACGCAACGACTTCGGCCTTCACCGAGCGCTGGAAATCCGTGACTTCCTCCGGCCGCTCGTCAATAAGCAGCACGAGTGCGAACACTTCGGGATGATTCTCGGTGATGGCGTTGCAAATTTGTTTGAGGATGGTTGTCTTGCCCGTGCGCGGCGGCGCGACGATGAGGCCGCGCGTGCCCTTGCCGATGGGCGTGACGAGATCAATCACGCGCGTCTCGATCAAATCGGGGCTGGTTTCCAGTTTATATTTTTCAATCGGGTCAATCGTCGTGAGATTTTCAAAGCGGACGGCTTTCGTGTAGGCGTCGAAAGTCATGTCGTTGACCTTGTCCACAGCCTTGAGCTGCGGGCTGGTGCCGCGGTGCGGCGGCTGCGTCGGCCCTTCGATGAAACTGCCTTCGCGCAGAAAGCTGCGGCGAATGGTGTCGGGCGTGACGAAAATGTCGGTCGGCTTGGGATGATAATGGTTCTGCGCCGTCCGCAAAAAGCCGAAGCCTTTTTCGGAAATTTCGAGATAGCCCGAACCGTAGTTGGACTTTTCACCGTTGTTTTCTGAACTGCTCATAATTTGTGCTGCGAAGGCTGGGATTGTCCCGAAACAATTTTGAATTTGTGAACTTGGGAAGTGCCCCGAAACCGGGGCGCTCAAAACCTTCGACGCGCATTAACTACGCTGAAATGCGCCAAAGCGCAACATTTATTTTCGTGAAAATACCCGGGCGAAATCAACCGCCCACTTCGGCGCGCGCCTCGGCAGCCAGCGGTGTGCTCAAATAACGTTCACCGGTGGACGGCGCAATCGTGACGATGAGCTTGCCCTTGTTCTCCGGACGCTTGGCGATTTCAATCGCGGCGACAACATTTGCGCCGGACGAAATGCCGCACAAGATGCCTTCTTCCTTCGCCAGCCGCCGCGCCATGGCAAACGAGTCGTCGTTCGTCACTTGAACGCATTCGGTGATCAACGGATTGCCGTTGCTGTCTTTCAAATGCAAATTTTGCGGAACGAATCCCGCGCCCGTGCCCTGGATTTTGTGCGGGCCGGGCTTGAGCGGCTGGCCGGCGAGACATTGTGAAATAACCGGCGAATCCTTCGGTTCGACGGCAATGGCCTGGAACGACGGTTTCTTTGCCTTGAGAACTTCCACGCAGCCGGTGATGGTTCCGCCGGTGCCGACCGCCGCGACCAAAATGTCAATCTTGCCGTCCGTGTCTTCCCAAAGTTCGACGGCCGTTGTCTTGCGATGGATTTCCGGATTTGCCGGATTGTTGAATTGCTGCGGAATCCACGCGTTGGGCGTTTCCTGAGCGAGTTGTTCGGCGCGGGAAATCGCGCCTTTCATGCCCTCGGCACCGGGCGTCAAAACCAGTTTCGCGCCGAGCATAGCCAGCAGCGTGCGGCGTTCCACCGACATGGTTTCGGGCATCGTCAGAATTAATTTGTAGCCTTTCGCCGCTGCGACGAATGCGAGCGCAATGCCGGTGTTGCCGCTGGTCGGCTCGATGATGACGGTTTCCTTTTTCAAAACGCCGCGTTTTTCGGCGTCTTCAATCATCGCCATGCCGATGCGGTCCTTGACGCTCGAAAGCGGATTGAAAAATTCGCACTTGAGCAGAATCGTGGCGGGCAATCCGGCGGTGACTTTGTTTAATTTGACCAGCGGCGTGTGTCCGACGGTTTCGACAATGTTGTTGTAGATGCGTCCCATAAATTCTCTCTTGGTTAATTTCCCGTCAAATTGCGCCGAATGAAACAAATGGGCAAGTTTTTTTTATCCATCTCCTCCTCATGCTCTTCGTCATCCTCAAATTGATTCGTGAGCTTGAGGAAGACGATGAGGATGATTTGTAAAAACATTAAGTCCCCGCCCGACCTTTCGGTCGAACGGGGACAAATGGGGAATGGGAGTTCGTCAATCTCTCTTTCCCGAACTGGCATTAGACGCGCACCCTCGCGGGGGCTGCCAGCTTCCCGACGCCATTCTCCACGGCAAGCGGAGTTTTCGGCCTCGTAGCAGGGCCGTCCAGCGCCTTGCGGTCGCTGAATTTCAAGTGAGGCTTTTCAGCTCGCTTCAACTGGTGGTTGCGCCACCGGCCTGCGAACCAGGTTGAGACACGCCTGTAATTTTCTTTCGCGTCTCCACCATTAGCACCGGGTCAGCCGCCGCTTTTGACGGCGCGTTTGCCCGACGCCACGGGTCTCGCCTCTTCACTTTCAGGTTGCTTTTTCTCACAGCCCGGCGGTGCCGTTTTTAACATCGCCGTTCTTCGGAAGTTTTTCACGCGGCCTGCCCAGCCTTCGTGACCTTCCCGGTGCGAATGCTCATTTTGTTCCGCCTTTCGGCGTTTTTCATTGGGCGGTTCCAACTTTTTATTTTTGAACCCGCCAGAGTCATCCGTCCGTGCTGATGCACAGTAACAACCATTTACCCTCTGGGTAACTGCGATTCGCCCAAGCTCGAAACCTGCCTAGACTACTTGACTCGGTTCGGAACGGTTTCTCATCGTCCCTCGCCGCCTAGTCCCTCATTCGCATTTGACACGCGCGAACGTGCCAGAGGAACTGGTGAATTCTGCCTCCGCCACCGGCCTTTCAGTCAGCTTAAGAGGAGCCGGGCCAACCAGCCTGACCCAACTTTTCCCCGGTCACCCGGGATTATCCATGAAACGAACTGCTGCAATCTTTCAACCGCCGCTGCCCGCTTCGTTCTTTCAATGAACTGCGAACATCATATCACTTTTCTCAATTCCTACAACGAATTGATATGCACAGCTTGTTCACCAAAAACCCGACGTGAACAACCGGTGAAAAACTCAAATCGGCCCGTCAAATCAACGCGATTCCAATTTCACGAACGCGAATTATTCACAGCTTTTTCAGGTCGAAAACAGCAGCGGTGAACAAGTTCTGTTTGTGAATTTTTTGAAAATTTCCACTCGACAGAAAAAAAATTCAGCGCAAGCTTCCGCTGGAAAAGTCAACCGGCCGGATACAATTTTATGAATGATTCAACCGCCTTCCAAATAGGACAAATTGCCGGTGTAATCATGTTTCTGGCATTGTTTCTGGGCCTTTGTGTTTTCTTCGTCATTGCACTGGTTAATGCTTTGACCACTCGCCGGAAGGGATGGATCATTGCGGCGGCGGTCTCCAGCGCGCCGCTTTTTTTGCTTTTCATCTTTTTTATGGTGGCATTTGTGGTTGGTTTCAAAAAAGGACTCGAGACCTCGACCGAAATCGCGACCGCCCGCCGGGACGAACCGTCTCAATTCCTTACAGCCGACATGACGCCGGTTTCCGGCAATTCAATTCCTTATGAAATTTCGCTGCCTTCCTTGAACGCGTGGGAACGAAATGACTCGCACCCGCAGTTTGACTGTTTCTATAGCTACCGCGATGCGTATGTTGGCGTAATCGCAGAAGGCATTGGCGTCGGGACGCCTGAACGCATTTGCGACATTTCACAAAAAAATTTGGCGTCAAAAGCTTCCCAATATTCCGTCACCACACCTGTGCCCATCCAAATTGATTCCCAAACGTGGCTAACTTACGACGCGACCGCAACTATCAACGGTATCCAGGTAAAATATAGATTTTATGTCTACGCCGACTCCAATTATACGATTCAAATCATAATGTGGACCGGCCCTGTGCTTTTCGACCATTACGCTCCCGTATTTGATCGCATCGCGAAGTCTTTCAAACTGCCAAAGTGATTTAACGCTCCTGAAACGCCACCTTCCATTCGCACTCACCACTTTGCGATTGCTGCTCGGCCCCGTCGCCCTGGTTTGCGCGCTGACAAATGTTCCGCGCTGGATTTATCTGCCCATTTTGGTCACCGCCACGCTCTCGGATATTTTCGACGGCATCCTCGCCCGCAAATTTGGCGTCGCTATGCCCGCGCTTCGCCGTTACGACAGCATCACCGACATTATTTACTATCTGTTCATCCTCGCCGTCGCATGGATTTTGTGCCGCGCCGTCATAACGGAAAATCTCTGGCTGATTGCGCTGATGGTGTTGTCGGAAGCGGGTTGCATTTCAATCTGCCTCATCCGGTTCGGAAAATTCCCAGCCACGCATTCTTATCTCGCAAAATTCTACGGACTGTGCCTGCTCGCCGCGTTCATCGCTCTGCTTGTCTTCAATGCCGGAAGCTGGGCGGTCATCGCGCCCGCCATCATCGCACTCGTCACCAATTCCGAAATCATCGCGATCCATTTGCTGATGGATTCACCACCGATGGACGTGCCGTCCGTCTTTTTACTGCCGAAAAAAAACCTGCAATCAAAGTGACGCCCGCAAGCGGCGCGCAATCAATAAAAAAGGCCGCCCGAATCGGACGGCGCTCTTATCTTCGCCAGGCGCGGCTCAAGCTGCTTTTGCCGGCGCGGGTTTCTGCGATTTTGCCCTTGCCGTTTTGCGTTTAAGATAATTGGCGCGGCGTTGGCGTTTGATGACTTTGTTATATTGTCTTCCCATAATTCTTTACATTGCCCGCAAGTTGCGGTTTTGTTTTGTAACTATGAAAGTTTGCCCGTGGCAATTCAATGTTTATTTCGCGCTGGTGGCGGCGCTCGGTCTGCTATGCGGCTGCAAAACCAACGGATACGATAAGCACGACAAGCCAATGGCCGCCTTGCGCGTCTGCATCGAGTCCGCCGGCGATACCACCGGCGACATGAGCACGGTGCAAACTATTTCCGTGCTGCGCGACGATCCGGTGCTGTTGACGATTCAAAAGGAGCCGATTTTGACGGAGGCCAACGTCCTCGCTGCCAGGGTCATCACCACGCCGGGCGGTTTTGCAGTTGAAATTCGATTCGATGAAACCGGCGCTTACATTTTGGAGCAATACTCCGCGGCTTTTGCCGGAAAACATTTTGCCATCTTCGGCCAATGGGGCGACAAAACCGCCGACGGCCGCTGGCTCACCGCGCAACTCATCACGCATCGCATCGCCGACGGTGTGCTGGCGTTCACGCCGGACATGTCGCACGCCGAGGCCGACCAATTCGTGCTCGGCCTTAACAATGCCGCCAAGGAATTCCACAAAGATTTATCCAAATGACTTCTTCCGCCGCCCGCCGCGTGATTTCGTCCGGCGCATTGCTTCTGCTTTTCCACGCCGTCCTGCTTGCGCAATCGCCGTTTCAATTTCCCACCGCCAACCACGCCCTGTATGAAATCGGCGGCGAGTCAAAATTTTTCGCCCCGACCGAGCCGGGCAAGCCGTGGACGAGCGGCAGTTTCGGCTGCGTGCGCGACGACGGCCAGCGGATGCACGAGGGTCTCGATATTCTTCATTTGCAAACCGACAAGCGCGGTGAGCCGACCGATCCGGTCATGGCCACCGCCGACGGCACGGTCGTCTATATCAACCTCCGGCCGGCACTGTCGAATTACGGAAATTACATCGTCATCCGCCACGTCATTCAAGGCATGGAAATTTATTCGCTCTATGCACACCTGAGCGCGGTCCGCCCCGGATTGCAAATTGGCGAAGCGGTGAAAGCCGGCGAAGTCATCGCCACGATGGGCCGCACTTCGAACGCTGAAGTCATTGATAAATGGCGCGCCCACGTCCACTTTGAATTGAACCTCCTGGTCAACGATAATTTCGCCGCGTGGTTCAAAATTGCCTCGCCCGGCGAACGTAACGATCATGGGGAATGGAACGGCCTGAACCTTAACGGACTGGACGTGCGCGAAATTCTTCTCGACGAACACAATCCCGTGAAGACATTTGATTTGTTGCAATTTCTTCGCGGCCAGACGGAACTTTGCCGCGTGATCGTGCGCGCGACGAATTTTCCCTACTTGAAACGTTATCCGATGCTCGTCCTGAAAAATCCGGTCGCGGAAAAGGAAGGAATTGCCGGCTACGAAATCGCGCTGAATTTCAACGGCGTCGCCTTCGCGCTCATGCCGCTCGCAGCGTCAGAAATCAAAAGTCCGGCGAAGTTCCAACTGGTCTCCGTCAACGAACCGGAGGAATTGGCCAATCCCTGCCGCCATCTGGTCGTCAAACGCGACGGCCATTGGGAACTGGCGAACGAGGGCCTGCGCGAACTGGAATTGCTGACTTACCCGTGAATTTTGAATGGCCGACGAGAGGAAGGCGTCTTATTCTTTGAAAGACGCCAGTGTTTGGATGAAAAATTCCCGTGCCAGCGAACGCGTTCGCGGAAAACAATTTTCCGGGTTCACGTTGCTTGAGTTGCTGGTTGTCATTGCCATCATTGCCATTCTCGCTGCGTTATTGTTGCCTGCGCTTTCAGGAGCCAAAGCCAGGGCGCAAACCATTACCTGCATAAATAATTTGAAGCAGCTTGAAGACTGCTGCCACCTTTACAGTGCGGATTACAACGATTTTTTGCCGCCGAACGTAGCAAACGCGACAGTGTCAGGGGCAAATTCGACGAATTCACCCACCACCATCACAAATGCCAATGCTTGGTGTCCAGGCTACGCGCCGTATGACACGACGCCAATTAACATTGAGGCCGGCCTCATATACCCTTATAATAAAAACCCGGCCATCTATCATTGCCCCGCCGATCAATCCACTGTGGACGGATACCCTAATTTGCTTCGCACACGCAGTTACACCATGGAAATCGGTCTCGCTTGCCCGAACGTCACCGGCGGTTATATGAAATTCACAGAAATTACACGGCCATCGCCGTCCAGCCTCTTTGTGATGATTGATGAAAATGCAGACGCCATTTGGGACGAGACTTTCGGATATTGGACGCCCGACGGTCCTTATTCGGATTATTGGCTCGATTTGCCTGCGGATCGTCACAGTCAAGGTGCAAATTTGTCCTTTGCCGACGGCCATGTCGAACATTGGAAGTGGAAAGCGCCGAAAATCTTCTACGCTAACGCTGAACCCGCTTACAGCGCGGACGACCTTGCAGACTTGCAACGTCTTCAACAATGCGAAAATCCAGATTCGGGTTGCAATTAATGAAGCCGCTTGGTTTTCTGTTTCACGCCGTCAGTTGCCTAGGCGGGGAAACAATTTCGGACGGCACAAACCCATTTTCGCCAGCCGGTATTTCAAGCCAATGCTCAAACAGCCGAGGCCGTATTTCACGCTCCGGCGGAAATTGATGGACGACGCTTCCTTGAAGTATTTCGTCGGGCAGCTCACCTCGCCGATGGTGAATCCGTGCCACAAAATCTGCGCAAGCATCTGGTTGTCAAACACAAAGTCATCGGAATTGTCCGAAAGGTCGAGCGTCTGCAAAATCTCCTTGGAAAAGGCGCGGTAGCCGGTGTGGTATTCGGACAGCTTCGCGCCGAGCAGGGCGTTTTCCGCCGCCGTTAAAAACCGGTTCGACACGTATTTCCAGTAAGGCATCCCGCCGCGCAGCGAGTAGCCGCCGAGAATGCGGCTGGCCAGCACGCAGGGATGCAGGCCATTGGCAATCATCGAGGCCAGCGCCGGGATCAGCTTGGGTGTGTATTGATAATCCGGGTGGACCATGATGACGATGTCCGCGCCGGCTTCGAGCGCGAGGCGGTAGCATGTTTTCTGGTTGCCGCCGTAGCCGACGTTGCGTTCGTGGACGTGGACGCGCACGCCGAGCAATTGCGACGCGACCTGCACGGTGTTGTCGCGGCTGCGGTCGTCCACAAGGATGATTTCGTCCACGATGTCTTGTTGCAGAACTTCGTCCACCGTCCGGGTGACGGTTTTGGCCGCGTTGTAGGCGGGCATGACGACGACAATTTTTTTTCCGTGATACATAATCCGCTCCCGAAATTCGCCGAATCGTGCCCGAACGAACCGGCTTTTGAAAATCAAAAAATCAAATTACGGGCAATTCACATCCGCCAACCGTCCCGATTGCGCCTTCGGTTAAACTTCATATTTTCAACTTTAACGCGAGCAAAGTGTTTCCAAGCTGAACGGATTCGCGTATAATGGGTCGAAGTTTTGCAAATTATTGTCATGCGCCATCTGAAAATTAAAGTCCTCGCCTTCATCGCGCTCGCCGCGTTGCCGGTTTTGTTCATCGTTGCCAGCCCCGCAACCAGCGCGCCCGCGCACCTGTCGCCGGGGCCAAATGACGGGCATATTGCCTATCTGACCGCGCAACTACTGGATGCATATAATTACTCACGGCAGCCGTTTGACACGAGCACTTCGGAAAAATTTTTCGACGGCTATCTGGAATCGCTCGATCCGCAACACGAATATTTCCTGCAATCGGACATCGCGGGGTTCATGCACTATCGGACGAACCTCGACAAGTTCACCGATGACGATGACGGAACCGCTGACCTCACGCCCGCGTATCAAATTTTCCATCGCTATCTGGAGCGGTTCCAGCAGCGCACAGCCTACATGGACGAATTGCTGAAGGCGGATAATTTCACGTTCACCGGCGACGATCATGTGCTCATTGACCGGCGCCATGCGCCGTATCCCGCCGATTTGGACGCAGCAAAAGAGCTTTGGCGCGAGCAGTTGCGCTACGAATTTTTGCAGGACAAGCTGGGCCGCGAACTTTCGCCAACGAATGTGGATGAAATTTTGCCGCTGACCAGATCCAATCTGACTGACATCGCCGACACCCTTGAGCGCCAATACAATTGGGACCTGCGCCTGACCACCAATTTGGACAATACCGACATTTTGCAGACATATCTCGAAGCCCTTGTCCACGCCTACGATCCCCATTCCGATTATTTGAACAATGAACACTCGCAGGATTTTTCCATTGAAATGAGCCTGTCGCTCGGCGGCATCGGCGCGGAATTGGGCGATGATTACGGCTACTGCAAAATTGAATCACTCGTTCCGGGCGGTCCGGCGGAGAAAAGCAAGCAGCTTGAACCCGGTGATTATATCATTGCGGTCGCGCAGAGCAATCAAGCCCCTGTGGACGTGGTGGACATGGAACTCGGCAAAGTGGTCCAGCTCATCCGCGGGCCAAAAGGAACAAAAGTGAGCCTGACCATCAGCCCGGCGAACGACCGCTCCGTCCGGCAGGTGGTGACCCTGACCCGCGACGAAATCAAACTCGCAGACCAGGAAGCCAAGGCCAGCTTGATTGAAGTGCCCGACGGCCACGGCGGCACCAACCGGCTGGGCGTCATTGACGTGCCATCATTCTACGCCCCGATTGATTTTACGGGCAGCGCAGGCCCGAAGCAAAGTTACGTCTCCGTGGATGTCGCCACGCTGATTAAAAAACTCGAGCAGGAAAAAGTCTCCGGCATCATTCTGGATTTGCGAAACAACCCCGGCGGCTCGCTGGAGGAAGCCATCAAATTCACCGGCCTGTTCATCAAGCAAGGCCCCGTTGTCCTTGTGCGCACGGCCGATGATCAGGTGCTGCCGGACGGCGACAATGATCCGTCCGAACTTTATACCGGCCCGCTCATCGTGCTGGTCAACCGCTTGAGCGCCTCCGCGTCTGAAATTGCCGCCGCCGCATTGCAGGATTACGGGCGCGCGCTGGTTGTCGGCGACACTTCCACTTTCGGCAAAGGCACAGTGCAACAGGTGTATCCGCTCCAGCCCTATATGCCGTTTGCGACCAACGACCCCGGCACTCTCAAAATCACGAGAGACAAATTTTACCGCATCAGCGGCGGCTCGACCCAATTCAAAGGCGTCGTGCCAGACATCATTTTACCCGATATTTTGAGTTACTCGACCGAAATCGGCGAAACGGCCCTCGAAAATGCGCTGCCGTGGGATACAATCCCCAGCGCGACTTATGACAAATTAAACCTCGTCGCACCCTATCTCGCCACGCTCCGCAAGGAATCCGATGCGCGCGTTGCGACCAATCAGGAATTTATTTACGTCCGGCAGGACATTGACGAATTTAAAAAATTGCAGGCGGATACAACTTTTGTCCTCAACGAACGCGAGCAATTGAAACAACGCGAGGAAATTGCCGAACGCGAACGCGAGCGCGACGCTGAACGCGCCGTAAGCCCCGTGCCGGATGAAAAAATTTACGACATCACCGTCGAAAACGCCGGCTTGCCGGGCTTGCCCGCACCGGAACCGTTGCTGGCCACCAACGAAGACTTCTCGTTGATTTCGAGCAACGCCAACGGAAGCGTCTGCATCATGACGACCAACAACGAAGTTCTCACCGGCATTCCCCTGCCGGCTCAAACCAACGCGCCCGCAGAAGTCATCACGAAGACCCAGCCGGTGGATCCGTGGCTCCATGAGACTGAAAACATTCTCGAAAATTATGTTTCACTTTTTTCCACCGGCAGCAGCTTGATTGCGAAGTGAACCATGCGCGGTGCAAAAGTCACTTGCCCGACTTGTAAAAAATCCGGCGAGTCGTTTGCCGGAAAATATGGTCCGTTTTGTTCGCATCGTTGCAAACTGATTGACCTCGGCAAATGGTTTGGCGGCGAGCATGCCATTTCCGAGCCGCTGCGCCCGGAGCATTTCGAGAAATACGCCGACCTGCCGCCGGGCGAACATTTGGACCAACCAGAGTAGTAACGCGATTCTTGAATTTCACAAGCGGGGCATCCTGTGCTATCTTTCGAGAAAGGTTTGAAAAATGAAATCAGTCGTTTGCCTGCTGGTTGTTGCCGCGTTGAATTTTTCCGCGCTGGCGCAGCCGACCAATTCTGTGAGCACGACCGATCAAACTGAAATTGCCGATTTGGGCGGCGGCTGCTTCTGGTGCATGGAAGCCGTTTTCGAGCGGCTGCCTGGTGTCGTTTCCGTCACCAGCGGCTTTGCCGGCGGCCACACGGAAAGTCCGACTTACGAGCAGGTCTGCACCGAAACAACCGGCCACGCCGAAGTCACGCAAATCGTTTTTGATCCGGCGAAAATTTCCTACGACCAGTTGCTCGACGTTTTCTGGCAGGCGCACGACCCAACGACGCTGAACCGTCAAGGCGCGGATGTCGGCACGTCCTATCGTTCCATTATTTTGTATCGCGATGAGACGCAAAAGCTCGAGGCGGAAAAATCGAAAATGGAGGCGCAGAAGAATTTCAAAAACCCCATTGTTACAGAAATCGTTCCGTTGAAGACATTTTATCCCGCCGAAGATTATCACCAGCAATATTATGACAACAATTCCAACGCGCCTTATTGCCAGATTGTCATCGCGCCGAAACTGGAGGCGAAAAAAGTGATTCAGGAAACACCGCAGACCCGCTGATTCAGCGCCGTTCCGGCCACGGCTTCGTTCCCGGCTGTTAAAATTTGGTGATTATCCCTTGACATCAAGTAATAGTTATGGTAGGTTTTGGGCATGAAAGAAACCAAAACGAAATACACGGTCAAAGAGTTCAACGCTCAATTTCCCGATGATGCCGCCTGCCTGCAATTCATTTTTGAAGCCCGCTGGCCAGACGGCGGCAAATGCAAATGCGGCAAGGCTGATTGTTTTTATCCCGTCAAAGGGCGTCGCTCCTACGCCTGCTCTTGGTGCGGTTATCAAATCTCGCCTACCGCTGGCACGATTTTTCACAAATCCGAAACGAGTTTGAAGTCGTGGTTTTTCGCCATGTTCCTCATGGCCAGTTCCAAGAACGGCGTGGCGGCAAAAGAACTTGAACGCCAACTCGGTGTCACCTACAAAACCGCTCACCGCATGGGTCACAAAATCCGCCAGCTTATGCAGGGTGGCGGCGGAATGTTGAACGGCATTTGTGAAGCCGATGAGACTTATATCGGCGGTATCCGCCGCGGTGGAAAACGCGGGCGCGGGTCTGAAAACAAAACGCCGGTCATTGGCGTTTTGGAACGCGGCGGCAATGTGATTGCCAAAGTTGCGGCGGACGTCAAAACCCAAACCGTGCTGCCAAACATTTTGGCAAATGTAGAAAAGGGCGCGACGGTTTGCACCGATGAACTTTGGAGCTACAACCCGCTTCGCAAATCGGGATTCAAGCATCATCGCGTGGCGCATGGAGCGCGGGAATATGTGCGCGGGAACATCCACACCAATTCAATCGAGGGATTCTGGTCGCAACTGAAACGCTCCATCAACGGGACTTTCCACCACGTTTCGCCGCAACACTTGCAGAAGTATGTGAACGAGTTTGTTTATCGCTATAACCTGCGCGGTTCAGAGCAGCCGATTTTTTCTGACCTATCGGCGCGAGTGGTAGAGCAGCACGGTTGAGCAACGTGAAAAATGTTTTTGAATCCGTTGCCTGAATACTTTCGGTTTTATTTACACGGCTCATGGATTATGACACGGCGTGCTGTATGTTTTCAGCAGGCGGTTTTTGTTTTTTTTCATCAACAACTTTTTGCAGTTCCGCTATCAGTTTTTCAAGCTGCTGACGGATTTTTGGATCGGCCTGCGTCTCAATAAACTTTTGATAATAAGCCAGCGCTTGTGCCTCTTGTCCCTGCAAATATCCAAAGCTCATATAGTTTTTTCCTCTCTTTCCAACATACGATATAATTTCTTTTGTTCAAGCCACCGAAATCCAGCCTGATTAGTAATCAACGCAACATCAATGTCTCCTCCAACGGTTGGAAATTTTCCCAAGAACCGTTGAAAATCAGCAGTTGTTCTAATCAGAAATTTTGCATAATCAACTGCATCTTGTAGAGAAAACGCAGGGTAATTTGCAATGTTGGTGTTTTTTTGCCATAAAAGTTGAACGACATCCTCGACCCCGGCAAGCATACAACCAAATCCGGTAAAGTCCTGAATCACCGATTTTTTTGCTATGAAAATACGCCGTGAAATTGGAATAACTTCACGACTAGCAACCCTTTGATGACCGCACAAAAGAAAGCCAAAAGTGGAATGAGTGTCAGGCATCATTTTTTCATCAACTCCGTTTTTCCCCCACTCCGCCTTCAATTGGCCTTCAAAATAATCCACAATAAATTTTGAGATTTTTTCAAAAAAATTTTCCTTTTTATCATCATTTGGAAATTGTTCGTTTAATTCATCCATGTGATTAAAAATGCTTCGATTATTCACGCCAGCAGCCCCGAAGGTTGCCAGACCGAAGACTCCACGAATCGGGAAAATTTTTTGAGCATAAGGCCATGACGAACCTGGAACCGTTTGAGGCGGTATTTGAACTTCCCTTGTTTCTGTTTTGCCGCATGAACAAGTAATTGGAACATTCACTTTTTGATGGTCTGTCTGCCGCATTTGAGTGGCCAAACTATCAGATGCAAGGACAATCCCATCGGGAACGAGCAATGACACATTTAACGTCACGGCTATTTTGTATCAGTTTCAATGGCTGCTGTCTGTAAAATCTTACGCGCAGTTTCCACAGGTCGGATAAAAAAACTACCAAAATAATTATTCACTTTTTTATCCAGTGGCTTGTTCACGGCTTTCTGGAATGGTTATTCACAAGTAAAAATCTTCGCAACTGATTTACTTGACGTGAAGGGACAATCACCTAAAATTTTGAGTGATTTTTTCGGAAATGCTGTAAAATATGAAAGCTTGATCATGTTGGATGGTCAGATTGAACCGTCAGCATCAAGAACCAACAAAGGAGCAACAAAAAATGAAAATCATGATAACCATCCTGCTCGCGGCGGCCGTGGGGCTTTTTGTCGCGACCAGCGCGCGCGCGGCGGACAATCCGGCTTTGACCCCGCCGGTGAAATCGGTCTATGACCATTACCTGAAAATCCAAACCGCCCTGGCCGGCGACTCGCTCGTCGGCGTGGCGGAAAACGCCAGCGATATTGCCAAGGCCGTTCGAGGCGACGCAAAGGCGCTGCCGGCGGAAGTCGCCACCGAGGCGGACGCACTGGCCAAGGCTGCGGATTTAAAATCCGCGCGCACCGCGTTCAAGCCGTTGAGCAATTCGCTCATCAAATATCTCGCCGACAACAAGGCCAAGGAGGCCTACGTGCAAGTTTATTGCCCGATGGCGGACGCCAATTGGCTGCAGGCGGACACAAACATCAACAACCCTTACATGGGAAAAGAAATGCCGACGTGCGGCGAAATCCAGAAATAGTCCACGGTTTAGCGTGGCATATTTTGAACCCTTCGCTCACGGCAAATCGTGGCGGGCAAAAAATAAAACGGCGACCCGTCGCCGGATCGCCGTTTATGAATTCTTTCGAGCTTACAGCCCTTTGCCGATCATGAACTTCAACAGGTCGGCCACGCGACAACTGTAGCCCCATTCGTTGTCATACCAGCTCACGAGCTTGAAGAAACGCTTGTTCAATTCAATGCCCGCGCCGGAATCGAAAATCGAGGACGATTTGCAGTGAATGAAATCGCTGCTGACCACTTCGTCTTCCGTGTAATCCAAAAAGCCTTTGAGATACGTCTCGCTCGCCTTCTTCATTGCGGCGGAAATCTCGGCATAGCTCGTTTCCTTCACCGTGCGAACGGTGAGGTCAACGACGGAAACCGTCGGCGTCGGCACGCGGATGGACATGCCCGTCAACTTGCCTTTTACTTCGGGACAAACGAGGCCGACCGCTTTGGCCGCGCCGGTCGTCGAGGGAATCAAATTAATCGCCGCGCTACGACCGCCTTTCCAGTCTTTTTTGCTCGGACCGTCCACGGTTTTTTGCGTGGCGGTGTAGCTATGAACGGTCGTCATCAGGCCTTCCTCAATGCCGAAACCTTCCTTGAGCAAAACATGGACGAGCGGCGCAAGACAATTCGTCGTGCAGCTTGCGTTGGAAATGATGTTGTGCTTGGCCGGATCGTATTTGTCATTGTTCACGCCCATGACGACCGTAATGTCCTCATTTTTCGCCGGGGCGGAAATGATGACCTTCTTGGCGCCGGCGACAATGTGGCCGAAAGACGATTTCGGATTGTCCTTCGCCGCGTCGGTGAACAGGCCGGTGGATTCGATGACCACATCCACGCCAAGTGCCTTCCACGGCAATTCCGCGGGCGTCTTGGCGCTGACGACTTTGATGTCCTTGCCGTTGACGATGAGAATGTCGTCGTCGGTCTTGTCGGCGGCGGATTTCTTGGAATCCACCGAGCCGCTGAAGCGGCCCTGAATGGAATCATACTTGAGCAGATAAGCGAGGTTGTCCGCCGGCACGATGTCGCCGACGGCGACCACTTCCACGTCCTTGCCAATCATGCCCTGCTCCGCGATGGCGCGGAACACGAGGCGACCGATGCGACCGAATCCGTTAATTGCAACTTTGACAGCCATAATTTTTTCCGTTTCTTGCTTGAATTGTTTATGTCAAAACCGAGGAAAGAATTTAGCATCGCGCGGTGGAGCGTCAATGAAGATTTGATGAACAGGATTGCCGAAGACCAACCATTTTTTGTCGGCGACACCTCGCGGCATCACATGATTTCCGGGAAATTTGTGGCCTGCATGGCCGGCGGTGCGTTCGTCGGCGCGGAAACGGCGGGCGGGTTCAACAACAGATCCAAATTGGTCACGCCCAGAACGATGAGATGGTTGGTGCTGTCCAAAACAATCTCCGGCTTGTCCTTGTAATTTTTGATTTTGCCTTTGATTTCAATTGATTTTCCCCTGAGCACATTGATGTCGCCGTAAAAACTGCTGTGCCCGTGAAAAATGACGACGGTGAACGGCGAATCGGGATAACGTTCGTCGAGATTCAAAAATGTTATCGTGGGCCGAACGGTGACCTGCGCGACCTTGCCCGTCACAATCATCTCCTTGCCGTAATAATTGGTCGCTTGCAGCGCCCCTATTTTCAACAGTGCGGGCGCGTTGGTGTCCGCCGCCGACAAGCGAACCGCCAGCGCCATGACAACAAGGACTGAAAACATCGTCTTCACGCAAACATTAAACGTAATTGGCATCCGTCCGGCGACAAAATTATTCATTCCGCGCCGCCAGAAATCTTTCCGTATCAATCGCCGCTGTTGCCACGCGAAAGTTTTTTACGCTGGACAATGGCTTTCTTATTCAAGACTTTTCTTTCCATTGAAAGGCAGGTGCAACACATGAGAACCAAGCTGATCATTTTTGCGATTCTCTTCGCGTTAACAAAATGTACCGCGGACGAAATCACGACACTCGACGGACAAAAGTATGAAGATGTCACAGATGTGGAAGTGCAACCTGACGGCATCGTCTTCACCCTGAATCCAAAAGATGGCATTGGCATAGTAAAGGTTCCTTTCAGCAATCTGCCCGACAACCTCAAAGAAAAATACCACTATGACCCGTTTGAAGAGGGGCTTTTCATTGCCCGACAAAACAAAGTTGTGAATTTGAAAAAGGACATGGCTTTCAGTCTCGCTGATTTGGGAGCGGCAGAAAAGAAAGCGCAGGCTGAACACAAGATGCTCGGCTTCATAATGGTAAAAGATGAATTTTTTGCGCCTGCTTGGCCGATGGAACAAGGCAGCATCAATGCTCTGGCTCATTTTTACCTTACGTTTCGCAACGGGCTGGTGCTGGTTTTTGTCAGGCACGAGAATGAATTGGACAAAGTTCCGGCGTCCGTCAAAAAAGGGTTCGACGGGACAGAAGAAGGTGGATATGCGCCCAACATGGCCGTAGTTACCGCAGATTGTTCGCAGTTCATTTGTGAGATCCCTTACGGCGGGGCCAAATCCAACGGACAAATCAGGGAACAAATCTTCCGGCAAAAAATCGAGGTGATAAAAAAGTTTTTGGCCGGGCATCCGGACCAATAAAAATTATTCATTCCGCGCCGCCAGAAATCTTTCCGCGTCAATCGCTGCCGCGCAACCCGCGCCCGCCGCCGTCACCGCCTGCCGATAAACATGATCGGCGCAGTCTCCCGCAACAAAAACGCCCGGCACATTCGTCATCGTGCCGCTTTTCGGAATGATGAAACCGTTCGCGTCCATTTCAATCTGGCCTTTGAAAATATCCGAGTTCGGCGAATGGCCGATGGCAATGAAAACTCCCGCGCAATTCAAAACGCTTTCCGCGCCGGTCTTGAGATTTTTCAGCTTCACGCCGGTCACCTTGTCCTGCTTCGCGTCGAGCACCTCCGTCACCGCGGAATCCCAGACCGGCTTGATCTTCGGGTTCGACAGCGCGCGTTCGGACATGATTTTCGACGCGCGCAGCGAATCACGGCGGTGGACCAGAAAAATCTCCGAGCCGAAGCGCGTCAAATACAGCGCCTCCTCGCACGCGGAATCGCCGCCGCCGACCACGACGAGCGGCTGGTTGCGGAACACCGGCAGCGCGCCGTCGCAGGTCGCGCAATAAGTCACGCCCTTGGTCTCCAGCAAATCCTCGCCGGGCACGCCCAGATGTTTGTGGCTCGCGCCGGTCGCGATGATGACGGTTTCCGCGACGACTTTTTCACCGTCCACCACCAGTTCGAACGGCGACTTTTTGAAATCCACATTTTCGACGGTGCCGAATGTTGCCTTCGCGCCGAAACGCTCGGCCTGCTTTTGCATCCGCGACATCAACTCAAAGCCGTCCACACCTTCGGGAAAGCCGGGGAAATTTTCGACGATGCTCGTCGTGGTGAGCAGGCCGCCGGGCTGCGCGCCCATGAGCACGAGCGGCTGCAAATTCGCGCGCGCCGTGTAAAGCGCCGCCGTCCAGCCCGCGCAACCCGAACCGATGATGACCACTTTGTACATAAGGACGCGCAAGGTAGTCCGTCAATGCACCGCTTGCAAGTTTTGGTGCGGCGAGGCTGCTGACGAGCCGGCTCGCGTCAATGCTCGCCTCACCGTTTGAAATTGCCGTTTCGCCAATTTGAAGATTTACTGGCGCAAATGAAATTGCCGCCGCGAATCCTTTTTGCCGTTTGTATCCTTACCCTGCAAACCATCTGCTCCGCGCAGCCGGCGACGAATCTCTGGCAGCTTCAACTCACAAGTTTATACAATTGCGATTCGTCCCCTGCCCTCGCGCCGGACGGCACCATCTATCAGGGAACCTTTATCGGCAAGCTGCTGGCCATCACGCCGCAGGGCGAAGTCAAATGGACGTTCAACACCGGAGTCGAAATTAGCTCGTCGCCCGCCGTCGGCAGCGACGGGACGATTTACTTCGGCTGCTGGAACACCAATTTTTACGCGCTCAATCCCGACGGCTCGCTCAAATGGAAATTCCCCACCGGCGGCATCATCAATTCCTCGCCCGCTATCGGCGCGGACGGGACGATTTATTTTGGCTCGTGGGACACAAATTTTTACGCGCTCAATCCGAACGGCTCGCTCAAATGGAAATTCCCCACCGGCGGCATCATCAATTCCTCGCCCGCCATCGGCGACGACGGGACGATTTATTTCGGCTCGCACGACACAAATTTTTATGCGCTCAAACCCGATGGAAAACTCCTGTGGTCGTTCCCCACCGGCGGCCCGATTGTTTCCTCGCCGGCCATCGGCGGCGACGGGACGATTTATTTCACCTCCACGGACGGGATTCTTTACGCGCTGAAACCCGATGGCACGGAACGCTGGCGGCTGCGCACCGGCGGCGCGGCGGATTCCTCGCCCGTGCTTGACGAACAGGGAACGCTTTATTTGGGCGATAACAATTTCATCATCGCCGTGAGCGCAGACGGGAAAATGCTCTGGAAGTTCGGCACCGGCGACTGGATTGACGCCTCGCCGGCAGTCGCAGCCAGCGGTGAAATTTATTCTCCGGAGCCGCAGCGGGAATTGATTGCCCTCAATCCGGACGGAAACCAAATCTGGGGCGTCACGTTGGATTGGACCACCGCCAGTTCCCCGGTCATCGGTGCGGACGGGACGGTTTACATCTCCGGCGGCAGATTTCTGTATGCGATAACCTGCGCCAGCCATTCGCCGCTCGCGAAAAGTTCCTGGCCGATGTGGCGCGCCAATCCGCAGCACACCGGATGCGTGCAAACCACGAAGTAATAAAATCGTCTCCTTTCGTCTTCCTCACGCCCTTCGCGCGAAACATCCATGTATTTCCGCAACAAGGCGATGTCATCCAATTCCTGCATCTACAGGTAATCTGCGGATAAAAAGTTTTGTGCTCCCTGCGTTCTCTTGCGGCAAATCGTCCGTGTTCATTCGTGGTTTGACCCGTCTTCGCCCCGCCGTAGCGCGAACAAATTGGCGGTTGCGGCGCGGCCGGGAAAAGAGACACTGTTGCCGATAATTTAACGCCATGGCTGCTTCGCCGAATTCAGCGGATCAACCGCCCTCCGTTGATGTGCCAGCGGAGAGCGAACTGGCCGCCGGTGCCGGGCGCAGAACCCGCGTCCGCTTCATCGTCTTCTTGATGACGTTCACCGCTGTGGTGATCAATTACATGGACCGGGCGAACTTCAACGTCTCCGCCCCGCTCATCGAGAAGCATTTCGGTTTTAACATCGCGCAGATTGGCCGCATCTCGTTCATCTGGGGACTGGCCTACGCGCTGTGCAATTTTCCCGGAGGATGGTTCGTTGACCGGCTGGGGATTCGCAAGGCGGCTTCGTTTGCGCTGGGGTGGTGGTCGCTTTTCACGATTCTCAGTGCGCTGGCCTACAGCCTGTTTTCGTGGTGCCTCATTCGCGCCCTGATGGGAGCGGGAGAGGCTCCGATCTGGCCGCTCAACGCCAAAGCGACCAGCACCTGGTCCGCGCCTTCCGAGCGCGCGCGCGCCTACACCATGGCCGGCTCGGGACAGTTCATCGGATCGATCGTCGGGGTCTTTGTTTCCGGCTGGATCGCCCACTGGTTCGGATGGCAGTGGACGTTCATCCTCTTCGGCGCACTGGGGTTGATCTGGGTTCCAATCTGGTGGGCCTTGATTCGCGACACCCCGCAATCTCACCCGTGGGTCAACGATCGCGAGTTGCGTTTCATCCAAGGCGTGGCCGGTGCGGTGCCCCGTCACGAGAAGGAAGAGCACCTGGGCCGCGAAGAGATGAAGCAGGCATTGAAAGTCATGCTGACGCGAAACGGCATCGGGGTCTTTCTCACCTTCCTGACCTTCGGTTACATTCTGTTCACGTTTCTCAACTGGCTCCCGATTTACATGCATGACACGTTCCACCTCTCGATCGTCAAGAGCGCGTCGTGGACGAGCGTGTCGTATATTGCGGGCTTCGCCGGCTTTCTGGTGTCCGGCCCGATCAACGACTGGCTGGTGGCGAAGTACGGATACGCGAAAGGGCGCAAGCTGGGGGCCGGGGTGCCCATGGGTCTGATGATCGTCATGATGCTGTTGGCGCTGGAAACGTCGCGGCTGAATCTCGTGGCCCCGAGCGCGCTGCTGATTGGGTTGTCGCTGCTGGTGATGAACGCCAGCGTGGGGGCGTGGGGGGTCAACGCGGTGGACCTAGCGCCGACGCCGAAAAGCGCAGCCTTCGTCTATGGCATTTATAACGGGGTGCTCAATCTGATGGGCGCCTACAGCTCGATTCTCGTGACGGTTATCGCCAATAAATTCGGCTTCATCTGGGCGTTCTCGAGCGCGTTGATCTTCATGGGGATATTTCTCTTCGGACTGGTCGTCGTCATTGACAAGCACGGGATTGCGCCCGCGCCCGTGCTCGAAGAAGCCGGCTAATTTCCGGCGTCACCCCGCGACAATTCAATTCGCATCAATTCGTGAAATCCGTGTCAAAGCTTTTGCGCGTTACGGTTGCGGCATCCGCTTTCATCATCAAAACAAGACACTGGCATGGACAGTTGCGTCCAAAACTGTGCAACCGCCGGCCGTTTTCCAATGTTGGCCGGAGACTTCTCAATATTGGCGGATGATTTCCCAATATCAGGAAATGGCCGTGTAGTTATGGCAGGGCGACGCAACATCGTGGACTGAACCCTCGTCGAGATACGAGGGTCGAGAGTCGAAGACCAGTCACCACGGCAAAAGTCGAAGTTCAGAAATTCTGAAATCAGAAATCGGAAGGCTGACAACCAGGCCGGAACGGGAAACCGTTTTGGCTTTTTCTGTTGCTTGTCTTCTTCGCGTCCTTCGCGCGAACTATTCGTGTCAGTTCGCGTAATCCACGGTTAAAGTCTTTCCCGGCCGCCGTAGCCGGTTTCCAAGTCGTGCCAGAATTCCACCGCTTCCTCGTCCGATTCCCAGCAGAGGAAAACCTCGCGCCCGCCGATGATGGCGGGAAAATCCAGCAGCCCGCGCTCCAAATCCTTGATGAAAATTTCGCGGCGTTGAAATTCGGAAAGTGTTTCCTGCATGGCGGCCAGCACGCGGATCCAGCCGTTCACGGTGTCGCCGCCGATGTCGCTCCCCTGCTCCGTCAGCCCGCTCAGGCGCTTTTCGTACCGGTGCAAATCCGCGCGCAGCCGGTTCAGTTGCTCCAGCCATTGGCGGATTTGCGGCAGCAGCGCGTTCGCCTCCTCGCGCGTGTAGTGTTTGGTGAAACGATTTTCCATCCGGCGGAACGATACACGATTCGCCGCCGGCACGCCCGTCAAAAAATGACGCTGAAAGCCTTCAAGCGGTTTTACGGCGGGCAGAGGACCGACCGCCCCACCCAAATTTTGAAATCAGGACGCCGACAAAGGCCCGTCCGGGCGACGGCAACCGTGCCATCGCGCGCGGACGGATGAATTGAAACGGGCGCGGCGGTCAGGCCTGCCAAGTGCGTTTCTTGTGACGATTCAAGCGCAGCTTCTTGCGCCGTTTGTGCTTGTTGATTTTTGCCTTGCGGCGTTTTTTGATTGAACCCATAAAGGATTGCGAATGGTATAACGAAAATCCGGTCGAAACACCAATCAAATTTTACCGCCCATTCCCCCGGCAGGCCGGCGTGATGCCAGTCGTTTCGGAAAGTTTCTAACAAAGCACCATCCCAAAAAGGCGGCGATCAAATTGAACAAGGCCAAAATTAGAAAAAGCGGCTTGTCGCCGGCGCCGACGCCGGCCACCAGCACCGCGTCCGTCGGATTTTGAGGATTATAAAAAACCTGAACCTGCGAGCCGACCGGATGGGCGGCCACCTGTTGTTGCGCCCATTCATGCGTCCAAAAAAATTGATCGTAACGGAAGCGCGCCCCTTCGAAGGACTGTCCGTTCACCTTGTAATCATAGTTGAAATTCACCCCGTAGCCTTCCTGATTTTGCTGACCGGAAGGGGAGGAGCTTACGATTTCTCGGCTCGCAATGGCACTGTGGGTAATCACGCCGGTCGTGCCCGGATAATTTCGGGATTCAAATTGCAGGACCAGACCTTTGATGAGGAAGAAATCCAGGAAAAGGATTACGATGACTCCCATCAAAGGGAGAATGGTGTTCCTAAGAATTGATTTCCGGTCGGCCAGCAACAACACCGCAAAAAACAAGAAAGGGATTAAAAGAAAAAGGTGCCCATTCACGTTGCAGAATCAATACACCACCTTGTTGAGCGGATATTCGATGATGCCCTCCGCGCCGGCGGCCTTCAATTGCGGAATCAGTTCACGGACGATGTGCTCGTCAATGATGGTCTCGACGGCAACCCAGCCCTTGAGGCTCAAACTGGAAATCGTCGGATTGCGCAGCGCGGGCAATGCCTTCAGCAGCTTCTCCAGATTTTTTTCCTCGATGTTCATTTTCAAGCCGACCTTGGCCTCGGCGTCGAGCGCACCCTTGAGCAGCATCGCCAGCGTCTCGATTTTTTTGCGTTTCCACGCGTCCTTCCAGGAATTGTGGTTCGCAATCAACCGCGGCGTGGAACTCAGCAACTCGTCCACGATGCGCAGTTTGTTTGCGCGCAGCGACGAGCCGGTTTCCGTGACTTCGACAATCGCGTCCACCAGTTCGTGCGCCTTCACCTCGGTCGCGCCCCATGAAAATTCCACCTCGGCCTTCACGCCGTTTTTCTTGAGATATTTTTTGGTGAGATTGACGACCTCGGTCGCGATGCGTTTGCCCTGCAAATCCTTCACGGATTTGACCGGCGAATTTTCCGGCACGCACAGCACCCAGCGCGCGGGCCGGCGCGTCGCCTTGCTGAAAAGAAATTCGCCGACCTCGTGGACGTCCGAGCCGTTTTCGATGACCCAGTCGTAGCCGGTGATGCCGCAGTCGAGGTAGCCGTGCTCGACGTAGCGGCTGATTTCCTGCGCGCGGATGAGGCGGATTTCCATCTCGTCGTCGTCCACAGTGGGAATGTAGGAACGGCTGCTGACGGAAATGTTGAAACCCGCCTTGGCCATCTTTTCGATGGTGGCTTCCTGCAAGCTGCCCTTGGGCAGGCCGAATTTTAATTTTTTACTCATCTAGCTTTTGAAAATCTTTTTTTGGGGCGCGCGGGCGGGAATATGCCTTCGCCGATTTTTGGACGCGCGTGACCGGGTTAATCTGCCAAGTCCGGCGCGGAAAAGCCACTTTCTTCTTTGAGGATTTCAGGGCTGGCGGTTCCACACAAAAAGTCCGCGAATCAACGGCCAGTCAACGTTTTCAAAAATCTTGCCGGTTAATTCCACGTTCATGTTTGCAAAAATCATATTTTGGCCCCGTCCGGCGTTTAAGATTGGCGTGTCCTGTGTATGAAGATGAATATGAGGGGCGGTGCTGTTCCCGGAATTACCACACCGGCCCAGCAGTTGTCCCGCTGTCACATGATCTCCGCGCTTTACACAGACCGATCCACATAGAAGGTGCGCGATAAAAACAAACCTGTCCGCCCTGGTTTGAATAACGACGTGGTTGCCGGCGATATTGCGTTTGTCCTCAACGCCAATGCGATTGTCCGGCACGCCATCAACAACGGTTTCCAATTTCCCACTGATGGGCGCAAATACATCTTCGCCCCAGGAATAAAAGTCTTCGACTTTTTTTCCATTGGATTTGTGAACCGCCCGGCCACCCGGCTCGCCGACTTTCATGAAATCAATGCCATACCATTGTGCGGACACTGCCATATGATGATTGACGTTCAAGGTGTCGCCGCCGTGCATGACAAACCAACGCCCTGCGAATGGAAGCTGATATTTTTCAATTCCAATTCCAAAAACCATACCACTATTTGTTTTTCCAAACTACCCGCTGCCCTTGCACCGAAATCTCACCGCGCGCGATGGCGGCGACGCATTTCGGATAAAGCTCGTGTTCCGCGGCATGGATGCGCCGGTGCAGCGTTTCCGGCGTGTCGGCGTCCAGCACCGGCACGGTCTGCTGGCCGATGATCGGCCCGGCGTCCACGCCCGCGTCCACGAAATGCACTGTGCAACCGGTCACTTTCACGCCGTAGTCCAGCGCCTGTTTCCATGACTCCAATCCCGGAAACGAAGGCAGCAGCGACGGATGGATGTTGACGATGCGCCCCTCGAACGCGCGCAGAAAATCGCCCTTGAGCACGCGCATGAAACCGGCCAGCACGACCAGATTGACTCCCGCATTTTGCAGCGCGGAGACGAACGCGCGTTCCGCCTCCTCGTCCAGCTTGGTGCGGAATTTTCCCGGCGGAATGAATTTCGCCGGGATTCTCCGCGCGTGCGCCAGCGACAGAATTCCCGCGGTCTCGACATCGCTCAAGACGGCGGCGATTTCCGCCGGGACTTGTCCCGCGGCGATGCCATCGGCAATCGCGGCAAAGTTCGAGCCTTTGCCGGAGCCGAGAACGCCGAGGCGGAATGGATTGTTCATGCGGTTTGAATAGCAAAGCGGGCGTCCGAAAAAAAGTTGAATCGTAAATGGAAAACGACCCCGGCAAACAGCCGCCGCTACGACGCCGGGTCATTCACGATGCCCATGAACAAAATCGCCTGCGTTTCGTTGTCGGCAATGACAAAAAAGAACGGGCGGTCCACCGTCATTTCAAAGGGCGCCACCGGTTTCATGGCCATCCTGCCGCCCATCATGATTGTTGTCACCACCGCCGCTTCCGTTCCTTCCTCGTTCACGCTGATAAAACTCTTTTGCTTCACCACGCTCACGAAAAGCGGTTCGTCGGCCATTGCGGAAAAATCCGCGTCCCGCGAATCAAAGGCGCGTTTCATCCCCAAACTTTCCAGCGCGCCGTTGAGGGTCACGTCGTAATCCATCTTGAATTTTGGAAACGCAAGCGCGCCTTCGCGTTCGGAGAACTGCGGCAGAATGTCGTCGCGCCAATTTTCGCCATTGAAACCGGCGAGCAGTTCTTGCGGGCTGGAATTGGTCGCGGGCAAAAACAAATACATTTCCAAGCGGCCGCCGGCATAAGGCAGCCGCACCGCCTGAAAATCGCCGCTTTCCGCATAACTGAATTTTTTATGCTGCGACATCATGGGCGTTTGAATCGTGCCGCCGCCGGCCGGATGAAAATCGCGCGGCTGGGTCAGATTGGTGTCAAACGGCTCCACCCATTCGCCCTTGAAATAAGTCGCGTTGGCCAAAACCACCTTGGTCATCGGCGGAAACGGAAACTGGACGACGTTTTGGATTTTTCCGTGCGTCGCCTGGTCCGCCCACGCGTTGATGACATCCGCCGATTGGGGGCTGTTGAAGTCCACCCCAGCCAGTCCCGCCTGAAAATAGTCCTGATTATCGGCGACAAACCCCGGTTTCAGGCGGAACCCGGTTTGATACCAGATGCCATCCGCCAAATCCAAAATCGCGTTGGTTTGGGAAACGAGCGACCGGTTCAAGGCTTTGCAGGCCGCGTTCAATTCCGCTGGCGGCAAATTATCCGTTTGCAGGACGCGCTGCATTTCCGTTTTGGTTTCGCCCGCCGCGCCGTTGCCGACCATTTGTAACGCGGTCGAAACGCTGAACGGCGAAATGAAAATGTTTTTGCCCGGCTGTTCACCCGCAATCTGCTTGAGCAAATCGAAGGCGAAGCCGTTGTCGGCGGCAGCCAGTTTTTGCGCATCCTGCGCCGAAACTGTGAACGTCCCGGCGAGCAAAACCAGGACGCCGGATAAAATTCCGCGGATGATTGTCTTTGAAAAATTCATGCCAGCGAATCAAAGTTCAAACCATTTGCCCGCGGCGTCAACATCTTAATGGGACTTTCATTTGCGGCGCAAAAATCATATTTTGCCTGCAAGCATGACTGTTACGCTGTTCATCCCCTGCTTCGTGGACGCGCTGTTTCCGCGCGCGGGCATCAGCATGGTGCAAATTCTCGAACGCCTCGGCCATACGGTCGCCGTGCCGGAGGAAATCGTCTGCTGCGGCCAGCCGCCGTTCAATTCCGGCTATTGGGACGAGGCGCGCGCCGTCGCCGCCAAAGTTTTGAAGCAGTTGAAAGACGCTGAAATCATCGTCATCGGTTCGGGTTCGTGCGGCGCGATGTTGAAAGTATTTTATCCCGAACTTTTCAAGGACGCGCCGCAATTAGAACTGGCGAAACAAATTTCCGTGCGGACATGGGAATTCTCCGAATTTCTGGTCAAGAAGCTGGGCGTCACGGATCTCGGCGCGAAGTTTCCACACAAGGTCACCTTTCACGACGGCTGCCACGGCCTGCGCGAACTCGGTGTGAAAAAATCGCCGCGTGTGCTACTCGCCGGCGTCCGCGAGTTGCAACTGGTGGAAATGTCCGAAGCGGAAACGTGCTGCGGCTTCGGCGGGACTTTCGCCACAAAGTTTCCCACAATTTCAACCGCGATGGGCGAGGTGAAATGCGAGTCCGCCGCCGAAACCGGCGCGGAATTCATCGTGTCGAACGATTCGAGCTGCCTGATGCACCTGCAGGGCCTGCTGTCGCGGCAGGGCAGCGCGCTCAGAACCATTCATCTCGCGGAAGTGCTGAACCAGCGATGAACAGTTTCGTTTCCCAATTCAAGGACCGGGCGCGCGCAATGACGCGCGATTTGCGCCATCGCAAAATCATCCGCATGGCACTGGGCAATTATGAAATCGTCCGCGACAAGCGCAAGGCGGCGTTTCAAGACTGGCAGGGCGCGCGGCAGCTCGCCGCCGAGACGAAATGGGAGGCGCTCAATCATCTGGATAAATACCTGGTCGAGTTTGTTGCCAAGCTGGAATCGCGCGGGACAAAAGTTCATTGGGCGGGCAATGCCGTGCAGGCGCGCGAAATCATTTTGCAAATTGTCCGCGAGAAGAACGCCCGCTCCATCATCAAGTCCAAGGCGATGACCGCCGAGGAAATTCATTTGAACGACGTGCTCGAGCACGCCGGACTCAAGGTCGTGGAAAACGACCTCGGCGAATTCATCGTCCAGCTTCGCCACGAAACGCCGTATCACATCGTGTTTCCCTCGATGCACCTGACGCGCGGCGAAATCAGCGAGCTTTTCCAGCGCGAACTCGGCAGCGCGCCGACCAATGACCCCGAAGAACTCACGATGATCGCGCGCCGCGTGCTCCGAAAAAAATACATTTCCGCCGACATCGGCCTCACCGGCGCAAACTTTGCCATCGCCGAGACCGGCATGATTTCCATCACTGAAAACGAAGGTAACGCCCGCCTCACCGCCGCGCTGCCCAAGACGATGATTTCACTGCTTGGCATCGAAAAAATCCTGCCGCGGCTCGAAAATGTCGCGTTATTTCTGCCGATGCTTGCGACCATGGGCACCGGCCAGTCGCTGACTTGTTACAACACGATGTATGGCGGGCCGCGCCAGCCTGGCGAAACCGACGGCCCGGAGGAATGGCACGTCGTGCTGCTCGACAATCATCGCACCGAACTGCTCGCCGACGCCGAGCAGCGCGACGCGCTCCATTGCATCCGCTGCGGCGCGTGCCTGAATGTCTGCCCGATTTTCCGCAACGTCGGCGGCCACACTTACGGCACGACTTACAGCGGCCCCATCGGCTCGGTCATCACGCCGTACCTGCACGGCTTGCACGATTGGAAACATCTTTCCAGCGCGTCGTCGCTCTGCGGCGCCTGCACCGAAACGTGCCCGGTGAAAATTGACCTGCACCATCATCTTTTGCAAAACCGCCGCAACGCGGCCGTCCAAAAACCGGCGTTCAAGGAGCAAACCGTCTTCAGGGTCTTTGTGCAACTGGCGAATCATCCGAAACTCTGGGCGTTCGCAAACAAATTTGCGCGTCTGGCGCAGCCGCTGCAAAAGTTCGTCAAAGGCACGAGACTCGACCCCGTCCGTGCTTGGACGCAAACACGCGACTTGCCGGAAGCCGCACCGGAAACATTCAAGGACTGGTGGAGGAAGCGAAAATGACCGAACGCGAAAGAATTCTGATTCGCGTCCGCGAAGCGCTGAAGACGCAGGCTCCACTGCCGGGCGTGCATGACGACGGGCCTGGGCATCCGGGCGCGGGCGGCGCGCGACAATGGCTGCCGAAAGTCGGCGAAAGTTTCGAGGAACAACTCGCGCTGTTCAAACAAAACGCCGCCGAGTTAAAGGCAGACTTTCAACTGCTCGCCAGCCGTGAAGAACTGAAAGCCGCGTTCGCCAAAATTTCCACCGTGGAAAATTGGAAGCGCATCGCGAGCCATCGCGGCGAACTGACGGATTTGATTTCCGGCCTGCCGGATTTGCCAGTTTGTTTCACGGACAAAAATTACGACGTTCACGAACTCGAAACGTGCGACGCGGGCGTTTCCGAATGTGACGCGCTGGTCGCGCAGACCGGCAGCGTGCTGGTGACAAATCGCAGCGCGGGCGGGCGCGCGTTGTCCGTGCTGCCGCCGCATCACGTCGTGCTGGCGCGCCGCGAACAACTGGTGGCGGATTTGCCCGCCGCGTTTGAACTGCTGCAAAAAAATTACGCGAACAATTATCCAAGCATGATTTCCTTCATCACCGGACCGAGCCGCACGGGCGACATTGAAAGAATCCTGGTTTTAGGCGCGCACGGCCCGAAGAAATTGACCGTGCTGTGCCTTTGACAAGCCGCAGGTTTCCCTCTATATCTGCATTTGACGACGATTTCTGGCAAGATTGCAAACATGAAAACTGAACCGGCGGTTCCCGCGCCCAAGAAAATTCTGGTGATTGATGACAACCCCATCATTCAACGAGCGGTTTATTTTGCGTTGCGCGACAAAGGCTACAAGGTTTTAATGTCGGGCGATGTTACGGGCGCCCTCAAAATCATTCGCCGGGAAAAGCCAGATTTGATTGTGGTTGATCTTTCCTTTCCGATGGACGCGTCAAACATCGGGGGTCCGTTGCAGGATGGTTTCTTCGTCATTGAGCGGATACGCCGGACGCCCGAACTTGAAAATACTCCCATTCTGATTGTTTCCGGAACCGAACCGGCCAAATACAAAGATCAGGCCGCGGCCGCCGGAGTGAAAGCCTGTTTCCACAAACCGCTGAACAAGGAAGAACTGGTGGCGGCCGTCCAGTCCATTTTCCTCGAAAGCACCGGCAGCCAGCCGGGGCAGTTCGACATTTGAAACGATTTAAGCGAGATGACTCAAAATGGGGTGGTTGGGCGGCGCGGATTTCCGGATCTCGGTCACAAACCCAGCCGGCGGTGATTGAAACAGCGGGAACCAAATTATCGTTTCACCGGTTTTGGAATACAATCGCAAGTAGACCAAGTTCCCTAGCCTGAATTTTTTTGCCCGCGCCATGTCCGGCCAGCCGAGATAGGTGCGCGTCCCCCAAAACGAGTGTCCGTGGATGCCGGCGGACGAAACATAGGACGGAAACAACAAGCGCAACACTAAAGCCCAGACGAACGCAAACAACAGCATCGCTGGAATTGAGAGCAGAACAATTTTTGAAACGGCCGCCCAATTAACGTGAGTTCCGTGCTCAATCAAAAGCAGAGAAATTCCGCCAACGTGGCCAAGAATGAAACCTGCGACAAAAATAAAGATTGTGGATGGGATGACTGCCATCCTGAATCGCCTGGAGTCCGGCGGAATTGGGGTAACCATCAGGCCTCCATTTTGCAATCACGAATCCTTCGAGTCAATCGTGATTGATTGTTGGCCATTACACCCCGCCGAACCTCCGGTGTCTCCGCGCGTATTCTTCCAGCGCGGCAAAAAATTGCGGCTTGCGGAAATCCGGCCAGAGCGTCGGCGTGATGACCATCTCGGCGTAACTGATCTGCCAGAGCAAAAAATTGCTCACGCGCATCTCCCCACTCGTGCGGACAAGCAAATCGGGATCCGGAATGTTCCGCGTCCATAAATGGTCGGAAATGACCTTCTCGGTGATGTCCGCCGTTTCCAACTGTCCGCGCCTCACTTTTTCAGCAATCGCGCGCACGGCGTCCACGATTTCGATGCGGCTGCCGTAGCTCAACGCCATCACGAGCGTCAGGCCGTTATTTTTGGAAAGCGTCGCGATGGATTTCCGCAAATGCTCCTGCACATTTTCCGGCAGGCGCCAAATCTGGCCGATGACTTCGAGCCGCACGTTGTTCTTGTTCAGCTCCGGCGTTTCGGTTTTGAGATAGTGGATGAGATATTTCATCAGCGCGTCCACCTCGTCCTTCGGGCGGTTCCAGTTCTCGGCGGAAAAAGCGTAGAGCGTAAGATACTTGATGCCCAATTCGCCCGCCGTGCGGATGATGGTCCGCGCCGACTCCGCGCCGACGCGATGTCCCTCGATGCGCGGCAAGCCGTGCTGCCGCGCCCAGCGCCCGTTGCCATCCATGATGACAGCGACGTGCTGCGGCAACGACGCCCTGGCTTCGGCGCTCAAATGTGAAGCAGTGGAACTCATTTGCTCGTCCGCAGATTACGCCGATTGCGCGAATTCAAAAATGAAAAATTAAACCTTCGGCGGCGCGGCGCTTTTGCGCTCAATCAACTCGGCGGTCAGACGCCGGGGCTGGACTTTTTCGCCGCGAATCAGGCCCATCATCATTTCGACGGCGGCCATGCCCAGCCGGAATTTCGGCTGGCGCACCGTTGTCAGCGGCACGCGAAAATTTTCCGCCGTCAAAATGTTTCCATAGCCGACAACGGAAATGTCTTCCGGAATTTTCAGCCCCTGCGAGAGCAGCGCATTCGCGCAGCCGATGGCGACGAGGTCATTGACGGCCTGAACGGCGGTCGCATTGCAGGATTCATTAAGCATCTGGAGCGCGGCGCTGGTGCCGTCTTCAATCGTGCTGCCGGATTGAAAAACAAGCTTGTCGTCCACTTCGAGTCCGGCCTCGCGCAGCGCGCGGCGGTAGCCGTTGAATCGTTCGTGCGCCCACGGCGCCGTCGCCGGTCCGGTGAAATAAGCGATGCGCTTGTGGCCGAGTTTCAGAAGATGCTGTGTCGCGTTTTGGCTGGCGATGAGTTCCTCGACCTCGACGCTCGGAAAAGTTTTGCAAAACGGCGCGGGCGGGCCGAGCAAGACCACCGGAGTTTTCCGGGCAAGAATTTCCTGATAAATCCGCGCCTCGGCTTCAAAGCGATAAACGGGCGAAATAAAAAGCCCGTCCACGCGCCGCGACAGCAGGCGGCGGACGCAATGCTCTTCGCGTTCGGGCTTGTTCAGCGAATGCGCGAGCAAAACGTCGTAGCCGAGTTCGTGTGCGCGCTCTTCAATCGCAAAAACGATGCGCGCGAAAACCGGGTTGGTGATGGAGGGAATGACCAGGCCGAAGAGCTTGGTCGTTTTCAGCCGCAATCCCTGCGCGCTGGAATCGGGAACGTAGCCGATTTGTTGCGCGAGCGATTTGATTTTGGCCCTGGTCGCGGCGGAAACGTCCGGCGCGTCCCGCAACGCTTTTGAAACGGTCATTACCGAGACGCCCAGATGCCGGGCGATGTCTTTGAGTCGAACCATATTTAGAAAACAGAAAACGGAAGACGAAAGGCAGAAGTAAAACAGCCGCCGAAGTTCGTGGATAATCCTTCAAATTCGCCCTTCATACTTCAAAGATACGCCCCGCGCCACAGCAATTTGTGGCGCAACGCCTCCAAAAAAGAATTGTCCGCGAGACGCATCAAATGGAGCGCGCGGCGGCTGCGGCGGATGGTGACTTCATCGTTCGCGTCCAGTTTCGCCACAATCTGGCCGTCCACACTCAAAATGGTCGCAGGCTGCGGATTGACGGCCTTCACGGAAATTTTCGAGTCGAGCGGCAAAATGATGGAACGGTTCGAGAGCGCGTGCGGACAAATCGGTGTGATGGCGAAAACTTCCGCCGTCGGCAAAACCACCGCGCCGCCCGCCGCGAGCGAATACGCCGTCGAGCCGGTCGGCGAACTGACGATGAGGCCGTCGCAACGGTAGCGCGTGATGAATTCGCCGTCCACGCCCACGTCCAGCGCGATAAGCCGCGAGACCGCGCCGCGGCTGACCACGACGTCGTTGAGCGCGGTTTCGCAAATTTGATTTCCGTTGCAGACGCCGGCCACCTCAATCAAGGCGCGCGATTCAAATTTGAACCGGCCGTTCCAGATTTGTTTCAACGCGCGCGGCAGTTCGTTGGACGGAACAGCGGTGAGAAAGCCAAGTCCGCCGATGTTGATGCCGAGAATGGGTGTAGGCGAACCGGCAATATCGCGGGCGGCGCGGAGCATCGTGCCATCGCCGCCAAAAACCAGAAGCAAATCCGATTCGCGTGCGAGCGCCGCGCTGTCGCCGTCCACCACCACCTTGCGCCCGGCGGCCTGAATGAGCCGCGTGGCTTTGCGGATGATTTCGGCGCACGCAGGCTTTCCGGTATTTCCAATCAGCCCGATGCGTTTAATTTTGTCAGCTTGTTTTTTCAATCAGCCCCAGAAATTCCTTGTTGCCCGCCGGACCCAGCAGCGGGGATTCGGTCACCCCGCGCCAGTTTAGATTCTTTTGGGCGGCCACGAACTCGCGCAATTCTTCCAAAATCCGTTCGTGAACGGAAGCGTCGCGAATCACGCCCCGGCCTTTGTCCGCTTCCGCCTTGCCCGCCTCGAATTGCGGTTTGATGAGCGCGACAATTTTTCCATTTGATTTTAGCAAAGCAATTGCCGGCGGCAAAATTTTTCGCAACGAAATAAACGAGCAGTCAATCACCGCCAAATCAGCCGGTGAAAATGAATCTGGCATTTGCTCCGGCTTCAGATTCCGCGCGTTGGTTTTTTCCATGACGACGACGCGCCCGTCCTTTCGCAATTTCCACGCAAGCTGGCCCCGCCCAACATCCACGGCGAAAACTTTCGCCGCGCCGTTTTGCAGGAGGCAGTCGGTGAAGCCGCCGGTGGAAGCTCCGAGGTCAACGGCAATGGTTCTGGCAACGTCCAATTGAAAATGTTTGAGCGCGTGTTCGAGTTTGTAGCCGCCCCGGCTGACAAATTGTTCCGGCACGTCCAAGGAAATTTCGTCTTCGGTCTTGACGGAATCGCTGGCCTTGCGCGCTGTCTGGGAATTGACGCGGACTTGGCCGGCAAGAACGGCGCGTTTGGCGCGTTCACGGCTTTCGCAAAGGCCGAGTTCAACCAAGGCTTGATCGAGGCGAGTCATGCCGTCTGGGATCAACAAACATCACAGCTTCACAAGCGGCTGCCGCTGGTATAAACACGGTTCTGGACTTCGTGGAAGCTGTGGAGAAAAAGGTTGTTGTCGGCGACGGCTTTTTCGACGAGTTGTTTGAGCAGAAACATTTCCGAGCTGTTGATGACAGCGTGGACGCTATGTTTGAAGGCTTCCATGGGCGTGAACGTCTGAAACGAATCGCCCAGCAGGATGATGGTCGAGTGGCGGCGCTGGTTGACGGGCATGGTTTGCAGCGCCTTGAGCGTGAGGTTTTCGTCAAGGTTGTTGGCGGCGAACAGTTCCTCGACAACAACAACTTGATAATGCACCTGGCTGAAGCGGACGAGGAAATCGCTGTGCGTGGCGGCGGTATGAACCTTGTAGCCTAATTCGCGCAAGATGGTTTTGGCAACCTCCAGCCATTCTGGCGTGGAAAAGGCGATCAAGGCCGGCTTGTCCTCGGTGCTGACGAAATCAAATGAGCCAGTCATGGTTATTTCAGTTTGAGGGTTGACGGCGCGGTCGAGGTTGCGACTTTCATGCGCAGTGCGCCGCTGGTGCTGGTCATTTCGCCGCGAGCCTTTTTGATGTTGTCAATGCCGCGCGAAACGACGCTGCGCTTGGTGCAGTAAAGCAAGGCGGTTTCCTCGGTGATGATGCCCTGTTCGTAAGCTTCGAGGCAGGCATTGTCAAAGGTGCGCCAGCCAAAAGGGTAACTGGCTTCGATAATTTCGTAAAAGGTCTTGCCTTCGCCCTCACCCATACGGATCACTTCCTGCGTGCGCAAGTTTGCACCCATGATTTCCAGAAGCGCAAACCGCCCGCCGCCAATCTGCGGGCAAAGCCGCTGGCTGACGACCCAGCGGAGCGTGTCAGACAGGCGGACGCGAATCTGTTCCTGCTCGTCCGGCTCGAACATGCCGAGGACGCGGTTGATAGTCTCGCCGGCGTTAATGGTGTGCAATGTGCTCAAAACCAAATGCCCGGTTTCCGCCGCGCTCAAGGCGATTTTCACAGTGTCCCGATCCCGCATTTCGCCGACCAGAATGACCTTCGGAGCCTGGCGCAGCGCGGCACGCAAGCCATTGACGTAACTGTCGAAATCAATTCCCAGCTCGCGTTGGTTGAACGTGGCCTTTTGGTGCGCATGGATGTATTCCACCGGGTCTTCCAACGTAACTATGTGAACAGCCTTGTTGCGGTTAATCTCGTTGAGGACTGCGGCCAGCGACGTGGATTTGCCGGAACCGGTCGCGCCGGTGACGAGCACCAGCCCGGTTTTCTCTTTGGGGATTTCCTTGAAAATTTCCGGAAATTTCAGCTTCTCCAGCGTTGGAACGACGGCGTTGAGCTGGCGGCAGACAACGGAATAATTTCCGCGCTGGGCGAAAACGTTGACGCGAAAACGGGCCTTGTCCGAAAGCGCATACGAGGCGTCGCACGAACCGTGGCGCAGCAAATCTTCAATCTGCCACAGGTTGTCGCCGACGATGTTTAGCGCGATGGTTTCGATTTGAAATGGCGTGAGTCTTTCAATCGGCGGGTCGAGAACGACCGGCTTAAGTTCGCCGTAGGCTTCAACCTGCGGCGGGCGATCCACCGTGAACAAAACGTCGGAAACCTCCGGCTGTGACGCCAGCATCGTCGTCAAAATCTGGTCTAATTCCGGCCGCCGCATAAATTAAAACGCTTCGTCATCCTCCGGCGGATGTGCGAGCAGTCCGCGGAATTTTTTCTTGTCCAGCGCCTTGTCGTAGGCGTCCTCCGGCGTAATGCGCTTCATACGCACGTGTTCCATGATGTGATCATCCAGCGGCTGATTGCCCTGCTTCTTGCCAACCTGAATCATACCCGCAATCTGGTGCGTCTTGCCTTCGCGCACCAGGTTGGCAACGGCAGTGTTGAAGACGAGAATTTCAAACGCCGCGACGCGCCCCTTCTTGTCCGTGCGCTTGAACAGCGACTGCGCGACGACGCCTTTCAGCGCCTCTGAAAGCGTCTGGCGAATTTTATTTTGTTGCTCCGCCGGAAATACGTCAATGATGCGGTCCACCGTTTTGGGAGCGCTTTGTGTGTGCAGGGTTCCGAAAACCAAATGGCCGGTCGCTGCCGCCGTGATGGCCAGTTCAATCGTTTCCAGGTCGCGCATTTCGCCGACGAGAATGATGTCCGGATCTTCGCGCAACGCGCCGCGCAGACCGGTAGCAAACGATTTCGTATGCACGCCGACTTCGCGGTGGTTCACCAGACAGTTTTTGCTTTCGTGGACAAATTCAATCGGGTCTTCCAGCGTGATGATGTGGTCTTTCCGGTTCTTGTTGCAATAATCCACCATGGCCGCGAGCGTGGTGGATTTACCGGAGCCGGTCGGACCGGTAACGACAATCAGCCCGCGGTTCAACGTGCAGAATTTTTTCAGCACGGCAGGCAGGGGCGCGTCCAGCTTTTCAAAATCCTCAAACGCCAGCACGCGGCTGGGAATCTGTCGGAACACGGCGGCCACGCCGTTCTTCTCGTTGAAAAAATTAACGCGGAACCGCGAGATGTTGGGAATTTCGTAGCCGAAATCCACGTCGCCGGTTTCTTCGAACTGTTTAATTTTGTAATCTGGCGCAATTTCGTAGAGCATTGTCTTGAGCGAATCATTTTCCAGCGGCGGATAATCCACGCGCTGAAGTTCGCCGTTGATGCGCAACATGGGCGGGTTGCCGGATGTCATGTGCAAGTCCGACGCCTTTTGTTCAAACATCAGATTGAAAAATGCATCTATTTTGGCCATAAATTCCTTCCTGTTGCAAAAATCCTAGCTAACGCCGCGCCAAACGCAAGCCATGAAAACATTGTCCGACATCATTCGCGCCGAAGCCGCCTCCGGCGGCGTCCTGCCTTTCGCCCGCTTCATGGAACTCGCGCTCCACTGTCCCGTTCATGGATATTATGAAACACAAAAGGACAGTATTGGTCGGCGCGGCGATTTTTACACTAGCGTCAGCGTCGGCGAACTCTTTGGACAGCTACTTGCGTTCCAATTTGCCGAGTGGCTGGAAAAATTGCAAATTGCGGATTGCAAAATGCGGATTGTCGAAGCGGGCGCGCACGACGGACAATTGGCGAAGGACATTTTGAACTGGCTCCGATTAAATCGCCCGAAGCTTTTCGCGCAAATCGAATACTGCATCCTCGAGCCTTCCGCCCAACGCCGGCAATGGCAGAATGAAACGCTCGCCGGATTTGAAGATAAAATACGGTGGGCGGCTCAATTCTCGAAATTGAAAAATCCGCAATCAATTCGCGGCGTCTTCTTTTCCAATGAACTCCTCGACGCCTTTTCCATCCGCCGTTTCGGCTGGAACGCAAAAAATAAAAACTGGTTCGAATGGGGTGTCGCCGTTGACGGCGAAAAATTCGTCTGGGCGAAAATCCAGAATCTTGATTTGCCAGCCTCAATTCTCCGGCTTCCATCTCCACTTTTAGACGTTCTGCCGGACGATTACACGATTGAAACCTCTCTCGCCGCTGAAAACTGGTGGCGCGCAGCCGCTGGAATTTTGCAACGCGGCAAACTGCTGACTATTGATTACGGCCTGACCGCCGACGAATTATTTTTGCCACAGCGGAAAAACGGGACTTTGCGCGCCTATTTCCAGCATCATTTTTCCGACGACATTCTGGCGAACGTCGGCGAACAGGATTTGACCGCGCACGTCAATTTCTCCGCCATCCAGAAAGCCGGAGAGGACGCCGGATTGAAAACGGAAACCTTTTGCACGCAGCCGCAATTCCTCACGCAGATTTTGAGCCGGGCGGTGAAAGAAAAATCGTTTGCCGGTTTGGACGCCAAGCAAGCGCGCCAGTTTCAAACCCTCACGCACCCGGAGCATCTGGGCCGCGCTTTCCGCGTTTTGGTTCAGTCGCGCTGAAGTTCGTAATTCAAAATCGAGAGGCAATAAACCGCGGCCGTCTCCACGCGCAAAACCAGCCGGCCCAGCGAAACCGGCCGCGCGCCGGAATTCTGGATCGCCTTCAATTCGTCCAGGGTGAAATCCCCCTCCGGCCCGATCCAAACCGCAGCGGACTTTGGTAATTGGCCGTTGGCCGCTTGAAATTCTTGAAAGACTTCGCGCGGATGACGCCGCTCTTTTTGCAGCGAACCGACGAGCGCCAAATCGAATTTTTCCTTGCGTGCCAGAAGCTTTTGAATTGTCACCGGCGCTTCAATTTCCGGCAGCCACGCTGCGCCGCACTGCTTGACAGATTCAATCGCCACTTGCCGCCACTTTTCACGCTTGTGTTCACCGCTTTCGCCGTCCAAATGGCTCACGACATGTTCGGACAGCAGCGGCACAATTTTTCGCACGCCCAGTTCGACGGATTTCTGGATGATGTTCTCGAAGATTTTTCCCTTCGGTAATGCCTGCGACAAAGTGATTGAGCAAGGCGGTGGCGGCGTGAAATTTTTGAGCGACACGGAAAGTGTGACGGCGTCGCGTGAACAATTTTCAACCGCGCACAGGAATTCATTTCCCGCGCCGTCCAAAACCGCGACAAGCTCGCCGTATTTCACTCGCAGAACTTTCAATGCGTGGTGCGCTTCGCGCCCTTCAAGCCGCAGTGAATTTCCGGCGCAGTTTTTGGGCGGGAGATAAAAACGGTGCATGGCTCACCTGAAAAACTTTTTCGCCTTTTCAAAAAAACTCCGGCTCATCGGCGCCTCCTGGCCGTCGAGCAGCGCGGCGAATTCCTGCAATTTCGTCTTTTGCTCGTGATTCAGCCGCGCCGGCACCTCCACCTGCACGCGCACGTGCAAATCGCCGTGGCCATAGCCCTGTAAATTTTTCACACCCCTGCCCTTGACACGAAAAGTCGTGCCCGGCTGCGTGCCCGCCGGGACTTTAATCGTCGCCTTGCCTTCAAGCGTCGGCACTTCGACTTCCGAACCGAGCGCGGCCTGCGTGAAACTCACCGGCACTTCGCAAAGCAAATCGTCGCCGTCGCGCTGAAAAATCTCGTGCGCCTTGACGTGCAGCAGCACGTATAAATCGCCGGCCGGCCCGCCGCGAAAACCCGCCTCGCCGTTTCCCGACGAACGCAGGCGCGAGCCCGCGTCCACTCCCGGTGGAATTCGTAATTTGATTTTTGAACTGCGCTGGCGCTTGCCCTCGCCGTGGCAGGATTTGCACGGCTTCTCCAGAATTTTTCCCGCGCCGCGGCAGTTCGGGCACGTTTGCGCGATGCTGAAAATTCCGCGCGCCATGAGCACCTGCCCGCGTCCGCCACAGGTTGCGCAGGTTTTCAATTTTGAGCCGGCCTCCGCGCCGGAGCCGCCGCACGTTTCGCACTGGTCAAGCTTGGTGACGGAAATTTCCTTTTCGCAGCCGAGCGCGGCTTCCTCGAGCGTGATTTCCAAATCGTAGCGCAAATCATCGCCACGCTGCGGCGCGGAAGGATCGCGGCCGCCGCCGAAAAATGTCTCGAAAATGCTCCCGCCCGCCCCGCCGCCGAACACTTCGCGGAAAATATCGAACGGGTCGTGAAAGCCGCCGCCGGGGCCGCCGAAACCACCCCGCCCGGCTCGTTGGCGCGGGTCAAACGCGGCGTGGCCGTATTGGTCGTAGGCGGCGCGTTTTTGCGGGTCGCTCAACGCCTCATAAGCCTCGCCCAGTTCCTTAAACTTTTCCTCCGCCGCGTGGTCGCCCGGATTTTTGTCCGGGTGAAACTTCACGGCGAGCTTGCGGTAGGCTTTTCTGATTTCCTCGGCGTCGGCGTTGCGGTTCACACCGAGGATTTCATAATAATCGCGCTTGGTCATCTGAAAACAATTTACGGTTTCCCGGCGGGGTTTTTAGCGACAATCACCGCCGCCGGCCGCAGCAAACGGTCGCGCAGTCTGTAACCTTTGCGGATTTGCTGGACCACCCGGCCTTCGGGAACTTCGGAAGTTTCCTGTTGCGAAACCGCCTCGTGCAGCGCCGGATCGAATGGCTTGCCGGTCGCGTCAATTTCTTCGAGCCCACCTTCCAGCAAAATTTTTTTGAGTTGTTGTTGAATCATGGCGACGCCGGCTTGCAGGGAAATGATTTTTTCGTCCTCCGCGTTTTGCGCGGCGGCCTGTGCCATTTCAAAGGTGTCGAGCACGGGCAGAAGTTTCTGGAGCAACGCGGCATTGGCAAATTGCGTGGCTTCGACACGCTCGCGCGCGGCGCGTTTTTTGAAATTTTCAAAGTCGGCGGCGGTGCGGAGCCAATTGTCCCTGGCCTTTCCAAGCTGCTCTTCCAAATCGGCCATTTTCTGTTCCGGCGCCGGCGGAACGGCAACGACCGGCTCGGCGTTCGCCGCCGATGCGGATGTGGCTTTTGTGTGCTTGTCCATTTCAATTTCTGGTTCGCGTTCTTTCATGCGGTCATGTCTTCGGAAAAACAAATTCAGAACGACAGATTAAACCATTTGCCGAAATCCGCAACCGGGATGAGGCGGCGCGGGTTAATTGGTTGGGACGAGTTTTTGGAATTCAGGCAGGGAACGCAGTGAATTGAAGCTTGGATCTTTGCGGGCAGCATCAATCAAAGCATTTCGCGTGGCGGGATTGGTGTTAAGACGCCCGGCGAAGTCGAGCGCGGTTTTCAAATCCTGCAAGGCCGCGGCATTCTGGCCAAGGGTGGCATTGAGCCGCGCCAAGTCGTAGCGCGGCTCGGGTGCGTCGGGATTGATGATGGCGAGTTTTTCAAGCGCAGTTTCGACCTTGGCCAGATTGCCCATCTGGGCAAAGGCTTGGGCAACGTCGGCGGCTTCAGTGTAGGAAATATTCGCGTTGGTGAGCGCTTCATCAAAAAGTTCGGTGGCACGGCTGGTTTGCTGCATTTGCATATAGGCGCTGCCAAGGGTCAGGAGATTGGGGATGTTCGACGGGTTTTGTTGCGCTTCGGTTTCCATTTGTTCCAACGGAGTTGCACTCTCCGTGCGGTTGGAGGATTCTGCCTTGATTTTTTCCAGTTGGTCAACAAGCCCGGTGACTGAACCGTTGTAGGGGTCAA
>Ga0335074_10000288_pt1 | contig 76744 bp, 67 predicted proteins | sample Lox_Sample_23_FD_206715 | JGI IMG/M metagenome (GOLD analysis project Ga0335074, IMG submission 206715) | Soil microbial communities from Loxahatchee National Wildlife Refuge, Florida, United States - Lox_Sample_2.3 | ecosystem: Environmental > Terrestrial > Soil > Wetlands | place: USA...
CGCGGCATAAATCGCTGGAGAGCCCGGCGCATCGAAACGGTGCACACCGGGTTCGGAGGGAGGCTGCACGGAAAAGGCCCATAACACCCAAAAGTGATACGGGACCTCGCCGTGCAGCCCACCCTACGTGCTGCTGCGATCGCTGGCGCCTGCGCACCTCCAGGACCTGTGGTTCCCCCGGTACATGGCGGATCCGCAGTTCCTGATGGCGCACTGCCTGACCGAACCGCGGGGCGCCTCGGACCGGTGGCTGCCCTACAACGCGCCGGAGGCGAACATGGACACCACGGCCGTCCACGCCGACGGCCACTGGGTCATCAACGGCCGCAAGCAGTTCATCAGCAACGGCTACGACGCCAGCCTCTACGTCGTGTACGCGAACACCGACTCCTCGGCCGGCATGCTCCAGGGGACGAGCAGCTTCCTGGTCCCGCGTGACACGCCGGGGCTCCAGGTCGCCCGCTGCAACGAGACGGTCGGCGGCCGCTTCATGAACAACGGCGAGATCGTCTTCGACGACTGCCGCGTGCCCGAGGATCATCTCCTGGCGCACGGCGACGCGCTGGGCCAGGCCGGGGTCTACTTCCGGCCCGGCAAGATCATCCAGGCCGCGAAGAACCTGGGCATCGGGATCGCCGCGTTCGACGACACCGCCGCGTTCGTCCAGCAGCGAGTCCAGGGCGGGCGGATCCTGATCAAGCACCAGGCCGTCGCGGTGCGCGTGGCCGCCATGGCGACCAAGCTCGAGGCGGTCAGCGCGCTCCTGCGGCACGCCGCCCTCGCGGTCGACGAGGGCAACGCGGACGCCACCCGGCTGTGCGACATGGTCAAGGTGTTCGCGTCCCAGGAGATCCTCATGGTCTGCCAGCACGCCGTCGAACTGCACGGCGGTTACGGTGCGATGCTGGAGGTCGGGGTCGAGAAGTACTTCCGGGACGCCGCGGTGTACCTGCACATGGACGCGACCGTCGACGTGTCGAACTTCAAGATCGCGAAGGCGCTCTTCCCCGGCACGGCCGGGACCTACGCCGGTCCGGAATAAGAGCAGCGCCTTACCGATCCAGTACCTGCCGCAGGATGTCACCGCCAGGCTCCGGCAGCGCGGGCCCACGGCCGGGCGACTCAGCCCGGGATGAGGTTGTGGACCGGCTCGACCGTGGGCCGACCGGGGTTCAACCCGACTTCCCCGAGAATGGGCATCAACGTCTGGCCGAACTTCTCGAAGTCCTCTTGCGACTCCCAGATGTCGAAGATCTGCAGCTCGTCGCCGGTGCCGAAGCACGTGTGATACAGACGGCCCTCGGGCTGGCCTGCACCAGCTGCGATCAGGCGCGCCATGACCTCGTCGTACTGCGCAGCGGTCATGGAGGCCGGGCTGAAGTAGATGCCGAGCGCCATGAGTTCCTCCTCGCCGTCTCCACGGCACGTGAACAGCTGCCGAATCCTGAGAGTCTGCCATACATCCCGCAGCGCCGCTAATCGGCGAAGGGTATTCCCGCAGGCCGGTGATCCGCGCCCACGGCCAGCGCGGGGTGGCCATCGGCGAGGCTGCCGGGGTAGAAGCTGCGGGCCGTTTCGAGCACCTCGTCCAGGCCCGGCCACCAGGGACCGTGCCGCAGCGAGCCGAGCGCCTGCAGGAGGGCCGCGGCCTGCTGGGCGGGTTGCGCCGCGGCGGCGACCGCCACCCGGTGCGGCCGGACCGCGTGCAGGGGGCCAAGGTGGAAGTCCGGCCCGTGATCGTCGGCACCGGCCGGCTCGGCGGCCAGGACCAGGTAGTAGTCGGGCCACTCGAACAGGCCGGCCCGCCAGGCGGCCACGGCCCTGGCCGCGTCCTGCTCGAACAGGCCCGGGCCTGGCTGCCGCGACACGTCCCACATCGCCTGCCAGCTAACGGCCACGGCGGCGAGCGGATCGGCGGGCACCAGCGCGTAGGGTGACGTGGCTCGCCCGGCCCGCCGTAGCGCGTCCGCGGCCGCCCGCATGCCGTCGCCGTCGTCGGCCGCCTGGTTCTCGGGCCGGATCAGGGCCACGTTCATGGACCGGCCGACGGCGGCCAGGACCTCGGCGGAGGCCGGGCCGACCAGGACCACCACGGTGCAGGCGCTGTGTCGCATCGGCTCGATGGTAGCCGCGTGCCCGGCATGAGAGCAGAACCAGGACGTGAGTACCCCGATGTCGTTCACCCGCCGCTGGAGGCCGCTGATGCCGGTAATGCGGACGGCCGGGGCCGCTGTCCGCGTGCCCCGGCCGTCGCCCGGTGAGGCCTACCGCATGGCCTGGAGCGTGTCGCCGGACATCTCGTACATGCGGAGGATCTCCACGGCCACGCCGATCCGCAGCGACGCCGCCGCGTCGCAGGTGAACTCGCCGAGCATCCGCTCCAGCTTGGTCACCCGGTACCGCATGGTGTTGTAGTGGTAGTGCAGGATCCGGGCGGATTCGGCCACGTTGAAGCCCGTGCTGGACAGCACCACCAGCGACTTGAGCAGGTCCGCGCGGGCCGGCTCGGGCAGGTCCAGAACCGGGCCGAGCGTGTCGTGGACGAACGCCCGTAGCTCGGCCTGGCTGACGTTGCTGATCAGCCGGTACAACCCGAGGCCCGCGAAGCTTGTCACCGCGCCGCCGCCGGACAGCCGCACGCCGACCTGCAGGGCCACCCTCGCCTCCTCGTACAGCCGCGGGATGTCCTGCGGCCCGGCGGCGACCTGGCTGACGCCCACCGAGTAGTCCCGCCCCGTCGCGGCCGCCATGTCGGCGTGCACCTTGCGGGCCAGGGCGGCCGCGTCGGGCATCCCCACGACGGCCACGAGCTCGGTGGCGAATCCGGCGACCGCCGCGTTCTTGTCCCGGTCGCGGATGGCCCGCGTCCACAGCTCCACCGCGCGCAGCGCGGAAGCTTCCTGCGGCCGGGACGCCTCCTCGCCGCGCTCGGCACCGCACTGCCGCGCCACCAGTACCGCCAGCGGCCGCTGGAGGTCCCAGCCGAACCTGACCGCCCGCGCCAGCGCCTGATCCATGTCGGCCGCCGTGCCGGTGACGAGGTCGTGCAGCGCGTTCGAGGCGAACTGCTGCTCGACCGCGAGCACGGCCAGGTCACGGGTGATCTGGAGGGCGGCGACCAGCGCCGCCTGCTCGACCGCCAGGCCGGCCACCCCGGGCAGGCCCTGCGCCCCGGCGACCGCGAGCACGAACCCGTGCCGCAGGTCACCGGCGCGGATCACCCCGGCGGCCCAGCTGACTCCGGTGTCGGCGTCGGCGTGCACGCCGGGGACCAGCCAGGCGTTGTTCACCAGCCCGCCGGGGTCGCGGAAGCTCTGCGCCTGCGGGCCTGATCGCGTGGTCGCGGCCAGCGGGTACCCGGTCGGGTCGCAGATGACCACGTCGGCACCGGGCAGGACATCGGCGAGCTCGTCGGAGAGCCGGGCCAGGCCGCCCCCGGCCAGCGCCACGCCGACGAAGGCTTCGTGAATCTGCTGCCTCCTGGCCAGCGCGGCCGCCTGCCGGTTGACGATCGTCTCGAACGTCTGGCTGAGCACGTCGTCGAGCGGCTGAGCGGCCGGGATCACGACGATCGGGAAGGCGGCCCGGTCGGCCAGATCCACCGCCTCCTGCGGCACCTCGGCCAGGTACTCGTCCAGCTTGACGCCGAGGCCCGCCAGCCCGTTGGCGGTCAGCTGCTCGATCAGCTGGCAGAACTCCCCCGGCTGGCGGGGCAGCGGGTATCCGGTGGTGAGCAGGAACTCGTCCCGCTTGGTCCACTGGACGATGTTCGGCACCGTCATGACGTTCAGGCACGTGACCACGCGGTCGAGCCCGCTCGCCCCGGCGATGATCCGGGCCCCGCGCATGGCATCTTCGCCCAGCATCTCGCGGACCGTCAGCGCGTCGAACGGGATCGGGGTGCCGCGCCGGCGGCGCCCGGGCATCACGACGACGCTGGCGCGCCCGCCGCCGGAGTCCGCTTTGCCGGCGGCTGGGTCCCGGCCGCGCCTGATGGCCACCGGCTCAGCCCGGGACGCCGGTCGGCGGCGAGGCCGGGACCGGGGGCAGGCTGGCGCACGGGTCCTCGACCAGCCCGCGGGCCCAGGCCAGGTCGGCGGGGCTCGGCTCGATGTCGGCGTCGACGTCGAGCAGCTGCATCGGGTTGTGCGTGATCATCTTCGTCACCTGCTCCATCGGCACGCCCTTCTCGAAGATCGTCTGCGCGAAGATGCGCAGCGCCTCGGAGGGCAGCGGGTTGTGCCGCTGCCCGGTGTCGGAGACGAGCAGGCAGCGGGAGGCGCCGATCCGGTGGATGCTCTCCGCGACCTTCTCCGGCGCGGCGTACTGCCAGGCGGGCGACACGGTGCAGTAGCCGAACTCCGGCATGGCGCCGAGCCTGGCCACCTCTTCCAGGGTGTCCAGGTCGAGGTTGGGCACCCGGAAGTAGGGGTGCGTGACCACGATCTTCTCCACGCCGACGGAGCGGGCCTCGCGGACCAGCGAGACGATCTCCCGCGGGGCCAGGTGCGAGGTACCGAGGATGGCGCCGTGCTGGGCCACCAGCTCCAGCACCTCCTTGACCTCGGGGCGGAGCTTGCCCTCCTTGTCCTCCACCCAGATGCCTTCGGCCTGGCGCCGGCCGCCCTGCTGGTTGTCGTAGCCGCCGGTGCCGCCGTGTACCTCGGCGTGGTAGCCCGCGTCCACCGTGGGCATCCACACCTCCTTGCCGCCGAGCCGGAGCGACGCCTCGACGGCGGCGGGGTTGATGCCGCCGACGTAGTAGTTGAGGACGATCCCGCCGAACACGCGGATGCCGGGTATGACGCGCTGGACCAGGTACGCGCGCGACACCGTGTTCTCGTGGTGGCACTTGAGCAGGATGGCCTTCATCCCCGCGTCGCGCGCCGCGCGGACGATGTCGAAGTCGTCGGCCAGCCGCGGAAACAGGTCGGGGAACGGGTGGCAGTGCAGGTCCACCGCGCCGGCCACGTCCACGAGGGGCCCGCCGTACGTACGCTTGGTCATGTCGTCCTCCGGTGTGAATCAATGTGGGTGTGCGCGGGGCGTCGTGTCAATGTCGCTAGCGCTGGAGTCCGGTGAACAGCACCGCCACGCGGTCGTCGTCGCCGATCTCGCCGGAGCGCCGCAGCCCGGCCAGCCCGGCCAGGCCCGACGAACCGGTGGGGTCGACCGGGATCCCGGTCGCGGCCACCGCCAGCCGGTGGGCCTTCACCAGCGCGCTCTCGGTCACGACCAGCGGCCGTCCGCCGGTCAGCAGCATGCCTTCCACCACGGCCCGCCAGTCGTAGGTCTCGTCGTCGAGGATGCCCGTCGCCACGCTCGCGGGCGGGGTGGGCCAGGCCTGCATGAACGCGGACCGGCGGGCCGCCGCCCGGGCCATGGCTTTGCCCACCACGGCGGGGCCCACTACGGCGGGGCTCACTACGGCGGGGCCCACCACGGCGGGGTCCGGCTGATCCGGGAGCAGCGCCCGGACGCGCTCGTAGGCCGCTTCAAGCGGGTGCGCGCCGCACGTCTGCACGGTGTGGACGCGGGGCAGCCGGGCCAACTGGCCCAGGTCCGCCGCCTCGCGCAGCGCCCGGACGCAGGAGCTGGCCAGGGCTCCCCCGCCGACCTGGACGACGAGGTGATCCAGGTGATCCGGGCCGGAGGCGCCCGCGAGGTCGGTGACGAGCTCGTAGCCCAGGGTCTGGCCGCCCTCGATGGCCAGCCCATTCTCGGTGCCCTGGGTGGTGAACGGCAGCGCCCCACCGTTCAGCTCATCTTGTAGGCGCAGGTAGGCCGGGTCCCCGGGCGCGCCATCCTGGCGAGGGCAGGCGACCACGGTGGCCGCCAGGTCGCGGAGCCGGCGCACGGTGCCCGGGTCGGCCCCGGGCGGGACGAACACGGTGAGCCGCCAGCCGGCGGCACGGGCCAGTACGGCCGCCGCCAGGGCGGCGTTCCCGCAGCTCGCGATGGCCAGATCGCGGCGATCGGCGGGATCGAGCAGGCCGCTGGCCTCCATCACCGCCAGGTGGATGAGCACCCCCATCAGGTGCCTGCCCTTGTGCGAGCCCGAGACGTTGCCCGTCTCGTCCTTGACCCAGACCCCGCCCGCGGCCGAAAAGCCCAGGGCCTGGCTCAGTTCCCGGCTGCGGAAGAACGGCGTGGCGCGGAATCCGTGACCGTCCACGGCGGCGACCTGGCCGTCAAGCGAGGCCACCAGGTCGCGGTAGCCGGCGTCGGGCATCCCGCGGGCCAGGGCGACGTGGTGGGAGTGCATGAGCGCGCGATAGCGCAGGTAAGGGTTGGCCTCGCCGCCGGCGGGAAACCTGGTCCCGGCCGGGCTGAGCACTCGGGTCAGCACGTGGTCGGAGTCGTCTCGCCCGGCCGCCGGGCACCGGAACGGATACGGGTCGTCCGGCGCGGCGACGTAGCCGCACCCCGAGCAGCAGATCGTGCTGGCCGGCCGCGTCATCCCTCCGCCGCCAGGCCGGTCCGCTCGTTGAACTCCTCGATCATGGCGTCCCACGCGGGCAGCAGGTCGCGCAGGCCGACCCAGAACCGCTGGTCGCGCCGCGCCTCGAAGTCGGCCAGCGAGACGCCCTGCTGCTCGACCCAGGTGTAGTAGCCAAGGTTGAAGATGCGGTTCCGGTCCGCCAGCGTGGTCTCGAGCAGGTCGTCGGTGCCGGTCCCGAGCATCCACCGGCCGAAGACCTCGGCCGCGTCGAGCGCCCCGAACCCGGCCGGGAAATCGCGGGCCGAGACCCGCTCACGCTCGCTCCCGTACATGGCCGCGCCGTCCGTCGCCACCGTCATGACCACGTCGTCCGGCCCGAGCCCCAGGTACTTCGCGACCTTGACGGCGGCCAGGATGTTGCAGACGCTGGACAGCCCGAAGGCCGGCAGCGATTCGAGCACGGGCCCGGGGACCCGCCGCCGGGCGCTGAGGTACTCCAGGCCCTCGGGCTCCGCGAACAGCACGGACAACTGGTCGGTGGCCCGGTCGGAGATCCCGACCACCAGGTCGGTGTTCATCACGTTGTGGATGAGCGGGATGTGCTTGTCGCCGATGCCCTGGATGTTGTGGGCCCCGAACCCGTTGGTCAGCATGGTCGGGCACTCGAGCGCCTCGGCCGCGGCGATCTTGGTCCCGTAGCGCTCCTTGAGGTAGTCGCCGGCGGCGAGCGTGCCGGCCGAGCCCGACGCCGACGCGAAGGCCCGCAGCCGCAGGCCGGGCTCGGACGCGACCATCGACTCGAACACCGCCGCCATGGCCCGGCCGGTGCACCGGTAACCGGCGAGGTGGTTACCGAACTCCGCGAACTGGTTGAAGATGACGTTCTCGGGGTCGGCGGAAAGCTCGGCGCACTTGTCGTAGATCTCCTTGACGTTGCTCTCGGTGCCCGGCGTCCGGATGATGTCGCCTGGGTCGGTGACCCAGTCCTCGAGCCAGGCGAAACGCTCACGGCTCATGCCCTCGGGCAGCACCGCCACCCCGCGGCACCCCATCAGGCGGGAGATCGCGACCCCGCCCCGGCAGTAATTCCCCGTCGACGGCCAGACCGCCCGGTCCCTGGTCGGATCGAACGTGCCGGTGATGATCCGCGGCGCCAGGCACCCGTAGGCCGCGAGCACCTTGTGCGCCCGGATCATCGGGAACAACTCGCCGATGGCCACCACGATCCTCGCGTCCACGCCGGTGAGTTCGCTCGGCAGGGCGACGTGCACCGGCACCGCCACCTGACCGGTGCGCTGGCTGTCGTTGTGCCAGTGCACCCGGAACAGGTTCCGCGGGTCCGCCGCGTCGGCGGTCAGCCCCGCCAGCGCCGCCACGGTCCTGGCCGGGAGGGTGGCCGGCTCGGCGAGCTGCGCGAACGTCGGCAGGCAGATGCGCGCCGCGCGGAACTTCCCGACCGTGCGGCGGTACGTTCCGCCGTCGATGACCTGCTGTTCAATCCCGGGTGCCGGCACGCAGACCTCGCTTTAGAATCCGGTGATGACGGAGAATCCGAGCGTCTCGTAGGAGTCCATCGCGGCCAGGACCTCGCTGGCCGCCTCAAGCGGCAGCGTCTGGCCGACGATCCTGGCGGGCCGCAGGACTCCGGTCTCGACCAGCCCGAGCAGCCGCGGGTAGTCCACGTGCGGGTTCCCGACGCTCCCGGCGATCTCGATCTCGCTCTCGATGATGTGGTCAAGCGGGATCCGGACGTAGCCCTGCTCGGCCTGGCTGGTCAGGCCGACCTGGACCAGCCGTCCGCCCTTGCGCAGTGAGCGCACCGCCGACTCGACGAGCGAGGCGGCGCCGAGGCCGCCGATGGCCAGGTCGGCGCCGCCGCCGGTGATCTGCTTGATGGCCGCCACGGCGTCCTGCGCACCCGCGTTGACCGCGTGCAGCGCGCCCTCGGCGATGGCCTTGGAGAGCTTGGCGTCACCCAGGTCGACCGCGATGACCCGGCCGCCGAGCGCGGCGGCGATCTGCACCGCCGACAAGCCGATACCGCCCGCGCCGTGCACCGCGACCCACTGGCCCGCGGCCAGCCGGCCCTGGCGAGTGACGGCGTGGAAGGCCGTCATGTAGCGGCAGCCCATCGCCGCCGCGGACAGCGCGTCGATGCTGTCCGGCAGGGCGATGCAGTTGAAATCGGCGTTGCGGATGGCGGCGTACTGCGCGTATCCGCCGTCGTGGGTCAGGCCGAGGAACTCCATGTCGTCGCAGAGGTTAGACCGGCCGCTGAGGCAGTAGCCGCACCGCCCGCACGACTCGTGGAACGGCGTGGTGACCCGGTCCCCCTCGCGGACGCGCGTCACGCCCGCGCCGACCGCCACCACCGTCCCGCCTAGCTCGTGCCCCATCACCAGCGGCAGCGTCGGCGTCAGGCCGACCCAATCCCAGTCACCGTTCCACACGTGCCAGTCGGTCCGGCAGATGCCCTCGGCCTCGACCTCGATGACCACCTCGCCGGGTCCGGGCGCCGGATCGGGCACGTCGGCCAGTTCCAGCGGCCGCCGGCGCTCGACCAAACTCGCTGCTTTCACTCCCGGACCTCCTGTCCCGCCGTCCCTGCGGCGCGCTCGTCCAGCAGCCGGAGGACCCGCTCCGGGGTCATCGGCAGCTCGGCCGGGCGGACGCCGGTCGCGTCGGCGATGGCGCTGGCGATGGTGGCGGCCACGTTCCCGATCGGCGGCTCGCCGATCCCGCGCGCGCCGAGCGGGCCCTTGCCCTCGCCGCTCTCGACGATGTCGACCAGCACGTCCGGGAAGTCCTGCGCGTTCGGGATCAGGTAGTTGGCGAACAGGGCGGCCTGCACGTACCCGTCCTCGATGCCCATGTCCTCGGTGAGCGCGTAGCCGAGGCCCTGCATGGCGCCGCCCTGGATCTGCCCTTCGACGCGCATCGGGTTGATGGCCCGGCCGACGTCGTGGCAGGCGGCGTAGCGCAGCACCGTGACCTGCCCGGTTTCCGTATCGACCTCCACGTCGGCGGCGTGCGTCCCGTACGTGTAGTCGGGGAAGGTGTCGCCCTGCCCCGAGCGCGGGTCGAACGAGCCGGCCTGCGCCCGCCAGGTCGACAGGTGCGCCGTGCTGATGGCCCGCTGGTCGCAGGCCGCGGCCAGCTCAGCCAGGCTGATGGACACGCCGGGGTTTCCCGGTCCGGCCGCCGGGTCTGGCCGGACCCGGCCGCCCGCGAACTCCAGCTCACCGGGCGGCACGCCGAGCAGGTCCGCCGCGACCGGCGACATCCGCTCGCGCAGCTCGCGCGCGGCGTGCAGGACCGCGTTCCCCGACATGTACAGCTGGCGGGTGGCGAACGTTCCGCCGGCCGGCGGGTTGAGCGCGCTGTCGCCGATGTAGATGCTGACGTCGTCCAGCGGCGTGCCGAGCACCTCCGCGGCGATCTGGCAGAGGCTAGCGGCCTGCCCGGCGCCGAGGTCGGTGACGCCGGAGCGGATCAGCAGCGTGCCGTCGGCCTGCAGGCCCAGCCACGCCGAGGCCCGGTCGCGGAACCAGATCGTCCGCCCGTACGGGTGGCGGTTGCAGCCGAGGCCGCGGCCGACCAGCTTGCCCGGCCCGGACGGCGCGGGCGGCTCGCCGAGCAGGGCGAGCGCGCGGCGCATGGTCTGGGCGACCTCCACGCAGGTGTCGAGCCGCTCACCGGTCGGCAGCAGGTCGCCCTTGGCCAGGAAGTTGCGCTCCCGCACCAGCGTGCGGGACAGGCCAAGGCGCTCGGCGAGCGCGTCGGCCTGCGCCTCGTAACCCAGCACGACCTGCATGGCGCCGAACCCGCGGAACGCGCTGGCCGGCACGTTGTTGGTGAACACGGCGCGGGAGGTGATGCTCGCGTCGGGCACCCGGTACGGCCCGCACGCGCAGGCCGCCGCGGCGAACAGCACCCGGGGTGACAGGTTGGGGTAGGCGCCGGCGTCGCCGGTGATCTCGACCTGCTGCGCGGTGATCGTGCCGTCGGCGCGCGCGCCGGTCTTGTACCGCATGATGAACGGGTGCCGCTTGGTGCTGGCCACCAGCGACTCCTGCCGGTCCCAGATCATCCGCACCGGCCGGCGGGTGTGCCAGACGAGCAGCGCCAGGTACGGCTCGACGGTCATGTCTTCCTTGCCGCCGAAGCCGCCGCCCATGTACGCCGCGATCACCCTGACCTTGCTCTGCGGCAGCCCGATGATCCGGGCGATGGCGGCGGCGTGCTCAATGACCTGGGTGGACACGCGCAGCGTGAGCACGCCGTTCTCCAGCCAGCCCACCCCGGCCTCGGGCTCGAGGTAGGCGTGCTCGACGTGCTGGCTGCGGTACTCACCCTCGACCACCACGTCGGCGGCGGCCAGCGCCGCCGCCGCGTCCCCGCACCTGATCTGCCAGGACACCAGCGTGTTGCCGACGTCGTGTACCAGGGGCGAATCCTCGGCCAGGGCTGAGGTGACGTCGAAGACGCCGGGCAGCTCCTCGTAGTCGACGGCCACCAGTTCCGCCGCCGCGTCGGCGATCTGCCGGGTCGCGGCGGCCACCACCGCGACCGGCTCGCCCGCGTACCTGACCCGGTCCGCGGCCAGCACCGGCATCGTCACCTCGAGCTCGGCCAGCCCGCCGCTGGCCATCTCCACGATGGCGTTGCTCGGCACGTCGGCCGCGGTGAGCACGGCGGCCACCCCGGGCAGCGCCCGGGCCTGCCTGACGTCGATCCCGGTGATGCGCGCGCTGGGCACCGGGCTGCGGACGATCCGCCCGTGCAGCATGCCGGGCAGCCGCCAGTCGGCCGCGTAGTGCAGCGACCCCTTGACCTTCTCGACGAAGTCGTGGTGGGCGGGCGAGGTGCCGACCACCCGGAACCGGCCGGCGTACCGCGGCTCGACGGTGGTCATGGCGCAGTCACCCCCGGAGGCACCCCCGGAGGCACCCCCGGCGCGCGCTCGGCGCCGGTACCGGACACCGCCAGGTCCGCGTACTCCTGCACGGCGTCCAGGATCTTGGTGTACCCGGTGCACCGGCACAGGTTGCCGACCAGCGCGTACCTGATTTCTTCCCGGCTGGGCCGGCCCCGGCCCGCATACCGGCGGACCAGGTCCAGCGAGGTGAGGACCATGCCCGGCGTGCAGAACCCGCACTGCGAGGCGCCGCGGCGCAAGAAGCACTCCTGGAGCGGGTGCATGGCCTCGCCCGGGCCCATGAGCCCGCGCAGCGTGGTGATCGGGCGGCCCGCCGCCTGCACCGCGAGGATCAGGCAGCCGTTTACCGGCTCGCCGTCCAGCAGCACCGTGCAGGTGCCGCAGACCCCCTCGCCGCAGCCATAGCGGACGTCGGCCAGGCCGAGGTCGTCGTGCAGCACGTCGAGGAGCGTGTCTGACGGCAGGACCCAGACCTCGTGGTCGGTGCCGTTGACGCTCAGCACGATCGGCGTGCGGGTCATGCCGCCTCCCCGGTGGCGCGGGCACGGGCCTCGCGGAGCGCGCGGGCGACCAGGACCCGCGCCAGGCGGCGCCGGTACTCCCCCGACGCATGCACATCGGTCGCGGGCTCCAGGCGGCCGGCGATCGCGGCGGCGGCCGCGTCGACGTCCCCGTTGCGGTTTGCCTGGCCGCCGGCCAGCCCGGCGAGCAGGTCCGGATCGGCGAGCGTGACCCGGTCCGCGACCCCGGCCAGCGCCACGCGCGCGGCGGCGATGGTGTTCGCGGCCTCGTCAAGCTCGACGAGGGCGGCGACGGCCACGATCGCGAAGTCCGAGGTGCGCCGCACCATCTCCTGGAAGGACCAGCCCTGCCGGGGCCTGGCCGCCGGGATCAGCACGTCCGTGATGATCTCGGCGGGGTCCAGCGTGGTCGTCCAGTAGGTGTCGAACAGCTCGCTGACGGGCAGCGTGCGTTCGCCGGCCGGACCGCGCGCGACCACCGAGGCGCTCAAGGCCAGCGCGCAGCAGCCGATCTCGGACGTCGGGTCCGCGTGGGCCAGGCTGCCGCCGATCGTGCCGCGGTTGCGGACCCGCACGTTACCGACGTACCGGATCGCGCAGGCGAGCAGCGGGGAGCGCCGGCGGACCAGATCGTGCTCGAGCAGCACGCGGTGCCGCGTGAGGGCGGGCAGGCGGAGCACGCCGTCGGCGACGGACGGCGGCCGCTGGTCGGCCTGGTTGATGTCGATCAGCAGGTCGGGGCGGGCGAGCCGCAGGTTGAGCATCGGCATCAGGCTCTGCCCGCCGGCCAGGACCTTCGCCTCCCTGTCCCCCTCGGCGGCGGCCAGCAGGCGCACGGCCTCGTCGTAGCTGCCCGCCGCGACGTAGTCGAAGGCCGGTGCCACCATCGGCGTCAGCGAGCCAGGTCCCGCAGCCGGGCGACGGCCGCCTCGAGTACCGCCTGGTTGCTGGTGACCACCGGCAGTCCCAGGACCTCCGCGATGGCGGGCCGGGCGGCCATCGCGCCGAAGTTCGTGCACGAGGCGAAGGCGAGGCCGATGCTTCCGTCCGCAGCCAGGGAACCGAGCGCGCGCTCGGCGAACGCCACGATCTCGGTCCCCGGGACCTCGGCGATCTCGAAGTTCTCCGTGATGCCGAGCCCGGCGATCGTGGCCACCTGCGTCCCGTCCGCCTCGATGCTGGCCCTGATCTTCTCGTTGAGCTCGTCGACGTACGGCGTGATCACGCCGATGCGGTCCGCCCCCGAGGCCTCGATCGCGGCGCGGACCGCGCCGATGGTGGACACGACCGGTGCCCCGGCCAGCTCGCTGATCCGCGCGCACAGCTCGGCGTCGTAGTCATTGCCGCGCAGCGCCCCGGCGCTGGTGCAGCCGAACACCACGACGTCGGGGCGCGCGGTGCCCAGGTCGCGGGCGGCCGGCAGCGCGAATTCGTCCAGCATCCGGTTCTCGCCCGCGGGCGTGGTGTCCTCCATGAACATGCGCGCCGCGTGCAGGGCCACGCCCGGCGGCAGGTCGCGGGCGAAATCCACCTCCATCATGGTGTTGGAGGACGGGATCATCAGCCCGACCCGGGCCGGCCGGGCGCTCACGCCGAACCCGCCGCGACCGTCTCGGCGGCGGCGACGGCCGGGCCGTCGCGCAGGTCCCGGTAGATCGCGAGCTCCTGCGCCGAAGGCGGCCTGAGCTCGGTCACCTCCTCGCTGACCAGGAGGTCGAACCCGGTCTGCTCGCGGACCTGGCCGACGGTGACGCCGGCCTGCAGGCCGCGCAAGCGCATCCGCTTGCTGGCCGGCTCGAAGTCAAGCAGCGCGAGGTCGGTGACGACCGGGCCGAGCCGGCCGGTGACGAGCCCGGCGCGGGTCCGGCTGTCCCCGCCGGACAGGTAGCCGGGGCTGGTGACGTAATCGACCCGCTCCACGAAGCGCCGCCGCTCGTGCGCGGTCACGATCATCACCTCGTTGCACAGCGAGATGATGTCGTTCGCGCCGCCGGTGCCGGGCAGCCGCACGCGCGGCTGCTCCAGGCTGCCGATCACGCTGGTGTTGATGTTCCCGTACATGTCGACCTGGGCGGCGCCGAGGAAGCCGTAGTCGAAGTAGCCCCGCTGCGCGTACAGGAAGATGTCGGTGATGTCGGTGAGCATCTGCGCCCCGTAGGCAGCGCGCATCTCGTTGGTGGAGATCGGGAGCCTGCCCGGCCGCAGCGACGTCCCGATGATCCCGCCTTCCAGGACGATCGTCAGGTGCGGCGCGTGCAGGTGCCGCGCCACGGCGGAGGCCAGCAGCGGCATCCCGACCCCGGCGAAGACCACCTTGTGGTCGGCGAGCAGCCGGCTGGCGGTGATCGCCATGACCTCCTCGGGCGTCGCGTTACCGTTGGCGCTCATCGCGGCATCAGCTCCGCGGCGTCGGCCCCCAGCGCGGCCAGCCGGCCCGGCCCGGCCGCCGCGAGGAAGCCGGCGAAGTCGGCGTGGGCGTCGACGTTGCGTTCCACGTAGCGCAGGGCGCCGACCGTGCCGTCCTCGCGCACCGACCGGGCGTAGGCGTCGAAGTGCTCCAGGTCCGGCCCGTACCGGCCGTAGCATTCGTGCGGGTACGCCCCGTACGGGGCGGCCACGACCGCATCGACGGTGAAGTGCGGCAGCATCGTCTGGTCGGGCCGGGCGGCGATCTCCTCGGTGCTGACGATCTCCTCGGCGCTGACGATCACCGTCCGGGCCGCCCGGGCCATATCCACGTCCATGTGCCGGTACCCGTCCACCTGCACGTTGCCGAACATGTCGGCGCGGTGGGCGTGGATGAGGGCCACGTCGGGGTTGAGCGCGGGCACCGCGGCCAGCTGCTCCCCGGTGTACGGGCAGGTGACGGTCTGCAGGTCCAGCGTGCGCGCCAGGTCCGAGCCGAGCATGGTCAGGGTGGGCAGGAACGGCACGCCCATCGCGCCGGCCTTGTAGCGCAGCCCCAGGGCCAGGTGGCTCCACTCGTCGTAGCGGGCCTGCCCGGTCTCGACGTAGTGCCGGAAGACCGGGGGCAGGCCCCAGGGCAGGCCGATCCCGACCCAGCTGGCGACGATCCGGTCCAGGGCGCCGGTGGCCAGGAAGAGCTCGATCTCGTAGCAGGCCAGCGTCCGGGATACCGCGAGGTGCCTGCGCCGGTGCCGGAGCAGCGCGAACACCAGCGCCATCGGCGTCCGGGAGTACAGCGTCCCGCCGATCGCGACGTGGTCGCCGTCGCGGATCAGCGCCGTGGCCGCCTCGGCCGTCATCCGCTTGTCGACCACCGGCCGCCCGGCGGCCTCCCGCTGCACGCGAGCCTGCAGCACCGCGACCTGTTCCATCAGTCCGCCCCCACGCGGATCCCGCTGACCAGCGGCAGCACCTCGGCGGCCAGGCGCTGAACCTGCTCGGTCTCGTAGTTGTACGGGCAGAACACCAGGTGCCTGACGCCGGCCCGCACGTACGCGGCGATCTGCTCGGCGCACTGCTCGGGGGTGCCGCGGACCGCCGAATCCGGCGTCGCCTCGCTCCAGGCGGGCACGTCGAAGTAGTCGCCCACGTACTGGCGGGCCAGCCGGGTCGCCTCCTCATGCGACGAGCCGACGCACAGCGGGACCTGGGCAACCAGGTCGAGGCGGTCCGGGTCGCGCCCGGCCTGCTCGGCGTAGCCGCGGATCTTGGACCACGCGCCGGCGATGGACTCCGCGTTGTAGAAGTAGGTCAGCCAGCCGTCCGAGCGGGTCGCCACGCGGCGCAGCACCCGGTCCACGTACCCGCCGATGAGCAACTTCGGCCGGGGTCGCGGCAGCGGCAGCATCCGCACGTGGGTCAGCACCCGGCCGTCCCATTCGCCGGTCACGTCGTCGTCGTCCCATAGCCGGCACAGCATGTCCAGGTTGCGTTCGAAGACCTGGCCACGCTGGCCGACCGGGACCGCGGTGGCGTGGAACTCCCGCTCGTACCAGCCGGCCGCGACGCCGAGCGCGAGCCGGCCGCCGCTGGCGAGCTGGATCGTCGCGGTGGTCTTGGCCAGGATGGCCGGCTCCCTGATCGGAAGGACCAGGATGCCGGTGCCGACCGTGATCCGGCTGGTCCGCGCGGCCACCATGCTCAGCGTGGTCAGCGACTCCAGGAACGGGAACGGGCGCCGGGCCCCGAGGAACAGATGATCCCAGGCCCAGACCGACGCGAAGCCGAGGTCCTCGGCCATGATCGAGTACGCGGAGACGGCGTCCATGTCGGGAACTTTCCGTTCCGGCGTGAAGTTCTCCAGGGCCAGTCCGAACTCGACGGTCATGGGCAGGCCTCCAGCCAGATGAGCGGGCTGTACTCGCCCGGCTCCCCACAGAATCGTATGCCCGGTCTACGGCCGCTTCATTGGCGAGGACTGCCAGCAACCCCGGCCGTTCTTCGGCATCTGGTGCCATATCGCTCATGCCCCGCAAACGGGATCCTGACGATGATGCGAGGACTGTATTCCTATTCCTTATTCCTTAGCGCGCCAGCGGTAAGAGGAGATGCGATGACCACGGATGCCGCACGCGAAGCTCCGTTGACCCTGGAGCGTCGCGGGATCGACTACATCCCGCCAGGGGAACGCCACGGCAAGCCCCACACGCTGTTCACCTTCTGGGCCGCCAGCAACATCCAGATCCTCGCCATCTCCGTCGGCGTCCTGGCCATCGTGTTCGGCCTCAGCCTGCCCTGGGCGATCTTCGTGATCATCGTCGGGAACGCGGCGGGCGGGCTGTACATGGCGCTGCACTCGGTGCAGGGACCCCGCCTCGGCCTGCCGCAGATGATGCAGTCCCGGGCTCAGTTCGGGATGTACGGGACGGCGCTGCCGAACATCATCGTGGTCCTGATGTACATCGGCTACTTCACCTCGAGCGCGATCCTCGGCGGGCAGGCCGTGGCCAACCTGTTCCACGTCACCACGGCCGAGGGCATCATCATCGTCAACGTCTTCGTGCTGCTGATCACCTGGTTCGGGTACGACATGTTCCACTCGTACCAGCGGCTGCTCACGGTCCTGTCGACGGGGATCTTCGTCGCCTTCCTGATCAAGCTGCTGACCATCCTCCCCAAGCACCTGCCGGCCGGGAACAACAGCGCGGGCAATATCCTGCTGGCGATCTCGGTGTACGTCGCGTGGCAGGTCACCTGGGCGCCGTACGTATCGGACTACTCGCGGTACATGCCGGAGAGCACCCCGGGCTGGAAGACCTTCACCTACACCTACGTCGGGTCGGTGGTCGGCGCGTCCCTGGTCATGATCATCGGGGCCATCGCGGCCGTCGTCGCCAACGCCGCCGTGACCTCGAACGCCCCCTCGTACCTGGCCGGCCTGCTGGGCGTGAAGTGGCTGTTCCTGATCATCATCATCCTGGGGGTCGGGGCGGGGAACTTCGGCAACCTCTACGGGCCGTTCCTCACCACGTTCGCGATCATCTCGCCGTCTGGGAAGCTGGCGTCGCAGAGCACCGGGCGGATGGCCCGGATCATCAGCACGACCATCATCGCGGCCATCGGCACCCTGATCGCGATCAAGGCGAGCAGCAACTTCATCACCGACCTGTCCAACTTCCTGGTCTTCACGCTCTACCTGCTCGTCCCCTGGACCGCGATCAACCTGACCGACTTCTACCTGATCAGGCACGGGCACTACAACATCCCCGAGCTGTTCAAGACCAACGGCGAATACGGGGAGGTCAACTGGTTCGCGCTGATCGTGTACGCGGTGACGGTCCTGGTGGAGTGGCCGTTCATGAACAACGCGTGGATCGAAGGCGCGGCGGCCAAGGCCCTCGGGGGCGCGGACATCGCGTGGATCGTCGGCTTCATCTTCGCATCGATCGTGTACTACGTCGGCGCGAAGTACTTCAGGCCGGCCTCGGCCAGGGCCGGCGGGAAGTCCCCCGTCCTCAGCCGCGGCTCGTAACGCGGATCGCCGAGCAGGAGATGAACGAGATCGACCCCGAGGGTTCGGCCGGACTGAACGCCGACTGAGCGCCAGCTGAGCCTTGGGACCCGGGCCTGCGGTTTCCCGTGTTGCCTGAGTCCATTTGGCGCACAATGGTCAAATGGGCGAAGGGCCGTCAGGGCCCGGCGACGGCCTGCTGTGGCACGTTCCCGGGTACACCGGGCTGCGCCCCCTCGGCCGGGGCGCCTTCGGCGAGGTGGTGCTGGCCAGGCACGACGGGTCGGGCACCCTGGTGGCGATCAAGTACCTGCGTGCTGACCTGCTGACCGACCAGGGGTTCCGCGAGATCTTCCGCCGCGAGGCGGCCGTGCTTTCCACGCTGGACGACCAGAACGTGGTCCGGCTGTACGAGTACATCGAATCGGACTACGGCGCCGCCATTGTCATGGAGCTCGTCCACGGCGTATCGCTGCGCGAGATCCTGTCGCATTATGGGCAGACCACGCCGGAGGCGGCGCTCGTCGTCCTGCAGGGGTCGCTGCTCGGCCTGGCCGCCGCGCACTGGCGCGGCATCGTGCACCGCGATTTCAAGCCCGCGAACGTGCTGGTCAACGGCGAAGGCCTGAGCAAGCTGACCGATTTCGGGATCGCCGCGCGCGCCGGTGACCAGCCGATCCCGGCGGGCACCCTCGCCTACGCGGCGCCCGAGCAGATGCGCGGCGCTCGGGCCAGCCCGGCCTCGGACGTCTACTCGGCCACGGCCACCTTCTACGAGTGCCTGACCGGCCGGCCCCCTTTCACCGCGGACACCGCCGAGCGGCTGATGTACCAGCATCAGTTCGACCCGGTGCCGCTGGAGCCCGTGCCCGGTCCGCTCCGCCAGCTGGTCGAGGCAGGGATGGCCAAGCAGCCAGAACGCCGGCCCACCAACGGGACCCACCTGGTCGCCGCGCTCCGGGCGGCCGCGGCCGGCGCCTGCGGCCCGGACTGGGAGGACCGCGGCCGGTCGCACCTCGGCGAGGCGGCCCTGCTGCTGGCGGCGCTCTGGCCGCTCGGCGGGCCGCCCGCGGTCCAGGGCCTCACCGTGGAGAACCTCGAGCTGTCCCGCGAGGGCTACCTACCCAAGCACGGCGGGCCGCCCGAATCGGCGGAGACCCGGCACTTCTGGCACGTGCTGCATCTGGAGCACCTGGCGCACCTCCTGCACCTGCGGCGCATCCGCTTGGGCGGCGCGACGGTCGCGGCCATCGTCGCGGTCGTGGTCGTCGCGGCGGGCGCGGCCCTGGCCGCCGTCCTGATCCACGGGCCCAAAACCACGCCTGCGCCCGCAGCGGCTGACTCGCCCTCGCTCCAGCCGTCATCCTCGTCGCCGTCACCCTCACCGTCGGCCTCGAAGAAGCCCAAACCGACGTCGTCCCCCTCGTCGGTCCCGCCGGTGTTCGCGCCGACGTCCGTGCCCACGTCCTCGACCCCGACCCCGACGACCTCGTCCTCGAAGTCGTCCTCGCCGACACCGAGTCCATCACCATCGCCTACTCCGTCGGCCAGCCCCTCGCCTTCCTCGACGTCGCCTAGTCCCTCGCCCTCCTCGACGTCGCCCAGTCCCTCGCCCTCCTCGACGTCGCCTAGTCCCTCGCCCTCAACCTCGACGCCAATCTTCTTTTAGGAGCAGGTACCGGACACGGGAACCACTGAGCGTTCGGGATAAAAAAGGGAAGCTACGCGAGTTCAGGCGAGCGGCTTGCCGGCGACGCCCCACTGCCGCGCCGGGTGGTTCATTGCGTCGCGGCCCATTGTCCCGTGTGGACATTCAAGCTTGCATCTGCTAACTTTTCTTTGCAGATGCACGAAGGGGCCTCGTGGAGATCTCGGAACTGACCGGCGATGAGCTGCTGCGGGTGCTCTCGACCCTGGCTAACCCGCACCGGCTGCGGGTGGTGGCCACGCTGGCGCAGGAGCGCAACTACGTGAGCCAGCTGGCTCGCGAGCTGGACATCAGCCGCGCCCTGCTGCAGGTGCACCTGCGCAAGCTTGAGGCCGCGGGGCTGGTGTCGGCCGTCATTGAAGTATCGGAGGACGGGAAAGCGATGAAGTTCTACGAGGTAACGCCCTTCGCGCTGCTGCTGACGCCCAAGGCGATCATGGCCGCGGCCCGCACGCTGGGTGAGGCGGGCGGTATCGACGCGGAGGTGCCGGCATGAGTCCGAATGACCTGCTAGCACTGTGCATTTCAGTGACGGTCGCGGTCGTGGTCGTGTCATGGGTGGCAGCCCGGTATCTGGCGACCACCAGGGTGGCCAGAGCGGAGCTGACCACCGGCACGCAGTACCGCGGCCTGGCCGAGGAGTACCGCCGGCTCAGCGATATGGCGATCACGGCGCAGGAGCACGTCGACCTGCGGCTCACCGATCTCAGCGTCCGGCTGGACGAGCTCAGGGACCAGATGGAACAGATGCAGCGCATCCTCAAGGAGGTCGAGTAGGCGCGGTTGCCTCAGGCGTCAGGGCGGTTCCAGATCTGCCCGAGTTCGCCGTTGCAGGACTGCAGGTACGGCACGCCGCGAAGATTTATGGCCCGCGGCAGTTACGCAAACCGGGGTGCGGGACGCAGCATGGTAGCTATGGAGACTGGTGCGAGCGCGGCCCGGTCTGCCGGGGCGGCCGCCGAGGCGGCGGCCCAGAGCTCCGAGGACTCAGCCATCCCGCCGCCCCCGATCACGGCGCTGTCTCGCTCAGCCATCCCGCCGCCCCCGCGGACGGCGCTGTCGTGCTCGGCGATCACCCCGCCCCCGGCGACCACGCTGTCCGGGACGGCCATCCCCCCGCCGCCGAGCACGGCGCTGTCGTGCTCGGCGATCACCCCGCCCCCGGCGACCACGCTGTCCGGGACGGCCATCCCGCCGCCGCCCTCCACGGCGCTGCCAGGGACGGCCATCCCGCCGCCGCCCAGCACAGCGCGCTAGCTGCCTGCGCGAACTTTACTGGTCCTGCCTGGGGTGATGACGCCGGAAGGAGCCGGTCGCGAACAGCAGGATCACGACCACGAAGCCGACCCAGAGCCACGGCTGGAAACCGCCGAACCAGAACCACGGCCCGGCGAACGCGTGCGAGGCGACCCAGATGGCTACGACGACCAGCGCGAGGGTCAGGATGGGGTGGCGGCGCCCGCGTCCCGGGACCATCGGGACGGCCGGGACTACCGGAGCCCCTGTTTCCGGCAGATCCGCGAACAGGCCAGCCAGGTCCCCGCGGGTCTTGGCGCTCATGGCCCGTCCGACGCGATCGTCGAACTCGGCCTGATCCAAGCGGCCAGAGGCGTAGTGCTCGGCCAGGCGGTCGGCGACCTCCTGGCGCTCGGCGTCAGACACGCGGACGTGCTGGTCCGAGTAGGGAGTGCGGAACAGCGGCGAGAAACCGCGTGTCCGGGAGCCGGAGCCGCTTGAGGGTGGGTACATGACGATCTTCCTGTCTGACTAGCGTGACCGGGTCTGCACGGACTCGATGAGGGAGCTGGCGATGGAGTGGTCGCTGCCCTCGTCGGGAATCAGCAGCAGGCCGGCCAGGTAGAGCAGGATGCCCACGCCGCCGATGAAGGTCATGACCACGAAGGCGATCCGGACGAGCATGGGGTCGACGTGGAAGTAGCGGGCCAGGCCCCCGGCCACGCCGGCCAGCATGCGGTCATCGAGGGACCTGCGCAGGAGGACGGGCGACGGCTCCGAACCGTACTTCGGCTCGGTGTCGTGCTCGGCGGAGGAGTCGGTGATGCCTGGCGGGTTCATCTCGTTAGCGTTCATGCCACCTACAGTGGCTCCGCGGGCCAGGACGGCACATCGGTAAGATCCCCGCCGTCCCCCGGATCCCGGGATCCCGGCCTCAGGGACGGATCAGGGATGGCCCTGATAGCCAGCTCGGGGATCGCGCGCCATGATGGATGCGTGGAGCAACCACCACGCTGGCCGGGCGATTGTGACCCGATCGCGCCGTGGCACCGCGGCTCGTTCTGGCGCAGGCACGGGGGCACCGGCGGGCCACTGCGGCGTGACACGTCCGACCGCCTGCTCGGCGGGGTGGCCGCGGGCATCGCGGCGTGGCGGGGCTTCAACCCCACGGCCGTGCGGATCGTGTTCGTGCTGATCGCGCTGGTGACCACCGGGTTCGGCGTGGTCGCGTACGTCGGGGCCTGGCTGCTGATCCCGGCGGCGGGAGCGGACGGCAGCATCGCCAGCAGGGCACGGTCTGATTCCCGGGGGATCGCGCTCGCGATCGGTCTCGCGACGCTGCTCACCCTGGCCCTGCTCGTCGGCGGGGTGTTCAACGACGGCTGGTTCGCCAGCTGGGCGTGGCCGCAGGTGTGCAGCGTGGCCGGGCTCGTGCTGATCTGGCGGAACGGCTCGGCCGATGAGCAAGCCACCCTCCGGCACTACGCCGAGCCGCTGAGCGCGGCGGCGGGCGAAACGTCGCGGAACCGTAGATCGGCGATCCGGCTGGCGCTCTCGGCCGTGCTGATCATCAGCGGAGCGATATCGCTGGCGTCGGCGCACGCGAGCCTGGCCCTGCTGCGGCCGCTCGGCGGGGTGGCGCTGGTCATCGCCGGCATCGTGCTGATCCTCGGCCCGTGGTGGCTGCGGATCGCGCGCGACCTGAGCGTCGAGCGTCAGGCCAGGGTCCGGGCCGAGGAACGCGCCGACATCGCGGCCCGCGTCCACGACTCCGTCCTGCAGACGCTCGCGCTGATCCAGCGGCGGGCCGACGACCCGCAGAAGGTCGTCTGGCTCGCCCGCATGCAGGAGCGCGAGCTGCGTTCCTGGCTCTTCGAGGGCCGGGCGCCGAACGAGGCGGACGAGGACACGACGCTGGCGGCCGGGGTCCGGCGGATCCAGCAGGACGTCGAGGCCAGGTACGGGGTCCCGGTCGAGGCGGTGATCGTCGGTGACTGCGCGCTCGACGAGAACCTGAGCGCCCTGCTCGCCGCCGCGCGCGAGGCGACGGTCAACGCGGCCAAATGGTCAGGAGCCAGCGTCATCTCGCTGTTCGCCGAGGTCGAGCCCGAGGAGGTATCGCTGGTCGTGCGGGATCGCGGCCGCGGGTTCGACCCGTCGTCGGTTCCCGAGGATCGCAAGGGCCTGGCCGAGTCCGTACACGGCCGGATGAGCCGCCGCGGCGGAACCGTGACCGTGACCAGCGCCGAGGGCGAGGGCACCAAGATCTCGCTGAAGATGCCCCGCGCGGCGGGGCAGCCGGCGGGCCGGGCATGAACGTGCCGAGGGTCGTGCTGGTCGATGACCACGGGCTGTTCCGTTCCGGGGTCCGCGCGGAGCTCGGCCGGCAGGTGGAGGTGGTGGGCGAGGCAGACGACGTGCAGCCCGCCATCGGCCTGATCGCCTCGCTGCTCCCCGACGTCGTGCTGCTCGACGTGCACCTGCCCGGCGGCGGCGGGCAGGCCGTAGTCGAGGCGATCAAGCCTGAGCACCCGGAGGTCCGCTTCCTGGCGCTGTCCGCGTCGGACGCGCCCGAGGACGTGATCGCGGTGATCAGGGCGGGCGCACGCGGCTACGTGACCAAGACGATCTCGACCGCCGAGCTGGCCGACGCCATCCGACGGGTGGCGGCGGGCGACGCGGTGTTCTCGCACCGGCTGGCGGGGTTCGTCCTTGACGCGTTCGCGGCGGCGCCGTCCCCCGACGGGCTGAAACCCGCCTTCGATCCCGAGCTCGACCAGCTCACCGGCCGGGAGCGCGAGGTGCTCAGGCTGATCGCCCAGGGCTACACGTACAAGGAGATTGCCCGCGAGCTGTACATCTCGGTCAAGACGGTGGAAAGCCACGTGTCTTCGGTGCTGCGCAAGCTCCAGCTCTCCACGCGTCACCAGCTGACCAGGTGGGCCGCCGAACGACGCCTGACGTGACCGGACCGCCGGCGTCGGGGGTGGCGCGACCGGCGTCGACGGGCATACGCTGAGGCGCTATGCGGCTGAAGGGTCGCCGACGGTGACGGACGACGCGGCGCGGGGCACCACCTTCTCCTCGCCGCTGCCCAAGATCGACATCAGCGTCGCGAACGTCGCGCGGGCCTGGAACTACATGGTGGGCGGCAAGGACAACTTCGAGGCCGACCGCGAGGCCGTCCGCCAGCTCATGAGGGTGGCGCCGGTGCTCCGCGTCGCCGCGCCCGCCTCCCGCGCGTTCCTGCGCCGCGCTGTGCGCTACCTGGCCGGACCGGCCGGGATCCGGCAGTTCCTCGACATCGGCACCGGCCTGCCGACCGCGGGCAACACCCACGAGGTCGCGCAGTCCGTCGCGCCCGAGTGCCGCGTGGTCTACGTTGACAACGACCCGGTCGTGCTCGCCCACGCGCGCGCACTGCTCACGTCCCTGCCCGGCGGCGTCACCAGCTACGTCGACGCGGACGCCAGGGATGCCGACGCGATCATCGCCGAGGCCGGGGCGACCCTGGACTTCCGCCGGCCGGTCGCGGTCCTGATGGTGGACCTGCTGGACTTCATCGAGGACGACGCCGCGGTCAGCTCTACCATCGGGGCGCTGGTCGCCGCCGTGCCGTCCGGCAGCTACCTCGCGATCATGCACCCGGCCAGCGACCTGGACCCGACGCTGCCCGAAGCCGAGAAGGTGTGGAATCAGCTCGCCCCGCAGCGGGTCAGGCTCCGGCCCCGCCAGGACGTGCTCGGCTTCCTCGCCGGTCTCGAGCTCGTCGAACCGGGTCTGGTCACGGTCCCGGAATGGCGGCCCGACGACGGCGAGCCGCCGCCCGCGGAGCCCATTCCGCTGTACGCCGTGGTGGCCAGGAAGCCGTAGCGTCCGGTCTGCCCCGCGTCGGCCCGCGTTGAGGGCGTTTGGGGCGCGACCCAAGATCTGGCGGACCGAAATGGTGGGGTCCGCCATTGAATGCCCTGCACCGCTATGCCAGCGTCGGCGGTGCGGACCAGCTACGGAGGATGCGATGGACGGGAACGGAAGCGCGGCCAGATTCCCCCTCCCGTCGGAGATCGCCGACGCGCCCGGAGCCGATGGCTGGCGGTCCATGTACCCGTACTTCACGCGCTTCCAGCCGGAGGACGACCAGCGGTTCTGGTTTTACAACTCCATGCACTTCCCCGAGCCCATGCCGGCCTTCGACACCATCACCGCCGAGATCCCTTACAGCGCGATCGGCGCCAACACTGCCCGCGTGTTCGTCTTTCCCACCACGCTCGGCATCGAGCACCGGATCGTCAACGGGCGCGTCTACATCACGGCCATCCCGGTCACCGATCCGGAGGAGATCGGCCGCCGCGCGGCGATCTTCGGCGAGCGGGCCGGTTACTACTACGAGAACTGGGACGCGCTTTACGAGGGCTGGAAAGTGCGCATGCGGGGCCTGATCGGCGAGATCGAATCGATCACGGTGCCCGAACTGCCCGAGTTCGAGGACAGCGAGGTCGTGACCGAGTCCAAGGGCGTCGCACAGAACCACTACGTGCGGGAGAACTTCCACCGGTGCATCGACCTGTTCTCGAAGATGTGGCATCACCACACCGAGATGCTGATGCTGGGCTACGGCGCCTACGTGGTGTTCTTCCAGTTCTGCAAGGAAGCCTTCCCCGAGATCAGCGACCAGACCGCGGCCCGCATGGTGGCCGGCATCGACGTGATCATGTACCGGCCCGATGACGAGTTGCGCAACCTCGCCCGCGTCGCCGTCGCGGCCGGAGTGGATGACCTGTTCACCGAGGGATGCTCGCCGAGCGAGGTCCTGGCGGCCCTGGCCGGCCGCGGCGAGGGCGGCAAGACCTGGCTGGCCGCGTTCGAGCAGGCCCGCGAGCCGTGGTTCAACGTCTCCACCGGTGACGGCTTCTACCACCACCACCGCAGCTGGGCCGATGACCTGACGGTCCCGTTCACGGCCCTGCCGCGCTACGTCGCCAACGTGCGTGGCGGTATGCTCGCCGACCGTCCAACCGAGACGCTGCGGGCCGAGCGGGAACGCATCGCGACCGAATACCGGGAACTGCTGGTAAGCGAAGACGAACGGGGCGCGTTCGACCAGATGCTCGGCCTGTGCCGGCGGGTCTTCCCCTTCGTCGAGGACCACAAGTTCTACTGCGAGCACTGGTTCACCAGCCAGTTCTTCGGCAAGATCCGCGAGTTCGGCGCGCTGCTGGCCAGGTTCGGGGTGCTGGCCGAGGCCGAGGACGTGTTCCAGTTGCATCACACCGAGATCGATCAGGCCCTCTCTGACGTGATGCTAGCCTGGGCCGCGGGCGGCCCGCCGCTCGGCGCGTCCCACTGGCAGCCCATCGTGGCCGAGCGCAAGCGCATGCTCGACGCGTTGCGCGACTGGTCGCCGCCGCCCGCCCTGGGGCCGGTGCCCGAGGCGCTCAACGACCCGGCCGTGCACATGCTCTGGGGGGTGACCCAGCAGACGATCGAGGCCTGGCTGCGCCCGGATGAGGGGGCGGTCCGCGGCTGCGGCGCCTCGTCCGGCATCGTCGAGGGCCCGGCCCGGGTGCTGACCGACGTCAACCAGATCGGCGAGATCCGCGACGGGGAAATCCTGGTCTGCCCGGTGACCGCGCCGAGCTGGGCGCCGGTGTTCGGCAAGATCAAGGCGGCGGTCTCCGATATCGGCGGCTCGATGTCGCACGCCGCAATCGTGGCGCGGGAGTACGGCATGCCGGCCGTGGTCGGTACCGGCGACGCGACGAAGCGGATCAGGACCGGCCAGCTGGTGCGCGTCGACGGTGACCGCGGGGTCGTCCACGTCATCGGGTGAGCCGCAGGCCATGGAGCCGTCCGGTGCGCTGCCTCGCCTGGTCCGCCAGATCGCCGACCTGGGCTCCGGCCAGGTGGCCTCGGCGGGCGGCAAGGCGGCCAGCCTCGGCGAGCTGGTCCGCGCCGGGCTGCGCGTCCCCGGCGGCTACGTCGTGACGGCGGAGGCGTTCGGCCACGCGCTCGCCACAATCGATCCGGACGGCTCCCTTCGTCGCCGCGTCGAGCGGCTCCAGGCCGACGACATCGACGCGATCAGGCGCGCCGCGGCCGACGTCCGAGCCCGGATCACGGGGGCTCCGCTGCCGCCAGAGGTCGTGGCGGAGATCTCCGCTGCCCATGCCGCGCTGGCCGCGGACGCGGACGCGGAGGCGGAGGCGGAGGCGGACACGGTGGCGGTGGCGGAGGCGGACACGGTGGCGGTGGCGGTCAGGTCGAGCGCGACCGGCGAGGACAGCCCGGAGGCCAGCTTCGCCGGCCTGCAGGACACCTACCTGGCGATACGCGGCATCGAGGTGGTGCTTGACCGCGTGCGCTCCTGCTGGGCCAGCCTGTACAACGACGAGTCGGTCGCCTACCGGCGCCGGATGGGCGTGCCCGAGCATGGCCTGGCGATGGCCGTGGTCGTCCAGCGCATGCTCAGCCCGCGCGCGGCCGGCGTCATGTTCACTCGCAGCCCAGTCTCCGGCGACCGTTCGGTGGTGGCCATCGAGGGCACCTGGGGTCTCGGCTCCGCCCTGGTGGCCGGGGAGGTGACACCGGACAGCTTCACCGTCAGCAAGGTCACCGGCGAGATCACCGGGCGGCGGGTCGGCACCAAGCTGCGGCTCCATACATTTCTTCCGAACGAACCGGGTATCTCGGCCCGGGCCACGCCCCCCGGACTGCGGGGCAGGCCGTGCCTGACCGACGACGAGGCCCGGACGCTGGCCCTGGTCGCCCGGCGGGTCGAGGAGCACTTCGGCGCCCCGCAGGACATCGAGTGGGCGCTCCTGGGCGACGACCCGGCCTGCCCTCCCCTGCACGGCGAGACCGCCGACCGCATCGTGCTGCTGCAGAGCCGCCCGGAGACGGTCTGGGCGGCCCGCGACCGCGCGCCTGTCGCCAGCCCGAAGGCCCGCGCCAGCGATCACATCCTGTCCCGGCTGGGGAAGCCACTGCGATGGACCTGACCAACGAGGACGTTGCCGACATTCTGGCGCTGCTCGACTCGCTGCCCTACGACGAGCTGGACCTGCAGACGACCCGGTTCCGCCTGACCCTCCGCCGAACCCGCGACGGCTGGACCCAGTCGGCCCAGGTGCTCGCCGGGGCTGGTGGGACTGGGGCTGGCGGGGCTGGGGCTGGCGGGGCTGGGGCTGGCGGGGCTGGGGCTGGCGGGGCTGGGGCTGGCGGGGCTGGGGCTGGCGGGGCTGGGGCTGGCGGGGCTGGGGCTGGCGGGGCTGGGGCTGGGGAGGTCGGGGAGGCTGCGGGGCTGGTGGCGGTGCGGGCGCCGTTGCCCGGGACGTTCTACCGGGCGCCGCGGCCGGGGGCGGAGCCGTTTGTCGAGGTGGGGAGCCGGGTCGGGCCGGACACCGTGGTCGGGATCGTGGAGACCATGAAGCTGATGAACTCGGTGTACTCGGGAGCCGACGGGACGGTCGCCGAGATCTGCCTGGCGAACGCCGAGTTCGCGGCGCAGGGGGTCGCGCTCATGCGGATCAGGCCCGGCCCGTGATCGTCAGGCGGCTGCTGATCGCCAACCGCGGCGAGATCGCGGTCCGGGTCATCCGGACGTGCCGGCGTCTGGGGATCGAGACCGTGCTCGCGGTTTCCGACACGGACGCCGGGTCGGTGCCGGCCGCGCTGGCGGACCGGACGGTCAGGATCGGGCCGGCCGGCGCGGCGCAGAGCTACCTCAATGTAGACGCGGTGGTCGCGGCCGCGCTGGCGACCAGGGCGGATGCGATCCATCCCGGTTACGGGTTCTTGTCCGAGAATCCCCGCCTGGCGCAGGCCTGCGAGGCGGCCGGGATCGTCTTCGTCGGCCCCGGCTCCGAGGTGCTCGAGGCGGCCGGGGACAAGCTCGCGGCCCGGGGGCACGCGGTCGCGGCGGGGCTGCCCGTGCTCCCGGGCGGGCTTGTGGATCCGGCCGACGCCGAGGGCGTCCGCGCGCTGGCCGGGCGGATCGGGTATCCGGTCCTGGTCAAGGCCGTCGGGGGCGGCGGCGGGCGGGGGCTGCGGGTCGTCGGCGATCCGGGTCAGCTCGGCGACGCCATGGCGATGGCCAGCGCGGAGGCGGACGCGGCGTTCGGAGATCCGCGGGTGTACCTGGAGCGGTACGTCACCGCCGCCCGCCACGTCGAGGTCCAGCTGCTCGGCGACGGCAGGAACGTGATCCACCTCGGTGACCGGGATTGCTCGGTGCAGCGGCGGTACCAGAAGGTCGTCGAGGAGGCACCGGCGCCGCTGCTCGGCGAGACGCTGCGGGTCAGCATGCGGGCGGCGGCCGTCGCGCTGGGCCAGCACCTGAAGTACCAGGGCGCCGGGACCGTCGAGCTCCTGGTCGACCAGGGATCGGAGGAGTTCTACTTCCTCGAGGTGAACGCGCGGATCCAGGTGGAGCACCCGGTGACGGAAATGATCACCGGGGTGGACCTGGTCGCGGAGCAGATCGCGATCGCGGAGGGGCGCGGGCTGCGGCTCTCCCAGGCCGGTGTCCGGTTCAGCGGGCACGCGATCGAGGTCCGGATCAACGCGGAAGATCCCGCGGCTGGCTTCCGGCCGAGCCCGGGAACCGTGACCGGCGCGGTCTTCTCCGCCGGGCCGGGGATCCGGGTGGACACGCACCTGCAGGCGGGGTCGGCGGTACCGCCACAGTACGACAGCCTGCTGGCCAAGCTGATCGTGACGGGCGCGGACCGCGCCGGGGCGCTGGTACGGCTGCGCGGTGCGCTGGCCCGGTGCCGGATCGAGGGGGTTGCGACCAACCTGGGGCTGCTCGCGGCGGTGGCCGACGACGAGGAGTTCGCGACGGGAGGCGTCGACACCGGGTACCTGGAGCGCTGGCTGGCACCGCGTTCGGAGGAAGCAGGGTGGCCGGGAGGGGAACCACTGCTCGTCCGGGATGAGAAAATCGGTGACACCCGTGGCTGAGGTGCAGCTTGTCGACGTGTCGCTACGGGACGGGAACCAGAGCCTGTGGAGTGCGACCGGGCTGCGGACGGCGCACATCCTGCAGATCGCGCCGGTGATGAACCGGGTCGGGTTCCGCGCGCTGGATTTCTGCTCGAGCACGGCGATGGGCGTGGCGGTGCGGACGCACCGGGAGGATCCGTGGCAGCGGATCCGGCTCACCAGGGCCGCCACGCCCGACACGCCGCTGCAGTTCATCGGGACCGGGTTCCGGTTCATCTCCTGGGAGCGGGCGCACCCGGACCTGATGCGGCTGGTCTACCAGCGGCTGGTCGCCGCGGGGATCTCGCGGTTCGTGGTGCTCGACCCGACGCACGACATGGGCGCGGTGCTCGCCACCGCGCGGATGATCAGGCAGGCCGGGGGCACCGAGATCATCGCGGCGCTCACCTACACGATCTCGGCCGTGCACGATGACGCGTTCTACGCCGGGATCGCCGGGCGCGTCGGCGCGTCGCTGGACATCGACCGCGCCTACGTCAAGGACCCGGCCGGGCTGCTGACCCCCGAGCGGGCGCGCACGCTGATCCCGGCGGTGCGGGGCAGCCTGGCCGGCAAGCCGCTTGAGCTGCACTCGCACTGCACGATCGGGCTGTCGCCGCTGGTGTACCTGGCCGCACCCGACCTCGGCGTGGAGGTGCTGCAGGTCGCGTGCGGCGCGCTGGCGAACGGCTCCTCGCTCCCTGATGCCGAACGGATAGTGGCGAACCTGCGCGAGCTCGGCCACACGGTGAACGTGGACGACCGGCTGCTGGCCGGCGTGGCCAGGTACTTCGACCGGCTCGCCGCCGCGGAGTCGCTGCCCGCGGGCCGGCCTCAGCAGTACGACGCGGCGTTCACCCGGCACCAGGTGGCCGGCGGGGTCATGACCACGACCCGGCGGCAGCTGGCCGAGCTGGGGCTCGAGGCGAGGTTCGGCGCGGTGATGGAGGAGGTGAGCCAGGTCCGCGCGGAGCTCGGCTACCCGATCATGGTCACGCCGTTCCCCCAGATGGTGGTGGGGCAGGCGCTGTCCAACGTGCTGAGCGGCGTGCGGTACGAGGTCGTGCCGGATCAGGTGATCAGGTACGTGCTCGGCAGTTTCGGCAAGCCGACCGCGCCGGTGGAGCCCTGGGTCCTCGACCGCATCCTGGACCGGCCGCGCGCCCGCGAACTGGCCGGCGAGCCGCCGCCGCCGTCGGTGGCCGAGCTCCGCGCGCGGCTGCCGCGCGGGATCTCCGATGAGGAGCTGCTGCTGAGGTTCGGCATGCCGGGTGAGGAGGTGGACGCGATGCTCGCCGCCGCGCCCGCGGACCGGTACTACCACCCGGAGGTACAGCCGGTGCTGCGGCTGCTGCGCGAGCTCGGCTCGCGCCCGCCTGCTCGCCGGCTCGTAGTGGACAAGCCCGGTTTCCGGCTCGAGCTCAGGGGGCGCGGCGGTGAGTGATCGTGATCCGCTGGCCCGGCTGCGCGAGATCCGCGGGTTCGTGTTCGACATGGACGGGACGCTGGTGCTCGGCGACCGGCGTAATCACGGGCTGCGGCCGCTGCCGGGCGCGCTGGAGATCACCCGGTGGGTGGCGGGGCACGGACTGCCGTGGGTGGTGTTCACCAACGGGACCAACCGCACGCCCGCGCACTTCGCGCGGCTGCTGCGGGAGATCGGGTTCGGCGTGCCGGACGAGGCGATGATGACGCCGGCCAGCAGCGCGGTCCGGGTCTTCACCCGCCAGGGGTACCGGCGGGTCATGGTGCTGGGCGGGCCGGGGCTGGCCGGGCCGCTGCGGGAGGCTGGCCTCGAGGTGGTGCCGCCGGTGGCCGGAGAGCCGGCGGACGCCGTGCTGGCCGGCTGGTTCCCCGAGTTCACGATGCCCGCGCTCGAGGCGGCCTGCCACGCGGTCTGGGGCGGGGCGGACCTGTACAGCTGCTCGGAAACCCCCTTCTTCGCGGTGGACGGCGGCCGGGCGCTCGGCACGTCCCGGGCGATCTCCGCGATGATCAGGTCGCTGACGGGCGCCAAGCTCCGGGTGGTCGGCAAGCCGTCGCTTGACGCGCTGCGCAGCGCGGCGGACCGGCTCGGGGCCGGGCCGGCGCAGCTGGCCGTGGTCGGCGACGATCCCGCGCTCGAGGTGCCGATGGCGCACCGCGGCCGGTCGCTGGCCATCGCCGTCGGCACCGGCCTCGGCCGCCTGGCCGACTACGACGCCCTGCCCGCCGCGCGCCGGCCGCACCTGCGGGTGCAGGGCGTGGACGAACTACTGGCGATCCTCACTGCTGATGGGAGCGTGCGATGAGCGAGAGCGGGCCCGAGCCTGACCGGGAGCGCCTGACCTGGATGTACCGGCAGATGCTGCGGGTCAGGGAATTCGAGGAGCGCGTGAAGGCGACGTTCACCGAGCACCCGGGCGTGATCCGCGGCCATACCCACCTGGCCGACGGGGCGGAGGCGTCGATCACCGGGTCGCTGGCCGCGCTGCGCCCCGGTGACCAGGTGATGGCCACGTACCGGTGTCACGGTTACCCGCTGGTGCTCGGCAGCGACCCGAACGCGATGATGGCCGAGATCTACGGGCGGGCCACCGGGCTGTGCGGGGGCTACGGCGGCTCGATGCACCTGGCCGACCCCGAGCGCGGCTTCCTCGGCACCTCCGGGATCGTCGGGCAGGGCATCCCGCAGGCGACCGGAGTCGCGTACGCGGCCCAGATCCGCGGGCAGGGTCAGGTGGTGCTGTGCTTCTTCGGCGACGGCGCGTCCAAGCAGGGCGCGTTCGCCGAAGCGCTCAACGTCGCCTCGCTGTGGAAGCTCCCGATCGTCTACGTGCTGGAGAACAACTCCTACAACGTGGTCACCCGCGTGGAGCAGGAGGACGCCAACGCCGCGGCCGGCGAACCGCTGTCGGTCAAGGCCCGGGCGTTCTCGATGCCGGGGGTGACGGTCGACGGCGGGGACCCGGTGTCGGTGTACGAGGCGGTGGGAGCGGCGGTGGCGCGGGCACGCTCCGGTGACGGCCCCACCCTGGTGGAATCGAAGATCTACCGGCTGAGCGCGCACGGCAACATCATCGCGCCGCCCGGTGTCCCGCTGCACTTCCCCGAGCACGAGGCCGTCGCGGTGTTCGGGGCCCGGGAGGAGTACGAGGCGGCCAGGCGCGCCGACCCCCTGCTGCGGATGCGCGGCCGGCTGGTGGCGTCCGGCGCTCTCGACGGCGCCTCGGCCGATGAGATGGCCGCCTCGGTCGCGCAGGAGATGCGCGCGGCCGTCGAGTTCGCGCTGGCCAGCCCCTTCCCGGCGCCGGATGAGGCGCTGCGGCACGTCTACGCCTAGGTCCAGGAGGGAGTCCGGTCATGAGCAGGCAGCTTCCCTACATCGCGGCGATCAACGAGGCCATCGCCCTGGAGATGGCCAGGGACGAGACCGTGCTGTACTTCGGGCAGAACATCGCGACCACGCAGGACGACGAGTTCCTCAAGGCGTTCGGCCCGGACCGGGTCCGCGTCACCCCGATCTCTGAGACCGCGGAGATCGGGATGGCGGTCGGGGCCGCGCTCGCCGGGTACCGGCCGGTCGTCGAGCTGTACATGGCCGAGTTCATGCTCGTGGCCATGGACCAGGTGGTCAACGAGGCGCCCCGGTTCCGGTACATGAGCGGCGGCCGGGTCAAGGTACCGCTGGTCCTGAAGGCCGGGTACGGGTTCACGGCCGGGTGGGCCGGGCAGCACACCGGGTCGATCTACGGCATGTTCACCGGCGTGCCCGGGCTCAAGGTGGCGCTGCCCGCCACGGCGGCCGACGCCAAGGGCCTGATGGCCACGGCCATCAGGGACGACAACCCGGTGTGCTTCTTCCACCATTACCTGCTGACCCTGGAGCCCGGCGAGGTACCCGAAGGGGAGTACCTGGTGCCGTTCGGGCACGCGGACGTCCGGCGGGCCGGGGACGACGTGACGATCGTGGCCACCGGCGCGATGGTGGGCCGTTCGCTGGCCGCGGCGCAGGCGCTCGCGGCGTCGGGGATCGAGGCGGAGGTGATCGACCCGCGGACCCTGGTCCCGCTGGACGTGGCCACCATCCTGGACTCGGTGCGCAAGACGGGCCGGCTGGTCCTGGTGGACCAGGCGACCCGGCACGCCTCGGCGTCCGTCGTCATCGCCGCGGAGGTCGCCGAGCACGGGTTCGCGTACCTTAAGGCGCCGGTCGCTCTGGTGACGGCACTGGACGCCACCGTCCCGTACAGCAAGCCGATGGAGGACTACATCCTGCCCGACGAGGCGAAGATCGCCGACGCGGTGCGCTCGGTCGTGGCGGTGAAGGCATGAGCTTTCCCTGGCCTTACCGGCGGATTGCGACCGAGGAGGCGTTCAGTGTTCCTGAGGTCTTCGAGGCGCTGCGCGGCTGGGCGGCCGCGGCGGACCCGGCCGAGCCTGACCAGGACTTCTGGGACTTCGTCTTCACCCAGGACACCCCCGGGCTGCAACGGGTGCGCCGGCAGTTGCTCGACTTGGAGGGCGAGCGGCTGGAGATCATGGCCGCGAACGGCGTGGACGTGCACCTGCTGTCGCTCACCGCGCCGGGGGTGCAGACGTTCAGGGTTGCCGAAGCGGTGGCGCTCGCGCGGCTGGCCGTACTGGATGTACCGGCTGGATTACATGCACCCCGTGCGCGCCTCGTACCACACCCGGCCCGCGCTTTCCCTGACGCCGAGTGAGTACCTTAAGCGGAACTTCGCGATCACGACCAGCGGCATGAACTGGGCGCCGGCGCTGCGCTTCTGCATCGAGGCCGTCGGCTCGGACAACATCATGTTCGCGATCGACTACCCGTACCAGCTCACCGAGGGCGCGGTCCGGTTCCTCGACGAGGCCGAGATCTCCGACGAGGACAAGAGGAAGATCTACCACCGCAACGCCGAGCGGATCTTCGGCATCCCGGCCGGCCCCGCCGAACCAGGTGGGCTAGCGTGAGGCACATGCGCGCGGTTGGCTTCACCGAGTTCGGCGGACCCGAGGTGCTGGGGATCGTCCCGCTGCCGGTTCCCTCGCCCGGGCCGGACCAGGTACGGGTGCGGGTCGCCGCGGCGGCGGTGAACCCGACCGACCTGGTGTTCCGTTCTGGCGCGCGCTCGATGCCCGCCGGGATGGAGCCGCCCTACGTACCAGGCATGGACCTGGCCGGGGTGGTCGACGTCGCGGGCGGCGACGCCGCCGGGTGGCTCCCCGGTGACCGGGTGATGGCCGCGGTCTCGCCGTTTGCTCCCGGCGGCGGCGCGCAGGCGGAGTTCGTCGTGGTCGCCGCCGACGCGCTGGCCCGGGTACCGCAGGGGATGAGCCTGCAGGCGGCGGCCACCCTGCCGATGAACGCGCTGACCGTACGGGCCGCCCTGGACGAGCTGGCGCTGCGGCCCGGCCAGACGCTCGCGGTCACCGGGGCGGCGGGCGCCGTCGGCGGGTACGCGATCCAGCTCGGCCGCGCCGAGGGGCTGCGGGTCATCGCGGACGCCAGCCCCGCCGACGAGGCGCTGGTGCGCGGGTTCGGCGCGGACGTCGTGGTGCCGCGCGGGGCCGGCCTGGCGGAGCGGATCCGCCAGGTGAGTCCCGGCGGCGTGGACGCCCTGCTGGACGCGGCGCTGCTTGGCCCGCCGGCGCTCGCGGCGGTCCGCGACGGCGGGCAGTTCATGGCGGTGCGCCCGTTCGCCGGACAGGCGGAGCGGGATATCAGTGTGTCTGTGGTGCAGGTCGCCCGCCACCTGCACGAGGCGGGCACGCTGGCCCGGCTCGCCGAACTGGCCGCGAGCGGTACGCTCACGCTGCGGGTCGCGGACGTGCTGCCCGCCGAGCGGGCGGCCGACGCGCACCGCCGGCTCGAGGCGGGCGGCGTGCGGGGCAGGCTGGTGCTCGCGTTCTGACGGCGGCGCGGGGTGCCGAATCCGGGCCCGTCGAGGAGACCGTCCGGTCGAGGCCGAGTTAGACGAGGCCGGCCCGCAGGGCGAGCTTGACCAGGTCGGCACGGCGCGAGGATCCGGTCTTGGCCCGGATGCGGTCCAGGCGGTAGCGGACGGTGCCGATGCTGAGGTGCAACTGCGCGGCGATCTCGGCGTTGGTGCGGCCCTGGGCGACCATGATGACCAGCTCGCGCTCCCTGGGACTGAGCGGGCCCAGGTCCGGCTGCGCGGGCAGCGCCGCGGGATCCGACCCGGCGAGCAGGATGGCCAGCTCGACGGCGGTGGCCAGGGTCAGGTCCTGGCCGCGCTGTTCGGCGGCCCGGGTGCGGTCGGGTCCCAGCGCCCGCCCGGCCGCGAGCAGCGGCTCCCGACGGCGCTCGGCCATCGCCGGGATGTCAGACATCCCGAGTTCGGCCAGGCACGCGAGGTACGCGGCCCACATCGTGACCGCATCGGCCCATCGCTGCGTCGCGGCGCACAGGTGCCCGCAGTTGTTCAGGCAGTCGACCATGCGCAGCCGACCGCCGATCCGCACGGCGATCTCGAGGGCTTCCCGCAGATGCGGGCCGGCCTCGAGAATGCGCCCTGTTCGCTGGTCCAGTTCGGCCAGCAGGTCCAGGCAGAACGACTGGCTCTGCAGGTCGCCTGCCTGCCGGGCGCGGTCGAGTTCCGTCACGCAACTGGCCTGACCGGCGGCCAGGTCGCCCACGTCGACCAGGATGTCGGCCACGCTGTGGTTTACCTGCCGGGCGAGCCGGCCCGGGATGGCCTGCTGATCGATCTGGCTGGCTTGCCTGGCCCAGTCCAGGGCTTGCTCATCATCGCCCGCGTACTGAGCCACGATGGAGAGGTTCATTAGGGCCCTGGCCTCGCCGGCCGGGTAGCCGGTCTGGCGGGCGAGATCCAGGGCCCGGCTGGCCTGTTCGGCCGCCTCGGCGGTGCGCCCAAGGTTCACCAGGCAGTTCGCGCGGCCCGCGATGGCATCGGCCAGGACCGGCGATGGCGGGCCGTCCGCGACCGCCGCCAACGCGGCCTCGTAATGGCCGAGGCCGGTATCGAAGTCGCCGGCCAGGTTGGCCAGGTAGCCGAGCCAGAACTGGGCGGGCGGCCACGCGTCGCCCGCCGGGTCGGCGCGGGCCGCGGCGGCGTCCAGCAGCGAGTACCCGGCCTTCACGCGCCCCCGCTGGACCCACCACGGCGCCAGGGCAATCGCCAGGTGCAGCGCCAGGCCGGGTTCGTGCTCCAGCGCCCAGGTCAGGGCCTGCTGGGTGGCAGCGTCCTCGGCGTCCAGCCACTGGGCCGCAGCCGGTTCCCCGGCGCCGGTCTGCAGGCCCTCCGCAGCCTGCGTGGCCACCTGAAGCGCGTACCCGGCCAGCCCGGCCGCGGCGGCTTGCTCCTCGCCCGCCTCGGCGAGCCGGTCGGCGCCGTAGGCGCGCAGGGTTTCCAGCATCAGGTAACGGGCCCGCCCGTCCGGGCCGGTGCGCGGCGGTGAGATCAGCGAGCAGTCCACCAGGTGCAGCACCGCAGGCTCGGCGCCGGGGCCGGCCAGCGCCCTGGCCGCCTCCAGCGTGAACGGGCCGGGGAGCACCGACAGCTGGCGGAAGACCTGCTGCTCCGGCTCGCTCAGCAGCCGGTAGCTCCAGTCCACGGTGGCCGCCAGCGACCGGTGCCGGGCGGCGGCCCGGCGGTCGCCGCCGGCCAGTACCGCGAAGCGGTCATCCAGCCGGTCCAGCAGCTGATCCACGCCCAGGGCCTCGACCCGGGCCGCGGCCAGTTCGATGGCCAGCGGCATCCCGTCCAGTCGGGACACGAGGCGGGCCACCACGGGAGCTAGCTCGGGGGTCAGGGAGAAGTGCGGGTCAACCCGCTTGGCCCGGTCGGCGAACAAGCTCACCGCCTCGGACTCGGCGGGCTCGGCCTCCTCGCCGGGCTGGGGTACCGACAGCGGCGACAGCCGGTATCTGGTCTCCCCCGCGACGCGGAGCGCCTCCTGGCTGGTGGCCAGGATCGGCACGTCGTCCGCGGCGACCAGGACCATCTCGCACAGGTCGGCCGCGGCATCGATGACGTGCTCGCAGTTGTCCAGCACCAGCAGCACCTGCAGGCGGGCCAAGGCCGCGGTCAGCGAGTCCGCGGCGGACAGGTCGGCGGCCTGAGGTATCCCGAGCGCCGCGACCACCGCGGTCGGCACGAGCGCCGGGTCCTGCACGGCGGCCAGCTCCACCAGGCACGCCCCGTCGGCGTACCGCCCCGCCACCCGCCGGGCTACCTCGGCCGCGAGCCGCGTCTTGCCCACTCCGCCCGGACCGGTCACCGTTACCAGCCGACCGTGCTCGAGCAGGCCCGATACCTCGTCCACCACGCCGGCCCGGCCCACGAAGGCCGACAGCGACGGCGCCAGGCCGCGAACGCTGCCGCGCAGGCCAGAAGCCCCGGCGGAGACAGGGCGGGCTACGCTCGGCGGCCGTGGGGCGATCCTGGTGGCCCCGCCAGGTGCCGCCTGGGCCGCCGGCCCGGTGGCCATCGCTGCGCTCGCCGGGCCGGCCCCGGGATCCTGGTCGTACGCGCTCAAGCCGAACGCTAGGCGCAGGGCCTCGGCGAACTCCCGGCAGCTCGGGTAGCGGTCGTCCTGCGCCTTGGCCATGCCCCTGGCTATGACCTCATCGGCCGCGAGCGGCAGGCCGGGACGCCAGGACGCGAGCGAGGGCGGCGAGACGGACAGGTGCGCGTGGATCACCGCCAAGTCGTGATCGCGGTCGAACGGCACGACCCCGGTCAGCAGCTCGAACGCCGCGCAGGCTAGCGCGTACTGATCCGTCCGGCCGTCCACGTCCCGGCCCTCGATCTGCTCCGGGGCCATATAGGCCACCGTCCCCGGGTACACGCCGGGCTGCGTGAGCGCGACCGAGGACGATCTGGTCTTGGTCAGCCCGAAGTCCGACAGGTACACGTGATCGGGCCGGCCCGGCCGCGCGTCGACCAGCATGTTAGCCAGCTTGACGTCGCGGTGGACCAGCCCGGCCCCGTGCGCGGCATCCAGGGCCGACGCCATCGGCGAGATGATCGCCGCCACCCCAGCCGGGGCCAGCGGGCCCTTGCGGCGCAGCAGGGTCCGGACATCGCCGCCGGACACGTAGCGCATCGAGATGAACAGGACTCCGCTGGCCTCGCCCGCCTCGTATACCGGGATGATGTGCGGGTCATCGACCGCGGCCGCCGCCTTCGCCTCGCGGAGGAACCGCTGCCGGAACGCCTCGTCGGCCGCCATCCACGGAGCCAGGATCTTCAGCGCCACCCGCCGGTCGAGCCGCTCATCGAAGGCGCGGAAAACCACCGCCATCCCGCCCGCGCCCACCTCCTGTTCAAGGAGGTACCCGGCGATCCGAGAGCCAGCGGCGAAGGCAGCCGGCACGCCTCCGGCCCCTCCAGGCAATTCCTGGCCCACCTCCTCCGGCGTCCGCCAGGGACGGCTTGTTAAGGCAAGTAAGGACACGTGCGCCACGTTACAACCCGAGCTTCCCGAACGGTATCCGGACGGCGGGGTGGCGCCGAGGTGGGGGTCAGGGAGAGGCGGCGGGTGACCGCTGACCGGCTTCGCCTGGGGCGGCGGCCGGGGTCGAGGTGGGGCCGGGCGGGAGGCGGCCGGTGACGGCAAGCGCCAGGATCCCGACCGCGGCGGCGGTGGCGAAGGCGGCCCAGATGCCTATCCGGAGGTCGTGGCCTGCCTCGGCGGCGACGGCCGCGCCGCCGACGCCGATTCCGATCGCGGTGCCGAGGACGTCGGTGAGGTTCAGCGAGGCCGAGGCCTGGCCTTCCTGCCCGGGCTGGGCCTGCCGGAGCATCAGCAGCGTGAGCGGCGCGTAGGCCAGGCCGATGCCCAGGCCGGCCACCGTCCAGGCCGCGATGCCCTCCGCAACCGGCACGGAATTCAGCAGGGCGAGGGCCATCCCGCCGATGCCGGCCAGGACGATGACCAGGCCGGTGCGCACGAGGCGGCGTCCTGCCCAGCGCTCGCTCAGCCGGGCCTGCACCCAGGCGCCCGCGGTCCAGGACAGCGTGGCGCCGGTGACGGCGAGGCCGGCCACCACGGGAGTATGGTGCCTGACGGACGTGACGGCCAGGGTCACGTACGCGTCCGCGCCGAAGAAGGTGAACGTCAGCAGGCCCCGGCTGGCGATCGTGGCGGGCAGCCCGGGGCGCACCGTGAGGGTGCCCGGGGGGACCAGGCGGCGCAGCGCGGGCAGGCCGGCGATCCCGCCGACCGCGATCAGGGGCAGTCCGACCAGAACGTCGCCCGATCCCGCCGCCAGCGTCAGGCCGCCCAGGATCATCGCGGCGGCTACGGCGGTGCGCAGGCCGTCGGTCAGCCGGTGCTCCTGCGCCTGGGCGGGTCCGGGCGGGCCCAGATGGACTAGGGCCGGCACGGCGATCGACCCGGCCGCGACGACCACGGGCAGCAGGCCGAGGAATACCCACCGCCAGCCGAACAGGTGCGCCACCTCGGCGGCGAGCGCCGGGCCGGCCAGGCCCGGCGCGACCCAGGCGGTGGACAGGACCGCCATCATCCGGACCCGCAGCCGGCCCTCCAGGCTGCGGCCGATCGAGGCGTACGCGATCGGCGGCACCGCTCCCGCGCCCAGGCCCTGGAGCACGCGGCCGGCGACCAGGACCGCCATCGAGGGGGCCAGGCCGGCCACGGCCAGCCCGCTGCTGAACAGCACCACCCCGGCCACGAACGGGACCGCCGGGCCGCGCCGGTCGGCCTCCCGGCCGGCCGCGACGATGCCGACCACGCTGGCCAGCATGAACGCGCTGAATACCCAGCCGTACAGGCGCAAGCCCCCGAGGTCACGGGCGACGACGGGCATCACCGTGACCACCGCCAGCGCCTCCGAGGCGACGAAGGTGATGGTCAGGACCAGGCCGATGGTCAGCGCCCGGCGCTGCGGCGCCCAGAGCCCGCGCACCCGGCCCTCGTCCATGACCCCGAGCCTAAGCTCCGGTCATGAGGAGATCATCTCGCGTCCTCGGGCACCACGCGGGCCGGGTCATGGCAGGCCCGGGGGGGATACCACCGTGCGTTCGGGATAATGCCCTTGGTCTTTAAGAGAGGGGCAGCGATGGGTACCGAGCGGGATCGGGTCGCGGAATTCGGGAAGCTGGAGAACGGGCTGCGCCAGGCCGGTGACTGGTACCGGTGGGGGCCCTACGTGAGCGAGCGGCAGTGGGGGACGGTCCGCGAGGACTACAGCGCCGACGGCCAGGCGTGGGACTACCTGCCGCACGATCAGGCCAGGTCACGCGCCTACCGGTGGGGCGAGGACGGCCTGGCCGGGTTCTGCGACGTCGAGCAGCGGCTCTGCCTGGGGCTGGCGCTGTGGAACGGGCGCGACGCGATCCTGAAGGAGCGGGCGTTCGGGCTGACCGGCGAGCAGGGCAACCACGGCGAGGACGTCAAGGAGTACTGGTGGTACCTGGACGCCATCCCCAGCCACGCCTGGAACCGCTGGCGCTACCACTATCCGCAGGGCCCGTTCCCTTACCAGGAGCTCATCGACGTCAACGCGTCGCGGAACCGGCTGGAGCCGGAGTACGAGCTGATCGACACCGGGGCGTTCGACGGCGGGCGGTACTGGATCCTCGAGGTGGCCTACGCCAAGGCCGGGCCGGACGACCTGCTGATGTCGATCTCGGTGACCAACGCGGGGCCGGACGCCTCGACGCTGCACGTGCTGCCGACCGCCTGGTTCCGCAACACCTGGTCCTGGGGGGACGGGTCGCGCAAGCCGGTCCTCGGCGCCGGCGGGGCGGCGTCGGCCGGGACGGTCGCGGTGGACATCCAGCATCCGTTCGTCGGCGCGATGGAGCTGCTCGCGGGTCCGGGGCCGGACGGGACATTGCCTCGGGCGCTGTTCTGCGAGAACGAGACGAATACGGCGCGGCTGTTCGGAGCCGGCGCGGTGACGCCGTATCCGAAGGACGGGATCAACGACCACGTGATCAGCGGTGCGTCCACGGTGAATCCGGCGCGGACGGGGACCAAGTGCGCGTTCTGGTACCAGGTGACGCTGGCCGGCGGGGCTTCGGCCGAGCTGCGGCTCCGGCTGCGGCGGCAGGCGGCGCCGGGCGCGGGCCTGGGCGTCGCGGCGGGGGGCGGCGCGCCGCTCGGGTCGTCGTTCGCGCAGGTGATGGCGGGGCGGCGGGCCGAGGCCGATGAGTTCTACGCGGAGCTGGCGCCGCGCGAGGCGACCCCCGATGAGCTGATGGTCATGCGCCAGGCGTTCGCCGGGCTGCTGTGGAGCAAGCAGCTCTTCTACTACGACGTGGCCCGCTGGCTGGACGGCGACCCGGGCCAGCCGGTGCCGCCGCCGGAGCGGCTGACCGGGCGCAACTGCAAGTGGCGCAACTTCGACGCCTTCGACATCATGTCGATGCCCGACAAGTGGGAGTACCCCTGGTTCGCCGCGTGGGACCTGGCGTTCCACTGCGTGGCGCTGGCGCACGTCGACCCCGCGTTCGCCAAGTACCAGCTGATCGTGCTGTGCCGCGAGTGGTTCCAGCACCCGAACGGCGCGCTGCCCGCCTACGAGTGGAACTTCTCCGACGTCAACCCGCCGGTGCAGGCGTGGGCGGCGCTGGAGGTGTTCAGCGTCGACGAGGGCCGCGACCTGGAGTTCCTCAGCCGGATCTTCGACAAGCTCATCATCAACTTCGCCTGGTGGGTCAACCTCGAGGACGCCGGCGGCAAGAACGTATACGAGGGCGGCTTCCTCGGCCTGGACAACATCGGCCCGATCGACCGCTCCCGGCTGCCGGTGGGCGGCACCCTGGAACAGTCGGACGCCACCGGGTGGATGGGCTCTTACTCGGTCGCCCTGGGCAGCATCGCCACCGTGCTGAACCAGACCGGGCAGCGGCCCGCGTCGGACCTGGTGCTGAAGTTCCTCGAGCACTTCGCCGCCATCCGCGACGCGCTGGACAGCCAGGGCCTGTGGGACGAGACGGACGGGTTCTACTACGACCGGCTCGTGACGCCGTCCGGTGCCGAGGTGCCCGTGAAGGTCCGCTCGATGGTCGGCATCATCCCCGTGCTCGCGGCCGCGGTCGTGCACGAGCACGACATTCAGCGCTCGCTCGTCGTGGGGAAGCAGTTCGCCGACCTGCTCGGTCGCCAGGATCTTGCCGATACCAGCCAGATGCGTCAACGGGGGGTGCTGCGCGGGCGTTCGGGCGACCAGAAGCTGCTGCTGTCCCTGTGCGGGCCGGAGCGGCTTCGGCGGCTGCTGGGCAGGCTGTTCGACGAGAGCGAGTTCTTGTCCCCGCACGGCCTGCGAGCCCTGTCCGCGTACCACCGTGAGCACCCGTACGTGCTGTCGGTGGAGGGTATTACCGCGAGCATCGACTATGAGCCGGCCGAATCCACCACGCCCATGTTCGGCGGCAACTCCAACTGGCGCGGCCCGGTCTGGTTCCCGCTGAATTACCTGGTGATCAGCGTCCTGGAGCGGTACCACACGTACTTCGGCGATCAGTTCACCGTCGAGTACCCAGCCGGGTCAGGCAACCAGATGACGCTGGACAAGGTGGCGGCGGACCTGCAGGACCGGCTTATCTCGCTCTTCACCCGGGGTCCGGATGGGCGGCGGGCGTGCTTCGGGCCGAACTCACTGCTGCAGGACGATCCTGCCTGGCGGGACAACCTGGTGTTCGGCGAGTACTTCAACGGTGACAACGGTGCGGCGCTCGGTGCCTCCCACCAGACCGGGTGGACCGGCCTGATCGCCGACCTCATCCGCCGGAGGTACGGCATGGTCCGCTCGATCAGCGAGATCATCGCGCTCGTGGAGCAGGAGCACCAGCTGTAGGGGTGGCTCGGGTGGCTCGGGTGGACCTTGCACCGTAAAAGATCTTGAACAAATTTTCGCTATTCGACCAGTGATGAGATATTTATATGCTAGACTGTTCGTAACGGGGTATCAATCCACTCTCTTCCGAACGGGCGGTGGCGCATGGTCCAGGACTCGTTCCCCGATTGCGGGTCGGACGGTGAGGAGCCGGACGGCTCCAAGCCGCTGCCCGCCGGGAACGAGCCGGAGGACGACGGCCAGGGTCCGGAGCAGGGCCTGTTCGTGTGCCTGCCCGCTGAGGAGCTGAACCTGTCCGGGTTCAGCCAGGACGGCCGGGCCGACACCATGGCTCCCGGTGCGCTGCTGGCCACCCTCCTAGACGCCATCACCGGGGAGGGCGGGTCAGGCCTGGAAGGTCTGGCCGATGACCAGTTGATCGGCATCATCTCCGCCGCCCGGCGGATGGAATCACGGGCGGCGTGGACGCTGCTGGCCGGGCTGCCGCTCCCGCACTTCGTCCTTAATGCGGGGATCCGCGTGCAGGCTGACGGAATCGCCCTGGCCTACACCGGGGACACCGGGCCGGACCCGGTGCTGGGCGAACTCGGCCGTGACGCCGACTTGTTCATCGTCGAGGCGACCGACCGGGACGGTGAGGCCCGGCGTCCCGCACGCAACCTGATGACCTCCGCTGAGGCCGGTCAATGGGCTCGGCGGGCCGGGGCCCGCAGGCTCATGCTCACGCACTTCTGGCCGGGCAACGACCGGGCAGCCTCGGTGGCCGCCGCTTCCGCTGAATTCGCCGGCGACGTGCTGGCCGCGGAAGAGGACCTTATCGTCGGGCTCGAGGTATTAGCCCGCAGGCCACGGTGCATACGCTCGGGGCATGAGGCGCGGCGCCGCGCTGGTCCTGCTTGCGATGCTGGCGGGAGCGGGGTGCTGGTCGTTCGACTTGAGCTGGTCGGGACACCACGATCAACTCGACCTGCGGTACGTGGCTTAACCCCGTGGATTCCACCACGCCTGGCCGGCGGGGAGCAGGCTGCCGGCTTGCTCCGGGCCCCAGCTGCCGCGGGCGTAGGGATGCACGGGGACCACGTCGCCGAGGACGGGGGCGACGACCCGCCACGCCGCCTCGACCGTGTCCTGTGAGGCAAACAGCCAGCGTTCCCCGTTGAGCGCGGCGCCGATGAGGCGGTCGTACGGGCGCATGTCCTGGCCCGGGTGCTCGGTGAAGTTGAGTTCCTCCGGGTCGGGCAGCCAGTCTGCGCCGGGCTTCTTGCCGACCAGGGACAGGCTGACCTGATCCTCGGGGTTGACCCGGAACCGCAGGCGGTTGGCGGGCGCCTGGGCGCCGAGGCCGAAGGCGTCGTGGGGAGGACGGCGGAAGGTGATCGTCACGTCGGTCGCCGTCACCGGTAGGCACTTGCCGGCCCGGATCAGGATGGGCACGTCCGCCCACCGCCAGGAGTCGGCGGCTAGCCTGACGCCCACGTAGGTCTCGGTCACGGACTTCGGGTTGACGCCGGCGACCTGGAGGTAGCCGTCGTACTGGCCCTTGACGGTGAGGTCCGGGGTCAGCGGCCGGAGCGCGCCGATCAGCTGCGACTTCGAAGCGCGCCAGGAGTCCAGGCCGGTTCCGTCCGGCGGTTCGGCCAGGACGGTGGCCAGGACCTGGAGCAGGTGGTTCTGCACCACGTCGCGGATCGCGCCGGTCTTGTCGTAGAAGCTGCCGCGGTCGGCGACGTCGAACGCCTCCGCCATCGTGATCTGGATGCTCTGCACGTAGTCCCGGTTCAGCAGCGGCTCGATGATCGAGTTCGCGAAGCGGACGAACATCAGGCTGTCGACCGGGTCCAGGCCCAGCCAGTGGTCGACCCGGTAGATGGCGTCCTCGGGGAAGTACGTCTGCATCGTCGCGTTGAGCTGCTGTGCGCTGGCCAGGTCGGTGCCGAACGGCTTTTCCACCATGACCCGGTTACCCGCCGCCCGTCCGGCCTTGGAGATGCCCTCGGCGATCCGCCCGAACAGCGGCGGGGGCACCTCGAGGTAGAACAGGGCCTGCTGAGCCTGGCCCATCGCAGTTGACATGGCCTCGTAGGTGGCCGGGTCGTCCAGGTCGCCGTCCACGTACCGCAGGAGCCCCAGCATCGTCGCCGCGGCCGGGCTGGCCGGGTCGATCTTGTTCAGCCGGAGCGAGGCGGTCGCGTAGTCGCGGAACTGGTCAAGGCCCCAGCCGCTCTTCGCCACGCCGACCACGGGCACATTCAGTACGCCCCGCTCGACCAGCCCGACCAGGGCGGGAAAGGTCTCCAGCTTGGCCAGGTCGCCGGTCGCGCCGAAGATCACCAGCGCGTCAACGTGGTCCGTGCTCATGTCCGCCTCCTAGGTGCCGCCGGGTTTCCGGGACCTATCCTGCCGCACCGAGGGATGCTGGCATCATCGAGGCGTGGCCGAACACTACGACGTCGTCATCGTCGGCACCGGCGCCGGGGGCGGGACCATCGCCAGCGTGCTCGCGCACGCCGGCAAGCGGATCCTGCTGCTCGAGCGCGGCGACTTCCTGCCCCGGGAGCTGGCCAACTGGGATCCTGAGCAGGTCTTCGTCGACGGGAAGTACGTCTCGGCGGACACCTGGTACGACGCCGACGGTCACCCGTTCCAGCCGCAGGTGCACTACTTCGTCGGCGGCGCCACCAAGATGTACGGCGCGGCGCTGTACCGGCTGCGGCCCGCGGACTTCGGCGAGATCCGGCACGTCGACGGGCTGTCGCCGGCCTGGCCGGTCGGCTACGACGACTTCGAGCCGTGGTACACCAAGGCCGAATGGCTCTATCAGGTGCACGGCGCGCACGGCGAGGATCCCACCGAGGGCCACTGGTCCCGGCCGTACCCCTGGCCCGCGGTCAGCCACGAGCCGCGCATCCAGCAGATCGCCGACGCGATGCGCCGTGCCGGGTATCACCCGTTCGCCGCGCCGTGCGGGATTCTCCTCGACGAGGCGAACCAGCCGTTCAGCGCCTGCATCCGCTGCAACACCTGCGACGGGTACCCGTGCCTGGTGCACGCCAAGTCCGACGCGGAGACGATCGCGGTACGCCCCGTCCTTGACCTGCCGAACGTGACCCTGCTGGTCAACGCCGAGGTGCTGCGCCTGGAGACCGACCCGGGCGGCTCGTCGGTGACCGGTGTCGTGGTGTCGCGGGCCGGCCAGACCGAGACGTACAGCGGTGACATCGTGGTGCTCTCGGCCGGAGCGGCCAACAGCGCGGCGATCCTGCTGCGGTCGGCGTCCGACCAGCATCCCGGCGGCCTGGCCAACGGATCGGGCCAGGTCGGGCGGAACTACATGTTCCACAACAGCAACGCCGTGGTGGCGCTGGGCAAGGAACCCAACGACACCGTGTTCCAGAAGACGCTCGGGCTCAACGACTTCTACTTCGCCGGGGACGGCCGGCCGTGGCCGCTCGGCAACATCCAGATGGTCGGGAAGTCGAACGCTGCCGCCATGCGGGGCGAGGAACCCGCGCTGACCCGGCTCGCGCCGCAGCTCAGCCTGGAGGAGGTGGCCAGCCACGCCGTCGACTTCTGGCTGACCACCGAGGACCTCCCCCGGGCGGACAACCGGGTCACCGTCGACGGCGAGGGCCGGATCCACCTGGCCTACCAGGCCAGCAACGCCGGCGAGGCGGCGGGCCTGTACGGCGAGCTGCGGACGATCATGAACCACATTGGGATAGCCGCCCACCACCTGCTCGACAAGAACTTCTACCTGCACATGAGCATCCCCATCGCGGGCGTCGCGCACCAGGCGCGGACCTGCAGGTTCGGCGCCGACCCCGCCGCCTCTGTGCTCGACGTGCACTGCAAGGCGCACGAACTGGACAACCTGTACGTAGTCGACGCGAGCTTTTTCCCGAGCATCGGCGCGGTGAATCCCGCGCTGACCGTCATGGCGAACGCCATCCGGGTCGGCGAGCACCTCGTCGGGCGGACGGCCTGAGGCGCGATCAGTCCTGGTCGCGGCGGAACTTCGGCGGCGCCGCGCCGCGGCCCAGGCCCCAGGTCCGGCCGCCGAGGCGTCCTTCTTCTGGAGCTCTGGCCGGGCGCTCGCGGTAACGCGATAGCAGGATGGGCCGGGCGTCCCTTCCGGCCTGCAGGGCACGGCAGGGTTCGAAGTAGGCGCACGGCGGGCAGTTCGCCGCGGACGGCACGGGGTACGCCTCGACGTCCGCGCGGATCATCTCGGCCGCGTCGGCGCCGAGCCTGCGCCCGGCCTCCGCGACGTCGGCCGGCGCGCGGCGCAGCCAGGTCCTGCGGAACCCGTCCTCGGTGCGCTGCTCGATCGGTACGACGCGCCGAGGTGCCCTGGCCTGGGCGTACATCCGCCGATGCTGGGGAATCGACCGGCCGCCGCCGCTCGGTTCGTGCTGCCGGACAGCGGGCATCTTGCTGATGGCCCCTGACCAGAACCCTCGCCAGGGCCACCCGGTCCGCCGCCGCGGGTCCAGGGAGGGCAGGCGCAGTTCGTTGTAGACGGTCCCGGTGATGGCCATCCCGAGGTAGAACTGCTCCCAGGCCCAGCACGCGGCGAGGGTTTCCTCATCGGCGACCAGTTCCTCGGTGCGCGGCCACTCCGCGTCGACCACGCGGTGCCGGACGATCCAGTACGCGTCGTGGGCGTCCACCGCCATCAGGTCGATCCGCCCGGTGTACCTGACGTTCTCGCCGGCCTCCGTCACCAGGCCGGCCTCCAGCCGGACCGGGTCGAGCACGTCCACCTCGAAATCGGCCTCGACCAGCACCGGTGAGAACCGGTCCGCGGCGGAGGACCACGCGATATAGCGGTCGAGCAGGACGCGGCCCTCGTCGAGGGCTTGCCGCCACACCCCGGGCCCGGCGTCGTCCTCGGAGCGCTGCCGCTGTCTGGTCAGCGCCCGTTCAAGCTCCTGGGCGACCAGCGGGAGCCGCACCCCACGATCCCAGTCCCACATCCCGGGAAAGTAGTAAACGGCCAGCGCGTCGCGCACGGCCCGGTCCAGGTCGGGGAGCGCGGGGCGGTGCAGCGGCTCGAGATCCTGCCGGGCCACCGCGCCGAAGTCCCACTGCCGACGGCACCGCCGGAACGAGGCGCGCTCGGCCGCGCTAATGACACACGGCATGGGCGGCAGGCGGCGGGCTCCGCCGGCGGAAGGGCTCGGTCCACCCGCATCACGATACGCTGGCTGCCGCGGGCGCGCTGGAGCAAACCAGCGCAGAAGGGTAGCAACCGGGCACGGTGGTGGCGCGCGGGGCGACCCCGGCCGAGGGCGGGATGCGGACGGTGAGCGGAGGCGACTGATGATGGATCTGATCGTTGAGGATGCGGTCATCATCACGATGGCGGCGGGCGCCGGGGCGGCCGACAGCATGCTAGTCAGGGACGGGCGGATCGCCGCGGTGGGGACGGCCGAGGCGGTCCGCGCGGCGGCGGTGCCCGGCGCGGCCGTGGCGCGGCTGGACGGGGCCACCGTCATCCCCGGCCTGATCGACGCCCACTGCCACGTCGCGGACATCGGCTACCTCGCGGCGGCCGCGGACTGCAGCCAGCCGTCCGCGCCGGACATCGCGACCATCCAGGCGCGGCTGGCCGAAGCCGCCGGGCGGACCCCGGAGGGCTCCTGGGTCACCGGCGCCGGGTACGTGGAGTACAAGCTGCGCGAGGGGCGGCACCCGACCCGCGAAGATCTGGACCTGGCGGTGCCCGGCAGGCCTGCCGTGCTGTACCACACCTCGCTGCACGCGGCCGTGCTGAACACCGCCGCCCTGGCTGAGGCGGGGTTCGCCGACGGGCAGCCCGATCCCCCGGGCGGCGCGTTCGGCCGGGACAGCGAGGGCCGGCTCGACGGCGTGGTGTACGAGCGCCCGATGTTCGCGCTGTTCGAGCGCAACCTGCGGGATGACATGGCCCGGATGGACCGCGCCCGGCGAAACGGGCTGGTATCGGCGGCGGGCCAGCGGCTGGCGGCGTTCGGCGTGACGGCGGCGTGTGACGCGGATATGCGCAGCGACAGCTTCGCCGCGTACGCCGAGGCAGACGCGGACGGCCTGCTCGGCCCGCGGATCTACGGTCTGGTCGTGCACGACCACGCGGACCGGGTCCCGCAGGGCCGGCACTCGGACAAGCTGGCCACCGGGGCGGTGAAGATCTGGGCCGACGGCGGGATGAGCAGCCGCACCGCGGCGATCCACGGCAGCTACCCCGTCCCGCCGTACGGCTCCGGCATCCTGTACTTCTCCCCCGCCGAGCTGACCGAGATGGTCCGCGATTTCGACGCCCGCGGCCTGCAGGTCTGCATCCACGCCCAGGGAGACCGGGCGATCGAGATCGTCCTGGACGCCTACGCCGAGGTGCTGGCCGACGGCGCCGGCAACCCGCTCAGGCACCGCATCGAGCACGGCGGCGCGATGTACGCGCCGCTGGCCGACCGGGCCGCGGCCTGGGGGATCGTGCTGGTGAGCCAGCCCGGGTTCATGTCGACCCTCGGGGACGGGTTCGCAGAGGCGTTCGGCGACCGGAGCGACGAGCTCTACGCGTTCGCCTCCTGGCAGCGGGCGGGCATCACCGTCGCGGGCTCCTCCGACGCCCCGGTCATCACCGCCGACCCGCTGGTCGGCATCCGCGACGCCATCCTGCGCCGCACCGGCGCTGACCGGGTGCTCGGCCCCGGCGAGCGCCTGCCGGCCGGGGACGCGCTGGCCCTGTACACCACGCAGGCCGCCTTCGCCTCGCATCGCGAACGCGAGACCGGCTCACTGGAGGCCGGCAAGCTCGCGGACTTCGTGGTCCTGCAGGAGAACCCGCTCCGGGCGGAACCCGCGCGGATCGCGGACATCGGTGTCCTGGCCACCGTGATCGGCGGCACGCCGGTCTACCAGCCCGCGAACATCTTCCCTGGATGACCGTTTTCCGCTCGTTCCTGTCCCAGGAGTCAGTTTCTTGCCATTTTTTGCGCCCGCCGGCAACTTTCTGGTGTATTCCGCCGTTCGATGGGTAGAACGCAGGGCTAGCCGTTGGCGTGCGTGGCCGCAGGGGTCACAGGCACCAGTACGGGAACGGCGGCTTTTAACAGAGGGGAACTCTCTATGCGATTCGGCACCAAAACGGCGATCGCGGCCGCCTTCGCCGGTCCGGCGATCGCGGCCTTGATCCTCACCGGGGCAGGGGCGGCTAGCGCGTCCGTCACCACCACGAGCAACCCAGGGCCGTTCTGCAACCAGGGCCAGTACCAGCCCGGATACGGGCACGGGCACGGGCAGAACCAGTTCCAGCAGGAACAGTGGAACCTCAGCGGCTCCAACACCAACCACGTCAAGTTCGAGGTCAACACCTACGACTACTCGATGTACATCAGCCAAGAGGGAAGCTGCCTCACGGGCTGGATGACGGACCCCGGCGCCTCGTTCACCGGGCGGATACACGGGACCGTCTACGGGAACTTCGTCACCTTCTCGATCACGTACCCGTACGGTTCCAAGCAGGGAACGAGGACCTTCAACGGGACCATTAACCAGTGGGGGCATGTCTCCGGTTCCTGGTCCGAGACGGGCTCCGAGAACGCCAGCGGCAGCTGGTGGCTGAGCAACGCGGCCCGGCCGGGCTGCCAGATGACCCACTACCCGAATTACCCAGGGAACCAGTACCAGTACTGCAACCCCTACCCGGGTGTGGGCCCGTAACACAACCGACGGCCTAGACATGGCCGGGAGGCGACCAGCCTCCCGGCCATGTGTTTTGTCCGGGCACGGAGCGCCGGGAGCCGGGGAAGCCCGGGCGGGCGGGCGGCGGGATATACCCGTTCACGAGCATCTTCACCGGTTGACCGTTTCCTGTCCACTCATGTCATTTTCGGGCCGTTTCTGCCAGTTTTCCGGCATGCAGACAACCTTCTGGGATATTGCCCCGTCTTATAAGGGAATGCAGGGGCTAGCCGTTGGGGTGCGTGACCGCAGGGGTCACAGTCACCGGTACGGGAACGGCGGCTTTTTACCAGAGGGGAACTCTCTATGCGATTCGGTACCAAAGCGGCGATCGCGGCCGCCTTCGCCGGACCGGCGATCGCGGCCTTGATCCTGACGGGGGCAGGGACGGCTAACGCGGCCGTCACCACCACCACGGCACACACCACAAGTTCGGGGTCATACTTCCCGTTCTGCAACCCGTTCCAGAACCAGTCACAGTTCCGGAACCAGCGGGTTCAGTGGAACGTCAGCGGCTCCAACACCGTCGACGTCACGTACAAGGGCAGCAACTTCTACTACCCGGTGAGCTTCACGCAGTTCGGGAACTGCCTCAGCGGCACGCTGACCGACAACGGCTACCCGACCTCGGGACCGATCAACGGGACCGTGTCCGGGAACCATGTCCAGTTCTCGTTCAGGTACCCGTATGGCTCCAGCCAGGGGACAAGGACGTTCGTCGGGACCATCGACCGGTGGGGGAACGTCTACGGGTACTGGTACGAGACGGGCTCCGAGCACGGCCACGGCACCTGGTCGCTGACCAAGAAGGTCCACCGGGCCTGCCAGCGGTACGAATGGTGGAACCCGAACCGGGCCTGCACCGTCTTCCCGCTCTAACCTGACGGTCTCGCCACGACCGGCCCTGGTCCTGCTGGACCAGGGCCGGTTTTCCGTTGCGTTGAGCTGGGCTGAGCACGCTCGCAGCCCACGAGCAGCTTCCCCGGCTGACCGTTTCCTATCTGTTCGCGGCTTTACGGTCAGTTATTGCCAGTTGTCGGCATGCGGGCAACCTTCAGGTAATCCACACCGTCTCTTAAGTACAAGCAGGGTTAGCCGCTGGGGTGCATGACGGCAGGGGTCGGAAGCACCAGCACGACAACAGCGGCCTGTACCGAAGGGGAACTCTATGAGATTCCGGACAAGAGCGGCGATCATGGCGGCCTTCGCCGGGCCGGCGATGGCGGCCCTGATGCTCACCGGGGCGGGGACGGCTAACGCAGCTGTCACCACCTCCGCGGCACCGACCGCAAGTACCTGGCAGCCGGTCTTCCCGTACTGCAGCCAGCGGAACCTGGAGCGGTACGACTTCAGGGGGGACAACACCCTCCACCTCCACTTCAACGGCAGGACCTACAACTACGCGGTGCACTTCAACCAGCAGGGCAGCTGCCTGTCCGGCTGGCTCAGGGACACCTACATCCCCAACCCCTACAACGAGTACCTGCCGATCCACGGAACGGTCTTCCAGAACCACGTGACGTTCGCGGTGACCTACACCTATCCCGGTGAGGACCAGGGAACGCGGACCTTCACCGGCTACATCAGCCGTGGCGGCTGGGTCTCGTGGACCTCTTCGAGAGGGTGGTACCCCGGGGGCTGGGTCTCTGGCAGGTGGTCCGAGACGGGCACCGAGAACGGCAGCGGCACCTGGTCGCTGGCGAACGCGGTGCGGCAGGCGTGCCCGTGGTGGAACCCGTGGCAGGGATTCTTCCAGTACGGCAACGGGTGCCCGGTCCCGTTCCCGTACCAGTTCTACTACTGATCCGGCCTTAGGCCCGACGGCCTCGCGCGGGGTCGCACGACCCCGCGCGAGGCTTGCCTGGCGTGCTGAGCGGTGATACCACCGTTCGTTCGGCCATAAAAATAAGGGGTTACGGGGGGCGGCAGGGGTTGCGGCGCCCGGCTGGGCCTCCGGGGAGGACGGCGGGCCGGGGCTGGCGGTGCTGCCGCGGAGCAGGTACGCCGACCTGAGCAGGTCCGGGTTCGCGCGCAGCTCGCTGGCCGGGCCGGAAAAGCGGATCCGGCCGCCCTCCATGATATGGGCGTGGTTGGCCAGGCCTAGCGCGACGGTCGCGAACTGCTCGATCAGCAGGATCCCCGTGCCGGACTCGGCGACCGCGGCGATCACCGGGATCAGGCGGCTGACCACGACGGGCGCCAGGCCCAGCGACAGCTCGTCGATCAGCAGGAAGCGCGGCTGGGAGATGAGCCCCTGGGCCAGCACCACCATCTGCTGCTCGCCGCCGGACAGGGTCCTGGCCTGCGCGGCCAGCCGCTGGGTGAGCTGGGGGAACAACTCCAGGACCCGGGACCGGCCGGCCTGCGCCTGCTCGCGGGATAGGGCGTAGCTGGCCACGCGCAGGTTGTCCTCGACGGTGAGGTCAGGGAGCAGCCTGCGGCCTTCTGGGACGATCGCGACGCCCGCCTGCCTGATCCGCTCAGGGCGCCGGCCGGCCAGGTTAAAGTCGTCCAGGAGCACAGACCCGTGCTTGGGCCGCAGGACACCGCCGACGGCCAGGACCAGGGTGGACTTGCCCGCGCCGTTCGGCCCCAGCAGGGCGGTCACCTGGCCGGACGGTATCTCGACGGAGACCTCCCTGACCACGGGGCGCCCGCCGCGCTCGACGGTGAGGTCGCGCAGCAGGAGCGCGCTCATGCCACCCCCAGGTAGGCGCGGATCACGTCGTCGTCTCTGAGCACGGCGGCGGTCGGGCCGGAGGCGATCAGCTTGCCGAAGTCCAGGACCGCGGTGGTCCGGCAGCAGGCCGAGACCAGGCTCATATCGTGGTCGACCAGGATCACCAGTGCCCCGGTGTGCTCGGGGATGCTACGCAGGACCTCGCTGAGGTGACGGGTCTCCTCGTCGGGCAGCCCGGCGGCGGGCTCGTCGAGCAGCACCAGCCTCGGCCGGCCGACGACTGCGCGCGCGACCTCGACGAGGCGGCGCTGGCCGGCCCCGAGCGTGCCGACCTTGGCGTCGGGCCCGGTATCGAGACCGACGAATCCGATCGCTTCAAGCACGGCCTGGCGGCGGGCGGCGCGCCCCAGCCCGGAGTGCTCGTGCACCAGCGCGACGTTGTCGAACACCGACAGCTCCTCGATCGCCTGCTCGGTCTGGAAGGTCCGGCGCAACCCCCACCGCGCGCGACGGTAATGGGCCATCGACATCAGGTCTACCCCGAAGGCGCGGACCGTCCCGCTTGCGGGCCGGATGAACCCGCTCAGCACGTTGAGGAACGTGGTCTTGCCCGCGCCGTTCGGCCCGATGAGCCCGCACGTGCCCTGCTCGAACGTCAGGCTCATGTCATCGAGTGAGGTGACGCCCCCGAAGCGGACGGTCAGGCCCGCCACCTCGATCACGGCGGATCACCCCCGGCCGGCGCGGGGGCCCGGGCCAGGCGGCGGCGCAGGAGACGGCCGAGACGGGCCAGGTCCTTCGGCACCTGGTCGGCCAGCCCGGCGGGCGCCGTCGTCAGCACCTGCAGCACGCCGAGCCCGAACAGGATCGTCAGCCAGTCAGCCGAGACGCCCCAGTTCTGCAGCAGGGCGGGGAGGAACTGGTAGAGCAGCGCGGCCACCACTGCCCCCCACATGCTGTAGACCCCGCCCATCAGCACCACCCCGAGCAGGATGATCGAATTCTGGGCGGGAAAGTCGATCGAGTACAGGTAGTGGGAGGCGCCGGCCAGCAGGCCGCCGGCCACGCCGGTGATGAACGACGCCAGCGCCAGCGCCCACAGCTTGTACAGCGTGACGTTGATCCCCGTGGCGAGCGCGGCAGGCTCGCTCTGCCTGATCGCCGCCCAGGCCCGGCCGGGCCGCGTCCGGATGTGCGCGAACACCAGCAGGAACATCACGATGGCGACCACGACCGAGTACTGGAAGTAGGCCTTGTCGCTGGCCGCGATGCTGGGCAGCCTGATCGCAGGCGGGGTGATGGCGCTGCCGTTGTAGCCGAGGAAGCCCCGGCCGCCGTTCGGGAAGTTGATCGTGTCGAGGACGATCGTGATCGCGCCGGCCAGCATCAGCGTGATCAGGGCCAGGTACAGGCCGCGCAGCCGCAGCGCCGGCAGCCCGATCACCACGCCGGCCACCATCGTGATCAGCCCCGCCTCGATCAGCACCACCGGGTAGGGCTGGGTGGTGGCGAACAGCAGCCTGGCCGCGGACCAGGCGCCGATCGCGAGCACCGCGACCTGCCCGAGCGACACCAGCCCGACGCGGCCGACCAGCACGCCGAGCCCGAGCGCGACGATGGAGTAAACGGCGACCTCGGTCATGGTGTCGACGTAGTAGAGGCTGAACAGCTGCGGTATGCCGAACAGCACGAACGCCAGCAGCGCAACGATCACGGCCGCGCGGATGCGCACTACGCCTCCTCGCGGGACCGGGACATGACCTGCCGCCGCGAAACCACGAGCAGCGCTACGGCGGCGAGCACGAACGGGGTCATGTCGCGGTAGTTGGTCAGCGAGGTGATCGGGGTGATCAGGTCGTGTACCAGGCCGATCACGATCGCGGCCGCGAACGTGAGCGCGATCGAGCGCAGCCTGGCGATCAGCACCGCGGCCAGTGACGAGACCACCAGGAACGTCAGGGTCGTGGCGTCGAGCGCGACCATGTCGGCGAGGAGCAGGCCGGCCACGCCGGCCAGCACCCCGCAGCCGAGCCAGGCGGCGGCCTCCACCTTCCTGACCGGCACGCCCAGGGTGGCGGTGATCTCGCGGTCGTTGGCCATCGCGCGCATCGCCGTGCCGAGGTTGGTGTACCGCAGGAACGCTCCGGTGGCCGCCGTGATGACCACCCCGGCCGCAAGCCCGATCACCTGCGTCCAGTTCACCTGGATCGAGGCGACCGTGAAGCCGCTGTTGTCGGTGGGCAGCGTGATCGAGCGGGCCTCACCGCCGCTGGTCGTCCACAGCAGGTCCATCACGCCGTACAGGACGAGGGTCAGGCCGAGCGTGGCTACCGCCTTGACCAGCGGGTCCCGTTTGGACAGCGGCGGGCCGAACAGCAGGCCGTAGCCGAGGGTGATGAGCGCGGCCACGGCGATGCAGACCAGCCAGCTGATCCAGCCGGGAGCGCCCGCCTGGACCAGCGACCACGCGACCAGCGCGCCCATCGCGCCGACCGCGCCGAAGGCCAGGTACAGCACGCCCGTGGCCCGGTAGAGCACGACCAGCCCGACCCCGGACAGGGCATACACCCCGCCCAGGGCCAGGCCGCTCACGATGAAGGGCTCGAAGTCGGACCAGGGGGGCATGGCCTGACCTTACGGCGCCACCGGTGCCAGCGCCGCGGTGCCCGCGTCAGCGCGGTACGCGGCGATCTGCGGATCGACCGACGAGATCAGCGTGCAGCCCTGCGCCTGCACCATCTTGCCGTTGTCCGGCGTGACCGTATAGTCCTCGTTGTTCGCGATATGCATCGGGTAGTTGCCGAACGTCCAGAGCTGGCACAGCATCCCGGTGTTGTAGTTCGTCACCGCCTTGAACGCGGCGTTGACGGTGGCCACGGTGTACGTCCCGCTGGTGATCGACTCCAGCGCGTGCACCGCGATCTCGGCCTCGGTGAAGCCCATCTGGCTGAAGCTGCCGATGCCGCCGGAGACCGCCTTGCCGTACTGCTTGAGTATCGCCTTGTACAGGTTCATCGTCGGGGTGTTCGTCGAGTCGGGCGGGGCCAGCTCGGCGTTGACGAACAGCTTGTCGTTCCACTTCGGGCCGAGCGACTGCGCCAGGAAGTCGGTGTTGCACGGCGTCGAGCAGCCCCACAGCTTGACGTGGTCTTCTATGTTCAGCGTCTGCGCCGCCTTCAGGATGACCAGCGCCTCCGGCGGGGTGAAGTTGAGCACCACGGCGCCGTTCGGCCCGGCGTCGTCGACTTCCTTGATCGCGACGGAGTCGGCGTCGGAGATCGGCACATTCTCGGTCAGGTCCGTGATCGGTACGCCGGCCGCCTTGGCCAGGGCGTTCGGCCCCGCGGCGATGTACCCGGTGCCGGGGACGTTCGACTGGTCAAAGACGATCTTGGACACGTGCTGCGCGATCGCGTACTGCACCGCTCCGTCGGAGCTGTAGCGCGGCCCCATGTTGACCGTGATGTTGTTTGGCGTCCCCCAGCACTGGGAGGCGATGCCGGAGCCGATGACGTAGTAGCCGAGCTTCGCCCAGTAGGGGGTGTCGACCGCGCACTCGATGATGGACGTGTTACCGACGATCCCGACCACGTGATCGGTATCTACGAGTTGCCTGGCGTCGGCCGCGATCTGCGTCGGGTTGGTCTGCTCGGTCTCGATGTAGTACTTGATCGGGTGGCCGTTGATGCCGCCGTTGGCGTTGACGCAGGCGAAGTAGGCGTTCGCCATGTTGGCGATGTCGGTAAACGACGTGCCCGGCTGGTTGGTAACGATCCCGCCGAGCGCGATCGGCGTGCCAGTCGCCGCCACGCCGGGCTTGGTGCCGCACTGCGAGGTGCTGACCGCCGCGACGGCCGGCGCGCTCGTAGCCGACGGCGGCGGCGTGCTGGTCGTCGTGCTGGTGCTGCTACTGCTGCTACTGCATCCGGCGGCGGCCAGGGCCACGCCGGCTGCGGCGATCAGGATCCGCGCCGACGGCGCGTGCCTATGTCTGTTCATCTCTCCCCCTCAGGGCAGTGATTACGAGGTGCCTTAATTCACGGCCACCACGATCTTGATCGCGTCCGGTGGCCGTTTCATCGCGAATTCGAATGCCTCCGCCGCGCGCTCCAGCGGGAAATGGTGCGAGAAGAGCGCGGCGAGGGATGCGCTATGGCCCGATACCAGCCGCACCGCATCGAGGAAATCTCCAGCCGTCGCGCAACTGGAGCCGATAACGTCAATTTCCTTCTCCGGGAAGGCGCCCGGGCGCAGCGCCGCGGTGCCCGAGGACATGCCGACGACCACCACCCGGCCGGCCGCGGAGACCATCTCGATGGCCTGCGGCAGGACGGTGGGCTCGCCGCTCGTCTCGACCACCACCGGCGGCCCCTCGCCGCCGGCCCAGTTCCTGGCCGATTCGAGCAGTTCTCCAGGGGAGGCCCAGGCCACGCGCTCGGCACCGAGCCGCGTGGCCAGGTCGCGCCTGGATGCGACGGGATCAATGGAGAGGACCCGCGCGCCCGCGTCCGCCGCCGCGAGCACCGTGGCCAGGCCGATGGGGCCCGCGCCGAACACCACCACCTGCTCCCCCGCGCACAGCCGCCCGCGAGCCAGGGCGTGCACGACCACCGAGGCAGGCTCGACGAACGTCGTGCAGTCGGGATCCAGATCGCCCGTGGGGAAGATCGTCGCCGCGGGCACCTCAAGCCGTTCGGCCAGGCCCCCGTCGAGGTGGACGCCGACCAGCCGGAATGATACGCAGACGTTGGGCCGCCCGGACCGGCACGGGTAACAGCCGCCGCACGGCAGCAGCGGCCAGATCGCGACGCGCTCGCCTTTGGTTACGTTTGTGGCGTCCCCTGGATCTTCGACCACGGCGGACACCTCGTGGCCCTGGATCCGCGGGTAGAAGTCGCGCACGCCGGAAAGCGCAGCGAGGTCCCCGGAATACAGGTGGTAGTCCGAGCCGCAGATACCGACCGCCTCAGGCCGGACGATAACGTTCCCGGCACGGGCAGGTCCCAAATCGGGAACGTCCCCGATCACCATCTCGCCAGGTGATCTGGTCACTGCGGCCAGCACTCGCGGCCCCTCTCATTTCGGCGGCCGTCAAGAACGGAACTGGGACTTCAGGCAGCCGAAAGACACGCTTATTTCATGCTTAGGCGGAGATTTCCATGAAAGACGCAGCGGAACAATGACGTGATCCCCAAATCGGCCCGGCTGGTTCCTGAGCCAGACCACAAGCGGCCGGCGCGGGGGCTAGCCGAGCCCGGCAGCGGGCTAGCCGAGCCCGGCCTCGGCACGGAGAATGGCAGCCTTGTCCGTGTACTCCCAGGTGAAGCCGGGCTCGTCGCGACCGAAGTGCCCGTAGGCCGCGGTCCTTTGGTACACGGGGCGGCGCAGGTCCAGGTTCTGGACCAGGGCGGCAGGCCGCAGGTCGAACTGGTCGCGCACCAGTTCGGCGATGCGCGGCCGGTCGATCTTCTCGGTGCCGAAGGTCTCGATGAGCAGCGATAGCGGCCTGGCCACCCCGATCGCGTAGGCCACCTGGACCTCCGCCCGGTCGGCGAGCCCGGCCGCGACGATGTTCTTGGCCACGTGCCGCGCCGCGTAGGATGCCGACCGGTCCACCTTGGTGGGGTCCTTGCCCGAGAAGGCGCCGCCGCCGTGCCTGGCGAATCCGCCGTAGGTGTCGACGATGATCTTGCGGCCGGTCAGGCCGGTGTCTCCGACGGGCCCGCCGATCACGAACCGCCCGGTCGGGTTGACGTAGAACTCCGCGCGCAGCGCGGCGGCGTCGTACAGTTCCGGCGGCAGCGCCTGCGTCACCACGTGCTCCCACAGAGCGTCGGGGAGCTTGTGCTCCACGCCGTCCTCGTGCTGGGCGGAGATGAGCACCTTCTCGACCCGCACCGGCCGGCCTGCGGCGTCGTAGCGCACCGTGACCTGGGTCTTGCCGTCCGGCCGCAGATACGGCAGCAGCCCGTCGCGCCGGACCTGGGCCAGCCGCCGCGCCAGCTTGTGGGCCAGCACGATCGGCATCGGCATCAGCTCGGGGGTCTCGCTGGTCGCGTAGCCGAACATCATGCCCTGGTCGCCCGCGCCCACCGTGTCGAAGGGATCGGTGCGGCCCAGGGTCCGCGCGTCGTGCGACTCCGCCACCCCGCGGGCGATGTCGGGCGACTGCTTGTCCAGCGCCGTGATCACGCCGACTACGTTGCCGTCGAAGCCGAAGTCCCCGGTGTCGTAGCCGATCTCGCAGATCACCCGGCGCGCGATCGCGGCGAAGTCGAGGACCGCGGTGGTGGTGATCTCGCCGGCCAGCACGACAAGTCCCGTCGTCAGCAGCGTCTCGACCGCCACCGCCGACCGCGCGTCCTGGGCCAGCGCGGCGTCCACGATCGCGTCGGAAATCTGGTCGGCCACCTTATCCGGGTGGCCTTCTGTCACCGATTCCGAGGTGAAAAGGAACCCGTCATCGGCGCTGCTCATGTCTTGTTGCCTCCCTCAAGTTCGGCTCGGACCGCGGCGGCCGCGGCCACCATGGCGCGCAGCTTCTGCCTGGCCACCTCGGGCGCCAGGTGCCGCAGGCCGCAATCCGGGTTGATCATCAGCCGGTCGGCCGGCACGTATTCCAGCGCGCGCCTGATCCTTGACGCGACCAGCTCGGCCGACTCGATCTCGGCGGTCTTGACGTCGATCACGCCGAGCCCGAGCCACCTGTCCCACTCGTGCTGCCGGATCAGCCGCAGGTCGTCCAGGCCCTTGCGGGCGAATTCGAGGACGATCTGGTCCACCCGCGCGGCCTGCACCGCGGGGAACAGGAAGTCGTAGTGCCCCTCCCAGGACGGGCGCGCGTACCTGTTCCCGTAGCACACGTGCAGCGCCCAGGTCGCGGCCACGCCGTCGGTGACGATGTTCACCGCCTCCACCGCGAGCTCGACCTGCTCCGGGTAGCCGGCCAGGAACGGCTCGTCGATCTGCAGCAGGTCGGCGCCAGCCGCGGCGAGCTCCCTGGCCTCCGCGTTGAGCCTGCGGGCCAGCGCGCGCACCAGGTCGCCCGGATCGGGGTAGGCATGGTCGCGGATCCGGCGGGACAACGAGAAGGGGCCGGTGAAGGAGAACTTGACCGGCCGGTCGGTGAGCTGGCGGGTGAACCGGAAGTCGTCGGCCAGGCGCAGCCCGGACCGCTCGGGCGCCTCGCTCCGCTCGGGCAGCTCGGGCAGCGGCCTGGTGACCTCCGCGTCGTAGTAGTCGAAGTAGTCGGTCTTGGCGCGCTGCGGGATGTGCACGCCGGGAATCCTGGCCAGGAAGTAGTCGACGTCGTTGTCCCGGCGCAGCTCACCGTCGGAGACGATGTCGATGCCTGCCAGCTCCTGGTCCTTGACCGCCGCCTTGATGGCCACTTCGTGGATCTCGGCGAGGTGCTGCGCGCTGATCCTGCGCTGGTAGTACTCGGTCTTCAGCCGCTCCAGCCATTCCGGCACCGAGTATGAGCCCACCACGGTGGTCGGCAGCAGCATCGGGTCCGCCATGGTCAGTCCCTGGCCTGCGCGGTGAGCGTCGTGATGTTCGAGCCAGGCCGCTGGCGGAACGGCGTGAACTCGACGCCGAACCCCCGGCGGCTCGCGACCAGTTGCAGCAGCGGCCCGTTGACCCAGTTGACCACCGAACCGTCGTACTTGCCCGGGCCGTAGAACCCGGTGCGATACTGCTGGCGGCCGGTCAGGAACAGGTCGTGGCACTGCACCCGGCCGAACGGGTGCAGCAGCGGCAGCGTCCCGGTGAAGCTGGCCAGCGCGCCGTTGCTGACGTGCATGCGGACGTCGCCTTCGGTCTCGAGCAGCGGCCGCAGGATCTCCCCGGTCAGCGAGGGGCTGACCGGATAGCTGTCCAGGCCCTCCAGCGGTGTGTACCGTTCCCGCAGCCGGAGCGCGTCCCACACCGCCTGCCAGAAGGAGACCGCCTGACCGACGTCGGCGAACTGGTGGGGGGCGGATTCGGCAAGCAGCTCAGGCCCGATCCGCAGCAGCCGGTCGATCAGCGGCACCAACCCGGCTCGGCTGGCGCCGAACCGGCCGGCGATGTCGTCGGCGTCCTGTTCGCCGAGGAACGCCTGTATCTCGACCTGATAGGTGTGCCCGTGGATGAGGGCCACCTCGTCGGTGGGCAGGTTGTCGTACACGTTGGAGATGTAGACCAGGAAGGCCTTGCCGGCCAGGAAGCCGAGCGTGACAGCCGGCCTGGTCGCCTCGACGACCAGCGCGCTGACCCGCTCGCCGTGATGGGCGACGGCCTGGCGCGCCCGCTCAAGGACGTGGGCCGAGTAGTCGCCCATCAGGTAGCGCAGCCTGCGGTAGTAGTCACGCCCGTGCCGCTGGTCGAGCCTGACGAACTCGTCCAGCCAGGTGCGGGCCTGGTTCCCGTTCCCCACGCCGAGTTCGAGCACGTACAGCTCGCCGGGCAGCGCGCGGCGCGCGTCGAGGTCGTCCCAGAGCCGGAAGAGCTCCAGGATGAGCTCTCCGGCCGCCTCGGTGTTCCGCGCGTCGCTCTCGCCGCCGGGCAGTGACTGCTCGTACTCGCGCCCGGTGGCCTGCTCCCAGGCCGACAAGGCCTGCCAGTACAGCGCGTTGAACCGCCAGATGCAGCTGTCCCGCCCGCGCGCCCAGGGCTCCAGGGCCAGCCCGGACTGGTCGGACAGCGCGTGCTTGACGCCGGCCGCGAGGTCATCCGGCGCACTGTCACCGCAGCGGCGCAGGTCGACCGCGATCTCGACGTCCGCGGCCCCGATCGGCCTGCTGACCACGGCGTCGCGGAAGTTGCTCCGGTACTGTATCCAGTCGCAGACCACCCGCAGCCGGGACAGGTCGGCGGGCGAGGTGCACACCGCCTCGATGATCGGGCCGAGCGCTGACCGGACCGCAGCGGATTCGCGCAGCTTCTTGACCGGCCGCAGGTCAACGTCCATTGTGCCCCTCCGATCGGGCTCCGAGGCCAGCCCCGTCCAGGATGCCGGGGACCACCCGCTCGTTGCCTGCGACCAGCAGGTGCACCCCGGCCACGCCCTGAATCTCGCGCACCTGCCCGACGATCTCGGCGGCGAGCCGCGTGCCCTCGGCGGCGGTCCGGTCGGCCGGGACCGCCCGCAGCCTGCGGTAGACCTCGTCGGGCACGTGCACCCCCGGCACCTTGTCGCGCATGTAGTCCAGGGCCCGCAGGGACCGGACGGCACCGACGCCGGCCAGGATGGCGCACCGCTCGTGCAGCCCCAAGTCGCGGACCTGCGCCATCCACCGGCCGAACGCCGGGACGTCGAAGACGAACTGGGTCTGCACGAACTGGGCGCCGACCGCGACCTTCTTGCCGAGTCGCTCGGCGCGGAAACCGACCGGCGGGGCGAACGGGTTCTCCACCGCGCCGAGGAAGCACTCGGGTGCCGGGTCGAGCGCGCGCCCCGAGAGCAGGGTGGCCTGGTCGCGCATGGTCCGCAGCGTCCAGAGCAACTGGACGCTGTCCAGGTCGAACACCGGTTTGGCGCCCGGGTGGTCGCCGAACTTCGGGTGATCGCCCGTCATCACCAAGACGGTTCGGATGCCGAGCGCGGACGCCCCGAGCAGGTCGGACTGGAGCGCGATGCGGTTGCGGTCCCGGCACGTCATCTGCATGACCGGCTCGAGCCCGGCGGCCAGCACCGCCAGGCTCCCGGCCCAGCTGGCCAGCCGCACGTTCGAGCCCTGGTTGTCGGTGATGTTGACGGCGTCGACCCAGTCGCGCAACAGGGTGGCCGCCGCCGTGATCGGGTCCGTGCTGGCCCCGCGCGGCGGGCTGATCTCGGCGGTGACCGCGAAGCTACCCGAGGCCAGGCGCTCGCGCAGGCTCACCGGGGCCCTCGGCTGGACCCGCCGGCGTCGCCGGTGCCATCGGCCTCGCCGGTCTCGCCGGCGTGCCCGGTCCACAGCCCCGCGTCGCGGCCCTGCCAGTAGTTCAGCCAGGAGCTCTGGCCCCACCGGCGCTGGTCGGCGGGACGGTGCAGCACGCGCAGGTCGGCCGCCCGCCCCTGGCTGGCCGCGCGTTCGTAGGCCTCCACCCAGACGCAGCGCCGCGCCGGGTATACCTCGCAGGAACCGTCCGGGCCCACTCCCCCGCACGGCCCGTTGCGCAATTCCTTAGGGCAGCCCATCGGGCAGACGTACCCGGTGACGGGCAGGGCGCACTGGCCGCACATGCGGCAGCCGAACAGGGGTTCCTTGACCAGTTTCTCCGCGCTGGTGAAGGCGGCGCGGGCCGGCCCTGACGCCTCGATCCTGGCGCTCAGCCACCGCCAGCCCGCATTGGGGCGGAGCATCCGCTGCAGCAGGTACGCAGTGCGGGCGCCGATGCGCGGGTGCGCGGGTATGGCCGGCCTTGCGGTCACCAGGCCGACCGTGCCGCGCGGAATGCAAATGCCACGGAGGCACATTGCGAATGGCCAGAATTTACCCGGCGAGGAAAAGTAAATGGCGGCGGGCTGTCCTGGTCCATACTGGACCCCATGGTGGCTATCCTGGGTGTTCACGCGTCGGATGGCAACGACAAGCACCACAAGCTTTCCGGCCGGTCCGTTGTCGCGGCGCACAAGGCACATCCGGGAATTCCCGGTAAACGGAACGGCTAATAGTCGCGGGGCACAAAGTTCACCGCGCTGGACTTGTGGCGTTCCCTCAGGCCCCGTTCAGCCGCGGCAGCACCTCGCTCCCGAGCAGGCGTATGTGATCCAGGTCGGCCACGTCATACAGATGGAAATAGACGGTGTCCGCGCCCGCGGCCCGAAGCTCGGCCAGCCGCCCGACGATGTCGCCGGGCGGGCCGGTGATCCCCATGCGCAGCATCCGCAGGCCGTCCTCGCCGAGCGCGGCGGCCCGGCGGCCGGCCTGGCTGCGCGTCGCGCCGCAGCACACCGGCAGCGTGGTGGACAGGCGGACGTCTGCCGGGTCGCGCCCGGACTCCTCGCAGATCCGCCGGAAGTTGGCGAACCGCTCGGCCAGCCCGTCGGACATCCCGCTGTTGAACTCGGCGGCGAACCGCGCGGCGAGCGCGGGCGTCCGCCGCGGCCCGGCCCCGCCGATGATGATCGGGATGGCGGCCGCCGGCCGGGGGATGCTCGCGCACTCCTGCAGCTGGTAGTGCTTTCCGTGGTAGCTGAACGTCTCGCCCGGTGCGGTCCCCCACAGCCCGGTGACGATGTCGAGCTGCTCGGCCAGGCGGTCGAACCGCTCGCCGAGCGGCGGGAACGGGATGCCGAAGAACCGGTGCTCACGCTCGTACCACGCCGCGCCGATGCCGAGCTCGACCCGGCCGCCGCTCATCGCGTCCACGGTGGCCACGGCGATGGCCAGCGGCCCCGGCTGGCGGTAGGTCGAGGCGGTCATCAGCGTGCCGAGGCGGACCCGCTCGGTCTGCACCGCGAGGCCGGCCAGCGTGGTCCACGAGTCGGTCGGGCGGTAGCCGGTGTCGGCGGGATCGATGCCCAGGTAATGGTCGGACCGGAAGAAGGCGTCGAAGCCCGACTCCTCGGTGGCCCGGGCCATCGCGAGGATCTGCGCGTAACTGGCCCCGTGGTGCGGCTCGAGCAGGATGCGCATCCTCATCGCGGGGTCTCCCCGATTCTTTCCTCCGAACGGGCGGTGGTGCGCGCGGCCGGCCCGGCTCCGGCCTCCGCGGCGGCCCCTTCCAGCGGGAAATGGCAGGCCACGGAATGGCCGGTGGCCAGTTCGCGCATGGGCGGCTCCTCGGCGGCGCACAGTTCCCGGGCCCGCGGGCACCTGGTCCGGAACCGGCAGCCGCTCGGCGGGTGGACCGGCGAGGGCGGCTCGCCGCTGATGGTGGTCGTGGCCCGGCCCGCCGCGGGGGCGGTGCCGGGCACCGAGTCGAGCAGGGCCCGGGTGTAAGGGTGCAGCGGTTTCCGGTAGACCATCTCCCCCGGGCCGACCTCGCACAGCTTGCCCAGGTACATGACCGCCACCCGGTCGCTCACCTGCTTGACCAGGGCCAGGTCGTGCGCGATGAACAGGTAGGACAGGCCGAGCTCGGCGCGCAGCTGCTCGAACAGGTTGAGCACCTGGGCCTGGATGAGCACGTCCAGCGAGGACACCGGCTCGTCGCAGATGAGCAGCGCCGGGGACAGCGCCACCGCCCGGGCGATGGCCACCCGCTGGGCCTGGCCGCCGGACAGCTCCCGGGGCCGACGGCGGCCGTGTACCGCCGGGTCGAGCCCGACCAGCTCGAGCACCTCGGCGACCCGCTGCCGCCGCGCAGCCCGGTCGCCGGTCCGGTAGGCGATCAGCGGCTCCTCGACGAGAGTCCGCACGGTCCACTTCGGGTCCAGCGACCCAAACGGGTCCTGGAACATCATCTGCAGGTGCCGCCGGGCCTTGAGCAACGCGGTACCGTGCAGGGTGGTCAGGTCGGTCCCGCGAAAGGTGACCGAGCCGGACGCGGGCCGCGGCGCCTGCAGCACGCAGCGGGCCAGGGTCGACTTGCCCGATCCGGTCTCGCCGACGATGCCCAGGGTCTCGCCCGGATGCACGTCGAAGGACACGCCGGAGACGGCCTGGACCACGCCGGCGTTGGTGGGGAAGTGGTGAACCAGGTCGCGGACCGACAGCAGTGCCGCCTCGGCTGGTCCCTGGGACGTCACGCAGCACCTCCGGAAGCGTTTCCCGGGGCGAGCCGTCCCGCCGGGCCCCCCACCGGATGCCAGCAGGCCCAGCTGTGGCCGGGCTCGTGCTCGGCCAGCGGGGGCTCGGTGGCCCGGCAGTCGTCGGCGGCGTGGCGGCAGCGCGGCGCGAACGGGCAGCCGGCGGGCAGCGCGGACAGGTCCGGCGGCCGCCCGCCGATCACCGGCAGCGGCGCGTGCGCCGGGCGCTCAAGCCGCGGGATCGCCTCAAGCAGGGCCTGGGTGTAGGGCATCCGGACCCGGGAGAACAGCCGTGACGCCGGGGCCTGCTCCACGACCCGCCCGGCGTACATGACGATCACGTCGTCGGCGTAGGACGCGGCCAGCGCCAGGTCGTGGCTGATCAGCATCAGTGCCATGCCCAGCTCGGCCTGCAGCTCCAGCAGCAGCTCCATGATCTGCGCCTGGGTGGTGACGTCGAGCGCAGTCGTCGCCTCGTCGGCGATGAGCAGCCGCGGGCGGCAGGCCAGCGCGATGGCGATCATGACGCGCTGCCGCATGCCGCCGGACAGCTGATGCGGGTACTCGTCGAACCGCCGCTCCGGCAGCGGGATGCGCACCAGGCGCAGCAGGTCGACGGCCTGCTCACGGGCCTGCGGCCTGCTAACCGGCCGGTGCGCCCTGACCGCCTCGGCGATCTGGCCGCCGACCCGCATCGTGGGGTTCAGCGACCTGGTCGGGTCCTGGAACACCATCGCGATGTCGGCCCCGCGGTGCCTGCGCAGCTGCTCGTCGGTCAGCCCGATGAGCTGGGTCCCGGCAAACCTCGCCGAGCCGGTGGTCACCGCGGTCTGCGGCAGCAGGCCCATCACCGCCCGGCAGCTGACCGTCTTGCCCGATCCGGACTCGCCGACGACGGCCAGCGTCTGCGCGGGGTGGACGCTATAGCTGACCCCGTCGACCGCGCGCACCGGACGACCGCGGCCGGCGAAGGTGACCTTCAGGTCCTCGACGTCGAGCAGTGCTCCGGTCACATACTCCGCCTTTTCATATGGCCCAGCGTTCCCGCAGCGCGTCGCTGACGAGGTTGAGCGACACCACGGTCGCGAACAGGAACGCGCTTGGGATCAGCACCAGGTCCGGGGTCGCCGTCAGGGACTGCTGCCCCTGGGCGATCATGCTGCCCCAGCTCGCCTCGGGCAGCGGGATGCCCAGGCCCAGGTAACTGAGCGCTCCCTCGAGGATGATGATCACGCCGAAGCCGAGCAAGCTGAACGTCATCAGCTGGGGCACGATGTTGGGGATGACGTGACGCACGATCACCCGCCAGCCCCTGGTGCCCGACAGCCTGGCCGCCAGCATGAAGGTCTGCTCGCGCAGCTCCAGGGTCGCGCTGCGCGCGATCCGCCCGGTGGCGGGGATGCTGAAGACGCACAGCGCCCAGATGACGTGCACCTCGCTGGGGCCGAGCCCCTCGGCGATGGCCAGCGCCAGCACCAGGGCGGGGAACGCGATCAGCACGTCGAGCACGCGCGAGATGATCGCGTCGGCGGCGCCGCCCCAGTAGCCCGCGGCCATCCCGAGCCCGCCGCCGACCGCCAGCCCGATGACGGTGACGGCGAACCCGACTTCGAACGAGACCTGGCCGCCGTAAAGGATGCGGGAGAAGACGTCGTTGCCGACCGGGTCGGTGCCGAAGATGTGGCCAGGCGACAGCGGCGGCAGGCCCGCGTCCAGCACGTTGCCGCGCACCGGGCTGGGCACCGGGTAGATGTGCGGCCAGGCGAAGCACGCCAACGCCAGCACGATGAGGAACCCGGCGGGCACCCACAGCCGCAGCTCCAGGACCCAGCCGGCCCGCGCGCGGTCCCGTGGCGGCCTCGCCCGGGCCGTGTCGGCCGTGGCCAGCAGGTCAGGAAGCGACGCGGCCATAGCGGATCCTCGGGTCGAGCACGGCGTACAGGATGTCGGCGAGCAGGTTGGCCACCACGACCACCACAGCGAAGACGACCACGATGCCCTCGACCACGGGCACGTCGTGGTTGCTGATCGACTGGACCAGAATGTCGCCGGCGCCCGGGAGCGAGAAGATCGGCTCGATGATCGCCGTCGCGCCGATCAGCGTGCCGAGGTTGAGCCCGACCAGGGTGATCAGGCCGAACATCGAATTCGGCAGCGCGTGCCGCAGCAGGATCCGCCATGGTCGCACGCCCTTGGCCCGCGCGGTCACGATGTAGTCCTCGCGCTGTAGCTGCTCGACGATGTCGGCGCGCAGCAGGCGGGTGTAGACGGCGAACAGCGGGAAGCCGAGGGAGGCGGCCGGCAGGGTCAGCGACTTGATGTTCTCGACCAGGTTGGCGCTCGGCGACGTGTAGCCGAGGGCCGGGAACCAGTGGACCTTGACCGCGAGCAGGTAGACGAGCACCAGGGCCAGCACGTAGGGCGCGATCGACAGGCCCATCATGCTGATCACCAGGCTGAACCGGTCCATGATGCCGTTCGGCCAGCGGGCCACGAGGACCGCGAGGCCGACGGCGAGCACGAGCGAGACGACGAACGCGTAAAGCAGGAGTTCCGCGGTGACCGGCAACCGCGCGCCGAGGATCGTGGTCACGTTCTGCCCGCTCTGCAGCGACGTGCCCAGGCTGCCGTGGAACATGGCGCCGAGCCAGATGCTGTAGCGCACCCAGAACGGCTCGTTCAGGTGCAGCTGGACCGACAGCTGGCGGATCTCGGCGGGTGTCGCGTTGATCCCGAGGAGGATCTGGGCGGTGTCGCCGGGCAGCAGGTCCATCACTACGTAGGTCAGGAACGTCACGCCCCACAGCACCGGGACTGCCGCCAGCAGCCGCCTGCCCACCAGCCGCAGGCTGGGCGAGCTGAGGACCCGGCGCGGGGCGGGCGGTTGGGGGGCCGGGGGGGGGGGGTTTTGGGGGGGTTTGGGGGGAACGCCGTTCGCGCGCCGGGTCTGGCCTGTTTCGTGGCTGTTTGCTCGACAACCGCCATGATGTGGGTACTTCCCGTTGTCAGCTGCTGTAGGCCACGTCCTCCCACAGGATGGCTGGCTGGACGACGACGGTAGGCAGCGGCTCGGTGATGCCGGGGCCGACCAGGTTCTTGACCGCGACGTTGGCAGGGGCGTACGCGAAGTAGAACGGGCCGTCGTAGTTCTTGGCGATGTACTCGGCGGCCTGGTTGTACAGCGCGCAGCGCTGGCTCAGGCTGGTGACCGCCTCGGCCTGGTTGAGCAGGCCGTTCAGCGTCGTGCTGCGCACCCCGCTGAACGGCGAGGTCGACTCGAACCTGAACCCGACGCCGACCCCGGCCGCCGGGTCCCAGGCGCCCGCGGTCTGCACCATCGACTGCCACTTGCCCGAGACGAACTGCGCGATCAGCGCGGCCAGCGGGTAATCGGCGATCGTGGCGTGGATCCCGACCGCGGCCCACTCGGTCTGCAGCGCCTCGGTGGTCTCCTCGGCCACCAGGTTCTGGATCGTGCCCAGCTTGATCGTGACCTTGTTCAGGCCGCTCTGCGCGACCAGCGTCTTGGCCAGGGTCGGGTCGTACCCCTGGTAACCGGGAACCGTCGGCTCGTTGCAGAGCCCGCCGGGCCCGGTGAACCCCTCGGCGAGCGGGTAGGCGTTGGCGAAGATGTGCGACAGGATCGGCTGGATGTTCGTCGCCGCGTAGATGGCCTGCCGGGCCTTGGGGTTGTTGAACGGCGCCGTCAGCGTATTCAGCTGCAGGTCGTACACCGTCGAGGGAGACTCGTTCACCACGTTGAAGTGCGAGGCCGCCTGTTTTATCAGCGACGGCGTGGACATGCCCTCGTAGACCTGCCCCTCCCCGGCAAGCATCGCCTCGTACGCCGCCTCGTCGCCGCCGACCGACTTGAACGTGAGGTTGTCCAGGTACGGACGGCCCTTCTGCCAGTAGTCGGGGTTCTTCTTCAGCACCAGCTCAGAGCTGAGCGTGTCGCTGACCACCTCGAACGGGCCCGCCCCGACCGGATCGGCGGCGAACGCCTTCTCGCCCATCTTCTGCTCAGCGGTCGGCGAGGCGATCCAGTCCGCGGTCGAGTCGAAGATCTGGTCGACGAACGCGCCGTCTGGCGCGGCGAGCGTGATCACCACCCTGGACGGTGAGGGGGCGGTGACCGACGTGACCGGCCAGGTCGGCTTGCAGGTGCAGGCCGACTTGATGTCACGCTGGATGTTCCACGCCACCGCGGCCGCGTTGAACGGCGTGCCGTCGGTGAATTTCACGCCCTGGCGGATGTCCAGCGTGATCGTCTTGCCATCGCCGCTGATGGAGTAGCCGGTGGCCAGGTCGGGGATGATCGTCCCGTTCGGCCCGAGCTCGAACAGCTCGCCGTAGATGGCGTCCATCTGGCTCTGCGTGGCGGCGCCGTTGATGTTCGTCGCCGGGTCCAGGCCGTCCGGCCAGTCGCCGGAATAGCCGGTCCACTCGAATACCGTGAGCGAACCGCCCGCCCGAGGCCCGGTGCTCGCCGGGGCCGCGGCGCTGGACGAGCTGCTGCTACTGCTGCTGCTGCAGGCGGCCACGGCGAGGGCCAGTAGCACGGCCGTCCCCGCGAGCCCGAATCTCCGTATCCTCTTCCGCTCCGCTGAGCCGAACCTCATGGCCTTCACCTACTCGATATCGGGCATCCCATCGAAAGTGTGTGACAAAAAATAAGTCGAGTGTCGAATAATTTGTCTTGGATATTAGAATCCGCCCGGATCTGCCGCAAGGGTCGATTAGGCCGGATGGCGTGCGAAAACCGCCTCTTGTCCCGGCGCTTGCCCATCCGCGCGCCAGCCTTGTGCCGGACCCACAAGGACCTAACCGTCGGCCGGGAGAGCCTTGATCGGCAACGGGGGGCGCCCGAGTCCCTTCTCGATCGCCGACCGGAGGTCGCTTATGACGCCGGCGGCATCGGTCTTCAGGCGCTTGGGCGGGAAGTGCAGGACGAGGATCCCGTGGGCGGAGAGCCTGTCGTGCCGCTCGGTAGTGCGATCCTGATCCTCCGCCGTCAGGTGGTAGGCACGGGAATCGATCTCCGCCGCGACCCCTGCCTCTTCCCACCACGCGTCGACCATGGCGATGAAAACGCCGTCCTGGTCGTAGAGTTGCGCGTTGAACATCGGCTTCGGCAGGTCCGAGCGCCTGATCAGGACACGGGCGTCTGCCTCGGCGACCGACCGGACGCCATCGTCGATCTCGGCGAGCGCCTCGCGGAACAAGGCGGAGCCTGCTGTCGGCCCGGCATCCAACTCCTCGGCAAGCTCGCCCACGGTGCAGGCTCGGCGCTGCACCGCATCGCACACGACCTGGCGTACGTCATCAAAGCGGGTCAGGCTGCGGGCAGTGTCCGCCACCGCACGGGCGGGCTTGGTAAAGCGGATCAAGCCGGTGACGTAGATGCGTTCCGGCATCAGCCGGGTCCGGTGCACCCGGACGAAGCCGGCGCTCTGGCGGTGGACGTTCGCGGGAACCAGCACGTCCACCACGTCGGCTCCCGCTGCGTGCAGATGGTGGCGCCGTACCGCGGCCGCGCCGGTGATAAGGCTCCGCGGGCCCGCGTATAGCAGCGCTGCCATCTCCCGTTGCTCTTGTGTGGCCCTTCCGGTGACCGTCAGGTACACCCCCGGTAGGAGCCGCTGCCAGCGGCCGTCCGGAGCTATGTAGCGGTCCATCGTGCTTGTGGGGATACCGCACAGCCGAGCCTGTCTGCGGGTAACGACCTGATGCTGCTCCTGCAACACGCGCCTCAGGCGTTCCAGGTCACTCTTGGACATGGCGACACAGTGTCACACAGGTCGGACAATCTGACGCGACCCGAGCGCCGGGACCGGGGCCTGTGACGCACCGACCCCGATATGTGGGGCTTGTGACGCACAGACCCCACGGAACCGGCGAACGCGGGGGGCGGGAGAGGGGTGTGGGGTGAGAGGGGAACGTGGGGTAGAGAAGGGGAAGCATGCGGGCAGGAGTGGCGGGGGCGGGTGGAGCGAGGGTGGGTGTGGCGAGGGGCGGAGCAGGGGGCGGAGCAGGGGTCGGGCGGGGTTGGGGGCGGGCGGGGTTGGGGGCGGGCGGGGTTGGGGGCGGGCGGGTGCTGGTGGGTGGGTTAGTCGCCCCAGATGTCGGCGGCGGTGTCGACGATCAGGCGGAGCTTGGCTAGTTGCTCGGCTTGGGTCAGGGCGTTGCCTTCGGAGGTGGAGGAGAAGCCGCACTGGCCGGATAGGCAGAGCTGGTCTAGGGGGACGTACTTCGAGGCTTCCTCGATGCGGCGCTTCAGGTCGTCGGGGGATTCCAGGTCGGGGCGCTTGGTGGTGACCAGGCCCAGGACGACCTGCTTGCCTTTAGGGACGAAGCGCAGCGGCTCGAAGCCGCCCGAGCGTTCGTCGTCGTACTCCAGGAAGAAGCCGTCTACGGCTAGCTCGGAGAAGAGGGCTTCGGCGACGAAATCGTAGCCGCCGGAGGCGACCCAGGAGGAGCGGAAGTTGCCGCGGCACATGTGGGTAGTGATGGCCATGCCCGCGGGCTTGTCCTTGACGGCGGCGTTGATCTGGCTGATGTAGCGATGGTGGAGGTGGTCGGCGTCCTCGCCGCGGGCGGTGATCTCGGCGCGCTGGGCCGGGTCGTTGAGGTAGGCCAGGCTGGTGTCGTCGAACTGGAGGTAGGTGCAGCCGAGAGCGCCGAGCCGGGCGACCTCGTCCGCGTAGGCGCCGGCCAGGTCGGCCCAGAACTCCTCGATGTCGGGGTAGACCGCCGGGTCCAGCATCGCCGGGCCGCCGCGGTAGTGCACCATGTTCGGCGACGGGATGGTGAGCTTGGGCACGGCCGTGGTGACGTGGTCCCGCAGGAAGGTGAAGGCGTCGGCGAAGATCGTGTCGTCGATGCGGAGCTTCCCGTCGACCATGATCGAGGCGGGGGTGAACTCGATCTCGCCCGAGGCGTTGCGGAACTTCACGGCCAGGTGGCCGGGGGCCTTGGAGACGCCGCCGAGGGCGTAGATGAAGTCCATGTGCCAGGAGGCGCGGCGGAACTCGCCGTCGGTGGCGGACTGCAGGCCGACCTCCTCCTGCATCCGGATCGCGCCCGGGATCTCCTCGTCCTCGACGGCGCGCAGGTCGGCCGCCGTAATCCGGCCCGCGGCGAAGTCGGCCCTGGCCTGGAGCAGGCGTTGCGGGCGCAGCAGGCTGCCGACGTGGTCGGCGCGGAACGGGGGGCTGGTGCGGCCGGACATGCGTGCCTCACTTTCTGGGGTAACGGTGGCAGGTTAGACGACGGGGGCGGGTTATGGGTCGCGGGGATAGGTCAGGTCGATCGCTTCGGCGGGAACGCTCAGCGTCTGGGCCAGGATGGAGCGCATCAGGTCCTTGGGGACCAGGCAGTCGGCGCACGCCTGCTCGGTGGCGGTGATCGTGACCAGGACGCGGTCGCCTTCGGCGACCATCTCCAGCTCGTAACCGTCGGCGGCCAGGGCGGAGCGGAGCACCACCGCGCGTTCGGGATCAATCATGGCGTGACCCCGAGCGGAATGGCCGTGCCTGACCACTCGCCGAAGATCCGGACGACCATCGAGATGGCCGCGTTGCGCGCGCCCGCCACGACGAGCGGGACGTGGGTCGGGGACGGGAGGATGCGGGTGAACGTGCCGTCAGCGCTCTCGTCGGGGTCGGCGAAGCGGGCGGGGCCGCGCAGGCCGTTCTTCCCGGCGCGGCGCAGGTCGGCGCCGGTGCGGCCGCAGTGCTCCATGAGCCAGGCCTGGACGTCGGGCTTGGCGTAGCCGGCGGCCGCGAGCAGCTGCGCGTGCTCGGGGCAGAACACCACGCCCGCCGAGGTATCGCGGAAGATCAGCGAGCCGGTGCGCGAGATCGTGTCCGCGATGTCCCACAGGACCTGCTCGGGGTCGCCGGTGTGCCGGTTGTCCACGAACTCGCAGGTGCGCAGGAGCGTGGCGGACACCGCGCTGGCCCCTGCGGGCTGCCCGCCGTCGGCGGCGAACGGCGGCCACGGGGACTCCTCCTCGTTCTCGGCCAGGCAGATCGACCACCGGCCGGGCAGGCCCTGGGTGGCCTGCTCGAGGACGTGCGGGCGGATGCCGAACGCATTCCGGACGATAAGGCCGATGGCGCGGGCCACCGTGGCGTTCGGGCGAAAGCCGGGGCCGAACGCGCCGCCGGCGGTGTTGAAGCCGAGCTCGTGGCGGACCGGGCCGTTGACCACGATCATCGGGGCGGGCCCGCTGGTGGACTGCCAGCCGCCGCCGCGCGCGGCGCGCTCGCGCATCAGCGCGTCGAACGCGGCCAGGACCACGGGGAAGTACTCCGGCCGGCAGCCGGCCATCGCCGCGTTGATCGCGGCCAGGTACACGGTGCAGTTCCGGCCGACCTGCTCCAGCTCGCCGATGACCTCGTCGGGGCTCCTGGTCGTGGTGGCCAGGAACGCCTCGACCAGCGGCGGTGAGGCGGGCACCAGGGGCAGGCCGTCGGACCAGCCCTGGGCGTAGCAGTACTCGATGGCGGCCTGGGCGACTTCAGGGTCCGGGGCTTCGGTCATGCGGTCAGCAGGGCGACCACGTCGTCGAGCACCCGGGCGGCGCGCTCCCGGACCTGGTCCGCGGTCAGGATCGCCACGGGGTGGGGCGTGGTCGCGTAGCGGTAGCCGGGGGCACCGCGGAGTTCGGCCATCGCGTCGGCGGTGACCGTGAACGCGTCGCTGCAAATCGCGGCGGCGGGCAGGCCGGCGGCCTCGAACGTGATGCCGTCGGCGACGGCCGACGCGCTGCACGAGCCACAGTCGCCGATGCCGGTGACGAGGACGTCGCAGCCCGCGGTCATCTCCTTGACCAGGTCTTCTGGGGCCGGGGCGGCGAAGTTGACCTTGGTGCGGGCCAGGACCCCGGCGGCGCCGTAACGCTCCTCGAGGAGCCTGCCCACCTCGTCAAGGAACGGGGCGGCGTTCTGCTTGGTGTTGACCAGCAGGCCAACGGTCGCGCCGCGCAGGCTGGCGGGGCGCCGGGCCCGGGGCGGGGCGGGGCGCTGGGCGGCGGTGGACCCGGTGGTCCCGGTGGGGTCGAGGATCGGGTACGGCATGGTTCTGGGGTCCTTCTAGTGCTCGTGGATGATGACGCCGCGGATGTTCTTGCCATCCATCATGTCCTGGTAGCCCTCGTTGATCCGGTCGAGGGTGTAGCGCTCGGTGACCAGCTCGGTCAGCTTGATCTCGCCGGCCTGCCACAGGCCCAGGATCATCGGGATGTCGTACAGGGGGTTGGCGCCGCCGAACAGGGCGCCCTGCATCCGCCGGTGGTAGCCGATCAGGATGCCGCCGGGCAGCACCATGTCGTAGTAGCCGACGCCGGTGATGACGATCGTGCCGGCCTTGCCTGCCATGTCGACGGCCGCCTTGACCACGTCGTTGTTCATCTCGCCGACGGTGCAGATCACCTTGTCCGCGAGCTGGCCACGGGTCAGGTCGATGAGGACCTGCTTGGCCTCTTCTGGGCCGGCGAAGGCGTGCGTGGCGCCGAACTCCGTGGCCTGCTCGCGCTTGAACTCGACCGGGTCGATGGCGATGACGTTCTTGCCGCCCGCGTAGCGAGCGCCCTGGACGGCGTTGATGCCCACCCCGCCGGTGCCGAAGACCACCACGGTCTCGCCGGGCCGCACGTCGCCCGCGTAGATGGCCGAGCAGAACCCGGTGGTCACCCCGCAGCTGACCAGGGCGGCCAGCTCGAACGGGATGTCGTCCTCGATCTTCACGCAGGACCACTCGGACAGCACGGCGTACTGGGAGAACGAGCCGACCACGCACATGCCGCCCAGGTCCTGGTCACCGTCGTGGAAGCGGAAGGTACCGTCGACCAGGCAGCCGATGGCCGCGTTCTTGCCCGCGTCGCACAGGTTCTGCTTGCCGGTGGAGCAGTACCGGCAGGTGCCGCAGACCGGGATGTACGAGCAGGCCACCCGGTCGCCCTCCCTGACCCTGGTGACCGCCGGGCCGGTCTTCTCGACCACGCCGGCGCCCTCGTGGCCGCCGACGAGCGGGAGGCGCGCGGTGCCGGTGGCGCGGATGTGCTCGTCGGAATGGCACAGGCCCGCCGCCTCAAACCGGATGACGACCTCACCGGCCTTCGGCTCGTCCA
>Ga0335074_10000289_pt1 | contig 76743 bp, 68 predicted proteins | sample Lox_Sample_23_FD_206715 | JGI IMG/M metagenome (GOLD analysis project Ga0335074, IMG submission 206715) | Soil microbial communities from Loxahatchee National Wildlife Refuge, Florida, United States - Lox_Sample_2.3 | ecosystem: Environmental > Terrestrial > Soil > Wetlands | place: USA...
GCAGCCACACCTGCCGCGAGCGCAAGCGCGATCGCGCTACCCAGAGTCGATCTCGATGTCGGCATTCTTGATTCCCTGATTGAGAAGTGGCCGACCTGCTGCAGGCGGGCCGGGCGATGCGTTATGTCTTATTATATACAGCGAAGGACGCGATCGGAAGCGCCCGCCGATTGCTTGCGTTCGCTGCGCGCGTGCGCGATTCTGCGCGGACCGAAGGGGAGGGGGGATCCGCAATGGCTCGACTTCGTGGTGCGCCCGAGGCTCGCGTGCTCGCTGGGATCGGCGCTCTCGGCGCCGCGGCACTCTGTGCGCTTGCGCCGCTCCCCTCGCGCGCCGCCGCGCCCGGCACCGCCCCCGAGGGAGATCCCGGCAACTGGCCGAGCTACAACCGCACGCTGGCCGGAGAGCGGTTCTCACCGCTCGATGAGATCACCACCTCGAACGTTGCGAAACTCAGGCGAGTGTGTACCTACACGCTCCCGGAGGTCGGCTCGTTCCAGACCGGCCCGCTTGCGATTGACGGGACGCTTTATTTCACGACCGACGAAGGCTCCTACGCGATCGATGCGAGCCGCTGCACGCTCAAGTGGCGTCGCCACCGCCACAGCGCCACGCCGAGCCCGCTCGCCGTCAATCGCGGCTTTGCCTATCTCGAGGGTAGACTCTTTCGCGGCACCTCCGATGCGCATGTGATCGCACTCCGTGCGACGAGCGGTCACGTCGTTTGGGACCGCGTTCTCGATGTGCAGGGACCGGGGATCTCGCTGCCGATGGCGCCGATCGCCGCCGACGGCAGGGTCTATATCGGCAACGCCGGGGGCGATCAGGTCGGGGTGACCGGCCACGTGTACGCCCTCGATGCGCATGACGGGCACGTCATCTGGAAATTCGACGTGGTGCCCGCCGCGGGGCCTGCCCGCGAGAGCTGGACGAACCCTGAGCTGCCCGTCTCGGGCGGTGCGTTTTGGACCTCCTTCACGCTCGATTCCGCGAAGGGGATCCTGTATGTGCCGGCGGGAAACCCGGCGCCCGATTTCGACACGCTCGACCGCACGGGCGATGACCTCTACGCCGATTCGGTCATCGCGATCGATGCGGCGACGGGGCACATGCTCGCCTACCACCAGCTCGTCACGCACGACAGCCACGACTGGGACGTCGATAGCGCCCCGACGCTCGTCACCACGCGCGCGGGCTTGCAGATCATCGCCTCGGCCAACAAGGACGGCCTGCTCTCGATCCTCGACCGAGCGGGCGTCAGCGCGGCAAACGGGCGAGCAAGCGAGGCGAGCCCTCCCGTGATCCCGCTGCGCTCGCAGACCCCGACCACGACGCGCGAGAACGTCGACGTGCCGCTCTCGCGGGACTTCCAGATCCATTTCTGTCCGGGAATCGGCGGTGGCACCGAGTGGAATGGTGCAGCCTACAGCCCCCTCACGGATTCGCTCTTCGTCGGGGCGGTCGATCTGTGCTCACGCGTGCAGCTCGTGCGCAAGCTCACCGTGCCGCCTCACGGGACGGTGTGGTTCGGCAGCACCACTGCGATGCTCGACATCCCCGACCCGGCCGCCCGGGCGCGCGGCTGGCTCACCGCATACGATGCGGAGAACGGCCGCGTGCGCTGGAAGTTCGAGGCGCCGCACCCGATGCTCGCCGGGGTGACCCCGACCGCGGGCGGGCTCGTGTTCGCGGCCGATCTCGGCGGGGAGCTCTATGCCTTCGATGAGCAGACCGGTCGGGTGCTGTGGCGCACCGACACCGGGCAATCGATGGGGGGTGGCATCGTCACCTATCGCGCGAAGCGGCGCCAGCTCGTTGCGGTCGCCTCCGGCATGAAGTCCTTCGCCTGGCCCGGATCTGCGAGCAAGAGCCGTATTCTGGTCTACGGCCTGCGCTGATCTCCGGGCCCGAGTCATAACGGAACGGTACCGTTGCGTTTCGTTCGTCGCGCGAGTACTGTCTCGTTCCATGCGCGCGCCGTTGCGCCAGAAAGGGAAGGGGGCGAGCCATGACCGGTCCCAGGCAGAGGTTCCTTTCCACGGTCGCAGGCCTGGCGCTCGCCGCGGCGCCGGTTGCACCCGCGAGCGCCGCCGTCCCGCTGCTCGCGCTCCTCGGCCACCTCATCGTCGGGCATCACGCGGCGGGAGCGGCGGTGCGGCTCGCCCATGCACCGTTCGCCGCGGCCTCGGCCGCCGCATTCGTCGCCCAGCAATCGCTCGCGCCGTACGCCTATTACCCGGGCGCGGTGCCCGGCTATTACGGGGGTGCGTCCGTGAGCGACGCGCCTGCGCCGTATTACCCTGCGCCGTATTACGCCGCGCCCTATCATGCAGCGCCGTATTACGCCGCACCCTATTACGTCACCGTCCCCGGTTACTATGCGGCTCCGCAGCGTTACTACCCGCGCGCGGCGGGCTATGGCCGAGTGCCCGGCTCCTATGCGGGCCGAGTCGGCGGAGGTTACTATCGGCCAGAGGTCTCCTATCTCCGATCGTTCCCCCGAGCCTATGAGGCGCCGCGCCGCTACGGGGCGCCGCGCGCGAGCTACCGCAGCCCCTACACCTACGCCGCGCGCGGCGGACGGCCCGGGTACCGCCGCTGAGCTGCGCCGCGGCCCGTGGAAGCGTGGGGCCCTCGGGGGAAGGCCCTCGCGTGCCGATGCGGTGCTTCTCGGTGAGCGCATCCTCGAGGTCGCCACCGAGCTCTTCCTCAGCGAGGGCTACGGGTCGACCACGATCGATGCGGTCGCTGCGAGCGCCGGCGTCTCCAAGCGAACGTTCTACCATCGCTTCGCGAACAAGGCGGCCCTGTTCGCGGCCGTCGTCCACCGGATCATTCTGCAGATTCGCCCCCCTCCCGAGGTCCCGCTCCTGCAGGGAAGCAATCTCCACGACACCCTGCGCCGCTTCGCGGGACTCATTCTGCGCGCGGCCCTCGAGCCGCGCGCCATCGCCCTGCACCGCCTCGTGACGGGAGAGTCGGCGCGGTTCCCCAACCTGCTGCGTGCCGTCTACGCCGAAGGCTGGGCGCAGGTCGCGACGGCGCTCATCGGAGACCTGCTCGTTCGCGAGCTGCACGATCCGCGCTCGAGCGCGCAGCTGCGCGCCTTCGCGGCCGGTCAGTTCGTGGACATGGTCATCACGCTGCCGCAGCGGCGTGCCGCGGGCCTCGGGCCCCCGCTGACGGCGCGGGAGCTCGATGAGTGGGCCGACCGCGTCGTCACGCTCTTCCTCGACGGCTGTCGGGGCCTGTCCGGGCGCCATCGCGGCTCACCGCGAGCCGATCCCGCGCGGGCATTGCGACGGTGAATCGGGCACAATTCCGCTTTGGGGGTTGTTGGAGATCTCGAATGCGCCCGTATTCGATTGGCCTCGTTGCAGTCCTTTCCCTAGCGCTCGCCGGCTGCGGCTATAACCGATTTCAGAGGCAGGACGAGCAGGTGAAGGCCGCGTGGTCGGAGGTGCTGAACCAATACAAGCGGCGCGCCGACCTGGTCCCGAACCTCGTGAGGACGGTGCAAGGGTATGCTGCCCAGGAGCAGCGCGTGTTCATCGCCGTCGCCGAGGCGCGCAGTAAGGTCGGGAGCATCCAGGCGACTCCCGAGCTGATCAACGACCCTCAGGCGTTCGCGAAATTCCAGGCCGCGCAAGGGGAGCTCTCGAGCGCGCTCTCGCGGCTGCTCGCGGTTCAGGAGAGCTACCCGCAGCTCAAGTCCGATGCGAACTTCCAGGACCTGCAGGCGCAGCTCGAGGGCACGGAGAACCGCATCACCGTCGCGCGCAATCGCTACATCCGCGCCGTGCAGGACTACAACGTGACGGTCAGGAGCTTCCCGACGAACCTCACCGCGAAGCTCTTCGGATACAGCGTCAAGGCCAACTTCAGCGTCGAGAACGAGGCCGAGATCTCGAAGCCGCCGACGGTCGACTTCCCTCCGGCGCCCGCGGCCGCCACGAGCAAGCCGTGAGCTGAGGCGAGCGGCTCGAGACCATGGGCGCCGCCTTCCGGGTGCTGCTTCTCGCGTCCTGCCTCGCGCTCTCGCTCGCTGCGCGGGCGGACGTCGCCGTTCCGCCGCTCACCGCACACGTAACGGACCTCACCGGGACACTGACCGCCGAGCAGGCGCAGACGCTCGATGAGGCCCTTCGGACGTTCGAGGCGCAGAAGGGCAGCCAGCTTGCGGTGCTGATCGTGCCGACGACCGCGCCCGAAACCATCGAGCAGTACGGCATTCGGGTCGCGGAGCAGTGGAAGCTCGGTCGCAAAAACGTGGACGACGGCGCCATTCTCATCGTCGCGAAGAATGACCGGGCGGTGCGCATCGAGGTCGGCTACGGGCTCGAGGGTGCGCTCACCGACGTGACGAGCTTTCGGATTATCGATGAGATCATCAAGCCCCGCTTCCGGGAAGGGGACTTCTACGGGGGTATCAGCGCCGGGCTCGATCGGATGATGGGGGTGATCGAGGGGGAGCCGCTCCCGCTGCCGCCCGCAACGACGCCGCGTGCGCAGTTGCGACCGCTTGTCCCGATCTTTCTCGTGCTCGTGCTGGTCGTGGGCGGCTTCATGCGCTCGACGCTCGGGCGCCTGCCAGGCGCTCTAGTGACGAGCGGGGTACTGAGCCTCCTCGTGTGGTTCTTCGCCGGCGCCCTCGGCATCGCGATCATCGCAGGCCTCATCGCGTTCTTCTTCACCCTGCTCCGTGGCGGGATGGGCGGCCCGTGGATGATGGGTGGGGGCTCCGGAGGATGGGGCGGCGGATTCGGGGGAGGCTTTGCCGGCGGCGGGGGTTTCAGTGGTGGTGGCGGCGGCTTCGGAGGCGGCGGCGCCTCGGGGCATTGGTGACATGGGTCTCGGACGCATCGTCAGGCACCTGCTGATGACACCGTGGCGCCTGAGGCGCGCGTTCCCGCGCGCGACTCTCCAGGCGATCGAGCGGGAGATCGCGGCGAGCCGCAAGCTGCACGTTGCGGAGATCCGCTTCGTCGTGGAGGGCGCACTGCACGGCGCGCGACTCTATCGCGGGCAGTCGGCCAGGGAGCGCGCGTTGGAGGTGTTCTCGCTGCTTCGGATGTGGGACACCGAGCACCGCAATGGCGTCCTGATCTACTTGCTGCTGGCCGACCGCGCCGTGGAGATCGTCGCCGACCGCGGCGCGCACGTGCGGGTCGGCTCCGTGGAATGGGAGAGCGCCTGCCGCGCGATGGAGCGGGCGTTTCGCGCGGGCCAGTTCGAATCCGGCGCGATCGGCGGCATCCAGGCCGTGGCGCGCCACCTCGCGAGCCACTTCCCGGCGCGCTCCGGCGGTGCGCACGAGCTTCCCGATTCGCCGGTCATCCTCTAGCGGACCCGCTGCACGTATCCCGTCTTGGTCTCGAGCTCGAGCCGCACGAGTCCGCTTCGCACCACACCCGCTCGGGTAAGATCCGTGACCGTGATGTTGCCGCGATCGAGCTCGATCACGATGCACCGGAAGCCGAGAAGCGGCAAGTCGATCCTCGCCTCGCCGCTCAGATCGGTGAACCACCCGCGCTGCTCGATGTGGTAGGCGAGCGTTGCCGCAGCGGAATCGAATCGAAAGCCACTCGCGAGCACGCTCGTGGGCAGCCCGAAGCCATGCAGCTCGCCGCTCACCCTCACGCGCCGCGCTCGCGAGCTGCGCGGCGCATCGATGAGGATGAGATCGATATCCGCCGCGCGCGCCGTGACTCGGAACGTTCGCGCCACGGTGGGAAGCGAGTCGAGGTCGAACGACTGCGAGAGCGCACCGCCGTGAGGTGCAACGAGCAGTGCCGCGAGCACCGCGACGGCTCCGAGGGCTGCGAGCGCGGTGCCCAAGGTGAGGGCACGCCCCGGATGTGCCGTGGCGCCCGCGCTGCCCTCGTGCCTCGGAATCCGCAGCACGTCGTAGTACAGCACGTGCGCAACGGCGAACGTGAGCAGCGCCGACCAGATCACATCGGAGAGGAAGTGGCCGCCTGCGGCCATGCGGCCGAGCCCGAGCGCCGTACCGAGCGCGAGCCCCCCTACGAGTGAGAGCCATGCCCACGAGGGGCGCCGACGACGCCAGATCCAAAATCCGAGCCCGCACACGAAACCGATCGAGCAATGCCCGCAGGGGAATGAGCCCCCGCCCTCGCCCCGAAGCGGCGCGGGCACGTAGTGCATCGGCCCCGCGAACTGCACGACATCGCGCGGGCGTGGGCGATCCCAGTGGTCCTTGAAGATCCCATTGACGATCAGGCCGGGGCCGAGCGCCACCGTGAGCAGAACGAAGATCGCGTAGCGGCGCCAGGCCCGATTGCCGCTCACGATCGCGGCGGCGAGGCACCCGAGCCCGGCGAGCACGACGGTCACGGTGAGCGGCGGAGCCAGACGATAGAGCGCCGACCACGGCAACTCGCCGGCGAGCGGCCAATGCTCGGGCGCGTGCGGCCGGTAGTACAGGCGCGCCGCTGCTATATCGAGGGGCGTGACGGCGAACACGAGCGTAACGAGAGCGATGAGGCCGAGGAGCCACGCCGCCTCGCGCAGCCCACCGCGCCGGCGCAGCCGAGTGCCCCAGCGGCACATGATCTTCTCGAGTTGCGGCTTCTTACTTTGCATCATAAAGTCACGGGCGACCGGTCCGTTGCATCATCGACCCCCGGGGGAGTGTTCATGCGTTGTGTACCTTGCTCAGCTCGGCGGCCCGCGATGCATGCTCCGCCGCGCCGCGCCCCGCGTGCAACCCACGGAGTGCTTTGCATGCTGCTTTGCGCCGCGCTTGCCGCGCTTGCCGCGCCCAGCGCCCGTGCCGATGGCGGCCCGTTCGGGATCGACTATCGCCCGGCGTACGACAACGCGGGTATCTGGAAGCGCAACTATCAGGAAATCCTGGAATTCGGGGCGCCGGTCGTGCTCGCATTCGGAGCCCTGTGGGAAGGTGGCGATGATCGGCTCGGCAAGACGTTCTGGCAATCGATCGACTCGACCGTTGCCGCCGGGCTGCTCGCCGATGGATTGAAGTATGCGTTCTCGCGCGACCGTCCCTACCAGCTCGACAATCCGAACGCGTGGTTCACCACGGGCGGCCGGAGCTTTCCGAGCGGCGAGGTGACCGAAATCAGCTCGATCGTCACCCCGTTCGTGCTCGAATACGGCAAGGAGGACCCGGCCGTCTATGCGCTCGAGCTGCTGCCGGTATACGATGCCATCGGACGCGTGAAGGTGTGGGGGCATTGGCAGAGCGATGTGATCGCCGGATTCGGCCTCGGCTTCGCGAGCGGTTACTTGATGCACAGTCTCAAGACGCCCCTGATCCTCAGAGTCATGCCGCACGGGATTCAAGTCGGACTCAAGATGCAATTTTGAGGGCCGCTCCTGGAGTCCTTCCTCGCGTCAATCTCGACGGTCGCGCTTGCGGAGATGGGGGATCGCACCCAGCTCCTCTCCCTCATGCTCGCCGCGCGCTACCGCCGGCCCTGGCCGATCCTCGCGGGCATCCTCTGCGCGACGCTTGCCAACCATTCGGTGGCCGGATACCTCGGTGTGCACCTCGGGCGGTTTCTCACGCCCCGGCTCCTCGATGGAATCGTCGGTGTGAGTTTGGTCGGGATGGCGCTCTGGGCGCTGCGCCCGGATTCACTCAGGGAACGCGAGGACGACGCCAGGCGCCGGGGGGCGTTCGCTGCGACGCTCGTTGCCTTCTTCCTCGCGGAGATCGGCGACAAGACCCAGATCGCGACGATCGCGCTCGCCGCCGCCTACTCGCACCTGGTGCCGGTCGTCGCGGGCACCACCGCCGGCATGCTGCTCGCGAACGCGCCGGTCGTGCTCCTCGGCAAGGCCTTCGCGCAGCGCCTCCCGCTCGGTGCGATCCGTTATCTCGCGAGCGGACTCTTCGCCATCCTCGGGGTGCTCTTCATCTGGCGCGCGCTGCACCAGCCCTAGACGCTGCGATAGCTCTTGCGGGGGATGCGCCGGTGGGCGATCTCGCGCTCGTAGATCCCACAGCGCATCACGCCACGCTCGAAAGCGATCCGCAGCGGCGGAATCGGGGCTTCGACGGTCGGCGTCGAGACCATGACCGCCTCGAAGCGCTCGCTCATGCCGGGCTTGAATTCCGGATGGCTGAGGATGAACAGATCGTTGTGCACCACTCCGTTGAGCACACGCTCTCCTGCCTCGAGCGGGTCCATGGCAGCGGAGACGAAGCGCGGGCAGCCGGGGGGCGGGGGCTTGCGAAATGGGTTCTGCTCGCCCGTGTCGACGTAGTTGTCCGTGTTGACCCCGCCCGGGCAGAAGACCGAGGTGCCGATGTTGGTGGACTCGAGCTCGACGCGCAGCGCCTCCATGATGCCGACGGCCGCGATCTTGGTCGATGTGTAGACGCCGGCCTTGACGCCCGGCAAGAGCCCGCCCATCGAGGCGGTCGTGACGAAGTGACCTCCCTCGCCGTGCTCGAGCATGTGCGGCAGGCAAACCGCGACGCTGTTGAAGATCGCGGTGAAGTTGACGGCGACGGCATCGTCCCACTCGTCGTACTTGGCCTGACTCGCCTCGCGGAGCGTCTTGATGCCCGCATTGTTGACGACCAGGTGCAGCTTTCCGTAGTTGCTTTGCACCTCGGCGAGCATGCTCTTCCAGCCCTCGCGATCGGTCACGTCGTGCTTGATGGAGAGCACGCCGGCATTGCCGGGCTTGAAGAGGGGCAGGGCCGCGGCGAGGCGCTTCTCGTTGCGATAGCCGATCACGACTTTCATGCCCGCATTCGATGCCGCGCGCGCAATGCCGAGCCCGATGCCGTCGGAGGCCGCCGAGATGTAGGCGACCTTCCCCGCGAGATGTTTGAGAGGCGGGGGCTGGGAGAATTTCGGCTCGGGGGGCAGGGGAGGCCTGCCACCGCGCGGGGCGCTTCCCGCCGCGGGGACAGGTGCATTCTGCGCGGCGACGTAGCGGCTGAGTCCGAGTCCTGCGAGCAGGCTCCCGGTGCCAGCGACCATTCCGCTGCGCAAGAAGTGACGCCGGTCGAGCGCTGTCGCTCCAGCACGCGTGCTTCGAGTTGCTGATTTCTTTGCCATGACGGTTCCCGTGTGTGGCTTCGGTCACGCCTTGAGCGTCACGCTGCGGAATGACTTGCGCTTCTGCTTTCGATGCACGATCTCGCGCGGATAGATTCCGCAGTGCAAGACCGGCGCCTCTCCTTTGACACGCGCCTCGGGCGGCGGCGGATACTCATCGACCGGCTCGGAAGCGAGCATGGCCTCGAAGCGCTGATGCGTACCGGGCATGTACTCCGGATGAGTGATGATGAACAGGTCGTTGTGGATCACCCCGTTCAGCACCCGCTCGCCCGCCTCGAGCGGATCCATGCCCGGGGGCGGTCCTTTGAAGAAACGCCGGAACGCCGCGGGCGGCGGATGCGACTTGCGAAACGGATTCTCCTCTCCGGTACCGAGGTAGTTGTCGGTGTTCACCCCGCCGGGGCAGAACGCCGAGGTGCCGACCGTCGTGCCCTCGAGCTCGACACGCAGCGCCTCGATGAGCCCGACGGCGGCGATCTTGGTCGCGGTGTAGACGCCGAACGGACCGCCGGGCAGCAGGCCGCTCATCGAGGAGGTCACCACGATGTGTGAGCCCTCACCGTGCTCGAGCATGTGCGGCAGGCACACCGCGACGCTGTTGTAGGTCGCCGTGTAGTTGACCGCCACCGCGTTGTCCCACTGCGCGTAAGTTGCCTTGCTCGCCCAGGCGAGGCTCTTGTCTCCCGCGTTGTTCACGACGAGATGCAACCGGCCGTACTGGCTCTTGATCTGCCCGAGCACCCGCGCCCAGGCCTGGCGGTCCGTCACATCGTGCTTGACCGGAAACACGCCGGCATTGCCGGGCTTGAAGAGGGGCAGGGCGGCCTTGAGGCGCTCCTCGTTGCGGTAGCCGATGCACACCTTCATGCCCGCGTTCGATGCGGCGCGCGCGATCCCGAGCCCGATGCCGTCGGAGGAGGCCGTGATGTAGGCCACCTTGCCCTCGAGGTCGTGCAAGGGTGCCGGCTGTGAGACCTTGGGCTCCGGAGCCATGGGTGGCCTTCGCATGCCGAAGCAGTGCGCAGTTGCGGGGGCGCCGGGCGATGCGCCACCCGCTGTGGCGGGGGGCGCCTGGGCTGCCGCGTAGCGGCTGAGCCCCAGCTCGGCGAGGATCCCCCCGGTGCCATACACGGCGCTCTCGGCGAGGAAACGCCGCCGCTCGGCACCGAACCGATCGAGATCTGCAGGCAGCGCGGGCGAGCGGGTGAGGTCGGCGCGCATCTTCGAAGGATCCTTGGCGGACATAGGGGCCTCGTGCTGGGCTCTGGTGTTGACTTGTCCAACGATGCCGTGTGCGGCGCCGCTTGCAGCGGCGGCGGCATTCTTGCCGACGCGCAGTATGCCTCAATGCGAGAGCGGGTGTGCAGCCACGCGACTCGCGCGGGCGGCGCTGCCCGGGTGTTGAGTCCCGGGAAAAAGGCACGTGACGGGGAGCGAATCGGGGGCGTGAAGGCACGGGTGTTATAACGTGTTATAATCATTCGCCATGAGAATTCCCCTCAGGCGCATCGGCAACTCTCTCGGGGTCATCCTCCCGAAGGCGACCCTCGAGACGTGGAAGCTCGGGGAGGGGGATGCGCTCGAGCTCAGCGAGCGTGGCCTAAAGCCGCCTCGAACGGGTGGATTCACCCACGGGGAGCTCGATGAGCTGCGCAGAAAGGTCTCATTGGCGATCGTGGATCGGTTCACTCCCGAGCAGATCCGAGCGCAGATCCTCGGCAATCTGCATCGCTGGGGCAGCCAGGGATTCTGGGTCCCCGCATTCGATGAGTGGCGCGCGATCGCAGCGCACCGGGATGACGGGGAGCTCTTTGCGGCGCTGCTCGGGCGCGGCGAAGAGGCAACGAGGCTGCGACAGTCAGCGCCCCTCGCGGGGCTGCTTTCGCCCCGCGACATGCAAGCGCTCAATGAAGAAGCAGCAGGTTGATCACGTCCTGCGGGCCGCTGGCCGGATTACCGGCCAGAAGCGCTTCATCATCGTCGGCAGTCAGGCGCTTCACGGGAGCTTCCCGGATGTCGCGGACGATATCGAGAAGTCGGCCGAGGTCGACCTCGTCGCGACCGAGCATGCGAGCGGGGCAGAGTGGCTCAACGCGATCGGCTATCTTTCGAGCTTTCACGAGACCTTCGGCTATTACGCCGACCCGGTCGATCGCACGACAGCAACGCTTCCGAACGGCTGGGAGGATCGACTCGTGAGGCTTTCGCCAGGCGACACGGACGGCGTTCAGGGTTTGTGCCTCGATCCTCACGATCTTGCGATCTCGAAGTACGTCGCTGGACGAGGGAAGGATCTCACCTTTACGCACGAGCTTGCTGCGCGGGGCTTGGTCTCGAGAGCCACGCTCCTCGCGTTGCTCGAGCAGACTCGGCTCGACGATGCAGCGCGCGAGCGGATACGCGGCCGCATCGCGAGCGATTTTCAAGACCGCACGTCCCGAGGTGCCGATGCCCATCCGCCGGCAGCTCGGAACTCACCTCGCGAGCGCAAGCAGCGGTCGAAAATCCCCGCGCCGGCGCATCGCGGGAGCGCTCGGTCGCGGGCGCGCAGGCGCCGCCGCTGAGGGGTAACCGCAGGAGCACGCGCATCAGCGGGAATCCGTAGAATGTGCAGCTTCATTCGACGCTCGAGAAGGGACTACACGATGACCTGCGTCAGGCACTTTTGCAGAGGCGGGGTCCTGGTGCTCTGTGCGGTACTCGCCGGCACCGCGTGGACCACGGCGGCCCGGGCCGCAAACGCACCCGAGGTCCGCCGCGAATCCACGGCGCCTCCGCACCGCGCGCTTGCCGCAATCGATGGGCGGGACTTCCTGCACCACATCGAGATCCTGTCCTCGGACGGCTTCGAGGGGCGCTCGCCGGGCACGCACGGCGAGGCGGTCACGGTCGATTACCTGGAACGGCAGTTCCGGGCGATCGGACTTCGTCCCGGAAGTCCCGACGGCGCCTACACGCAGCGTGTCCCGATGACCGGATTCACGAGCCACCCGCAGGCGAGCATCGCCGTGGGTGCGCGGCGCATCGAGCTGCACTTCCCGGAGGATTTCGTGGCGTTCTCGCCGGTTCGCCGCTCCCGGGTCGAGATCCCGTCCTCCCAGCTGGTCTTCGTCGGCTACGGGGTGATCGCCCCGGAGTACGGCTGGAACGATTACAAGGGTCTCGACGTTCGCGGCAAGACGCTCGTGATGCTGATCAACGACCCGCCGGTGCCCGACCCGAACGACCCGAGCAAGCTCGACCCGAAGATGTTCGGCGGTAAAGCGATGACCTATTACGGGCGCTGGACCTACAAGTACGAGATCGCCTCGAAGCTCGGGGCGGCCGCCGCCATCATCGTGCACGAGACCGGGCCTGCCGCGTACCCCTACTCGGTGGTGGTCAACAGCTTCGGACACGAGAATTTCACGCTGAAGGGTGAGCCGCCGAGCGAGAGCTATCCGACCGTGGCGGGGTGGATCACCCACGAGCGAGCCCAGGAGCTCTTCGCCGCCTGCGGACTCGACTTCGAGCAGATGAAGAAGGCAGCCGTCTCGCGCGAATTCCGTCCCGTTCCGCTCAAGGCCCGGATGCACTTCACGATCGACAACACCTGGGAGGACATCGAATCGCACAATGTCGTGGGCCGCGTCGAGGGCTCGGATCCCAAGCTCAGGAGCCAGTACGTGATCTACACCGCCCACTGGGATCATTTCGGGTGGGATCCCAAGCTTCCAGGCGGCAAGCACGAACAGATCTATCATGGGGCCCGCGACAATGCTTCCGGGGTGGCGGCACTGCTCGAGCTTGCGCGCGCGTACGAGGCGCTCCCTCGCTCGCCGAAGCGCTCGATCCTGTTCATCGCCACGACGGGCGAGGAGCGCGGGCTTCTCGGCGCGCGATATTACGCACGGCATCCCCTTTACCCGCTGCGCGACACCGCCGCGGATATCAATATGGACGTGATGCCCACCTGGGGCAGAACCAGGGATGTCGAGCTGATCAGCGCAGGGAAATCGAACATCGACGACACCGTGCGCGCCGAGGCGCATGCCCTCGGGATGGTGGTCGAGCCCGATCTGCATCCGGAGCGCGGTACGGTCTATCGGGCGGACCAACTCGAGTTTGCACGGGTCGGGGTGCCCGTCGTGTACCTGCACGATGGCCTCCAGGTGATCGGCAAGCCTGCGGGGTTCGGCGAGCACCAGGAGGATGACTACATCGCCCATCACTATCACCAGGTGACCGACGTCATCGACCCGCGCTGGGACCTCTCGGGCGCCGTGCAACAGATCGACCTTCTGTTCCGCATCGGATACTCGATCGCCCAGACGGCCGCCTACCCGCAGTGGAATCCGGATGCCGAATTCCGCGCGGTGCGCGAGAAGACCATGCAGACGCCGGCGCCCTAGAGCCCGCCAGCCCCGGCGCCCTAAAGCCCGCCAGCCCCGGCGCCCGAGAGACCCTCCCGCGAGCTTGGCTGCCGTGCCGCCCTGGACCAGGCGACGGGGGTGGAGGCGGAATCGGCGTGGGAGTCCGAGTCCTTCTTGCCCCAGGTCCAGTAAAGACCGAGATAGGCATACATCTCGGGCTGGCCTACGACCGTGTGGCCGACGCAGAAGAGCAGCTGAAACGCCGGCTTGCGAAAATAGTAGTAGCCGCCGAAGTCGAGCATGGTCGCATCGTGGGTCTGCGGTGTCGCAAGTCCCTCCGGGCCGTGATAGAAGAGCTCACCGCCGAGCGTCCACTTCTCGCCGATGTCGCGCTGAAGCAGCCACCCCACGTACGTGAAGTTCTTGTAGCCGACCTGCGGCACGACCTCGTACCCCACCCCTCCGTAGGTTGTCCACGGACCCCAGTCCTTCTGCGCCCAGAGGGGCAGCTTGTACCAGGTTTTCCCGACGCCCAGGCCTCGCGAGTAATCTCCGGTCGGCAGCTCGATCATGGGGAAAGTGCCGATCTCCGGCCAGTACTTCGACTCGCCGATGAAGCGGTATTTGATGCCGAGCTCCGTGTCGAGGAGGCCATAGGCACTCGGACCCTCCCCGGCCGGCGCGAAGGCCGGATTGTTCGACGGAATGATCGCGCCGAAGCTCAGGATCGCGTGCAGCTGTGTGTTGGGAAGCGCACCCCAGTTGAACTCGAAGGCGGGTCCGACCGGATCGGTCTCGACAGGGGTGCCATCGCTGCCCGAGAAAACGTAGAACTCATAGTGGCCGAGATCGACGGGCTCCGGGTCGTCGGTCTGGAAGGGCGGACCGGCGAGCACCGGTGCCGCTCGCGCGCCGAGTGCCACCAAAGCGAGGATGGCGAGTGCAAGGCGTATGCGCCGCACGGTGATTCACCGGCCTTGCAAGAGATCCATGAATGGCGGGAACGTGAGCAGCAGCCCGCCGATGAAAAGTGCCGCGGCGATCCAGTTGATCCGGTGCATCGCGACGTTGCGCCCCGACCAGCGCCACCCGAGCGCGAGCCACGCGAGCAACCACACGATGATCGCAACGCCCGTCACTCCGGAGAGGGGTCCCGTCGGTGGCCAGAGGTTGAGCGCCCTCGCGACGCGCGGGAAAGCGTCGCCCGCAAGCGCACACACCCCGAGAACGAAGCCCCCGAGGCCGGCCGCGAGCAGCGCCGCGGCACCCGGGCCGTTCGGCGGTACGTTCGGCGGTACGCTCGAATCCACCTTGCCAACCGTCGCCGCGGAGCTACCCATGGGCATCTCCACGCATGAGGACCAGCGTCGATCCGCCGCGAACGGGGGCATGCTTGTTGAGCATCGCGCCGAAGAATCCCGCAATGCACGCCGAGACAAAGCCGAGCACGAGGAGACCGAGCAGCGCATTGCGTAGCGATCTCAAGGAATGCAACGCCGCCGCGTAGCGCGCGAACATGTAAGCCGCGGCGGTCAGGCTGATGGGAGCAAACCAGGCGATGTGCTCCTTCCATTCCATGCCGATATCGTGCCAGCCCGTCGTGAGCGGATTGGACATGAGAAGTCGCTGCGGAAAGCCGGACAAATCGAGCGTCCCGGCTGGCGGGCGTGCCCGGTACCACGGGTAGATCAGATACGCCCCGAGCAAAACCGCCGCCCACGCGAGCAGCGCCATCACAGCGAGATAGAAGGAGAAGACGGTGCGCTGGGCGGGCGTCGTTACCCAGGGGCTGCTCGAAGCGGACATCGCATAGAGCCCCACGGCGGCTCCGGAGAAGGTAAGGAGCAATGCGGCTCCGAAGAACATCCCGTGCACGACGGTCATGGCGTCGCGAACCGTGATTTCCATGGCCGTTCCCCCCGAGCCGCGCGTGCGACTGCAGCGCACGGTAGCAGAATCACTGCGCGCGGGAGTGCCTCAAGATGACCGAACGGTCATGTTGCTGCCGCAAGCGGACCCGGTGGCGGGAAGAGGAGCGATGCCGTCGTGCCGACCCCGATGCTGCTTTCGATGCGCAGCTCGCCACCGTGCAGGCCCATGATGGAGCGCACGATCGCCAAACCCAGGCCGGCGCCGCTCGCCCCGTCCGTGCGTGCTGGATCCGGGCGGTAGAATCGCTCGCCGAGCCTCGGCAGGCACTCGGCTGCGATCCCGACGCCGGTGTCGCTGACACTCAGTACCGTTGAGGCCTTCTCACCCGCCGCGGCGCGCAGGATGACCTGTCCGCCCCGCGGGGTGGCCTTGAGAGCATTCGAGAGCAGATTGCTCAGCGCGCGACGCAGCAGCAACGGGTCCGCCTGCACTCCACAGCTGCCCTCGCAGCAAAGCTTCACATCCTGCTCATCCGCCAGGGGCCGGTAGAACTCCGCGACGGCTTTGAGCTCTGCAAGCGCATCGAGGTGCGCCGGGGAATGCAGCAGGCGCGCCTGGTCGGCCTGCGCGAGAAAGAGCATGCTGTTGATCATGCTCGCGAGTCGCGCATGCTCCTCGAGCGATGACTGCAGCGCACGTTTGTGCTCCTCCGCCGTGCGCTCGTGCGCGAGCATCACCTGTGCTTCCCCCATGAGATTGTTGATAGGGGTGCGCAGCTCGTGGGCAAGATCCGCCGAGAACTGCGAGAGCCGCTCGAACGCCTCTTGAAGCCGCTCGAGCATGTGGTCGAACTCGGTTGCAAGCGCGACGAGCTCCTTCGGCCACGCAGCGGGACCGAGACGCTCCTTGAGGCGCTCAGCGCCGATGCGCTGGGTCGTCCGCGTGATCGTTGCGAGGGGCCGCAGTCCCCGGCGGGTGATGACGGCGCCGAGCGCCGCGGCGAGTAGCACGCCAGCGAGAACGAGGCCGATCACATCGCGCCGATAGCGCTCGAGTAGTCCGATCTCAGCATCGATATCGAGGGCGGCCTGAAGGCGCAGGCCGACCGGAGGATCCGCAGGCACGCTCATCGTCGCAAGCAGATACCTCCTGCGCTCCGAGCGCCAGCGGAGGCTCTCAGCGCCCTGCGGACGAGGAGTGGGAAAGACGGCGGCCGGAACCGCGGCGCGCATGCCGGGAGTCTCCGTCAAGATGGCTTGGGTTCCGTCGAGCACGCGCAGCAGGTACGGTGATTGCGAGCGGGCCGAGACCTGCGCTTCATCGCGCACCTCCTGCTCGAGCCCCGCACGGTCGAGGGGCTTGCGGGTGAGAATGAGCGAAAGTACCTGCATCTTGTGAGTCAGAAATGCCTCGTTCTCGCGGAGCAGGCTGCGCTCGAGAGCCAGGTACAGCAGCGTGGAGGCGAGCGTAAGCAGCACGCAGGTCGAGGCCGTGTAGTACAGCGTCAGCTGGGTGCTCATGGCCCAGCGTTTGGGCGCGGCTCCGGAGCCACGGCTGAGCGAGTGCGCTCGGCGCGTGCCTTCGATGGCCGATGGGACGCCCAGGGCGGGCTCGCCTTCAGCGCTGCTCGAGTACATAGCCCATTCCGCGCACGGTGTGGATGAGCTTCACGAGAAAGGGATCATCGACCTTGCGCCGCAGGCGGCGCACCGCGACATCGACGACGTTGCTGTCGCAATCGAAGCTCATGTCCCAGACCTGTTCAGCGATGACGTGGCGCGACAGCACCTGTCCCTCGCGCCGTCCCAGCAGGGAGAGCAGCGCAAACTCCTTCGGGGCGAGCTCGAGCCGCACCGCGCCCCGCTCGGCACGCTGGCGGATGAGATCGACGCGCAGATCTGCGATCTCGAGAACCTCGGCGATGGGCTCCGCGCGCCGGCGCAGCAGGGCGCGCACGCGCGCGAGCAGCTCCGTGAAGGCGTACGGTTTGACGACATAGTCATCGGCGCCGAGATTGAGGCCCTTCACCCGATCCGGGACGGCGCCGCGTGCGGTGAGGAACAGTACGGGAACGTGTTTGCCGCGGCTGCGCAGCTCGGCGAGAACGCTCCAGCCGTCGCGCCGCGGCAGCATGGCATCGAGAATGATGAGCTCATAGTTGTGGCTGAGCGCCCGCACCACGGCGTCGTCGCCATCGTGCGTCACGTCGGTGATGAAGCCCGACTCGGTGAGTCCCTGGCTGAGGAACGCCGCCGTCTTCTTTTCGTCCTCGACGATGAGTATGCGCATGGTCTGCTCTTCAGTACCCGAAACGGTAGCGCACCTCGGCGTAGATTTGAAACGGGTCGTTCCAGTGTACCCCGCCGAAGGTGAGGCTGTTGTCGGTGAGCAGGTGGCGGTTCGTGACGTTGAGCGCCGTGAGCGACAGCGACAGCGCTCGCGTGATGTGACGGCCCGCCGTGAGGTCGAGCACCGCATAACTCGGCAGGTGGCTCGGCGGCGCGTAGCCGTTCGAGAGTCCCGAATTGACCGACAGGTTGGAGCCGATGAAGAACCGTCCCGGCAGGTTCGCGTTGTACCCGAGATTCGCCGTATTGCGCTGGTCGTGGTCGAGCGCGATCGCGGGGAAGCCGCAGGCGGTGCCGGCCACCACGAGGCCTCCGGTGATCGACCCGAAGCAGTCCGCGGTCTGGTTCGAGTAGGCGAGGTGCACCTGCCCGTATGGCCAGAAGGCGGGCGAGCGCACCGTGAGCTCGCGCCCCTCGATCAGTGCGCCTTGATCCGTGATCGGGAGGAAAATGTCGGATTCGCCGAGCGGATTGTGATCGAAGAAGTTGCTCGCCTCGGTGACGAAGTAATCCGCCTCGATGCTCCAGCCCGCAACGGGGATGGTCACGCCGAACTGGCGCTCCGTGTCGCGCTCCCCGCGCAGTGGCAGGAAGGCGGTGTCGTTCGCGGTGGCATAGTCGACCAGGGGTCCGGAGAGGGTCTCGAGCGGCGGGGCCTGGTAGTACTTGCCCCAGAAGGCACTGAGCACCCAGTTGAGATGCGGCAGCACGACGGTGGCGCCGAGCCGCGGGTCGGTCGCGCTCTCGCTGAGGTTGCCCTGGAAGTACGACTCGCGCACGCCCGCCGAGAGATTGAGCCAGCGCGCCGCCTCGAAGGTATCCTGCACCCAGGCGGTGATGAGGCCGCCGGTGGGGCTCTGCGCCTCGTTGAGCGTGGGCGAGCTCAGGTCCGTGAATGCCAGGTTGAAGTCGGCCTGATCCTGCTGCGCGAAGCCGAAGACCCCGACATCGAGATGGTTGCGGCTGAAGCTCATCCGCAGGTTCTCCTCAGCGCCCTCGTACTGTGAGCTGTGGTGATAGGTCGTGATGGTCGGATAGTCGGCCGCACCCCCGTCGTAATCCGCCCGCTCGTAGTGATACATGATCGAGCTCGTGAGCACGGCGTCGTTCGCGAAGGTGTGCGCCCAGGTGACCAGCGCGAAGTTGTCCGCCTCGCCCTGCACATCGCCGAACTGCCCGATGCAGTACGGGTCATCGGCAAGCGGCACGGTGCACGCCGGGATCTGGTAATCGTCCTGGCGCACCTGGGCGATGAGGCTCACCGCGTCCTCATCACTCGGTTTGTACTGCAGGTTGGTGAACGCCCCGTAGCCCTGCGTCTCGTCGTGGATCACCTGGGACTGGGGCGTCTGCAGGCCAAGGTCGCTGCGGTTGCCCTCGACGCTCGCATAGTAGGCGAAATCGTTCGTGTGGCTCGCGACGCTCGCGTAGTCGTCGGTTTGTGCGAGATTCCCCGCCGTTACGTCGAGTGTCGCCTCATCGTTGCTGCCGAAGCCGCTCTTCGGGATCACATTGAAGATGCCGTAGGTGCGGTCGCCCTCGTCGGCCTGATAGCTGCCTCGCTCGGCGCCCAGAGTCTGGATGTCCAGGGGATCGATCTCCGGGGCAAGGTTCTCCGCGATGTTGGTGTTCGGAATCTCGATGCCGTCGATCAGCCAGTTCGTCTGATGGCCGCCGCGCATGTGCAGCATGTCATGCGCCTGGTAGGCACCCGGAACGTAGTCGGTGATCATGGCGGAGCTGTTGGCGTTGCTCGCGCCCGGGGTGCTTGCGATGTCCTCCTGGCTCACGATCGTGATCGGGGTGACCGAGGCGACGGGCGGCAGCCTCGCCGCGGTGACCGTCACCTCGGCGAGCTTCGAGGAAGGCACCAACACGATGTTCGCGAACGGGAAGTATCCCGACTCCACCGTGACGGGTTGGCTGGTAGAGGCGAACCCGCTTCCCGAGATGGTGAGCAGGTAGTTGCCGATGGCCACGTTCGGGAAATCGAAACGTCCCGTCGAGTCGGTCCGCCGCCGCACGATCGTGTGGGTGGCGGACTCGAGCACGACCGTCGCTCCTGCGACCGGTCGCTCGCGTGCGTCCCTGACGATGCCACTGACGCTCCCGTAGGCTGCGGCCCAGCCACGCGCCGGAGAAAAAAGAAGCACCAGAACGAGGAGGGTCGCCCTCGAGGCGAGAGCACGACACCGCTGCCGGCGGCGCGCGAGCGCTGCCAGGTCTTTGAATCGATTTGACACGCAAAAACTCCCGAGGCTCGCGTCCCGTTTGGGTGAGCCCTTTCAAACGCACGGACGAGCGCGCGCCGTGGCGGCGCGCGCTCGGGTTTGCGGCGGGCAGGAGCCCAGCCGATCGAGGTGAACTCAGCTGACCGGGGGTGCGCGAGGCTGCGGGAGATGAACGAGGCGGACGGCAAGCGCGCTGGAAGCGAATGTAACCGCGCGAAGCTGCCGGGTGAACGAGAGAGCGCTCGGCAGCGGCAGGAAGGGGATGGGCCCGGCACTGCAGGCGGTGCCGAACACACAATGCTCGCTGTGCGAGGGACTTCCCGGGGGGTGGTGCGCTCCGCGTGGGTGCGCAGGCGCCGAGCCCGTCGGCCGAGAGTCCGCGGGCATGCCCGGCATCGAATCGGCGTCCATGTCCATGTCCGGCATCGAGCCCACGGACATGGCGTCGGCATGCGCCGGCCCGCGATGGGCGAGCATGCCGGCGGGGAAGCCTTCCCAGCAGATCTGGAACGAGAACGGCCGGTCGGTTGCCGGCATGAACCCTTCGGGAATGAGCGCGCGCGCGGTGAACGCGAGCAGCAGCGTGCTGGCGATGACCCTGCGAGTGCTAGGCTTCAAGAGACTCGAGCCCATCTCCCACCGGCTTTGTTCTTGGCGCAGCGATCGGCGAAGTGGATCTTACTCCCGTGACGCCCGCTGCGCACAGCGAAGGACTACCATAGGGCCTGCGTGCTCGAGCTTTGCTTGGAAGGAGATGCTGTCCATGCTGACCCTGTATTCCTTCGGTCCCGGCGCCAACTCGCTGAAGCCGCTGCTCGCCCTGTACGAGAAGGGCCTCGAGTTCACGCGCAGACCGCTGAATCCGGCGACCTTCGAGCACCACGAGGACTGGTTCAAGAAGATCAATCCGAACGCCCAGGTGCCGGCGCTCGATCACGACGGCAGGATCATCACGGAGTCCACCGTGATCTGTGAGTACCTGGAGGACGTCTTTGTGGATAGCCCGCACCTGCGGCCCGACGATCCCTATCGGCGCGCGCAGATGCGGATCTGGACGAAGTGGGTCGATGAGTACTTCTGCTGGTGTGTCTCGACGATCGGCTGGGAACGCATGGTGAGCCGCATGGCGCGCCAGTACACGGAGGAGGAATTCGAGCAGTACGTGAAGCGGATTCCCCTTTACGAGCAGCAGGTGAAGTGGCGGCGCGCGCGCGCGGGCTTTCCAAAGGAGATGCTCGAGGAGGAGATGCGCAAGATCGCCTATTCGGTCAGGAAGCTCGAGGCGCGGCTCGCGGAAAGTCCCTGGCTTGCCGGACCGGAGTACACCCTCGCCGACATCTGCAACTTCGCGATCGCGAACGGGATGCAGAAGGGTTTCGCCGAGCTCGTGAACGAGAAGGAGACCCCGCACCTCCTCGAGTGGATCAACCGCATCAACGAGCGTCCTGCGGCCAAGCGCATGTTCACCGAGACTCCGCGCGAGAAGCTCGAGCGGCCGGCACAGGCCACACCCGAGCGCGCCTGAGCCGCGGGATGCGCCAGATCGCGAGCTTGCTCAGCGGTAGCGGGCTTGGAGAAGTCCCGCCTGGTCGCTCCGCCCGGTCGCCCGCAAGCGCTCGAGATATTTGGGCAGCTCGCCACGGACGTGGTACGGGCCGCCCTCGCGGATGACGTTCTCGAGCGGGTCGCGTCCGCGGGCGGCATGCGGGAGCATCGCGGCGTGCCACTCTGCGAGCAGCATGAGGCCCCGACCGGCAACGTCCGCGCGCTCGGCAGCGACGTTGTGCTGCTCGAAGGGATCCTGCGCAAGATCGAACAGCATGACGTCATCGAAGAGGTGGTAGCCGCCGTGCAGGGTGCTGATCAGCATCCACTGATCGAAGCGCACACCCCTCTGGCACGTCCAGGCTCCTTGGGAGAGCACGAGATGGTCTCGACCGGCATCCACTTGCTGCTTGAGGCTCGCTGCGAAGGACTCGCCATCCCAGCTCGCGGGAACGCTCTGACCCAGGAGCTCGAGAAGGGTCGCTGTGACATCGATCTGATAGTGCAGCGCGCGGTAGCGCCCCGGCCCGAGGCCCGGCCACGCGAGGATCAAGGGGACATGGGTCGTGTGCTCATCCGCGGTCTGATGATCGCAATAGATGTTGAGCTCGCCGAGCGTCTCGCCGTGGTCCGAGGAGATCATGACCGCGGTGTCCCGCTCGACCCCGAGTTCCCCCAAAAGCTCGAGGAGCCGTCCGGTGTACTCGTCGGCGAACCGAACGCCCGTGTCGTAGCCGTCGAACATGGCGCGCACCGCCGCCATGTCGAACATCTCCTGAGGCTGTCGCGGGTAGTGCACGCGATCGTATTCGTTCGGCGCAAAGCCGCGGCCTTCCCGCGCGCTGTGCGGCCCGCAGCCCCTCCAGTGACGAGCTCGCACTTCCTCCGTGAGCCATGCGGGAAACGGCAGCTGCCTGAAGGGCTCGCCGTAGGCCGACGCGGTGCGGTACGGGGTGTGCGGATCCCACAGGTGAACGTGGAGAAACCAATTGTCCTCGCGACCGCGGCGGCGCAGCCAATCCGCCGCAACGGCATGGACCTCATCGGCGGTCTCCATCCCGTACTTGCCGACGTTGTAGGACTCGTCGAATCCGGCGTGCCAATGGAAGGCCGAGTGCCGGTGGGCAAAGGAGCTCACGGTCACCGTGCTCAAGCCCGCCTGTTTCAGGCGATTCGGCAAGGAGTCGAGGTGCAGGCGCGAGTGAAACCCTCGGCTTGCACCCTCGATCGCCGGGTCGGCATCGGTCCCACCGTGGTTGACCACGCCGTTGTGAATTCCAAACTGGCCGGTGAGCAGCGCCGTGCGGCTCGGCAGGCAGGGCGAGTCGGAGGCGTAGATGCTCTCGAAGACGATGCCCCCCGCGGCGACCCTGTCGATGTTCGGGCTCGTCGGGCGCGGATAGCCGTAACAGCCGAGGTGATCCGCCCGTAAAGTGTCGATATCGACATACAGCAATCGCATGCGCACGCTCCATCGAAACTGCGGCGGCTCCCGCGCCGCTCACGGTGAAGGGGCGCGCCGACCCTTTCTCGGGTCTGGGATATTACGTATTCTTCGGAGGCACTTCAGCGAATTACCGTAGCCCACCCGCTCGCCGCCCGGCGGGCCGGCCGCACGGAGCAGCACCATGAACGAACCGTTGTCTGCGGATCTGTTGCGGCGGATGGATGCTTACTGGCGCGCCGCCAACTATCTCGCCGTCGGGCAGATCTATCTCTATGCCAATCCGTTGCTGCGCGAGCCGCTCACGCGCGAGCACGTGAAGCCCCGCCTGCTTGGCCACTGGGGCACCACGCCGGGGCAGAACTTCATCTACGTCCACCTCAATCGACTGATCAAACAGCACGACCTCGACATGATCTACATCTCCGGTCCCGGGCACGGGGGTCCGGCCGTGGTCGCCAACACCTACATCGAAGGCAGCTATACCGAGCTCTATCCCGAGATCACTCAGGATGAGGAGGGGATGCGGCGCCTGTTCAAGCAGTTCTCCTTCCCGGGCGGCATCCCGAGTCATGCGGCCCCGGAGACTCCCGGTTCCATTCACGAGGGCGGCGAGCTCGGCTACTCCCTGGCGCACGCCTACGGCGCGGCCTTCGACAATCCGGGCCTCCTCGTTGCGTGCGTCGTCGGCGATGGGGAGGCGGAGACCGGGCCGTTGGCAGCGGGTTGGCACGGCAACAAGTTCCTGAACCCACTGACCGATGGGGCTGTCCTGCCGATCCTGCATCTGAACGGCTACAAGATCGCCAATCCGACCGTTCCCGCGCGCATTGCCCCGGAGGAGCTGCGCGAGTTCCTGCGCGGTTGCGGCTACGAGCCGCACCTCGTCGAGGGCAGCGAGCCTGCCGTGATGCACCAGGCGATGGCGGCGGCGCTCGATGCGGTCCTTGCCGAGATCGAGCGGATCCAGTCCGAGGCGCGCTCGAAAGGCTTCTCCGAGCGGCCGCGCTGGCCGATGATCGTGCTGCGCTCGCCGAAGGGGTGGACGGGCCCGAAGGTCGTCGATGGGCATCGCATCGAGGGGACGTTCCGCGCGCACCAGGTGCCGCTTGCCGAGGTACGCGACAATCCGGCGCATCTCAAGCTGCTCGAGGAGTGGCTGCGCAGCTACCGGCCCGAGGACCTGTTCGACAGTCGCGGGCGACTTCACTCGCAGCTCGCCGAGCTCGCTCCGGGCGGGGCGCGGCGCATGGGGGCAAACCCACACGCGAACGGCGGCATGTTGCTGCGGGACTTGCGCATGCCCGAGTTCCGCAAGTACGCCGTGGAGGTGCCGGCTCCCGGCGCGGTCGATGCCGAGGACACCCGGGTGCTCGGGCGATTCCTGCGCGATGTGATCAAGCTCAATGAGAGCCCACGCACCTTCCGGCTGTTCGGCCCCGACGAGACGCTCTCGAACCGCCTCGATGCCGTGTTCGAGGCGAGCGAGCGGCAATGGGTGGCGGAGCGCATCCCGGGAGATGAGCATCTCGCTCCGAGCGGGAGCGTGATGGAGGTGCTGAGCGAGCATCAGTGCGAGGGATGGCTCGAGGGCTACCTGCTCACGGGACGGCACGGTCTGTTCAACTCCTACGAGGCGTTCATCCACATCGTGGACTCGATGTTCAATCAACATGCCAAGTGGCTGAAGGTCACCCGCCAGATTCCCTGGCGCCGCCCGCTCGCATCGCTCAACTATCTGCTCGCCTCGCACGTCTGGCGCCAGGACCACAACGGATTCACGCACCAGGATCCGGGCTTCATCGATCATGTCGTGAACAAGAAGGCGGACATCATCCGCGTCTACCTGCCGCCCGATGCGAACTGTCTGCTCTCGGTTGCGGATCATTGCCTGCGCAGCAGGCACTACGTGAACGTGATCGTCGCAGGCAAGCACAGCGCCCCGCAGTGGCTGCCCATGCAGGCGGCGGTCGAGCATTGCACCGCGGGCATCGGCATGTGGGAGTGGGCGAGCTCGGATCGGGGCGTCGAGCCCGATGTGGTGCTGGCCTGTTGCGGGGATGTGCCGACGCTCGAGACGCTCGCGGCCGTGAAGCTCCTGCGCGAGTATCTGCCCGATCTGAAGGTTCGGGTGGTGAACGTCGTTGACCTCATGAAGCTTCAGCCTGCGAGCGAGCACCCGCACGGACTCTCGGATGCGGACTTCGATGCGCTCTTCACGCGTGACAAGCCGGTCATCTTCGCCTTCCACGGCTATCCGTGGTTGATTCATCGCCTCACGTACCGGCGCACCAACCATCACAACCTGCACGTGCGCGGCTACAAGGAGGAAGGTACCATCACGACGCCGTTCGACATGGCGGTACTCAACGACCTCGATCGCTTTCACCTGGTGGGTGATGTGATCGATCGGCTGCCGCAGCTGCAGGCGAAGGCCGCGTACGCCAAGCAGGCGCTCCGCGACAAGCTCATCGAGCACCGTGAATACATCCGCGAGCACGGCGAGGACATGCCCGAGATTCTGAACTGGCGCTGGAAGAGCTGACGGCGGAGCGAGCGCACACCGGCCCCGCGGCATGTCGATGATGCTGCGCATCAAGGCTCGCAAGAGTCCATATCCTTATCGATGAACCAAGTGTTACTGCCAAGGTCTCGACACGGCTCGGGTGAACTCGACCTCTTCACCGGCGGCGGAGAGATGGGCGAGCTCATGCGCGCGCACGACTGGTCGAGTTCCCCGCTCGGGCCGCCTGGGGAGTGGCCGGGGAGTCTGCGGACCGCAGTCGGCATCATGTTGAGCTCCCGCTACGCCATGTTCGTGTGGTGGGGGCAGGAGCTCATCAACCTGTACAACGATGCGTACCGGCCCTTCCTTGGCAAGAAACACCCACAGTCACTCGGACAGTCGGCGCGTGAGGTCTGGTCGGAGATCTGGCACCTGATCGGACCGCGCACGGATGCAGTCCTCAGACGAGGGGAGTCGACGTTCGACGAAGCGCTGCTCCTGATCATGGATCGGTTCGGATATCCGGAGGAGACTTACTTCACCTTCTCGTACAGCCCCATCCGGGGCGATGACGGGAAGATCGGCGGCCTCTTCTGCGCGGTGACGGACGAGACGCGACGGGTGATCGGCGAGCGTCGCCTGCGGCTGCTGCGCGAGGTCGCCGCAACGTTCTCCGAGGCGCGTACGCCGGATGAGGTGTGCTCCGCGGCAACGGACTGCATGGCGAAGAACGCGCGCGATCTGCCCTTCGTGTTGTTGTACCTGAACGAGCGCGAGTGCAAGGCGCTTCGCCTTGCCTCTCAAGTCGGCATGAAGCCGGGCCTCCCGGGTGCCGAAGAGCACGTGGAGGTGGAAAGTGGCGAGGGGGTGTGGCCATTTGCGGCAGCCGCGCTCGAGGATCGCGCGGTGATTCTCGAGCGTCTCGGCTCGCGTGTGCGGGATCTGCCGACCGCGCCCTGGGATCGCTCCCCGGAACGGGCCGTCGTCGTGCCGATGAGGGAGCACGGTCGCGGCGTCGTTGGCGGGTTTCTCGTCGTCGGACTCAATCCCTACCTGCCCTTCGATGAGGAATACCAAGGATTCGTTGGGCTGCTGGCCGATCAGATCGCGGCGGGCATCGCGCGAGCACGGGCCTACCAGGAGGAGCGCAAGCGGGCGGAGGCGCTCGCGGAGCTCGATCGGGCCAAGACCGCGTTTTTCTCCAACGTGAGCCACGAGTTTCGAACGCCGCTCACGCTGATGCTCGGCCCGGTGGAGCAAGCGCTCGCGAGTGCAACGAACCCTGCCGTGGTGCGAGCGGAGCTCGAGGTTGCGCATCGCAATGCGGTGCGCCTGCTCAAGCTCGTCAACAGTCTTCTCGATTTCTCCCGGATCGAGGCGGGGCGGGTGCAGGCCTCGTACGAGCCGAGCGATCTCGCCTCACTCACTCGCGACCTCGCGAGCATGTTCCGCTCCGCGGTCGAGCGTGCCGGACTCAAGTATCGAGTCGATCCCGAGGCGCTCGAGGAGCCGGTGTACCTCGATCGGGAGATGTGGGAGAAGGTCGTTTTCAACCTGCTCTCGAATGCGTTGAAGTTCACGTTGAAGGGTACGATCGCCGTGCGGGTGCGGCGCGAAGGCGCGCACGCGCTCATGGAGGTGATCGACACGGGCGTCGGTATCGCGCCGAGCGAGCTGCCGCGGATCTTCGAGCGGTTCTACCGCGTCGATAACCCTGAGGCCCGCACGCACGAGGGGTCGGGGATCGGACTCGCTCTGGTTCAGGAGCTCGTGAAGCTACACGGGGGTACGATCGAGGTTGCAAGCGTCCTACAGCAGGGGACTACATTTCGAGTCCGTTTGCCCCTCGGCACTGCGCACCTGCAGGCCGATCGTATCCGCGCCCGGCGCTCGCTTCTTTCCACGGCGGTCCACGCGCAGGCCTATATCGAGGAGGCATTGCGGTGGCTGCCCGAGCGGGACGCCACCGAGGCTCCGGCGAGCGCGCAGGCTTCCGATGAGGCGGCGCCTGCGGAGCTCGACCCACGGTTGAAGGCGACCGCGGGTGCCCGCATTCTGCTCGCCGACGACAACGCCGACATGCGTCAGTACGTCGCGCACCTTCTGCGGCCGCATTACGAGGTGAGCGCGGTGGCCGATGGGGAAGCTGCTCTGCATGCAGCGAGGAAGCTGCCACCCGATCTGGTGCTGAGCGATGTGATGATGCCGAGACTCGACGGCTTCGGCCTGCTCAAGGCGCTGCGCGCCGACCCGCTCACCGCCTCCATCCCCGTCATCTTCCTGTCCGCGCGCGCGGGCGAGGAGGCGACCGTCGAGGGCTTCGATGCCGGCGTGGACGACTACCTCGTCAAGCCATTTTCCGCTCGCGAGCTCGTTGCGCGCGTCGGCGGAGCATTGGCGCTCGCGCGCCTGCGGCAGCAAGCGGCGGAGCAACTGCGCAGGAGTGAGGAGCGGTTCCGCGCCGTACAGGATGCAAGTCCCGATAGCTTTACCCTTCTCGAGGCGGTGCGCACTCCCGATGGGGCGATCGCCGATTTCAGGTGTGTATACCTCAACGAGGCGGCCGTGCGCATGGCGAAGAAGCCGCGCGAGCGGCTGCTAGGGCAGCGCCTTCTGCAGGTCCACCCGGGTCATCGGGAAGCGGGGCTCTTCGATACCTACGTTCGGGTGGCCGAGACCGGCACACCCTGGGTGGGAGAGATCGGCTATCGGTGGGATGGAATCGAGATCGTCGCCCGCGTGGCCGTTGCGCGTGTCGGGGATGGCGTGGCGGTCTCTGCCGTGGACATCTCCGAACGTGTTCGGGCCGAGGAGGCTCTGCGAGATGCGGATCGACACAAGGATGAGTTCCTCGCGATGCTGGCGCACGAGCTGCGCAACCCCCTCGCCCCGATTCGCAATGCCGCCGAGTTGCTCAATCGACTCATCCCGCCCGTCGGAGACGCGCATAGCGTCCTCGAGATCGTGCGGCGCCAGGTCTCACACCTCTCCCGCCTGGTCGATGACTTGCTCGATGTCTCACGCATCACGCAGGGTCGCATCGAGCTCGAACTGCAGCAAGTCGATCTGGCCACGGTCATCGCGCAAGCCGTCGAGACGGTCGAGCCCCTGATTCACGAGAAGCGTCATCATCTGCAGATCCTCTCCGGGCAGCGGGCGCTGTGCGTCACCGGCGATTTCGCGCGACTCGTGCAGTGCATGGTCAACCTGGTGACCAATGCCGCCAAGTACACCGACCCCGGCGGCAGCATCTCGATCCACTCGCGCGCAGAGGCGGGCGAGGCCGTGATCGAGGTGGTCGATAACGGAACGGGTATTCCGAACAGCCTTCTGCAGCGCATCTTCGACCTGTTCGTGCAGGCAGACCGCACGCTCGATCGCTCCCAGGGCGGACTCGGAATCGGCCTCTCGGTGGTGCAGCGACTGATCCAGATGCACGGCGGCCGCGTTTCGGTGCGCAGCGAGGGGCCCGGGATGGGCTCGGTATTCACCGTCTCGCTGCCCCTCACACAGGAGCGCACGGTGGCGCAACACGCGGTCAGCGCTGCGCCCGTGCCGGCCACGCGGATCCTCGTGGTCGATGACAACAGCGACGCCGCCGACACCTTGTCAATGATGTTGCAACTCGAGGGACACGAGGCACGCGCGGTCTACAGCGGCCGGGATGCGCTCGAATGCGTCGGTGGGTTCGATCCGGCGTTCATCCTGGTCGATATCGGGCTGCCGGTCATGGATGGCTACGAGGTTGCTCGGCAGATTCGGCAACGAATGGAGGGTCGGCGTCCGCGCATGATCGCACTCACGGGATATGGTCAGGCGGAGGATCGCAGCCGCGCATTGCTCGCTGGCTTCGACGATCACCTCGTCAAGCCGGTTGAATATACTCAGCTTGCGGAGACGCTGGCCCGGCTGAGAGAGAACTGATGTGCCCGGAAACTCGGATTGATCCTGAGGAGCTGATATGGACGAGCAGACACTCAATCGGCGACAGATCCTCGGCACCATGGCCGCGGCGGGTGCGGCGGGCCTGCTGGGCGATGCCGCAGCGCGCACGGCCGCGGCGGCCGATACCCCGGATATGGGCAGCTCGCAGCCCCCACCCATCACGGATGTGAAGGGCAAGGTCGCCTACATCACAGGCGGTGCGAGCGGGATCGGCCTCGGTATTGCTCGGGTGTTCCACGAGGCCGGCATGAAGGTGGTGATCGGCTACCTCGATAACCTGCACATCGGCGATGCGATGAAGCATTTTCCCGCCGATGATCCGCGGGTGCACGCGATCCAGCACGATGTGATGAACCGCGAGGCCTGGGAGCGCACCGCGGACGAGATCGAAAAGAAATTCGGCGCGCTCCATATCCTCGTCAACAATGCCGGCGTCGGGCTGCAGGCCCCCGTCAGCACCGGCACCTACAAGGACTGGGAATGGGGCCTCGGCGTGAATCTCTGGGGACCCGTCTACGGCATTCATACCTACGTGCCGCGCATGCTCGCGGGCAAGCAAGGCGCGCAGATCGTCACCACCACCTCGACGAGCGGCATCCTGCCGGGCAGCGGCGCCGGCATCTACACGGTCTCGAAGATCGCCGCGGTCGGGCTCATGGAGGAGTTGCGGCTCGAGCTGCGCAACACCAACATCGGGACCTCTGCCTTCATTCCCGGCCTCACCGCGACCAATATCGGCCAAAGCGAGCACTATCGGCCGGAATCGTTGAAGAACGAGGGGCCGCCTGCCGTGGCACCGGGCACTCCGCCGCACCCAGCGGGTGGGAGGCGTCCCCGCCGTCCTTTCCATCCGTTCACCGCCGGCGGCCCCGCTGCCCGACGGCCGATGGATCCGCTCGTTGCGGCGCGCTTCGTGCTGAATGGCATTCTCAACAATGACCTGTACATCGTCGCGGAACCCGAGTACCGCGTGGGCGTCGAGGCCCGCTGCAACGCGCTGCTGCAATCGATGATTCCCTTCAAGCCGCTGCCGCGCGAGCTGTATGGCCCGAACCTGTACCGAAGCCCGATCTACGTGCAAGAGATCGCGCATCGCAAGGCGACGCAGAGCCGGGAGATCGAAGGGACCTGAGGCCTGCGCAGCTCGCGGGTCCCAGCTCGCAACCGACCGCACCGCGGGATAAGATCGCCCCATCGAGGGAGGGGGAAACATGACGCGCACTCGGATGCGAGCCGCACCGGTAGCGGTCGGCGCAATGGTCCTCGTGGTGGGCTGCGGCTCGCAGGGCACGCCATCGGCGACGCAGAGCACAGCGCCGCCGCTCGCGCCGATCGCGGAGAACCCTTACGCATCGCTTGCGAGGCTTCCTGACTGGAGCGGGGTCTGGGAGCCGACGTTCTCGCCGCGTCCTCGTGCGCGACAGGGGGGACCCGCTCCCCCGAAGCTCACCGCGGCATATGCGGCCCAGTACGCCAAATTCCAGCAGAAGAACCGCACGACGCCCGGCATCAACTTCGTCTCCGACGTTGCGAGCTGCGTGCCACCCGGCGTGCCGCAGAGCATGCAGGAGCCCTACCCGATCGAGTTCCTGTTCACGCCCGGGCGCGTGACGATCCTGATCGAGACGTACTCACTCGTGCGGCGCATCTACACGGACGGCAGGCCGGCGCCTGCGGACCCGGACCCCACGTACCAGGGAACATCCGTCGGGCACTGGGAAGGGGACACGCTCGTCGTCGAGACCTCCGCGATTCTGCCGGAGACGAGCCCGCTGAACGGCATCAACGGGCACAGTGACAAGTTTCATGTGACCGAGCGGATGCGCCTCGTGAAGCCGGATCTGCTCGAGGTCACCACGACCCGGGTCGATCCCGCCGTATTCGTCGAGCCCTACACGACGAGCTCTTATTACCGGCGTCACCGCGATTGGCAGATCATGGAGTACGTGTGTCAGCAGAACAATCACGACGCGCTCGATGCACAGGGCAAGCCCGCCTTCAGTCTCAAGCACAACCCCGGAGAGTAGTTTCGTGAAGCTCAGCCGCTGGCTCCCGCAAGTAGTCCTCTGCAGCACGTGGCTCGCGCTCGGGCCGATCGCGAGCGCCCATCACTCGACCGCCATGTTCGAGTGGGGCAAGGAGAAGTCCCTCACCGGCACGATCGAGAGATACGAGTGGACGCAGCCGCACACCTTCCTCTGGGTCGTCGTTCCGCGCGGGCAGGGCAGGACCCAGGAGTGGGGCCTCGAGGGAATGAGCCCGAGCTGGCTCGGGCGGCGCGGCTGGAGCCGGCACTCGCTCGCGGCGGGCGACAAGGTCATGATCGTGTACTACCCGCTCAAGGACGGCCGACCCGGGGGATTCTACGTGCGAGTCACCACACCCGACGGTCACACCCTCGCGGCGCTGCCCCAGCGCTCGCAGTAGCACGGCTGAGGCGCCGATCGCTCCGGTCGCTGACCCGCAGGCGCTGCGCTCGCTGCTCCGGGGAGTGTGGAGGTAGTACGATAAAGAAGGTGTAGACGGACTCGCTTGCGGAGGACATCGCGGTGCAGGACGACGGGATCGTAGCCCTCGATCGCGAGGCTGCCGAGCAGCGCCAGGGATTCTATGGTCGCGCTCGAACGGAGAACCTCGCCCCCCTGTGGAAGGTGCTGCACGGGCTCGTCACGGCGACGCCCAAGTCGGATGCCGTTCCCGCGATATGGGAATACCGCAGCGTACGCCCCTACCTCCTCGAGGCCTGCGAGCTCATCTCGACGGAGGAGGCGGAGCGGCGTGTCCTCGTGCTCGAGAATCCGGGGCTTGCAGGTCAGTCACGGATCACGCCGAGTCTCTTTGCGGGCCTGCAGATCATCCTTCCCGGTGAGGTGGCTCCGGCACACCGGCACATTGCCTCCGCGTTGCGCTTCATCATCGAGGGCAAGGATGCCTATACCACGGTCGAGGGTGAGCGCACGATGATGGAGCCGGGAGACTTCGTGATCACGCCCTCCTGGGCCTGGCACGATCACGGCAACGAATCCAACGGGCCGATGGTATGGCTCGACGGACTCGACATGCACATCGTCAATCTCCTGAGCACGAGCTTCCGCGAGAACTACCCGGGACGCGTGCATCCCACCGTGCGGCCTCCAGGCAGCGCCGCCGCGGAGACGGGCTGCAACATGCTACCGGTGGATTACCAGAGGCGCTCACAAACCTCGCCGATCTTCAACTATCCGTTCCGCGTCGCCCACGATGCGCTCGAGCGGATGAGCCGACTGCGTGCGCCGGACCCCTGCCACGGGTTCAAGATGGTCTATATCAATCCGGTGACGGGCGGGTCGGCAATGGCGACGATGACTACCGCCATGCAGTTGCTCCCGAAGGGGTTCACAACCGAGCCCTATCGCTCGACCGCCGGCACCGTATTCTGCGTCGTGCACGGGTCCGGAACGGCGGTCGTCGCCGCGCAGCGTCTTACCTTCCGCGCACACGACTTGTTTGTCGTCCCGAGCTGGCACCCGTTCGCGATCGAGGCTGCCGAGGAGGCGGTGATCTTCTCGTTCTCCGATCGAGTCACGCAGGAGAAGCTCGATATCTTTCGGGAGCAGCGCGGTGCTTGATCGCTTCCTGGACGCGTGCCGGGAGGCGTGCATGTCGAGTGCTACCGCCGCCGAGTAAGCCCGCTTACGAACCCGATCCTCTGGTGGCTGATCGCCGTGCTCCTGATCATCGTCGGAGTGATCGGCACCTTCGTGCCGGCAGTTCCGGGCGTCCTGCTTGTGATGGGCGGCATGATTCTGGCAGCGTGGATCGACGGATTCAGGCGCATCGGGTGGATCACGCTCGCAATCCTCGGATTGCTCACCGCTCTTGCGCTCCTTGCGGACGTCCTCGGTGGGCTTCTCGGGGCCAAGCGCGTGGGGGCGAGCCGACTCGCATTGCTCGGGGCGGCAGTCGGTACATTCATCGGGATCTTCTTCGGGCTCGTCGGTGCGCTCATCGGCCCATTCCTGGGAGCGGCGGCCGGGGAGCTCATGAGCAGGGGGCGTCTCCTGCCGGCCGCGCGCGTTGGCCTCGGGACGTGGGCCGGCCTCGCCTTCTCCATGGTCGCGCGAGTCGTCATCGTCTTGGCGATGCTCGCCGTCTTCGTGGTGAGCTACCTGCTCTGAGCAGCCGCCGGGGCACGGGGATCTGCGCCTTCAGCGCGATCGGCGTGCCGCGATGCCGACGAAGATGTGGGCGGCCGTGAGCGCAGCAAAGAATGAGGTGCCGCACGCTCATCCTCGGTGCGGCCCAGAAGGCCAGAAATGAGCCCCGTGTAGATCGAGTGTCTTAGCGAGCGATACGGGAACGGAGTGGCGTAATATCCGGCTCGAACCCCGGAAGGCTCCGGGCGGGTACAACAGCAAGAGGGGGATGGGTTGTGAAACGCACGGTTCTCGCTTCGATCGCCGCTGGTCTGGTTCTGGGCTGTGCCCAGCTGCATGCTCAGGAGCCCGTTGTGGGGGTGGCCGACCCCGAGGCGCTGTTCCATAGCACCGATCCCACGCTGAACACCAACTTGCAGGCGACCTACCACATCATCAAGGACCTCATCGAGTGCGGGCACTGGGAGATGGCCGATCGGTATTTGACGGCGCGCTACATCCAGCACAATCCGAACGCGCGCTCCGGACGTGCGGGAGTGGTGTACTACTTCACCAAGGTCATGAAGGCGAGACCCAAGCCGATCCCGGCGAGGATGCGAACCAAGATCGTGTCGGTGCTCGCCCAGGGCGATCTCGTGGTGGTTGCATACCCGCGCGAGCACAAGGATGCGAAGGATCCCGCGAAGAGCTACACGACGACCTGGTTCGACATGTGGCGCTTCGTCGATGGTAAGGCGGACGAGCACTGGGATCCGGCGACGCGGCCCTGAAGAGCGCCGCGAAGCGGCTTACGCTTGCACGAGGCTCAGGCGCTGGGGCCACTGTCGCTCGTGCCGACGCGCTCTACCGACGTGCCGGTCGGATCAGGCGGGGCTCGTCGAACTCGAGGTGATTCACGTACGGTGCGACGGGGTGACAGACCATCTGGGTAGGCGGATAGGGCTGCAGGAGCTCCTTTGCCCGAGCGACGCTTCCGCGCAGCCAGCTCTCGTAGTCCTTGCGGTGAAGAATCGCCGGCATCCGTCCGGTTGCGGTGTCGAGCTCGGCCAGGGGCGCATTGCCGTCCACCGCGATCAGCGCACAGCTTTCAATCACCTCTCCCTCGTCCGTCTCCGCGCGATCCCAGAGCGCGGCAACTGCGAATACGGGGCGGTTCACCAGGCGAATGTAGTAGGGTTGATGATGTCCGGCCGGTGCTCGCTGCCAAAGATAGAAACCTGCGAGGGGCACGATGCCGCGCTGGCTATGGAGCCATGCGCTACGCAGCGCTCCAGCGGACTGCAAAGTGTCGCCACGAACGACGCCGCACGAGGTGAGGTTCACGGCGCCTCCTGCGGACTTCTGCGCAAGACCCCAGCGCATCATCACGCCCTCGGATTCGCGCTCGTGCATTCGAGCGACGGGAACGCTCTGCGAGATCGCGACATTGAAGCGTGTCGAGAATTGCCACCAGGGGTGCGCGACCGAGATGTCGCTCGCCACATCCCCGAGGCTCGGTATCACCAGTCGCAGGGTCATTCACGCGAGGCTACGTGTGGCCACTCGGCAAGAAAACCTGTCCGCCCCGGGCGACAGAGGCGCCGCGACTGCTCGAGCGCGTAGGGGAAGCGTAGCCGGGGCGCCCCTGAGCGCAATCTCGCCGCCGGTTGACTGAGCACTTGGGCCCTTAACCTATTGATTTTTATGCTACAGTCGTTCCATGGACGCGCAGGTCCAGACCCACACCGCCCCCGTCACGACATCATGTTGATCCAGTCACATCGAGCGGCGGCACAATAGGCAGTTCAGGATCGAGGACAGTGCGAGGAGGGGCGATGGGCAAGAGCGGAGCACCGTTCGGATATGGGCTGATGCGGGCGAGTGCTTGCGTGCCCTTCCTTTGGCTCGCGCTGTCGGCGGGCGTCGCGCAGGGGCAGGAACCCGCAAGCTCAGCCGCGCCGAGCTCACCCGCCCTCCAGCCCTACGAGGCGATGATCCATAACATCTGCGATAAGTGCCACAACACGACCGACTGGGCCGGAGGCTTCGCTTTCGACACCCTCGATCTCAACCATCCGGGTGAGGACCCGGAGATCTGGGAAAAGGCCGTTACCAAGCTCACGGGCCGGCTCATGCCGCCGGCTGGACAGAAGCAGCCGAGCCAGGCCGTCATCGACAGCTTTCTCGGCTATCTCGAAGCCCACCTCGACGCCTCCGCGAAGGACCGCGGTGTCGGCCACGTGCCGCTCGAGCGTCTCAGCCGCGACGAATTCGCAGCCTCGGTGAAGGGGCTTCTCGGAGTGACGGTCGATCCCCAGGAGGTTCTGCCGACCGAGATCGAAGTCGACGGGTTCAGCAACATCGCCCGTGCCCTCACCGTCTCGCCGACCTTCATGCAGCAATACCTCATCGCGGCGCGCCACATCGCGCAGACCGCCGTCGGCGAGCCGCTGCCGAAGATGGAGGACTTCTTCTCCGGGGGTGGCGGAGGTGGTGGTGGGCAAGCCGGCCTCGGTTCCCCCAAACAGTACGAACATCGGGACGGGTACCCCCTCGGCACCCGCGGAGGCGTGAGCTTCACGCACGTCTTCCCTGCTGATGGGCTGTATCGCTTCAGCTTCCACGATGGGGACAGTCTCGATGCCGGCCTGTATCCGCGCGGCATGGAGACGAGGGCTACGATGGTCGTCCTGGTCGACGACAAGGAGATGGCCCGCAGGGAGATCGGCGGACCCGATGACCTCACCCTTGCCGACCGCGACGGGCCGAAGGGCCGCATCGCCATCACCGCGCAAGTGTCCAACATCCCGGTCAAGGTCACGTCCGGTTCGCACCGGGTGACCGTCACCTTCATCGAGCGCTCCTGGGCCGAGAGCAATGAGCCGACCGGCGCCGGCAGGACTTTCGGGATCGGCATGCCGATCATCCGGGACGGCGTCGAGATCAAAGGTCCGTACACGCCCGACGGCCTCTCCTTGAGCGCGAGTCGCGCCAAGATCTTCATCTGTGAGCCCAAGGATGCGACCGAGGAGCGCCCTTGCGCCGAGCGTATTGCGGGGCATCTGGCGACGCGGGCGTTCCGCCGTCCTGTGACCGGCGCCGATGTGAACTGGCTGATGAAATTCTATGACGACGGTCGGTCGCAGCCCGGTGGCTTCGACTCCGGCGTGACCGAGCTGGTCACTGCGATCCTCGCGAGCCCGGATTTCATGTATCGCGCGCTCTCGGCCCCCACCGTTGCGGGGCAATCGCTCGCGCTCACCGACCTGGAGCTCGCCTCGCGCCTCTCCTTCTTCCTCTGGGATCAGGGGCCCGACCAGGAGCTGCTCGCAGTCGCCGAGAAGAAGCAGCTCCATGATCCTCAGGTGCTGGATGCGCAGGTGGCGCGCATGCTGAAGGATCCGCGCGCCGAGTCGCTCATCACCGACTTCGCATTCTCGTGGCTGAACTTCGGCACTCTCGACCAGGTCGAGCCCCTCGACAAGGCCTACAGTACCGACATGACGAAGAACTTCGAGACGGAAGCGCGGCTCTTCCTCTCGAGCGTGCTGCTCCAGAACCGCAACGTGAATAACCTGATCACGGCCGACTGGACGTTCGTCAACGATTCGCTCGCGCGGCAGTACGGCATCCCGGGGGTGCTCGGGCCGCAGTTCCGGCGCGTGACGCTCACGAATCAGAACCGCTGGGGCATCTTGGGCAAGGGCGCATTCGAGCTCAGAACCTCCTATGCCGACCGGACATCACCGGTGCTGCGCGGCGAGTACATCCTCGACCGGCTCATGGGAACGCCGCCCCACCCGCCGCCGCCTGGCGTCAAGATGGATCTGTCGTTCCACGAGGGCCAGCCGCCGACCACCGTGCGCGAGCGCCTCGAGGCGCATCGCAGAAATCCGACGTGCAATGCCTGCCATGGGCTGATCGACCCGTTGGGGCTCGTGCTCGAGAACTTCGACGTGACCGGGCGCTGGCGCACCGTCGATCCAGAGACGAAGGTATCGATCGACCCCGACACGCAGCTTGCGAGCGGACTCGTGCTGCGCACCCCTTCGGACCTGCGGCACTACCTCACGCGCGAGCCTGACCGCTTCCCGACGGTCGTGGCGAAGCGGTTGATGATGTACGCGCTCAATCGCGAGCTCGAGTACTACGACATGCCGGAGGTGCGCAAGATCGTGCGCGAGGCGGCGGCGAGCAACTACACGTTTGCTGCGCTCATCACGGGCGTCGTCAACAGCGACGAATTCCGACGCCAGGGGACCGACGCTCGGCCGAAGGGGTCTCCCCCGACGAAGGTGGCCTCCACCATTGGCAGCGGCCAGGGCGCCAGGCTGCAGCGACAGGAGTGACACGATGGCTACGTTTTTGACCCGGAAGCATCTTTCCCGGCGCACGTTCTTGCGCGGCGGTGGCGTGGCCCTCGGGCTGCCGTTTCTGGAGGCCATGGTTCCGGCCGCCACGGCGCTCGCGAAGACCGAGGCTGCGCCGAAGGCCCGTGCGGGATTCTTCTACATCCCGCATGGGGCCATCATGAATAACACGCCCTTCGGCGAGAAGGTCGATTTCTGGAGCTCGACCGGCAAGGGCGCGGACTTCAAGCTCGGCAAGACGCTGGCATCGCTCGAGCCGTACAAGCAATACGTCACGACCTTCGACAATCTCGAGAATCTCGCTGCGCTCGGTTCGGTGCACACCTACAATCCGGCGACGTGGCTCTCCTGCGTGCATCCGGACACCCAGGCCAAGGGTGCGAGCATGTCGATCACGCTCGATCAGATCATCGCGCAGCAGATCGGGCAGAAGACCGCGCTGCCGTCGCTCGAGGTCTGCTCGGAAACCACCATTCAGGTTGCCGCCTGCGGCGGGGCGGGGTGTTACTACGCCTCGACGACCGCGTACTCCGGCCCCCACTCCCCGCTGCCGATGGAGTACAACCCGCGCAAGGTGTACATCGAGCTCCTGGGGGAGGGCGACACGGCGGCCGAGCGCGCCGCGCTCCTGCGCGAGAACCAGAGCCTCCTCGATATGGTCACCGACCGTGCGAAGGCGCTGGACAAGACGCTCGGCCCCAGCGATCAGGCGCGGATGTCGGACTACCTCGATACGGTTCGCGAGCTCGAACGGCGCGTGGCTTTGGCCGAGACGCGCAAGCTGACCGGTATCGAGGTGCCGAACGCGCCCGAAGGTGAGCTCGAGAATTTCGACAAGCAGGTCCGGCTCATGTTCGACCTGCTTGCGCTCGCCTATCAAGCCGATCTCACCCGCGTCGTCTCGTACGTGATGGTCTCCGAGGGCACGAACCGCACGTACAACTTCGTCGGCGTGCCGGATGCCTTTCACCCGGTGAGCCACCACTCGAACGACCCTGAGCGCATTCGCAAGCTGCAGGTGATCGAGCGCTATCACATGGACCGGTTCGCGGACTTCGTGAAGAAGATGGCGGAGACGAAGGAGGGCGACGGCAGCATCCTCGACCATTCGCTGTTCCTCTATGGCTCGAACATGAGCAACAGCAACCAGCACGATAATTATCCTTTGCCGGAGCTCTTGGTCGGCGGGGCGAACGGTGCGCACGTCGGCGGCAAGAACGTGACGCTGCCCCCGCACACGCCCCTTGCGAATCTGCACCTGACCATCCTCAAGAAGTTCGGGATCGAGCAGAAGAGCTTCGGCAGCGGCAACGCCGCGAGCACCGGCATCATCTCCGAGGTCTGAGACGGCAGGACCGAGGGAACATGACAAGTACCGATCGCAGGAGCTTCCTGCAGGCATCGTTGAGCGGGCTCGCGGGACTTGCATCCGTGCCGCTCCTCACTGGCCTCGAGGGTTGCCAGCAACTTCCGACTCCGCAAGCCGGGCAGGCGGCGGGGCAGCAGGTTCCGACCGCGGCGCTCTCGAGCGAGAGGCTCAACGAGCGGCTCACGGTGATCAGCGGCGCGCCGGGGAATGTGGTCGCGCTATCCTCCACTCACGGTGTGCTGCTCGTCGATAGCGGCTCCTCGGCCATGGCCAGGTCCGTGCAGGCAAGCCTCGGTGGTGCGAGGGTGAAGACGCTCATCAACACCCATTACCATGCCGATCAGACCGGCGGTAACGTGCTGTTTGGTGCTGCCGGTGCCTCCATCCACGCCCATGAGATCACCCGTGAATGGCTGGCGACGGACTACTACGTGCCGGCGAAGGACCGGTGGGTGAAGGCGCTGCCGCCTGCGGGCCGGCCTACCGTGACCTTCCGCCAAAGGAGCGAGCTGAAAGCCGGCGCGGAGTCGATCGACTGCGGCTACCTGCTCGAAGCGCACACTCGCGGAGACATCTATGTGTACTTCCGCGACTCGAACGTACTCGCCGTCGGCTGCGTCTCCTCACCCGTGCGCGATCCCTCGCTCGATTGGTACGCGGGCGGCTGGATCGGCGGACGTGCCGATGCGCTCGATCTGTTGGTCAAGCTTGCGAATGATGAGACCCGCATCGTGCCGGCCTACGGGCCCGTGATCACGCGTGCCCAGCTCGCGGCCGAGCGCGACATGATGCGCTACTTGTACACCCGCACGACGGAGCTCACCGATCACGGCCGCAGCGCCAAGGACATGCTCGATGAGGGCGTCATGACCGAGGTGAGGCAGAAGTTCAACCGCACGTTCAACGACCCGTACCGATTCCTCTACGACGTGAGCAAGGGCCTCTGGGCCCACTACACCAATTTCGGGGGCAACATTGTCTAAGTTGACCATCCGCGCCGCGGGGTTCTCAGCGGCAATCGGTGTGCTTTCCCTCGGCGCGGCAGCATTGTCATCCGCTCAATCGGGGCCGCAGTCGCTCGTCGACCTGGTCCGCTCGGGGCAGCGCGAGGCCGTGCTCGCGGCGATCACCTCGCCCGCGGTCGACGTGAATGTGCCGGCCCCCGATGGGTCCACGGCGCTGATGTGGGCGACCTACAACGTCGACCACGAGCTGGTGCGCGCGCTCTTGAAAGACGGCGCGAAGGTCAATGTCACCAACCGCTACGGTGACTCCGCGCTCGAGGAGGCGGTCAAACTCGCCGATGTCGAGATCGTGCGGATGCTGCTCGATGCCGGCGCGAACCCCGACTCGCCCAATCAGGACGGTCAGACTGCGCTCATGCTGGCGTCCACCATCGGCTCACTGCCGATCGCGCAGATGCTGATCCAGCGGGGCGCGACGGTGAACGCCGTGGAGAACTTCCGCGGCCAGACTGCGCTCATGTGGGCGGCGGCGGAAAACCACCCGCAGGTGGTCGACCTTCTGCTCAAGCACGGCGCGGACGTGAAGATACGCGCAAAGTACGATGATTGGCCGCGGGAGATGACCTCCGAGCCGCGCGCCCAGTTCCGTCACGGCGGCGGGCTCACCGCGCTCCTCTACGCCACCCGCTCCGGCTGCTATCGCTGCGCGGTCGCGATCGTCAATGCGGGCGCCGATGTGGATCAGCCCAATCCGGATGGCATCACGCCGCTCATCAACGCGATCGACAATCGTGGCTACGACATTGCGATGTTCCTGCTCGACAAGGGTGCGAGGCCCGGGGCGTGGGACATGTATGGCCGAACTCCTCTTTATGTCGCGGTCGATATGCACTCCTACAGCGGCAGGAGCGGGTTCGGGAGCGGGAACTTCGCCGGTTTCGATGCGCCGCTGCCGGATCGTCCGCCGAACAAGGCGACGGCCATGGACGTGGTCAATCGGCTGCTCGCCATGGGCGTGGACGTGAACCATCAGCTGACGCGCATGAGACCCAACGGGAATGGCAGGGGGCGGTTTGCCGACTACATGATGCGTGGGGGTACGACGCCGCTCATGATTGCAACGCTCAGCTTGGACGATGAGGCGATCCGGGCGCTTCTCGCGCACGGGGCCGACGTCAACGTGCCGAACGTGTTCGAGATCACGCCTCTCATGGCCGCTGCGGGCATGAGCGGCTCGAGCCGCGGCGGCGTGGGCAGCGCCATTGCGGGTCCGGGTCGTGTCGCAAAGCCCGAGGATGTGCAGGCTCGCGTGATCGAGACGATGGATCTCTTGCTCGCCGCGGGGGCAAACATCAACGCCCGCGTCATCAACAGCCATACTCACACGGCCAAGCTCGTCGCCTATGTCACGGGGCGTGATCATGAAGGCGAGACGGCGCTCTTCGCCGCGGCCGAGGAGGGTTGGGATCGGGTCGTCAAGCATCTGCTCGACCGCGGCGCAGACCCGAACGTGCGCGACGACGACGGTAAGCTCGCCCTCGACTACGCCCGCCATCCCCCTCGGGTCTTTCGCGGCCCCATCGCCGTGCAGCACAGCAAGGCCGAGGAGGCGAGTCGCGCCGCAACCGTGGCGCTTCTGGAGGCGGCAACCACGAAGCCGAGGGGCGCTGGGGAAACGGCTGACGCGGCTGAATAGCCGGCTTCGAGCAACCGCAGCGTTGTGGTCAGGTTCGTGTCGATGAAGTCCGGTCAGCGGTGCGTCGCGATGTGCGGCCAATGAAGCGTCGGTCGAAGACGCCCTTGTGGTGAAAGTAGACGATGCTCGCGGCCGATCGCATCGGCCATGTTGCGAGCATCCAGTTGAAGGCGAGATCGCTCTGGAAGTGGTCGTAGCAGAACCGTAGCAGCCGCTTCAGGCGGAAGCGCGGATACGACCGCACGAACCACCCGCTCGGGTCCTCGGCCCGGCCATGCAGGAAATCGGCCACGGCATTGCCGGCCGCCAACCCGTGCTTCAGTGCGGTGTGGATGCCCCCCGCCGTGACGGGTGAACACATCCCGGCCGCATCGCCCACGAGCAGCGCCCGTGACACGGCGACCGGGGAGACCACCCCGCCGCAGGGAATCAAGCCGGCGCGTATGCCCGTCGGGGTGATCCCTCGCAGGTCGATGACGGGCGCGATCTTCGCGAGGAACGCGTCCATTGCCTCATCCGGCTTGAGTGCTCCAGGCCCCTCGTGTCGTCGTGCGAGGCCGGCCTGTACGCCGCCGACGCCCGCGAAAACCCAGCCGATATAGCCGCGCGCGAGACGCCGATCGATGAAGCAGTGAAGCTTGTCCGGCGCTGCGAACGTTGCGCCCGCGTACTCGTACTCGACACCTGCCAGGAACCGTGTGCTCGTACCAAGCCCGAGGGCACCTGCGACGCGCGACCGCGGGCCATCCGCCCCGATCAGGAAGCGCGTCGTGCCGAAGTCGTCCACGTCGAATCCGCTCTGCAGCCGTCGTGCGCGGGTGAATGCGGTGGAATAGGCGATCGCGGCGCCGGCCCGTTCGGCCTCGCCCGCGAGCCAGCGCATCACGGCAGGGGTGTCGGTCGCGAGGAAATAATATCCGGGGGCCTCCAGATCGACGTAACGCAGGTTGGGCGCGTACAGGCGCACGCCGGAGATGCGGCGCACGAGCGGCGCGGGAAGCGTGTCGAGCAGCGCAATCTGGTCGACTGCGTCCTTCACGATGATTCCCGTCGTGTGCAGCTTTGCGCCGGGATCGGTTTTCTTCTCGAGCACGGTTACGCGAAATCCAGCGCGTGCGAGCGCAAGTGCGCTCGCAAGGCCAGCGAAGCTCGCCCCGACCACGACGGCATCGGTAGCGGGCTGCGCGATTCGATCGGTACGCACCGCACCAGAATCTACCAATGGGCTGGTATGTGGCAAATTCATGGTTCACGTTACACTGCTGATGCGTTGCAAACCGAGGCGGAATCAGCGCGGTGCAGGCAACGGCGGATCGACGCGGTGCCGCCGTGCGGCGCGTGGGCGGGCAAGGGGGTGGCGAGATGCGAGTTTGGCCGGCACAGCTGATTGGCGGGCTGTGGCTCCTCTGGTTGATCTATTGGGTCATCGCCGCCCTGCGCACCAAGCCCACTCGCGAGCATGAGCCCGCCTGGGCCCGCATGCTGTTCCTCCTGGTGATGCTCATCGTCGCCGTGCTCCTTGCCGCGCATCGCTGGCCGGGGGTGCTCAGGGTGCGCCTCATCGGCGGCGGTTGGCTACGCTATTGGATCGCGGTCTCCTTGATCGTTGCGGGACTGGCCTTCAGTATCTGGGCGCGCGTCGTGCTCGCCGGCAACTGGAGCGGCTGGGTGACGGTCAAGGAAGGTCACGAGCTGATGCAGAGCGGACCCTACGCGCGGATTCGCCATCCGATCTATACCGGCATCCTGCTCGCGCTCTTCGGAACGGGTCTTGCGGCGGCCCAGGTCCGCGGGCTCGTCGCGTTCGTGATCGCCTGCTGCGCGCTTCTCCTCAAATCACGAGTCGAGGAACGGGTGATGCAGCGCGAATTCGGCGAGCGCTACAGCGCATACCGCGCGAGGACCTGGGCCCTCATTCCGTTCGTGTTCTGATGCGATCAACCGCGCCCGGGGGACCCTTCAGAAAAACCATCGCGCTGTAGCGTGTGTCATCGAGACGGAAGGTCAGTTGCCGTTGAGGCGGATAGCTCGTGAAGATGAGGGAGCGGAAGCAGACTACATCCTTCGCATCGAGGTGTAGCGCCAGCAGCTTGGGTTCACCTGCTTTGCACACCTGATCGGCGCTTGCAAGGATGCGCTCGACGCGGGCGTAGTGCCCGGGGTTCGTGATCCGAAGCTGCTCCAACGCGGCGGCGCTATCGAGGTGGATGACCCTGGCTGGGAATTGAGCCGGTGCGGATGCTTTCGGAGCAGCCGCCAGGGCGGCGGCGGTTCCGGCGAGACAGAGGCCGATCACCAGATAGCGGCTTCGCATGGCCATACTCCTCGGGCACTCCGGGCGAGTCGGAAGATTTAGACTAGCTCGTCGGCGCGCGAAGTTCCAACGCGTCCCGCACTAGGCGCGACCGGAGCCGCGCCGTGCCGCCTCGATCACGGCGATGTCGATCTTCTTCATTCCCATCATCGCGTCGAACGCGCGTTTGGCGGCCGCCTGATCAGGACTACTGAGCGCTTCCATGAGCACCCGCGGAGTGATCTGCCAGGACAGGCCCCAGCGGTCCTTGCACCACCCGCACTGGCTCTCGGCTCCGCCGTTATCGACGATCGCATGCCAGTAACGATCGGTCTCGGCCTGATCCTCGGTGAGGACCTGAAAGGAGAAAGCTTCGCTGTGCTTGAAGGCGGGGCCGCCATTGAGGCCGAGGCAGCGTACTCCGAGCACCGTAAACTCGACCGTGAGCACCTGTCCCTGCTTGCCATCGGGGTAATCCCCAGGGGCGCGGTGAGTCGCGGTGACTGCACTGTTGGGGAAGGTCTGGGCGTAGAACCTGGCCGCCTCTTCCGCCGTGCCGTTGTACCAGAGGCAAACTACGTTTCTGGCCATCGTCCTCTCCTCATGCATCGCTCGGCGAGCCCGTCTATGTTACGACGGGCGTCGTACTTCCGGGCTGAAGGCTCCGGTGGCATCATCAATTGAAACGTCTGCCCGGAACTCTCAGTCGAATGAAAGGCAACGCCAATCCCCGCGTGACCGTGGCGCATGGCAAGGAGAAGCGCTGGGGTGCCGAATACCGCGCGCTTCGCCAACTGTGCCTCGCCTCCGGTCTCAACGAGGAGATGAAATGGGGCCAAGCTTGTTACGATCTCGACGGCCGTAACGTGGTCGTGATCCAGGGGTTCAAGGAGTACTGCGCCCTGCTTTTCATGAAAGGCGCGTTACTCAAGGATCCCCAGCGAATCCTCATTCGGCAGACCAAGAACGTACAAAGCGCCAGGCAACTCAGGTTCGCCACGCTCGCGGAGATCAACGAGCGGAAATCGGCCATCAAGGCTTACCTCGAGGAGGCCATCACGGTCGAGCGATCGGGCGCGAAGGTCAAGATGAAAAGCGTCGCGCGATTCGATGTACCCGTGGAGTTGCGGGAGCGCCTGGGCGAGGACCCTGAACTTGCCGCAGCATTTCGCGCGCTCACCCCGGGAAGGCAGAAGGGCTACTTGTTGTATTTCGGCGGGGCGAAGCAATCCGCGACGCGTGCGGCGCGCGTGGCGAGGCATGCCGCAAGGATTCTGCAGGGGCTGGGCCTGCATGACTGAGCGGTCAATGCGCAGGTCCGGGTGATCTGCGGCGCAGCGCCCACCCGACCGCCGCTCCGGCTAGCGCACTGAGCGGCACCACCGCCGTGTGCCACACGAGTACGTGCAGCGCCTCGAAATTCGCGCAGTGCAGCTCGAGCATCGTCACTCCCGCCAGGCCCGAAAGTGCACCCGCGACGAGGCCTGCGGAGATCGGGTTCGCCGCAAACCCGCGCCGCAGCAGCAGGCAGAGGAGCACGGCCGCCGGAATGGCATGCAGCAGACCGGTCAGGAGGCAGGTAAGACCGGCGGAGAGGAACCGTTCGGTATGGTAATCGGTGAAGCTGAACCCGAACACGGCGAGGAGCACGGCGCTCACTGAGGCGAGCAGAGCACCCGCGCCGAGCCGGTGCGTGCGGCCGGGAATCAATTCGGCAATGAGCTTGTCGCTCGCGAGCCATGCGAGTAGGCCAAGCGCGGCGAGGATTGGCAGCGCACCCCACAAGCCGAGCCTCTCGATGCCGTAGAATCCCGCTCGGGCCGCACCGGCCACTCCGACCACCGCGCACACCAGAATGAGCGCAGACCTGAGGACCCAGGTCGCCGGGACCGGGCGCACGGGGGGCAGCGGCGCTGGAATCGAGGCTCTCAGGCGGCCCCGCAGGGCCTCGTCCAGCTCGTAGGGGATGGGTGTCGCCTCGGCGGCGGCTCGGTCGATGTCTTCGTCCTTCACGACAAGGCCCCGCTCGGCTTTTTCCCACGGTCGGGCGCGTTCATCTGTTCGCGCAGCCTCCGGTACGCACGGTGCACCTTCTGCTTCACCGCCCCGACGCTCGAGGATGTGGCGCGTGCGACTTCCTCGAGCGACATGCCCGCCACTTTCAGCATCTCGATGACCTCGCGTTGGCTCGTGGGGAGAGCCTGCAGCAGCGCGTCGAGGTCGCCATCGTCGTGCTGTGGATGGGAGTCTTCCGCGAAGGCGGACAGTTCCGCCCAGCGGCGCTCGCGGGTCGCGGTCCGGCGAATCCGCCGGTAGTGATCCAGTCCGACGTGGCGCGCGATTGCATAGAACCAGCCGAGCACCGGCTCTCCGGCCCGATAGGTTTGCCGCACGCGATGGATCCGCAGCCACGTCTCCTGCAGTAGATCGTCGGCGTCCGCGCGGGTTGCGAGCTGGGCGCGAAAGAAGCGGTGCAGCTGGGGGCTCACGCAATCGATTAAATCGGTGGCCGCGGCGATGTCGCCCGCTTGGTAGCGGGCCATCAGCGTCTCGAGAGCAACGCCCGCGGCCATGAAGGGAATTCGTTGCAGTGAACGGAAAAGTTACGCCACGGCGTGCGGAAGGAGATTTCGGGCCGGACCGTAACTTCCCGCGCCCCAGGGCCGAATATCCACTCGCAACAGGGTCTCTTGTTCACGAGTGTCGAGGGAGGGATGACGATGATGTTGCGCAGTCTTCCATACGCGCCGGCGTTGCGCCCGGCGGGTGCACTCTTGGTGGTGTTCCTGGCTTCGGCGATGGCCGCTCGCCTGGCGATCGCGGGCGCGAGCGAACGCAGCGTACTCGTGCTCACGAGCACCAACACGGCGAGCGCGAACAATGTCGTCATCTTCAAGCTGCAGACAACGGGGACGCCGTCGTTGTCCTTGGTCGATGTGCTGCACACCGGCGGCTCGGGTGGCGCGAGCACGAACGCCGGAGCGGTTCAGTTCCGGGACGACTTGGGCGCCGTTGCCAACTTCGGCTCCAACAATGTCACGCAGCTGGCGCGTCAGAACGACTCGATCGTCGTGCGGGCAACCATTAAACTCGTGCCAGGCTGCGTAAAGCCCGCTTCCGTCGCGCTGACGGACAACCGTTTGTTCGTGGCCGGCGCTACCTGTGCCGAAGGTCATGCCTGGCCTTCAGGCAATCCAACCGGAGAGGTGGTCGCACTCTCCGACCCATCGGCCGCTCAGATCGCGGTCGGCAAGAGCTGGGCGGCGGTGACGCTCAGTTCCGGCTCGGTCCTGCAGCTTCCTCTCACGTCGGATGGCGCCCTCAGCGGTGCGAGCAACGCGGTCGAGCTCCCGACCGACGCGGACAACACCCCGCTCGGCGCCGCATTCTGGGGAAACATTCTGGGATTCACTCCCGCCCACAGTCCCGACAGCTTCGCCGTCGTGAACGAGGAGGGGAACGTCTTTCCGATCACCGGGCCGGCGCCACCGTATCCGAGCAACGCGCCATGCTGGGTAGCCAAGGGACCGGGCAGCATCTGGTACACCGGCAATTCGCCCGGCCGTGCGATCTCGAGTTTCTTCACGGATGGTGCGGGCGGCGTGTTCTACAAATCGAATGCGCTGCCGGGGTCCCCGACAGACCTCACGGTATCGCGCGATCGAAAGTGGCTCGCTGTCATCTACACCGCAGGTGGCGCAGGATACGTGGCGGTGTTTGCGGTAGACCACCAGGGCGACCTGAGCCTCATCGCAACGTCGAGCCCGCTCGGTGTCAGCGCGTTCAGCGGCGTCGCCTTCAGCGAGTAGCCGTCGGGCGATCAGCCTGGGTCCGGGTCGATCAGCGTCTCAGCACGAGCGCAGCCAAAACGCCTGTGAGCGCATCCTGCCACGCGTGTGCGATCATCCCGGGGCGCACGGTGCGACGCCAATAGGCGAGGAGGCCCAACATCAGGCCGTACGCGCCGATCACGGTCGCCATACGCCAGCCCTGGTACAGATGCGCGAGACCAAACGCGGCGGCAGCCAGGAGCATGCCCGCAGGCCGGCTCCCGGTCATCACCATGAGTTGGCGTTGCAGATAGCCTCGGAAGACGGTCTCCTCGCAAATCCCTGCGCTCGCGGAGACTCCGATCCAAAGTGCGATCTCGAGAGCGCCACGCGGGAGCAGCGCCAGCACGGTGGTTCCCACGTGCGTAGCCCCGAGCAGCCATCTGAGCAAGGAGAGCGACGCGATCGCTGCCACCCAGAAGGCAGCGGCGATGCCGATATCGCGCAGCAGCTCGCGGCGCGAATGCCAGCGTTCACCGATGACGCGGCTGAGCGGTGTCCGAGCGTGCCATAGACCGGCGAGGATCACGGCAAACATCAGCCACTCCTCGGCGATCCCGAAGAGGTACAGGCGCACGCGATGCGGATGCAGCTCGGTGCTCAAACGGGTGGCCGACAGCGTGCCTCCATACGCCCAAGCAGCCACCGCCGCGAGCACGATGAGGGTGTGGATGCGGCCTGCGATCAGGCGGTCGTGCTTCAACGGTTCCCCGTGAGCACGAGGATCGCATCGATGAGCACCCGTGCGGGCAGCTCGATGAGTCGAGCGAAGAGGTCCACGCGGTATCCCGCCTCGGCGGCGAGCAGAGGTAGGAGGAAAAGCAGGCCAATCACGATCGACATACCGTAGCGCCCCAGGCGCGCGAGCGGCGCTGCGAGAACGTTGGGCAGCAAGCCGACGGCGACGCGCCCGCCATCGAGCGGGGGTATCGGAATGAGGTTGAACAGGGCGAGGATCACGTTGAGCTCGATCGCATGGGCGAGGTTGGCCAAGACCCAGCGACCAGGTTCGGGCGGTAGCAGGACGACCGCGTGGACGAGGAGCGCGGCGAGGGTTGCGATGGCAAGGTTCATGGCCGGGCCCGCGGCGGCCACCGCGACCATGTCGCGGCGTGGATTCCTCAGGCGGTCGAACCTCACGGGCACCGGCTTGGCGTACCCAAACAGAAAAGGCGCGTGCATCAGCAGCAGTAGCGCCGGCAGCGCGATCGTGCCGACGGGGTCCACGTGCTTGAGAGGATTGAAGGAGACCCGCCCGAGCTGCCACGCCGTATCGTCCCCGCGCAGCCTCGCCACGTAGCCGTGCGCGGCTTCGTGGAGTGTGATGGCAAGCAGCGCGGGTATCACCCACGTCGAGGCCAGATAGAGCGTGCTGTCGATAGGGCCCACCGATAGTGCGTCTCGGACGCCGTCGGGTTCGCGACAGCGGTGAGTGGAAATCTAGCGGGGATGGTCGTCCGGCGGCAACTCGCGCGCGACCGAGGCCCCCCCGGGCGCCAGCTGGTAAGCTTCACAGCTTTGTTGCACCGGCCCGTTGCATGAGCACCCCGAGTCACGCAGGAATGCCAAGCTCCGGAAAGCCTACGAAAATAGGCATTTCCGGTGATTTTCCTCGTGGAAAGCTCGATCGGCGCGTCTCCGTCGCTCCCATGATGGACTGGACGGACCGGCACTGCCGCTACTTCTTGCGGGGCTTCTCCCCGAGCGTGCTGCTTTACACCGAGATGATCACCTCGGCCGCGATCCTGCGGGGTGAGCGGTCGCGCTTGCTCGCATTCGACCCCGAGGAGCATCCGGTCGCGCTGCAGCTCGGCGGCAGCGACCCGACGGAGCTCACCGCGGCTGCGCGCGCCGGCGAGCAGGCGGGCTACGATGAGATCAATCTCAATTGCGGCTGCCCGAGCGATCGCGTGGCAAGCGGCGCCTTCGGCGCCTGTTTGATGCGCGAGCCCGAGAGAGTCGCCGAGTGCGTGGCGGCGATGCGTGCCGCCGTGCAATTGCCCGTCACGGTAAAGATGCGAATCGGAGTCGTGGAAGGTCGCGGGGCGTCAGCCGTTGCGGCCGCAGGTCGTTTCGACGTTGCCGATCTTGCCGCGCTCGCGCGGTTCATCGGCGCGATGCGCGACGCGGGCTGCGATGCCGTGATCGTTCACGCGCGCAAGGCGGTTCTCGGGGGGCTCTCGCCCAAGGACAACCGCGAGGTACCGCCCTTGCGCTACGACGTGGTCCGCGCCCTGCGGAGCGAGTTCCCGGCGCTGCCCATCATCGTGAACGGCGGTCTGCGCAGCTTGAGCGCTGTGCTCGATGCGCTCGATTGGTGCGACGGGGTGATGCTGGGGCGGGAGGCCTATCATCGTCCGCGCCTGCTTTCGGAGCTGCAGGCGGCGCTCCTCGGCGATGAGCGGGTCGCCGAGCCTTCCCGAGAGGCCCTGCTCGCGCGCATGGCTCGCTATGCGGAGCGGCAGGTCGCACAGGGAGAGCGCCTCGCATCGATCACCCGCCACATGCTTGGCTTGTGCGCCGGTGAGCCCCGGGCGCGTGAATATCGCCGTTTGCTGAGCGAGGGAGCCCGGGCGCCGAGCGCAGGCGCGGCGCTTCTGAATCGGGCGGCGGCGCTGCTGGCACCGGTCGCGCGCTCCGTCTGAGTTGCCCGCCGAGGGCGACCCGCAGCAGTCGCCTGTGACGCAACCGAGCGACAAGCAGATGCACGTTCTGTGCGCGCTGGCGGGTAGCGGGTGGGGGGCAGTCGCGTATAATCCGGCGAGATTTGCTGCTGCGCTTGCGCCCGTCAGCATAGCTTGCCGATCAGCTGCATGGGAAAAGACATCGAGCTTGCCATTCTGTTTGCCGACGTGGTCGGCTCGACTCGACTCTATGAGCTGATGGGCGACCTCAAGGCTCGCGATATGGTCGCAACGTGCATCGAGGTGATGCGCAATGCGACCGAGCAGCACGAGGGCACGGTCATCAAGACGATGGGCGATGAGGTCATGTCGTCCTTCCCGACCGCCGATCAGGCCCTCAACGCCGCAGCCCAGATGCAACAGCAGATCTCCCGGCATTCGCAATTGAAGGTCGAAGGTCAACCGGTCGCCATTCGCATCGGCTGTCACTTCGGGCCTGTCGTGCTCGAGAATCGCGACGTGTTCGGCTCGACCGTTCACACGGCGAACCGCATGACGAGCCAGGCGAAAGCCGGCCAGATCATGACGACCGCTGCGATGGTCGAGCGACTCTCACCCCAGTGGCGCGCGGTCGTGCGACAGGTCGATATCGCGACGCTGAAAGGGCAGGGCAGCGAGGTCGCACTCTACGAGGTGCTCTGGCAGACCGAAGATGTGACGAGCATGGTGCCTGCAATTGCCCTCGCCGGGCGGGGCGGTCCGGCCGTGCGCTTGCGGTTGCGGTTCGAGGACCGGGACATCGTGCTCGATGAGCATCACCCGAGCATCGCCATCGGACGCGCCGAAGACAACGATGTCGTCGTGAAGGGCAATCTCATCTCCCGCATTCATGCGCGGATCGAGATCAATCGGCACAAGTTCGTGCTGATCGACCAGAGCACGAACGGCACCTTCGTGCAGAACGATGACGGGGACGAGGCGTTCGTGCGCCGGGACAGCCTGCAGATCAAGGGCAAGGGCCTCATCGGGCTCGGGAAACTCCCGGAGCGCGACTCACCCCAGACGATCCGCTTCGTCTGCGAAGAGACCTAGCCCAGTTGCTCCTCGGTCTTGTCGAGCTCGCGCAGCAGCGCCGCTGGCAGGCGGTTTCCGTACTGCGCGAGGTACTGGCGAATCTCGGCGACCTCCTTGCGCCACAGCGCCGGATCCACCGCGGTGAGTTCCCGGAACGCCTCGGCACTCACACCGAGGCCTTCGGTGTTGAGGTCCTCGGGCCGCGGTAGCCAGCCGATCGGTGACTCGACCGCACCGCCCGTACCGGCCGACCGCTCGAGCATCCACGCGAGCACGCGCAGGTTGTCGCCGAAGCCGGGCCAGAGAAAGCGCCCCTGCGCATCGCGACGGAACCAGTTCACGTGAAAGATGCGCGGCGCGCGCTTGAGCTTCGCCCCCACATCGAGCCAGTGCTGCCAGTAGTCCGCGAAGTTGTACCCGCAGAAGGGCTGCATCGCCATCGGGTCGCGCCGTACGACCCCCACGCGGCCGGTCGCGGCAGCGGTGGTCTCGGAGGCGACGGAGGCTCCGACCAGCACGCCGTGAGCCCAGTCGCGCGCCTCGTAGACGAGCGGGGCGAGCTCGCGCCGTCGGCCACCGAAGATCAGGGCCGACAGGGGCACACCGGCCGCATCCTCGCTGTGGGGCGAGTAGCCGGGATTGCGCTTGGCGGAGACGGTGAACCGCGAGTTGGGATGAGCGGCTGGACCGTGCGCGGGATCGTACGGGCGCCCCTGCCAGTCGATCACCGGCGTCCCGATCTTGCGTCCCTCCCACCAGGGTTGATGGTCCGCGGTGAGCGCGACATTCGTGAAGAGCGTGTCGCGGTGAATCATCTCGAAGGCGTTGCGGTTCGTGTCCCGATTCGTCCCCGGCACCACGCCGAAGTAGCCGGCCTCCGGATTGATGGCCCAGAGCCGCCCGTCGGAGGCCGGATGGATCCAGGCGATATCGTCACCGACCGTGAAGACCTTCCAGCCCGGCATCGACGCGGGCGGAATGAGCATGGCGAGGTTCGTCTTGCCGCAGGCCGAGGGGAACGCGGCCGCGACGTAATGCGTCTCACCGCGCGGGCTCTGCAGACCGACGATGAGCATGTGCTCGGCGAGCCAACCCTCCGTGCGCGCCTGCCAGCTCGCGATGCGCAGCGCGTGGCATTTCTTGCCGAGCAGCGCATTGCCGCCGTAGCCGGACCCGAAGCTCTCGATCGAGAGCTCCTCCGGGAAGTGCATGATGAAGCGCCGCTCCGGATCGAGCTCTCCGATCGAGTGCAATCCTTTGACGAAGCTTGCCGTGCGCGCGATCCGCTCGAGCGCCGAGCGTCCCATGCGCGTCATGATGCCCATGTTGAGCACGACGTAGGCACTGTCGGTGAGCTCGACGCCGCAGCGCGAGTACGGGGAGTCGAGCGGACCCATGCAATAGGGCACGACGTAGAGCGTTCGGCCGCGCATGCAGTTCTGAAAGAGACCACGCAGCTTCGCGTGCGCCTCATCGGGGGCCATCCAGTTGTTGTTCGGGCCCGCATCCTCCTGCGAGCGCGTGCACACGAAGGTGAGATGCTCCACCCGAGCGACATCGTTCGGCTTCGAGCGGGCGAGATGGCAGCCGGGGAATTGCTGCTGGTTGAGCACCGTGAGCTCGCCGCTGCGCACGAGCTGGGTGGTGAGCTCCCGGGTCTCGGCGGGCGAGCCCTCGCACCAGTGCACCTGGTCCGGCTGCGTGAGCCGGCGCACCGACTCGACCCACTCCGAGACCGCGCGGCTCAGCTGGGGAAGTGCGGTGAATTCGTGCGGTGCGGTGGCCATGCGCTCGTCCTGTCTCTCCGGCGAAAGCTCAAAATTATAAGCTAGGCACGCTTGCCCGCCGGGAACGGCCTCGTTGACAACTCGCGCCCCAGCGCCTGGTTCCGGGTCCTCGCGGGGGGCGGGTCCGCCGCGCGAGGCGCGCGTTGGCCCCTCGGGCAGAAGTCCCTGCGAGGAGCCCCTTCGCCCATCAGCTCGGGCGCGCCGCGCCGCTGCGGTGCCGCGTTGCGCGCTTGCTCCTGCGCGAGGCGCGCGTGCGTCCGTGCGCAGCTCGCTGGCGGGTCCGTACGAGGCCTCTCTGCACCTCTCGGGCAACATCCGCAAGCTCCCGGCCGGTCGAAACGACGATCTCCCAGGTCGCCTCGAGCTCCTTGGCGATGCGTTCGCGCGAGGCGGGCAGTGTTGCCGATTGGGCGCCGTACAGGGCAGCGAAGCTGTCCGCCCGCGCGGTGATGCGCAAGCGCTCGGCTCCGTCCACGTAGACTCCTCTCGCGCTCTGCAAGCCTTGCCTGAGCAGCCTGTCCAGGGCCCGGCAGGAGACCTCCGCTGCCCGCAGTCCCGCCTCGGTCAATGCCGTGAATCGCGGGGCCTCGGACTGCATCCGCACTGCGGCCTGCTCGGCTCCGCGCTGGGCGAGGCGCAGTGCGCGGCCGGCATAGCCCTGCGCGCGCTCCCCAAGGACTCGAGCGGCAGTGAGGACGATCTGGCTGGAAAGGCTCATGGGCCCGACCCGGCATTCCCTGATGCAATGCACCATTACCGTCGGTGCAGAACGGCCAATAATGCGACTTTTTGACGGCAGTTGCAGCAAAATGCCGCGCCGGCGACCGCAGCCGGGGACCGCGCGGGTCCAGGATGTGTTACAGCTCGCGCTGAGGCTGGCCCTGGTGAGATTCGATGCTGGCTCTGGGTGAGGTTTTCGGCTCGGACGGTGCGCTGCGGGATGCGCTTGCGGACTTCACCCCGAGGCGCGAGCAGCTGCGGATGGCCGAATGCGTTGCGCGCGCGCTCGAGGCCCGGGGCCTCCTGGTCGTGGAGGCTGGAACCGGAACCGGGAAGACCTTCGCCTACCTCGTGCCGGCGCTGCTCTCTGGGGCGCGCGTTCTGATCTCCACGGGAACGCGTACCCTTCAGGACCAGCTCTACTCGAAGGACCTGCCGCTCATTGCACGCGCGCTCGGCCGCCCGGCTCGCGTCGCATTGCTCAAGGGTCGCGCCAACTACCTCTGCCTCCATCGCCTGGGGCTCACCCGCACTCGGTTCGCCCCCGAGCTGCTGCGCGCGCGGGACGCCGGCCTCGCACGCCTTGAGCGGTGGGCGCGCACGACGCGCAGCGGGGATCTCGCCGAGGTGTCGGGACTTTCCGATTCCGATCCGCTCTGGCTCGATGTCACCTCCACGCGCGACAACTGCCTCGGCGTGCGCTGCGAGGACTTTGCACGCTGTCACGTCGCGGCGGCGCGCCGGCAGGCCCAGGAAGCCGACATCGTGATCGTCAACCATCATCTGCTGCTCGCCGATCTCGCCCTGAAGGAGGACGGCTTCGGCGACATTCTCGGCACGGCCGACGCCTTCATCCTCGATGAGGCGCATCAACTGCCCGAGCTCGCGACCCGGCTCTTCGGCGCCGATGTGGGGAGCCGGCGAATCGAGCACCTGCTCGAGGCGGTGCGGCTCGAATCCGTGAGCGCGGATGCGACGGTCCAGTCCGCGCTCGGCGGGGCGGAGCAGGCGGCGCGGGAGCTCGCAGAGCGAGTGCCGAAGATGATCGGTCGCAGCGCCTGGGAGGAATGGGCCCCGCGGCTCGAGCCCGCCGTGCTCGAGCTCTCGCGCGCACTCACGGTCCTGCGTGACGGGCTCGACGCCGCCGCTCACGAATCTGCGGCGTCTCAGCTCGCGGCGCGCGCCTCCGAGCTGTCAGGCCAGATCGAGCGGATCACGGCGCTCGGTGAGATCGAGGGCGTGCGCAGCATCGAGGTGACTCCGCGTGGGTTTTCGCTCCACCTCTTGCCGTTCGATATCGCGGAGCGCTTTCGTGGCATGATCGAGGCGCGGTCCTGCGCCTGGATCTTCACCTCCGCGACGCTGTCGATGGGAGAGGACTTCACGCCCTTCACGGGGCGGCTCGGCCTCGATGATGCGGAGACGGTCAAGATCGAGAGCCCCTTCGACTACGAGCGCCAGAGCCTGCTTTACCTTCCGGCGGGGCTGCCCGAACCCGCCGCTCCGGGCTACGTGCGTGCAATGCTGAACGTCGCGCTCCTGCTCATCGAGGCATCGCGGGGGGGTGCGTTCGTGCTGTTCACGAGTCACCGCGCTCTTGCCGAAGGGGCGCAGATCCTGCGCGAGCTCTGGGGCGCGAATGCGCCGTATCGGCTCTACGTGCAGGGCGAGGCTCCTCGGGAGCGCCTGCTCGAGGCCTTCCGCTGCGACGGCGACGGAGTGTTGCTCGGAACCGCGAGCTTCTGGGAGGGCGTGGACGTGAAGGGCGCGGCGCTGCGGCTCGTGATCATCGACAAGCTTCCGTTCGCCTCGCCCGAGGAGCCTCTCGTCAAGGCGCGCATCGATTACATCGAATCGCGGGGGGGCAATGCGTTTCGTGATTTCCAGCTGCCCGAGGCGGCGCTTGCTCTGAAGCAAGGGGTCGGTCGGCTGATCCGCAGTGAGACCGATTACGGGGCGGTCGTCATCTGCGACCGGCGCATCGTCGATCGGGCCTATGGGGCCGCGCTCCGCGCGGCGCTCCCGCCCATGCGCTGCACGCGCGATGAGGCCGAGGCGCTGCGGTTTCTGCATCATCATGCAGGCACGGGCGGCGCGCGAGCGTCGGCCGCCGAGTCGGAGCGCGCGTGAACGTCCTCGCCCTCGATACGGCGACCGAGGCCTGCTCGGCCGCGGTGCTCACGGCGCGCGGTCTCGCAACGCGCTACGAGGAGCTCGAGCGAGCGCACGCCGAGCGCATTCTCGAGATGGTGGATAGCGTCCTCGCCGAGGCGGGCGTCACCCTGCAGGAGCTCGATGCAGTCGCATTCGGACGGGGGCCCGGCGCCTTCACGGGCTGTCGGCTCGCGGCGGGCGTCGCGCAAGGTCTCGCCTTCGGGGCCGGCAAGCCGGTCGTGCCGGTCTCGGATCTGCGCGCACTCGCGCAACGCGTGCTCGACCATTCGCGCGATGCGCGCGGAGTGCTCGTGTGCACGGATGCGCGGATGCAGGAGCTCTACTGGGCATGCTTCCGGCGCGGTGCGGAGGGACTCGCCGAGCCCTCGGGCATCGAGCGTGTAGGGGCGCCGGATGCCATCGAGCTGCCGCGGGAGCTCGAGCCGCCGGTGTACGGGGTGGGGCGGGGCTTTCTCGCCTATCGGCGCCTGCGCGAGCGGCTGCGGGACAGGCTTGCGGTGGTCGAGCCCGAGTGGCTGCCTCGGGCCGAGGAGGTGGGCCGCCTCGCGAGGGTCGAAGTGGTAGCCGGACGTATCGTTGCACCGCAGGAGGCGGTCCCGGTGTACCTGCGCGACGATGTCACACAGGGAGGCAAATCACGCAATTGACATAATGGGCAGTCTCCCTCCGCCGGGCGGCCGCCGTCATGAGATTGTAATGTGAGGGCCCTGTAATACTTGCCGTCAAATGCCGCATACCGAATGTCAACCAAGCAGGTCCTAATCGTCGAAGACGAGCGGCCGATTCGCGAGATGATCTCATTCGGCCTCAAGCGCGCCGGCTTCGACGTGCGGGAGGCGGAGGACTGTCGCTCGGCCCGTGCCCTGCTTGCCGATCGCAGGCCGGACCTCATCCTCGTTGACTGGATGCTGCCCGATATGAGCGGACTCGAGCTGACCCGCGCGCTCAAGCGCGACCGAGAGCTGCGGGACCTGCCGATCATCATGCTCACCGCACGGGCGGAGGAGAGCGACAAGGTCGCAGGTCTCGATGGGGGCGCCGACGACTACGTGACCAAGCCCTTCTCCCCGCGAGAGCTCCTGGCGCGGATCAACGCCGTGCTGCGCCGCGCCGCGCCGAGCGCGGAGGACGAGCGCATCGCCTTTGCGGAGCTCGCGCTCGATCAGGCGAGCCACCGCGTGCTCATCGGCGAGCAGACCGTTCCGCTCGGACCGACCGAGTACCGCATGCTCGAGTTCTTCATGACGCACCCGGAGCGGGTGTACACGCGCGATCAGCTCCTCGACCGCATCTGGGGCGGTAACGTCTACGTGGAGGAGCGCACCATCGATGTGCACATCCGGCGTCTGCGCAAAGCGCTCGAGGAATTCGGGTACGATCGGTTCGTGCAGACGGTGCGCGGCTCGGGTTACCGCTTCTCGGCGCGCACGACCTAGCACCCGCACCTCACAGCCGGAGAGCGGAGCTCGACCCGGATGTCCTTGGCATTGCAAGCGTTGTGGTTCGCCGCGCTGCGCTTGGCTGCAGCGCTCGCGGCCGGCCTGCTGCTCGGCTGGGCTCTCGGGCACCTGTTCGCGGGCGTCGCGCTCGTCGTCGGGGCCTATTTCGCCTGGCACCTCGTGTGCCTGTTCCGGGTGGATTGGTGGCTGCGCCACCGCAGCTTCTCCGACCCGCCCGACCTCGGCGGAGCCTGGGGAGAGGCGATCAACTACATCGTGCGGCTCCACAGGCGCAAGCGCTTCCACAAGCAGCGCTTCCTGCAGCTCTTCAGGCAGATCCAGCGCTCGACGGCGGCACTCCCGGACGGCGTCGTCATTCTCAATGCAGAGCACGAGATCGTGTGGTTCAACCGCATGGCCACGCAGTTGCTCAACCTGCGCCGGCCGGCCGATCTCGGCCTGCGCATCGACAATCTCGTGCGCCAGCCCGAGTTCGCGCGCTACCTGAGCGGGCACCAGTATGCGAATCCGGTGGTCCTGCGGGTGGGCACTGGCGAGCCGTTCTACCTCTCGCTGCAGTTTGTGCCGTACGGGGAAGGACAGCTTCTGCTGCTCGTGCGCGACGTGTCGCGCCAGGTGCAGCTCGAGGGCATGCGCAAGGACTTCGTCGCGAATGCCTCCCACGAGTTGCGCTCCCCCCTCACGGTGATCTCGGGTTATCTCGAGACCCTGAGCCAGGATTCGGCGCTCGACTCCGAGCTCAAGCCGCCGCTCGCGGAGATGCGCCGGCAGGCCGATCGCATGACGCAGATCATCCGCGACCTGCTCGAGCTGTCCCGCCTCGAGGCGACGGACGAGGGGGGGCAGGGCGAGCCGATCGACGTGGCCGCACTCCTGGCGACGCTGCGCAAGGACGTGCTCGCGCGCGCCGAGCGCCCGCGCGAGATCCGGGTGCGGCTCGACTCCGATGCGTGCCTCCTCGGCAACGAATCGGAGATCCATTCCGCCTTCTTCAACCTCGTGGACAATGCCGCGAAATACACCCCGGCGGACGGCTCGATCGAGATGCGCTGGTGGGTCGATGATGCCGGCGGCCACTTCACGGTGACCGACACCGGCATCGGTATCCAGCCCGAGCACATCCCGCGGCTCACCGAGCGCTTCTATCGCGTCGATCCAGCACGCTCGCGCACGACCGGCGGCTCCGGGCTTGGGCTTGCGATCGTGAAGCACGTGCTGCAACGGCACGGGGCGACGCTCGAGGTGGCGAGCACTCCGGGCAAGGGGAGCATCTTCGGGTGCCTTTTCCCCCCGCAGCGGATCGCCCCGCGAGCGGTCGGCGTTCGCGCTGCTGCCGGCTAAGCAGAATCAAACCCTTGCAGCGAAAGCTTAAGGTTTCAGAAAAACTTCGCGCCGCTGTCATCTGCCCGCAACCTGGTGCATCGAGGCTCAGCGTATCGCTCAAGGAGTCCTGTGCGCACCATGCAAGGTCGGTCTCGGGGAAGCGGTCGGCTTCGGGCAAGGACACTGTTTCTGTCGGACATTCACCTCGGCTTCAAGCGAGCCCGGGTGCGCGAGCTCGCGGAGTTCCTGCGGCGGGTCGATGCCGAGTGCATCGTGCTCGTCGGCGATATCGTGGACGCGCTGAGCCTCGCCAAGCGCTTCTTCTGGACCGATGAGCACACCGAGGTGCTGCGGCTGCTCCTTGCCCGGCGGCGGGCGGGCGCGCGGCTCGTCTATCTGCCCGGGAATCACGATGCCTCCCTCTCCGTGGTCGCCGACATCCTCCACGGCTCCCTCGAGGTGCATCGGGAGTGGGTGCACAAGACCACCCGTGGCGCGCGGCTGCTGGTCGCCCACGGCGATCAGTTCGAAGCCTCGGTCGCCTGCCCGGGCTGGCTCTACAAGCTCGGCGATGTGCTCTACGAGGCGAATCTTGCACTCAACCACCGGATCAACGACCTGCGGCGGCTCATCGGACGGCCGTACAAGTCGCTCGCCGAGCGCCTCAAGCTCGCGGTTCCGACGAGCGCGCGCTACATCGCGCGCTTCGAGCACAGCGCCGCGCGCTACGCCTCGGCGCAAGGCTACGACGGGGTGATCTGCGGGCACATCCACCGGCCGAATCTTTGCCGCATCGACAACATGCTCTACGCCAATACCGGCGATTGGGTGGAGTCCTGCTCGGCGCTCGTCGAGGACGAGCGCGGGGAGCTACAGCTGTACCGCTGGCCGTGCGATGGGCAGGGCGCTCGCTGCGCCGAGCCGGCCCTCCTCGCCGACGTCGCATGAGGGCGCGATCCTTGCCCCCTCTTTGAGAATTGCATCCGCTCGCATCCCGCAACAGCTCGGTTATGATCGACGCTGCCAGTAACATTCGCTGCGCGCGTGCCCCGGCGCGTGCGCGGAGGACTTAGGTAGATGGAGACCGCCGACCTCACCCACCACATCTCCCGGCGCTTCAACGAAGACCTCGAGCGGGTACGCAGTAAGGTGCTCGCGATGGGCGGATTCGTCGAGGAGCAGCTGCAGAAGGCGATCAACGCGCTCATCGAGGGCGACAGCTCCCTCGGCGAGGAGGTCGCCATGGATGACTTCAAGGTCAACAACATGGAGGTCTCCATCGACGAGGAGTGCAGCCGCATCCTCGCGACGCGGGCCCCGGCGGCGGGGGACCTGCGCGTGATCGTCGCGATCATCAAGACCATCACCGACCTCGAGCGCATCGGGGACGAGGCCGAGAAGATCGGGTACATCGCCTCGCGGCTCGCCACCATGGAGCGCCCGGCCGACAAGTATCGCGAGATCAAGCACCTCGGAAGGGTCGTCTCGGAGATGGTGCACAGCGCGCTCGATTCCTTCGCGCGGATGGATGCCGACTCGGCCCTCCAGGTCGCCCGGCAGGATCGCACCGTCGATGAGGAATACGAGTCGATTCAGCGCCAGACGATCACGTTCATGCTCGAGGATCCCCGCACGATCCGCCGCGCGCTCGATGTGATGTGGGTGGTGCGCTCGCTCGAGCGCATCGGGGATCACGCGAAGAACATCGGCGAGTACGTGATCTACATGGTCCACGGCAAGGACGTGCGCCACACCTCGCTCGAGGACGTCGAGCGGGAGTTGCGGGGCCAGACCGCCGCGAGCAGCTGAGCTCGATCGCCGGCCCGCAGGCCCCGCGGGGCCGGTGCGCCGAAGGTCGGCGGACCCAAGCGCGGTGTATGATGCGGCCGATGCTGCGCAATCGCCGTCTTCTCAATGCCGCAGGCGCGGCGGCCTGTCTTGCGATGCTGCTCTACGCGTTCTATGCGCAGTACGTGCTGCGTCTCGAGCCCTGTCCGCTTTGCATGTTCCAGCGCATCACGATTCTCGCGCTCGGCATCGTCTTTGCGGTCGCGGCGATCCACCACCCGCGCGGATGGGGCTCCTACGTGTATGCGTTCCTCATTGCGGCAGCGGCGCTCGCGACGATCGGCATCGCCGCCCGGCACCTGTACATCCAGAGTCTTCCGCCCGGGACGGTTCCGGCCTGCGGGGCCCCGCTCGATGCGCTGGTGCGGATGTTTCCGCTGACCGAGGTCATTCGCAAGGTGCTGCGCGGCGGGGGGGAGTGTGCGGTCGTCAACTGGAGGCTCCTCGGGCTTGCCATGCCCGGCTGGGTGCTCCTGTGCGCGGCGGTGCTGGGCGCGATCGGAGTCCTCACGAACGTGATGCTGGTGCACCCGGAGCGGCACCGGCCGCAGCGCGGCGCGCAGTCTCCTGCCTAGGCCGCACCGGAGGCCTGCCGAGCCCCGGGAATGCTGCAGGCTAGGCTGCCCCTTAGCCGAGCAGCCGGCGCAGCACGCCGAGATACATGCCCTCGAGGGCATCGATGTCGGCCGCGCGCACGTGCTCGTTCACCTTGTGAATGGTCGCGTTGACGACGCCGAGCTCCACCACCTGGGCACCGAGGGTGGCGATGAAGCGTCCATCGGAGGTGCCCCCGCCCGTCGAGAGCTTGGGCGCGCTGCCGGTGACCTCCGCGACGGCGGCACAAACGGCATCGGAGAGCACACCGCGCGCGGTGTAGAAGGGTTCCCCCGAGACGTACCACTCGAGGGTGTAGCGGACGCGGTGCTTGCGCAGGATATCCTCGACCGTGCGCTTGAGTCCCTCGAGCGTCTGCACGGGCGAGTAGCGCAGATTGAAGCGCGCCTTGAGCTCCCCGGGGATGACGTTCGGCGCCCCCGTTCCGGCGTTGAGGTTCGACACCTGAAAGGTCGTCGGCTGGAAATGCTCGTTGCCCTCGTCCCAGGTCCGGCTCGTGAGCTCGGCGAGCGCGGGCGCAAGCGTATGGACGGGGTTCTCGGCGAGGTGGGGATAGGCGACGTGCCCCTGCGTGCCATGCACGGTGAGCCGACCGCTGAGCGAGCCGCGCCGCCCGATCTTGATCGTGTCCCCGAGCACGGATTCGCTCGAGGGCTCCCCGACGACACACCAGTCGATGCGCTGACCGCGGCCACTCAGCGTGTCGATCACCCGCTTGGTCCCGTCAACGGAGGGTCCCTCCTCATCGCTCGTGATGAGGAAGGCGATGGTTCCTCGATGGCGCGGGTGAGCGCTGACGAACTCCTCCGTCGCGGTGACCATCGCGGCGAGTCCACTCTTCATGTCCGCCGTGCCCCGCCCATAGAGCAGCCCCTCGTGCAGCGTCGGCTCGAAGGGAGGCGTACGCCATTCCTCGAGGGGGCCGGTCGGGACGACATCGGTGTGGCCTGCGAAACACAAAACGGGCTCGGCCGAGCCGCGCAGCGCCCAGAAATTCTCGACGTTCCCGAAGCGGAGGCGCTCGATGCGAAACCCGATGGCCTCGAGCCGCTCGATGAGCACTTGCTGGCAGCCCTCGTCAGCCGGGGTGACGGAGGGCCGGGCGACGAGGTTACGGGTGAGCTCGAAGGGCTGGGACACTGAAGAACCGCTTACCTGAAACGCAACGCAAACCGCAGCCGCCGGAGTGGGGCGAGCCGCCGCGTTTATACGCACAGCCGGTCGGCGGGGCAAGAAGTTCATCGAGCGGTGGCCCGTCACGCGGATGCAACATCGGGCGGTGAGACTGTCGCCGAGGTGGCGCGGGGGACTCGTGGCCGGACCAATGCCGAAGGTCAGGGCAGGGCGAGCCGCGCGTCACGAGATCGTCACATTTCCGTCATCTAATCCTCGCGCGGTCCGACCGCGATAAGTCGGGACCGCATACCTTCGGAAATCGGGAGTCGCTCATGCACCTTACAAAAAGCCTAATCATGCTGGCAGCCGCCGGCGTGCTCGCGACCGTGGCTCTTGCCGAGAACATCTCCGGCGCGGGCGCAACGTTTCCTTACCCGATCTACTCGAAGTGGGCGGATGCCTACAAGAGGGCGACCGGCGTCGGGCTCAACTACCAGTCGATCGGCTCAGGCGGTGGCATCAAGCAGATCGAGGCCAAGACGGTCACGTTCGGTGCCTCCGACATGCCGCTCAAGCCCGAGCAGCTTGCGGCCGCGGGGCTCATTCAGTTTCCCGCGATCATCGGCGGCGCCGTGCCCGTCGTGAACATCCCGGGGGTCCGGGCGGGCGAGCTCACCCTCGATGGACCGACGATTGCGAGCATCTATCTCGGCGAGATCACGCAGTGGAACGATCCGAAGATCGCCAAGCTCAATCCCCGCGTGAAGCTCCCCGATACGGCGATCGCGCCGGTCTATCGCGCGGACGGCTCGGGAACCAACTTCCTGTTCACCAACTATCTGTCCAAGTCGAGCCCGGAGTTCGCCCAGAAGATCGGCTCGAGCACCTCGGTGCAGTGGCCCGTCGGAATCGGTGCCAAGGGCAACGAAGGGGTCGCCAACATGGCGGGACGCACGGAGGGGGCGATCGGTTATGTCGAATTTGCGTACGTCCTGCAAAACCACATGACGTACGCGCGCCTCATCAACCGCAGCGGCAAAGTGGTCTCCCCGAGCACGGCGACGTTCCAGGCGGCGGCCGCCAATGCCGACTGGGCGCATTCGGACCACTACTACCTCGTCCTGACCGATCAGCCCGGCGCGGCAAGCTGGCCGATTACCGGCGCGAGCTTTATCCTGGTGTACGAGAGTCCGCCCGATCCGGCGGCGACGGCTCAGGCGCTGAAGTTCTTCTCCTGGGCATTCAAGAGCGGCGCGGGGATGGCGAAGTCGCTCGATTACGTGCCGCTGCCGGCGAGCCTCGTGAGACAGATCGAGGGCACTTGGCGGGCGGACATCCGTGCAGCGGGCGCGCCGGTCTGGAAGGGATGAACGCGTAACGGCGGTGGCATCGCGAACGGCCGAGATGCGCCGGTGCCACCGCCGTCGCCATGGTGCGGGGGATGGATCAAGCTAATTTCGGGGGCATCGCAAGCGCTCACGTCAGACGCCAGAGGCTCGGTGAGCGTCTCTTTGGCGGCGCGACCCGTGTTGCGGCGGTGCTCGTGCTCGCCATCCTGGGCGGGGTGACGATCGCGCTCCTGAAGGGGGCCTGGCCGGCGCTCAGCCAGTTCAAGCTCGGGTTCCTCACCCGCGAGGTCTGGAACCCCGTGACGAACCAGTTCGGGGCGCTCGCGGCGGTCTACGGCACGCTCATCACCTCCTTCATCGCGATGCTCATTGCGATCCCGATCAGCTTCGGCATCGCCGTTTTCTTGACCGAGCTGAGTCCCCGCTGGCTCAAGCGTCCGGTGGGCGTTGCGATCGAGCTCCTCGCAGCGGTTCCGAGCATCATCTTCGGCATCTGGGGATTGTTCGTCCTCGCCCCGATCCTGCAGACGAGCGTGCAGCCCTGGCTCATTCACCATTTCAGTCACCTTCCCGGTCTCGGTGCGCTCTTCCGCGGTCCGCCGTTCGGCATTGGAATACTCACCGCGGCGCTCGTCCTGGCGATCATGGTCCTGCCGTTCATTTCCTCCGTGATGCGGGATGTGTTCGAGACGGTTCCCGATGTGCTCAAGGAATCGGCGTATGGGCTCGGCGCGACCACCTGGGAGGTGGTGTGGAATGTGGTGCTGCCGTATTCGCGCACCGGCGTCGTTGGCGGCATCATGCTCGGGCTCGGCCGTGCGCTCGGGGAGACCATGGCGGTCACCTTCGTGATCGGCAACGCGCACCGCATCAGCTCCTCGCTCCTCGCACCCGGGACCACCATCTCGGCCTCGATCGCCAACGAGTTCACCGAGGCGGTGGGGGACCTGTACACTTCCTCGCTCATTGCGCTCGGAGTCATACTCTTCCTCATCACGTTTGCCGTGATCGCCGCCGCGCGGTTCATGTTGATGCGCCTCGATCGGCGCGCGCTCTCCTCGGTATGAATCGCAACCGCCGGCTGCTGCGCAAGCTCACGAACGGGGCCTCGCTCGCGCTCTCGGCCGTTGCCACTGCGATCGGACTCACCTGCCTCGCCGCGATTCTCTGGACTTTGTTCAAGAGCGGCTTCAGCGCACTCTCGGCGAGCGTATTCACCCAGATGACCCCGCCGCCCGGCTCGATGGGGGGACTGCTCAACGCGATCTACGGGAGTCTCGCGATGACGGTGATCGGGATGCTGCTCGGGGCTCCGATCGGCATTCTCGCAGGCACGTACCTCGCCGAGTACGGACGCGATTCGCGCCTCGCCGTCGTGATCCGCTTCATCAACGATGTGCTGCTCAGTGCGCCCTCGATCATCGTCGGACTGTTCATCTACGAGATCGTCGTGGTCCCGATGGGTCATTTCTCCGCCATCGCCGGGGCACTGGCGCTCGCCGTGATCGCGATTCCGGTCACCGTGCGCACGACCGAGGACATGCTGCGGCTCGTCCCCCAGGGCATGAAGGACGCCTCCACCGCGCTTGGGGCCTATCCGTGGCGTACGACGGTGAGCGTCATCTATCCGGCAGCGCGAAGCGGCGTCGTCACGGGGCTTCTCCTCGCGGTCGCTCGCGTGAGCGGGGAGACGGCACCGCTGCTCTTCACGGCGCTCAACAATCAGTTCTGGAGTACCAAGCTCTCGGCGCCCATCGCGAACCTGCCGGTGGTCATCTACCAGTTTGCGCAGAGTCCGTACGAGGAGTGGCAGCGCCTCGCCTGGGTCGGCGCGCTCCTGATCACGCTCGCGATCCTGGTCTTGAGCGTGACCGCGCGCGTGCTCATCGCGGCCCTCCAGCCGCAGGCGAGGGCACCGTGATCCGGGCACTGCAGGATGTTGCGACGGCGGAGCAGGCCGTTCGGGGCGGGGCGGGAGAGACTCCGGCCGCGGAGTCGCCTCCGGCAAAGATTAAGGTCAGTCACCTCGATTTCTACTACGGTGCTGCGCGCGCCCTCCACGACATCAACTTGACGCTGCTCGACCGCAGCATCACGGCCTTCATCGGACCCTCAGGTTGCGGCAAATCGACCCTGCTGCGGGTCATCAACCGGATGTACTCGCTCTATCCGGGACACCGTGCAACCGGCGAGGTGCTGCTCGATGGGGAGAACATCCTCGCTCCGAGCATCGATGTGGCGAGCCTGCGATTTCGCGTGGGAATGGTGTTTCAAAAGCCGACGCCCTTTCCCATGTCCGTGTTCGATAACGTCGCGTTCGGCTTGAGACTTTCACAACGCATTCCACGGCGCGAGCTCACGGAGCGCGTCGAGGCGGCGCTGCGCGATGCGGCGCTCTGGGAGGAGGTCAAGGACAAGCTCTCCCAGGACGGACGCAGCCTCTCCGGCGGTCAGCAACAGCGCCTGTGCGTCGCGCGCACGGTTGCCGTCCACCCGGAAGTGGTGCTGTTCGATGAGCCGACCGCCGCGCTCGACCCGATCTCGACCCTGCGCATCGAGGAGACGCTGCAGAGCCTTCGTGAGCGGTACTGCATCGCGATCGTCACGCACAACCTGCAGCAGGCGGCCCGGGTCTCGAACGTCACCGCATTCATGTATCTGGGCGAGCTCATCGAGGTGGGGCCGACCGAGCAGATGTTCACCGCCCCTCGCGAGCGTAGAACCGACGATTACATCACCGGGAGATTCGGCTAGCGTGGCTTGAGCGCCCCGCGGCGAAGGCAATCGCTCCATGAACGAACAGCGCGATGCAGTGGATCGGAAGGCGCGGCTGCGGCCCCTGACGGGCATGCCTGCGACGCAGGTGGAACGCCCCGGCGCCCCGGAACGGACGACGCCGGATGCGCGGCCGGAGCCCTCGGACAGCGGCATCAATCTCAAGCCGAGTGGGCGCATCGGCAGCACCGCGAAGCTCGATGAGGTCGGCGGCCAGACGCTCGGACAGACGACCGTCGAGGATCCGGTGTTCTCCTGTCGCGATGTCTCGGTCTTCTACGGAACGAAGCAGGGCATCAAGGACGTGAGCATCGATGTGGGCCGCCGCCAGGTGCTCGCCATGATCGGGCCCTCGGGATGCGGCAAGTCCACGTTCCTGCGCTGTCTGAATCGCATGAACGACACCATTCCGGGGACGCGCGTCACCGGGAAGATCCTGCTCGAAGGCCGCGACGTGCACGATCACCAGCTCGATGTGGTGCAGCTGCGTGCACGAGTCGGCATGGTGTTCCAGAAGCCGAACCCCTTCCCCAAATCGATCTACGACAACGTCGCCTACGGTCCCCGCATGCATGGGCTCGCGCGAACCCGCGCCGAGCTCGATGAGCTCGTGTGCACCAGCTTGCAGCGCGCCGGGTTGTGGGAGGAAGTGAAAGGCAGGCTCTGGCAGCTCGGCACCGGACTGTCGGGTGGCCAGCAGCAGCGGCTCTGCATCGCGCGCACCATCGCGGTACAGCCGGAAGTGATCCTCATGGATGAGCCCTGCTCGGCACTCGACCCGATCGCCACGGCGCGCATCGAGGACCTGATCGACGAGCTGCGCGAGTCCTACGCGATCGTGATCGTGACCCACTCCATGCAGCAGGCCGCGCGGGTCTCGCAGCGCACGGCGTACTTCCACTTGGGCTCGCTCGTCGAGGTCGGCGACACCGATCGGGTCTTCACGAATCCGCGCCACAAGCTGACCGAGGACTACATCACCGGACGGTTCGGGTGAGACTGGAGGCACCGAGCGTGAGCAGCGCGGAGGAAACGCCGATGCTCGAGGGCCACATCAGCAGGGCGTTCGATGGGGCGCTCGCCGCCCTTCACATCCGGGTCGTCGAGATGGGCGGTCTCGTGCTCGATCAGGTGCGCGAGGCCGCGCGAGCCTACACAGATTGGGATGCCCACGCCGCCGAGCACGTGATCGATCGGTCCGCGATAGTGCTCGCCTACGACGCGAGGATCGATCAGGATGAGTTCACGCTCATTGCGAGGCGCCAGCCGGTCTCCCGCGACCTGCGCGCCGTGTTCGCGATGGCGAAGTCGGTTGCCGAGCTCGAGCGCGCAGGTGGCGAGGCCCGCAAGATCGCCCGCACGGTCCTGCAGCAGAATGGCCGCCCGGCCCGCGCCACCTCGGCCGACGTGCGCCAGCTCGCGCACCTCGCGGCAAGCCTGCTCCGCTCGGCGCTCGAGTCTCTCGATCGCATCGACGGCGAGCTCGCCGCGCAGGTGGTCCAGCGCGACCACGAGCTCGATGAAGAATACGCCGCAGGACTGCGGCGCCTGCTGACCCACGCCATGGAGGATCCGCGCCACCTGGAGGTCGCGATGGAGGCGGCGTTCGTCCTCAAAGCCCTGGAGAGAATCGGGGACCACGCGCGCCTCATCGCGCGGCAGGTTCAGAGCATGGTGCCCGAGCTCGATCGGCACGCCCCGGGTGCAGAGTCGCCCCGGGAAGGTGATCCCCCATCGCCGGCTGGCTCACCCGGCTCGGTCAGCTCCGGCGCCTGAAAGAAAAGAGGGCGCTCCGAGAGCGCCCTCGTGGACCAACCGTCCGGGATCGGAGGGGGTACGCGTGACCCCGGCGGCGAGCGGTCTTAAGTGCGGCAGTTACCTCTGATAGGGGTAGTAACGGAACGAGACGAAGCCCATGCTGAGGTTGGTGCTCGGCGCGGCGCCCATGCCGTAGAACGCCACGCGATCCTCGTAGGTGTATTGCAGGCCGATCTGGAAGTTCCCGATCGGGCCCTCGTAGACCTTCCACCAGTCCCCGATGATGACCTGCTCGAGCTTCTGGGTGTTGGCGACGCAGGTCGCGGATGAGCCTGTCTGCAGGTCGCAGCCGAGGTTGTCCTGGCCGGGATTGCCGTAACCGTAGAGCGTTTTCCCGAGGGTCCACCAGTCCTTCTGGGCCTCCTCCTCGCCGCCGTAGAGATAGAAGGTCAGGCGGCTGGTCGGCTTGAACACGAGGCCGAGGAGGACGTCAGCTTCCCTGATCGCGGAAACATCGCCGTAGGGATCGACCGTCACGTCTGGCAGCCCGCCCGAGCCATAACGCCCGATCCCGTTGCCGTACAGGGCGCTCGCCTGGAAGGACAGCATCTTCGTGAAAGGCAGGATCATCCCGGCCCCGACACTGCCTCCCCACGTGGTGTTATTGGTGCCACCGACACTGCCCTTGATCGGCTCGTAGCGGTCACGAAAGCCGCGCTCCATGCCGTAGATCTCGAAATGTCCCCAGCCCGGGTCGAACGCGAACTTCGTGATGATGTCGGGAGCGAAATCGAGCGAGTAATTGTTCGTCGAGGGTAGGAGGCCCCCGCCCACACCGGGGTTGGTCGTGACGGTGGTCGGCGGCGTCGATCCCGTGAAGGCCGCCTGCGGACTCTCGAGCGACAGTCCCCAAGAGCCCCAATTGCCGAACATCTTCACGAAGCGCAGCTGGGCGTTGCGCGTCCAGTTGAAGCCCACGACGTACTGTGCATCTATCGTGAGGGGGACGTTCTCGGTCCGCGGCTTCATCGTGCCGGTCGTCGAGAGCGTCGCGTAGCTCCAGGTTTGGCCCGCGAGCAGGTACCAGTCCAGGTCGGTGTTGCTGATCACGCCATAGAAGTGCCGCATGCGCAGCGTGTAGCTGTTGCTCTCGCTTGAGTTGGAGGTGACGCCGCCGCTCAGAAAGTCGGTCTCGAGATAGCCCTCCGCGCGCCAGGCGCCGTCCTCTGGGCCCTGCGCGAGCAGCGCGAAGCGGCTCTGGCGGGCGCTCTCGCGGAACTCATCGAGGTAATAGTTCGACGAGTCGGGGTAGGGGATGCCGGTGTTGTAGTTCGAGCCGATGTCCGCCGTCTCGTTCTTGTTGCGGTACACCGACTCGAGAGCGGTGAAGCCGCCGAAGGTCATCTTGACCGGGCCTGCCTGCCAGCTGGGATTGCTGGTCGGACCGAAGGGCTGGGTGGCGCTCATCTGCGCACTGCCCTGGGACTGCTCGCCCGACTGCCCCTGCGGATCGCTCCCGGCTTCTGGCGCGGCGGTCGACGGCGCCGGATTGGTCGCATCGGACGCGGAGCCGACGCCGGCCGATGCGGGCGCCGCGGACGCGGATGCGAGGTGGGTGACCGGTGCCCCGGCGGCGGACGTGCCGCTCGATGAGCCCGGCGCCTGGGAGGCTGCGGTGGCCTGCGGGGCGCGGGCCTGCTTCGCCTGCAGTCCATCGAGCCGGCGCTGCAGCTGCTCGACCTGGGCCTTGAGGGCTTGAACTTGCTGTGCGGTGCTGCTGTCATCCTGGGCGAACGCGGCGGAAGCCGCCGAAACACTGAGCGCCGCGGCGACGGCCGCGGCAATCGAAGCCGATCGAGCTGAGGATGTGAGACCGGTGCGGACGGCACACGAGGTCGAGCGCGAGGGTGTCATCTTCAGGTTCCTTGATTCTTGGTTGCAGGGAGAGCCTGGGTGCCGATCGAGGACGTTCGGGTGGCTTTTGGGCCCATGCCTCGCTCCCCCACCGGTCGCCAGGGCGGGAACACTCTGCTGTAGCCGGATGACAGCTCGACGGCAGTTGAATGACACTTTTATTGCAGCTGCCCAGGGCGCCATTTCGTGGATTTGGCCGCAGGATGGCGTGCAGCGGTCACGACCGGCGGCATCTGGACGGATAGATGAGAAGTTCTTAATGCCGCGCTAACGGTCTTCTAATCGGCAGCCGGTGCAATGCCCGGCCGAGATCCACCCGTTTTGGCTGCTCAGCGAGGAAACCACGAGCCCATGCGCCTCCTCATCGTGGAAGACGACCACAAGCTCGCCGAGTTCGTGGCGCGGGGGCTGCGCGCCGAGCGATTTGCCGTTGACCTGGCCCCCGATGGCCTCGAGGGCGTGAAGTACCTCGAGTCCTATGAGTACGATCTGGTCGTGCTCGATCTCATGCTGCCGCACCTAAGCGGAGGGGAGCTGCTGCGGCGGCTGCGCCGCAGCCACCCGAGCCTCCCCGTGCTCGTGCTCACGGCGCGCGATGCGACGGAGGACAAGGTGACGCACTTCGAGGCGGGCGCTGATGACTACCTCACCAAGCCCTTCGACTTCGCCGAGCTACTGGTGCGCATCAAGGCGTTGCTGCGCCGGACCCCCGCCCCCCGTACGGACGTGCTTCGGATCGGGGATCTCGAGGTGAACCGCCTCTCGCAGCAGGTCCGCCGCGCGGGCCAGCGCATCGAGCTCACGACGAAGGAATATGGAGTGCTCGAGTACCTGCTCTCCTCCCCCGGACGGGTCTTCTCGCGGACGATGATCCTCGAGCACGTCTGGGATCAGAGCTTCGAGGGGGTCACGAACATCGTCGATGTGTACGTGCGCTACCTGCGCAGGAAGCTCGACGATCCCTTCCCGACCAAGCTGATCCACACGGTCCGGGGCGTCGGCTACTGCATTCGCGAGCCCGAAGCTCGGCGGCAGGTCGAGCCGCAGTGAATCACCGCTCTCTCGCCTTTCGTCTCGCGGTCTGGTACGCGCTGCTGCTCAGCGCGACCTTTGCGCTCGTCGGGGCGGGCATGTACTTCGGGCTTGCCCAGTACCTGCGCTCGAGCTTGAGCGACTCGCTACGGCGGCGCTCGGTGCAGGTCGAGGACATCCTGCGCAGCGCCCCGGCGGCCATCCGGGATGCGCAGATCGGCGATGCGATCACCACGCGGGTAGCTCCGGAATTCAACAACCGCTTCGTGCGCATCACGCGGGCGCCGGCGACGCTCATCTATCGTTCGGGGCGGCCGGCCGACCGCAGCTTCGATCCGTCGAGCATCGCTCCGCTTGCGGGCCCCTGGCCCTCGCGCACGACGGCTCGCCGGGTGGCAACCGGTAGCGGCCCGGTCATGATCAGCGCCACACCGATCAGCACCCGATCGGGGGAGTACCTGGTCGAGCTTGGAACATCCCTCGAGCCCGTCGATTCGGTGCAGGATCACCTGCTCGCTCTTCTCGGGATGCTCCTGCCGGTGCTGGTCGCCCTCGCGGCAGGCGGCGGGTACCTCCTCGTGAAGCGGGCGCTGCGCCCGGTCGAGGACATGTCTCAGACCGCCGCGCAGATCAGCGTGCAGAATCTCGATGAGCGCTTACCCGTCATGCAGACGGGTGATGCACTGCAGCAACTCTCGCTGTCCCTCAACCACATGCTCGGTCGGCTGCGCGAGTCGGTGCAGGCCTCGCGGCGCTTCCTCGCCGACGCCTCGCACGAGCTGCGCACGCCGCTCACCGTCATCAAGGGCGAGCTGCAGGAGGTCGTGCGCGAGAGCGAATGCCCACCGGAGCTGCGCGAGCGAATCGGCAGCACGCTCGAGGAGGTCGCGCGACTCGAGCGGCTCGTCTCGGGCCTGCTCGTGCTCTCGCGGCTCGACGCCGGGGACGCGCAGCGCGAGTGGCTGGATGTCGATCTCGGTGAGCTCGCGGCGAGCACGGTCGAGCAGATGCGCCTCGTCGCCGAGGATCGCGGGGTGCAGCTCGATGCCTCGCGCTTGCGCCCGCTCATCGTGCGCGGCGACCGCGGCCGCCTGAAGCAGGTCATCGTGAACCTGCTCGATAACGCCATCAAATTCACGCCGCGTGGTGGCAGCGTGAGCCTGCGCACGGAGCAGCGACCGGGCCTCGCGGTGCTCGAGGTCCGCGACACCGGCAGCGGTATCCCGCCCGAGGCGTTGCCGCACGTATTCGAGCGGTTCTTTCGCGCCGACGCGGCGCGCACCCGCGACGGCGACACGGCGGACGGTGGTGCGGGGCTTGGCCTCTCGATCGTGCGCTCGATCTGCACGGCCCACGGCGCCGAGGTCGAGGTGGAGAGCGCGCCGGGTGCCGGGAGCTGCTTTCGCGTGAAGTTTCCGCGAGCAGGCAGCCGCGAGGCGGTGGGGGCACCCGGCCCGCAGGCGAGCGTGGCGGCATTGCCCGCCGCCCGGCTCGCTCCGGGCCGTACCAGCCGAGGAGCGCCGTAGGCCGTGTGGATCGTCCAAGTTGCGCTGCGGCGCCCCTACACCTTCGTCGTGCTGGCGCTCTTCATCGCCATCTTCGGGGTGCGCGCAGCGGTCACCACGCCGACCGACATCTTTCCCAACATCAACATTCCGGTGATCAGCGTCGTGTGGAGCTACAACGGGCTGCTCCCGAACGACATGTCGGGCCGCATCATCTATTTCTACGAGCGCACGCTCACCTCCCAGGTCTCGGACATCGAGCACCTCGAGTCGCAGTCGCTCTCCGGCTACGGCGTCGTCAAGATCTTCTTTCAGCCGAACGTCAACATCAGCACCGCGATGGCGCAGGTGACGGCGGCCTCGCAGACGGTGCTCAAGTATCTGCCCGCAGGCATCACCCCGCCTTACGTGCTGAGCTACAACGCCTCGAGCGTGCCCATCCTGCAGCTCGCGCTCTCGAGCAAGTCATTGCCGCAGATGCAGCTGTTCGACTACGGACAGAACTTCATCCGCCCGCAGCTGGCGACCGTCGCCGGCGCCGCCCTGCCGTCACCCTACGGTGGCAAGGTCCGCGACGTGCAGGTCGACCTCGACCAGCAAGCGATGCAGGCCCATGGAGTCTCCGCGGACGATGTGGTGAATGCCGTCAGCGCGCAGAATCTCATCCTGCCTGCGGGCGATGAGAAGATCGGCAAGTTCGACTGGAGCGTCGCGCTCAATGCGAGCCCGATCCTGCTCGACCGCATCAACGATCTGCCCGTCAAGACCGTCAACGGGACGGTCATCTACGTGCACGACGTCGCCTACGTGCACGACGGGGCTCCGCCGCAGATCAACCTCGTACGCGTCAACGGCGCCCATGCCGTGCTCATGACGATCCTCAAGGCGGGCAGCGCCTCCACGCTCGACATCATCGCGGGGGTCAAGGCGCTGCTGCCGCGCGTGGAGGCGGGGCTGCCCTCGAGTCTCGTGCTGCACGCGGTGAGCGATGCGTCCACCTTCGTCAAGGCCGCGGTCTTCGGCGTGATCCGCGAGGCGGTCCTCGCGGCCGTCCTGGTCGGCCTGATGATCCTCCTCTTTCTCGGCAGCTGGCGCTCGACGGTCATCATTCTCATCGAGATTCCGCTCGCCATCCTTTTCTCGCTCACCGCGATCTCCTGGCTCGGTCAGTCGATCAACGTCATGACCCTCGGGGGGCTCGCGCTCGCGGTCGGCATCCTCGTGGATGACGGCACGGTGACCATCGAGAACATCAACTACCACCTCGAGCTCGGTAAGTCGATCGAGCCCGCCATTCTCGATGGGGCACAGCAGATCGTCATTCCGGCCTTCGTGACGCTGCTCTGCCTGTCGATCGTGTTCGTGCCGATGTTCCAGCTCGGCGGGGTCGCGGGCTATCTCTTCAAGCCCATGGCCGAAGCCGTCGTGTTTGCGCTCTTGGGCTCGTTCACGCTCTCGAGGACGCTCGTGCCGACGATGGCGAACTTTCTGTTGCGCGGCCATACCCATGCGGGCATGCATGGCGCACACGATGTCGCACCCGCCCCCTCGGGTAATCCCTTCAAGCGCTTGCAGATTGCATTCGAGTCACGGTTCGCGCGTATCCGCCACGAGTACCGCCTGCTGCTCGGGCTCGCGCTGCGCAATCCGCGAGCGTTCATCATCGGCTTCCTGGCCTGTGTCGTCGCTTCCTTCGTGCTCGTTCCGTTTCTCGGGAAGGACTTCTTCCCCTCGGTCGATGCGGGGCAGATTCTGATGCACGTGCGTGCGCAGCCCGGCACGCGCATCGAGGAGACGGCCCGGGTGTTCGACCTGGTCGAGCGCGCGGTGCGCCGGGTCATCCCGCCCGAGCAGATCAACAACATCACCGACAACATCGGCCTGCCCTTCAGCGGCATCAACATGGCGTACCAGAATACGGGCACCATCGGCCCCGAGGACGGCGATGCGTTGATCTCGCTCAATCCGGACCACGCCTCGACCGCGGAGTACGTCAAGAAGCTGCGCACGATCCTGCCGAGGCAATTCCCGGGAGTGACGTTCTCGTTCCTGCCCGCAGACATCGTCTCGAGGATCCTGAATTTCGGCCTGCCGGCTCCGATCGACCTGCAGGTGATCGGCAACAAGCAGGCCGCAAACTACGCGTACGCCACCGACCTTCTCAAGCGCATCCGCAAGGTTCCGGGCATCGCCGATGCACGCATCCAGCAGGTCCTCGACTACCCGCAGATCAACGTCACCGTGGACCGCACCCTCGCGGGCGAGGTCGGGCTTACGCAGCGGGACGTGGCCAACAGCCTGCTCGTGACACTCTCGGGCAGTGGCCAGGTGAAGCCGAACTTCTGGCTCAACACCGAGAACGGGGTCGAGTATCCGATCGTCGCTCAGATGCCCCAGTACCGCATCGACACCATGTCGGACCTCGCGAACGTACCGGTCACCTCCGCGAAGACCGGAGCCCCCCAGTACCTCGGGGGGGTCGCGCGCATCACTCCGGGTCCGAGCGCTGGGGTCGTCTCGCACTACAACGTGCAGCCGGTCATCGACATCTACGCGGCGACCCAGGGTCGAGACCTCGGCGCAGTCGCGAGCGAGGTGGAGCGCATCGTCAATCAAACGAAGGGCGAGCTGCCACGGGGATCGTTCACCGCGCTGCGTGGCCAGGTGGAGACGATGCAGAGCGCGTTCGGCCAGCTCTACCTGGGCCTGGTGTTCGCGGTCGTGCTCATCTACCTCGTGATCGTGGTCAACTTCCAGTCATGGACCGACCCCTTCATCATCATCACCGCCTTGCCCGGCGCCCTCGCCGGCATCGTATGGATGCTGTTCATGACCGGCACCACGCTCTCGGTTCCCGCGCTCACCGGGGCGATCATGTGCATGGGCATCGCGACCGCCAACAGCATCCTCGTGGTGAGCTTCGCCCGCGAGGGCATGTCGCGCGGCCTCGATGCCGCAAGCGCGGCGCTCGAATCCGGCTTCACGCGCTTCCGTCCCGTGCTCATGACCGCTCTCGCGATGATCATCGGCATGCTCCCCATGGCGCTTGCCATGGGCGAGGGCGGTGAGCAGAACGCCCCGCTCGGTCGAGCGGTGATCGGAGGGCTGACGGTTGCGACCGTCGCGACGCTATTCTTCGTTCCGACCGTGTTCGCCGTCCTGCATCGCAAGCACGGTGCGGCGGCAGGTGTACCGGGGGATGCGCAGCCCGGTGTCTCAATGGGAGCTCAGCCTTGATCGAACATGACGCACGCGACCCATCGATGCACGATACGGGTCACCCACCGTCGCTTGCCACGACGCCCGCGATCTCGACCGAGCGATTGCGCCGCATCGGGCTGATTGCGGCCGGCGTTGCCGTGCTGATCGCGGTCCTCGGCATCGCGCTGCGGATGGTGCACGAGCACTCGGTCGCGCAATGGACGGATGCGCAGGCGATCCCGACCGTCGCCGTGGTAACGCCCGAGCGCGGCGTGACCGGGCTGCAGACGGTGCTGCCGGGCAACATCGCGGCCTGGTACGAAGCGCCCATCTACGCTCGCGTGAACGGTTACCTGAAACAGTGGTACTTCGACTACGGCGCTCACGTGAAGAGGGGACAGGTCCTTGCGGTGATCGAGGCGCCCGACCTCGATGCGCAGCTCGCCGCCGCCCAGGCCAATCTCAAATCCAGCGAGGCGCAGGTCAACGTGCGCAAAGCGGAGATGGAGTTCGCCCACACC
>Ga0335074_10000290_pt1 | contig 76731 bp, 65 predicted proteins | sample Lox_Sample_23_FD_206715 | JGI IMG/M metagenome (GOLD analysis project Ga0335074, IMG submission 206715) | Soil microbial communities from Loxahatchee National Wildlife Refuge, Florida, United States - Lox_Sample_2.3 | ecosystem: Environmental > Terrestrial > Soil > Wetlands | place: USA...
CGATGCGGTCTTGTGCAGCGGAGGCATCAGGTGCGGGCGGAGCCAGAGTCCGATGGCAACCCGCACGAAGACGAACACCGCAAGGGTCGCCGTCATCGCCGGCAGCACTCGACGCAGAACGGCGCCGACCAGCGTCCCGAGCGCAAACGCGAAGAGCGCGTAGCCAACCGCGACGAGGCCGCGCTGGTCGAACACCGAGAACGAGTGCACGTTGTTGTTGGCGAGATCGAACGACCGGTACCACCACGTGACGGCGAGCGTGTAGATGCCCGCCGCGAGGATCGAGTACGTCGCGCCGAGCGCAAGCTTGGTGAGGATCCAGCGGGTGCGGCTCACGCCCTGCGTCCAGGCGACCCGGAACGTCCCCGTCTCGAGCTCGCGCGCGAACAGCGGCGCCCCCCAGAAGATCCCGATCAGCGCGGGGACGAGCCGGATGACAAGCTGGAAGGCGTTCTGGAGAAACAGGTCGTGGTTGAAAAAGCTCTCGAGCTGGAAGCTGCACCCGGCGTGCGTCGACGTACACGGGACTACGTCGTTGTTGTAGAGATGCGCGAGGTGCGGGCCGGTGGCCAGCGTGAGCGCGACCAGGACGAGCAGGCAGACGGCGGCGGTGTATGCCTGCGCGCGGGTCTGTAGCCAGGCGAAGCGGATCATCCCGCCACCTCCAGGTGCGGCCGCTCGGCCGGCCGGCTGCTGCTGGCCTGCCTCATGTAGGCGAGCACGAGGTCGTCGAGCGACACCGGACCGACGGACAACGCCGGGTCGAAGATCGGCGCGTCTCCTCGTACGACGAACGTGCTCTGCTTGTCGGTGTAGCTCTCCTCGACCACGGTCAGATCCTTCGGCAGCGACGCAGCGTCACGCCGCGGGCCGGTGATCCGCCGATGCGAGGACAGCATGTCGTTGACGTCATCGGCGAGCGCCACCCGCGACGAGACGAGGACCACGAAGTAGTCACACACGCGTTCCAGGTCACCGACGAGATGGGACGACATCACGACCGTGACCCCACCGTCGGCGACCAGCTGCATCAGCGTCTGCAGGAACTCCCGGCGCGCCAGCGGGTCGAGGCTGGCGACCGGCTCGTCGAGGATCAGCAGTTCGGGCCGCTTCGCCACCGCAAGGGTCAGCGCCAGCTGGGCCCGCTGCCCGCCGGACAGCGAGCCCGCTCGCTGCTTGCGGTCCAGCCCGAGCTCGGCCACCCGCCGGTTGGCGAGTTCGTCGTCCCAGGTCGGGTTGAGCCAGCGTCCCATCTGCAGGTGCTGGCCGACCGTCAACCGCGCGTACGCCGGGCTGTCCTGTGCGAGGAAGCCGACCTTCGACAGCATCTGCGGGCTCGACGCCGGCCGGTCGCCGAGCACCCGCAGGCTGCCTGCGCTCGGCGTCAGTAGCCCGACCGCGAGGTGCAGCAGGGTGGTCTTGCCGGCGCCGTTCGGCCCGACCAGTCCCACGACGCGGCCCTCGGGGATCGTCAAGGTGCAGTCGCTCAACGCCCAGCGATCGGCGTACCGCTTGCCGAGCCCCACCGCCTCCATCGCCGCGGTCACGCGACCTCCTTCGCGGAGAAGTCGCGCTGCGCCGTACGGAAGATCGCCTCGATCTCCTCGGGTGCGAGCCCGGCGGCCTGTGCCGATCGCAGCCAGGCGAGCGCCGAGCGGCGGAACTTGGCCAGCGTCGCGGGGTCGGTGCCCGGCGGGCGGTCGAGCACGAAGGTGCCGAGCCCGGGTCGCGCCCGCACCAGGCCCTCGCGCTCCAGGTCGCGGTAGGCCTTCAGCACCGTGTTGGGGTTGATCGCGAGCGACCCCACGACCTGTTGCGCGGTCGGCAGCCGGTCCCCCGGCTGCAGGACACCGACGTGCAGCGCCTGGTGCACCTGCTGCACGAGCTGCAGGTACGTCGCGACCCCCGATGTCGGATCCAGATGAAACTCGATCACGGTTCCCCTATTCCACCAAGGTATTAGTGGAATAATGGAACACGCGCGAGCCCGAGGTCAAGCGGTATCTCGAACTCGAACTCGATCCGGCTGGCGCACCCTGGCGCCGGCGGCTCAGCCCTTCGTGTGCTTGTGGTGCTTCCTCGACGGCTTGAGCTCGTAGGCGCCGATGTCACACTTCGGGCCCTGCGGCCGGTGCACGCCGCGCTGGTCGGTCTTCACCGTGCAGGCCGACTTGGGTACGGCGTTGACCGCCGGGCTGGCCGACTTCAACGCCATCGTCTCTGTCGGGCCGCCGTTCGCGTGCAGGGCATCCAGCTTCGGGCTCACGCCGATCCTGTCGGTGGACTTCTTCGTGTAGGTGCAGCCGGTCTTCGTCCCGAGCAGGACGTAGCCGCCCGAGGCCACCGTGCTGGAACAGTCCCGTCCGTCAGCGGCGGAGGGCGCGGTGTTGTCGGCGAGGATGGTCGCGGTCAGCGTCGGCGTCACGCCGGAGGCGTAGAGCCCGCCGCCCGACGGCGCCACCAATCCGCCGGCGTTCACTCCGTTGCGGGCGATCGTGGAGTCGGTCACTTTCAAGGCGGCCTGGTAGTCGTATACGCCACCGCCTTGCACGGTCGGGCCGGCGCTGCCCGTGGTCGTCAGCGCGATCTCGTTGCCGGTGATCGTGGAGTCGACGATGTGGTCGCTGGGCTTCGGGCTCGGTGGCATCACCTGGTAGAAGACGACGCCACCACCGGAGAGCTCGCCCCCTTGCGACACGGCGCCGAACTTCGCGACGTTGTCCGCGATCGTCGAGTGGGTGATCGTCGTACTGGCTTCGCTGTAGACACCGCCGCCGTCCCACTCCGCGAACTTTGTCGCGCCCTTGTTCACCAGCGAGGTCCCCGAGATCGTGTCGTGGTCGAGGGTGAGGGAGAACTTGCCGGTGAAGCCCTCCTCGTCGAACACCGCACCACCGCGCCACAGCTTCGCCGGCGCGTCGGCGGTCAAACGTGAGTTGGTGATGCGGCTGTCGCTGACCGTCACCACACCGTAGGCGTCCAGCGCTGTGCCGCCACCGTCGATCTCGTAGCCGGAGACCCCGCGGATCCGTGACCCGGTGATGGTCGAGTGGGTGACCGTCCCGGACTTCGTCGCGTTGATCCCCAGACCCGCGGTGCTGACGTCGGCACGCGTCGTGGCGCCGCTGGCTATGCCGAGGACGGAGTCGTCGTTGAAGGTCGAGCTCGAGACGCTGGCCCGCGCGACGACCAGGTCAGCTCCGGCGCCGTCGGCACCGGCCGCAACGCCGCCGGTGCTGGTAGCCGCCGTCGTGTTGCGGTCGAAGTGTGACGTCTCGACTGTCGCCGCGCCGCTCAGCGCAAGGTCGAACAGGCCGCCGCCCTCGGCGATCGGATAGTCGTCGCCGTCCGACGACGCCCGGTTGGAGGCAGCGGTCGTGCTCTTCATGATCAGCTCGTTGCCGCTGGCGTAGATGCCTCCGCCGTCGGACGTCGAGTCGCTTCCGCCCGTGGCGTGTGCTTCGTTGGCTGCCAATGTCGAGTGGACGATCTCGAGCCGCCCCGAGCTCCACACGCCGCCGCCCTGTGCCGTGCTGTCGTCGTCGCTTCCGTCGTACTGCCCGGCCAGCGCGCGGTTGTGCGCCACGGTGCACGAGTCGAGCGTCAACGACCCGCCCGCGGCGTAGATGCCGCCGCCATCGGCGGTCGCCTCCGTGCCCGGCGTCGTGTTGGTGACGTAGGCGAGGTTGTCGTCGACGGTGACGTGGCTCAGGTGCAACGTGGCCGAGCCTGCCGCAGCGATGCCGCCGCCGAGCGGGGCGTAGCCGTCGGTGATCGTCAGGTGCTCGAGCGTGACCTTTGCCGCGCCGTTGACCGTCAGTGTCGTGCCGATGCCGCCGCCGTCCAACGTCGCGGACGGAGCGCCCGCCAAGGTGAGGTCGACGCCGAGCGTGTAGTCGCCGACGCAGTCGCCCTTCAGGTGGATGGTCGATCCCGGCTTCGCGCCCGACAGCACCGGCCCGAGCGGCGTCGTACTGCAGTTGACCGTGACCGATGCTGCGGCGGGCAGCGCGGTCATCCAGCTCGAGGCGGCCAGGACTCCGATGATGAGCCCCACTCGGGCCCGGCGGGCACGGATCACGACAAGTCCCCTTTCGCCGGGGACATCCTGGCAGCCGCCGTACGCCGCAACAAGCAGCCGTGCGGGTGCCGCCGGGTCGCGTGCTCCTACCGGCGCCCGACCGCGGTGTCTCCATAGCTGTCGCCGACCACGCACAGCTTCGTCGACGCGCAAGCGAGATAGTCGATCCCGTTCTTGATCTTGTGCGACTTGGACAGGAACGTCGTGTCCCAGTGCCCCTTGGCCGGGTCGCCCGACACCGAGATGAACTGCTCGCCCTTGGCGGTCACGCCACCGACTGCGCAGACGTCGCCGGTGCACTTGATCGCTCCGACGTCCGCGTGCTTTCCGACCTTCGGCAACGTGACCGTCTTGAAGCCCTTCGGCCACGCCTTGACCGTCTTGCCGTGGGTACGCAGCAACGTGCCGTCATTGTCGATGAGGCACGCCCCCGGCCCGAAGCAGGCGATGTTCATGAGGTTGTACTTGTGCCCGAGGTTGGTGCGGTGCCAGGTCATGCCGGGGTCGTCCGGGTTCGTCGTCCAGGCAACACTGCCCTTCGAGTTGCCGTCAACAAGGGCACAGAACGGGTTCGGCTGGCTCTTTGACCACTGCGCGCAGGAGATCGACCAGATGCCCGCGAACCCGGTGTCGTCCTTGAAGACGGTTGCGGTGGCTCGGACATTTGCACCTGCCGTGCTGAACACGATGCCGTTGTCGTTGATCTCGACGCACTGCACATTGACCCAGCACGAGACACTGCCGAATGCTGCATATCCATTGAAGTTGTCGGCGCCCCAGTTCGCCGACGTCGGCGTGCCGGTCTGGAAGATCGTGCCGCCATAGCTCTCGTCGTAGCTGCCGATGACCGGCTCCTGGCCGGCGATGATGCAGTCGGTCGCCTTGCCGGCCGGCTCGCAGGCGATGTTGTCGAGGCTGCCGGAGTCGGACGGCTCGTAGTCCTCGTTCCACTTCGAGAACTTCCAGCCCTTCTCACCCTTCGCCGGGTCCGTCGCGTAGAAGTCGCCGGCCGGGGAGAAGGTGTAGGTGCCGCCGTTGTGGAACATCGGGATCACGCAGAGATGCGTGTCGGGGCAGGCCACGCCGGTGGTCTCGTACTGCAGGTGCTTCTTCAAGCCGGTGACCCGGCCGAGATTGAACTCCGGCGACCACTTCCAGCCGCCCGAGCTCTTCGCCGGCGCCTTCGCGGCCGTCGTCGGGGACGTCATGACCGCGTGCATGCGCTGGGGCGCGATCCGTGCCGCCGATGCGATCGCCGGTGCGCTCACCAACCCTCCGATCACGCCGAGCGTGAGCACCGCCGCGAGCAACGGACGGCGGCGTCGAGCAGACTGCGACATGAGTTCCCCTCCCAAGCCCCTGTGGCTCGGGATCCTAGGGCGGGACCGGAAGCGCTGTCCGCCGTACCGGGCAGCTAGCCCTTCTTGTGGTGTTTCAGCGGTTTGAGCTCGTAGGCCCCGATGTCGCATTTCGGGCTCTGCGGCCGGTGCACGCCGCGCTGGTCGCTCGTCACGGCGCATGCCGACTTCGGTACGGCGTTGACCGCGGGGCTGCTTGCCTTCAACGCCATCGTGTCGGTGGGGCCGCCGTTTGCGTGCAGCGCGTCCAGCTTCGGCTTGGCACCGACCTTGTCGGTCGGCCGCTTCGTGTAGGTGCAGCCGGACTTCGAGCGATGCGAGCCCCCCTGCCCGCACCCGGGTGATGTTTGAAGCCGCGGCTCGGTGCAATCATCGCGGGGTGGCAGCAGATCTCAACGAACCCGACCGGGCTGCACTTCTCGAGACGCTGGAGTACCAGCGCGCGTCCGTGCGGGCAATCGTCAACGGCCTGTCGGAGGAGCACTGGCACACCTCCGTCGTACCGTCCGGCTGGACTCCGGCCGGGATGGTGGCGCACATCGGCGGCGCCGAGCGGCACTGGGCGTACGTCATCCGCGACGAAGACACCGGGCACCCGTTCGATGCGGACTTCGACGACGAGGAGTACGACCCGAACGCTCCGTTCGTCATCGACTGGCCGTCGGAGAAGGTGCTCGCCTACTACGCCGACATGGGCAAGCGGACCGACGAGCTGCTCGCGGTCACTGCGCTCGACTCACCGCCGAAGGGCTCCCATGGCAGCCCCGATGCCGAGCAGCCGAAGACCGTGCGCGAGATCGTGCTGCACCTGATCGAGGAGACCGCCGCGCACACCGGACATCTCGAGATCGGCCGCGAGCTGCTGGACGGCCAGACCCGGCTCGGCCTGCGCTGAAGCGCCGTCCCGACCCCCGGTCTCGCGGTGGCGTCGAATCGAGCCAGCGAGGGAGCAAGCAATGACCGGCAACGGCGGTGGCGACCGCTGCGACGCCGAGTCCCGGTGGGCTGAGCTGGTGCCCGGCTACCGGGCGCTCGCCGCCGATCTCGAGTAGCGCGCCTTCCGCGTCGAAAGTGCGCCGGCGCTCTCGCCGGCGCTTTCCGAATGGCTCGCCCGGTCCGACTGGCCCGCTGCCGCCAGCCGGGCGCGCGCCGCGTGGGCAAGGTCGAGCAGCTTGAGGTCGGCCTCGTTGTGCAGGCGAGCAGCGTCGATCAGCAGCTGCACGAGCGCGTCGTCGGCATGCGACTCGCGAAGGTCGGCGAGGGTGCGAAGCTGCGCGAGCTGGTAGGCCCGCTGGCGGCTGACGACGCCGGTGACGGCCGCGGTGCCCTGGCGCGCGGCGACCAGCAGCTTGAAGAACAGCTCGTCGCGGTAGCCGTTGTTGCGCTCGGCCGGTTGCTCCAGCCACTCGGCCAGCTCGGTCCGGCCGACCGCGCTGAGGGTGAACATCCGTCGGTCCGGGCGTGTGTCGGCCACCACCCGCTCGCTCGACACCAGGCCGTCGCGCTCGAGCCGGTCGAGGGTCTGGTAGAGGTGGCCGATGTTGAGCCGGCCCCACTGCGGGCCGATCGCGGCCTCGAACTTCGCCTTCAGCTCGTAGCCGTACGACGGGCCGTCCTCGAGCAGGCCCAGCACCGCGTGTTGTATCGGCATGGTCACGATCCTCGGTAGGTGGCTTGGCAGCGGGTCGACGTCATGGTTGCATACCGGCAATGTATTCGGCGACCGGGCACCAGGCGGCGGCGGACGGCGCGGCGACGATCGAGCTCGACCGGGTGACCCGCCGGTTCGGCAGTGGCGCGACGACGATCACGGCGCTCGATGACGTGAGCTTCGAGATCGCGGCCGGCTCGATGGTTGCGCTGATGGGCCCGTCCGGGTCGGGCAAGTCGACGCTGCTGCAGCTGATCGGCGCGCTCGATGCCCCTGACGCAGGCAGGATCACCGTCGGCGGGGTCACCATCACCGCGGCCGGGCGCCGCGACCTCGTCGCCTACCGGCGTCGTACCGGGTTCGTCTTCCAGCGCTTCCACCTGCTGCCGGCCCTGACCGCGCTGGACAACGTGCTCGCGCCGGTGCTGCCCTACCGCGTCGAGTTCGACAAGGTGGCCCGCGCCGAGCAGCTGCTCGCCGAGGTCGGGCTGGGCGGCCGCGGCGGGGCACTGCCCTCGGAGCTGTCCGGGGGCGAGCAGCAGCGGGTGGCGATCGCACGGGCGCTGATCGGCTACCCCCACCTGCTGCTGGCCGACGAGCCCACCGGCAACCTCGACTCGGCGACCGGCGCAGAGGTGATGGCGCTGATCGCGACGCTGCGCGCCGAGCACTCGATGACGGTGCTCGTCGCGACCCACGACCCGGGAATCGCAGCGCGGGCGGACCGGGTGATCCACCTGTACGACGGCGCGGTCACCGACGACACCGAGATCGACCCGACGGCCGCGCCGGAGGAGCTGTTGGCGCGCATCAACGAACTGCGCCAGTAGTGGGTGCACTTTGGCCGGCGAACCGCGGCCGGCTCGTTCTCGGCCAGATTCGCGGCGACCGGCCGCGGGTGGCGACAACGTTCGCGGCGATCGCGGTTGCCACTGCGTCGTTCGCCGTGCTGACCGGCGCCGCCGACACGTCGAAGGTTGTCGCCGACCAGAAGGTCGCGGCGAGTGGGCGTAGCGCCTACGACATCCTGGTGCGACCGCGGGGGACGCAGACGCCGGTCGAGAAGGCGAGCGGCGAGGTCCGGCCGGGCTTCCTCGACGGTGTGTTCGGCGGGATCAGCCTCGCGCAGTGGCACGAGATCGAGAAGATCCCAGGCGTCTCGGTCGCGGCTCCGGTCGCGATGGTCGGATACACGATCCAGAACGTCTTCCTGCCGGTGCATCTCGCACCCATCGTCGGCTCGGGCTCACGCCAGCTGTTCTCGCTCTCGGTCGACACCGTCACCGATCGCGGGCTGTCACACATCCCCAGCCCGCCGTCGTACCTGTACCTCACGCGGCACCGGCTGCAGGAGCCGCCGCGCTCCGGCACGCTGCCCCAGCTCAACGAGCCGGTCCGCGAGATCGAAGCGAACGGTCGCAAGGTGCCGGTGTGCAGCTCGTCCGGCAGGCACTATTCCAACCCGTACGACGCGGTGGCGCGCGAGTTCGACGAGTGCATCTCGCTAGCGGGCGGCCACCCCGACCTGACCACCTCGTTGAAGGTTGCGGTGCCCTTGTTGATCGAGGCGATCAGCCCGACCGCCGAGGCCAAGCTCGACGGGCTCAACCACAGCATCGTCGCGGGCCGTTACCTGCGTGCCGGCGATGTGCCGTCGAGGGGCACCGGAGCCAATGGTGGCTCGACCGTCTTCCCGGTGATCGTCTCGAGCCGTAACTATCTCGATGACGCCTTCGACCTCGCGATCCGCCGGCTGCCGGCCTCCGCGGCGAACGGTGTCCTCACCCAGGAGCTCGCCTCGCACGACAACGCCTCGCGTGGCACCGGTCCTGTGGTCGAGCGGCGGCGGGTTGGCATCAATGCGGCGTACCAGGTTCTGGTCCGCCAGCTGCGCGGGCTGGTGGACCGCGACGTGTTCAGCCCGGTCGACGGGCTGTGGCGGGTCGGCCCGGTGAGCTACGGGTCGTCGACGTCGGTGCTGCATCCGATCTCGACGGCGAACCCGGCGTCGGTGTGGAGGTCGCACTTCCAGTACGACGGGTTCGTCGCGGTGCCGCCGGACAACCAGGACACGGCGTTCCGCAAGGTGCACGAGCATCTCGCGTTCAACAACGCGGTGCCTGGGGCGCTGCCGGCGCCGACGGCCGTCGGGGTCTTCGACCCGAGCAAGATCGAGCCCTTCAACCCGTTGACCCACGTCCCGCTCGGCGGCTACGAGCCGATCCAGGCGACTCCGGCCGATGCGAGCAGCCGGGCCGCGCTCAAGGGTCGGGACCTGTTGCCGAACGGCAACCTGGCGGGCTACCTCGCCCAACCGCCGCAGCTGGTGACGACGCTGTCGTCGTTGCCACTGCTGGAGAGTTCGCAGGCCTACGCCGGGAAGCTCGACGCGAGCCGGCCGATCAGCGCGATCCGGATCCGGGTGGCCGGCATCACGGGCCTCAACGCGTTGAGCCGCGCTCGGGTCAACCTGGTTGCGCAGGACATCATCCAGAAGACCGGCCTGCAGGTGGACATCACGTCGGGCTCGTCGCCGTCGACGCGGGCGACCGATCTGCCCGCGGGGAAGTTCGGCCGGCCGCCGCTCGCGATCGACGAGGGCTGGATCGTCAAGGGCGTCGCACTGCAGATCCTGCGCGCGGTCGACCGCAAGAGCCTCGTGCTGTTCGTCCTCGTGCTGTTCGTGTGCGGCTTGTTCGTGCTCAACGCGACGACCGCGGCGGTCCGGGCTCGCCGCTCGGAGCTGGGCTTGCTGGCCTGCGTGGGCTGGTCACCGGCGCAGCTGTTCCTGACCGTGCTGACCGAGCAGGCCTTGGTCGGGTTGGTCGCCGGTGCAGTCGGGGTCGCTGTCGCGGTGCCGATCGCCCACGCGACCAACCTCCATGTCACCGCCGCGCGCATCGGCATCGCCGTGTTCGCTGCGGTGGTGCTGACGATGCTCGCGGGAATGGTGCCGGCGCGGGCAGCCGCTCGGGCGAGACCGCTGGAGGCGCTGCGTCCTGCGGTCGGTCGGTTCCGCTCCCGCCGCGCGGTGCGCGGCCGGCTCGGGCTCGCGACCCGCACTCTGGTTCGTACTCGCGGCCGCAGCCTGGTCGCGATCGCCGGCCTCGCGTTCGGGATCGCGTCGACCGTGTTGCTGCTCGCGGTCACGACCAGCTTCAACGGGCAGCTCGCCGGCGACCTGCTCGGTCAGGCGGTGACCGTGCGGGTACGCGGCGTCGACTACGCGGCCGTGATCGTCATGCTGGCGATCGGGGTGTTCGGGATCGCGGACGTCCTCTATCTCAACGTCCGCGAGCGCGCCGCTGAGCTCGCGACCCTGCAGGCGGCGGGCTGGTCTCGAGTTGATGTGACCCGCTTGGTCGTGCTGGAAGGCGGGCTGCTCGGCCTGGCGGGGTCGTTGATCGGTGCGGCCGGTGGCGTCGTACTGATCAGCAACTTCACCAGCGAGCCGCTCGGCAACGCGATTGATCTGTCCGTGGTCGCGCTCGCGGCCGGGGTCGTCCTCGGCGCGGTCGCGGCGCTGCTGCCGGCCCAGACCCTGCCCCGGAGGCTGGCGGCGGCGCTCGCCGAGGACTGACCGCTACCGGGGTTCAGAGCGCACCCTGCGACGATGGGCGCGTGGTTGACCCGCGTCGGTCGCGCCGGGCGGCGTACGGCGACGCGACGGGTGCGCTCGGGCTGGTCTCCGCTGCCTGCGTCGTGCCACGGCTGGCTGCTGCCACCGACCGGGTGTCGTCGTACTCCGGTGCACATTCGCGCGGTGGCGTCGGGCCGGTGCCCCGCCTGCACTACGCACCAGGGAGCAACTTCGGGCGGCATGGCGCCTACCTGCCGAAGGCCGACGGGTTCAACCTCGCCGATCTGAATACGCCGGGTGACCTGTCCCTGCTGCCTGCGCACGTGAAGGCGCTCGTCTACCTCGGGCTGTGCACCGGCGCGACGACGGAGTTCAAGAAGGCGGTCCGGCCGTTCGTCGGCAAGCAGAAGGTGTACGGCTTCTACCTGATGGACGAGCCGATCCCGCCGAAGTACTCCGGCTCTGCACCGGGCTGCCGGGCCGCGAGCCTGAAGGCAGAGTCCGGCTGGATCCACGCGCACGACCGCGGGGCGCTCACGTTCGTCGTGCTGGACGACCAGGGAACCGACACCAAGCCGATCTATCGAGGCACCTACTCGCCGAGCAACACGCACGTCGACCTGTTCGGCCTCGACCCCTACCCGTGCCAGCGGCAGTGGCACGGCTGCCACGACGGCATCATCAAGGCGGCGGTCAAGGCGGCGAGGGCGGACCACATCCGGGTCAAGCAGATCGTGCCGGTCTACCAGGCCTTTGGCGGCGGTGGCTACCGGCACTGGACGCTGCCCACGCCGAAGCAGGAGCGGGCAATCCTCGACAGCTGGCAGCGGTTGGTGCCGGCGCCCGACTTCGACTACGCCTACGCCTGGGGGCAGCAGAGCGGCGACCGCTCGCTCGCCGATGCGCCGAAGCTGCGTGCCGTGTTCGCCGAACACAACAGGTGACTCCCGCAGCGGCCTTGGGCGCATGGTCGGCGTCCCAGCGACAAGACGAAGAACGGCGCGACGCTCGAGCTGAGCGCCGCGCCGTTCCGCGTTACATGTGACTGAGGCTCGGTCGCCGCAGTCCTTGTCGCACTTAGTAGCTGTAGTGCCCCTTCTTGCCGGTGCCGTCAGGTGAGGTCACCCACACCGAAACCGTGCCACCGCCGGCCGGCACGGTCGCGACGATCTTGGTGTTGCTGACGACGCGGAACTTCGCCTTGTGCGAGCCGAAGTGCACGGCTGACGCGAACCTGAAGCCCGACCCGGTGATGGTGACGTGGCCGCCCGCGTGACCGCTGCCCTTCACATGGCTGACCGAAGCCGGTGCTCGCTGGTAGGCGCCGGCGTCGCAGTGGTTCGACGGCCGCGACTGACCTCGTTCGTCGGTCGAGTCGCAGAACTGCGTGCCGCGACCCTTCGCCGGGCTCTTCGAGGTCAACGCCATCGTCGGGATGCCGCCGCCGTAGTTGTGCAGCTTGCGTAGGCCCGCCTTAGTCGTGATGACGTCGTGGGCACCCGGTGTCACGACGCACTTCGACTGGCCGAGGACGTTTGCGCCGAGCGAGTTGAGCATCGTCGCCGCATCGTCGTTCATGCAGTCGTTCTCGCCCTTCCCGTCGGCATTGTGGTTGTCGGAAACGATGGTCGACAGCAGGGTGCCGCCGTCACCGTCGGTGTAGATCCCGCCACCGTCCTTGGCCCGGTTGCCGGAGATCGTCGTGTACCGGGCGTCGATGTGGGCGTCGTCAGCGTAGAGCCCGCCGCCGTACCCCGGTTTCGAGGAGCTCGACACGACCCGGTTGTTCGCGATGGTTGTCTCGCTCAGCTGAAGCACTTCATCGACGTAGATGCCGCCGCCGTAGCCGTTGGCCGCCGAGCTGCCCGCGCTGTTGCCTGAGATGGTCGAGTTGGTGATGTACGTCTCTTCGTCGTCGCCGAAGATCGCTCCGCCCTCGGCGCCGGCGGTGTTCCCGGAGATCGTGACGCGGTTGTACCGAGAGCCGTTGTAGACCTCGCTGTAGATGGCACCGCCGTACCCCTCGTTGGTCGAGGGGCCCGCGCTGTTGTTGAGGATGCGGGTTCCGTCGAGGCGTACTGACATGTAGGTGAAGAAGGCGGCCGCGCCGCCTTCCGCGCTCTTGCCTTCTGCCTTGTTGCCGGAGAACACCGAACCTGAGTCGGAGATCGTGACGTAGTAGTAGGCCGTGAGAGCGCCGCCGTACCCAGGCGTCGTGCTCGTGCCCGCCTTGTTGTCAGTGAAGTGGTTGGAGGCGGACTGCAGGGAGATCGGCGCGTACTCGGCGTCGTCGAACAGGCCGACCGCGCCGCCGTAGCCGTCAGCGCCGGTCGAGTTGTGCGCGAAGGTCGAGTGCGTCAGCGAGACGCTGGCGCCGCCGTAGTAGTAGCCGACCACGTTCACGGCTCCACCGGAGTACACACCCGCGCTCGAGTTGTCGGTGACCTTGTCGTGACTCATCGCGAGATTGGTCCCTGAGTACTCCTCAGCCAAGTCGCAGATCGCGCCGCCACAGCCGTAGCCCGTGTAGTAGCCGTTGTCGGCCTTGTCGTGGTTTCCCGACAGTGTGCTGTCGGTGATCGTGGTGTCGGCGTTTCCGTAGTAGCCGTAGACGTAGATCGCGCTGGCGTTAGAGCCGGTGAGCGAGCTGTTGTTCATGTCCAGCGCCGTGGGGTATTCGTAGGCGTACTCGTAGATCGCGCCGCCGCCATCGCCGGCCGCGCTTGTGCCGTGGACGACGTTGTCCTTCATCGTGAGATGGTGGAGGCCGATCTGGGCTCCGTACACGGCGTAGATCGCGCCGCCGTCGCCGCCGTCGTAGACGCTGTTGTGCGACATCGATCCGGCGGTGATGTCCAGCATTGCGAACTCGAGAAAGAACGCACCCCCGGCTCCGGATTCGGCGCCCGCAGACCCGGCGGAGTTGCCGTCGACCGTCACGCCATCGAGCTCGATGTCGGAGTAGTCGTAGCCGAAGATGGCGCCGCCGTCGCCGCTCACGGTCGGCGTACCGGCGGTATTGTCGCTGATCGACCCGCCTTTCATGTCAAACGTGCCGTACTCCATCCATACCCCGCCGCCCTCACCGTCGGTGGTCGCCGAGTTTCCGGTGAAGTGAGACCCGACGAAGTGGGCGTCCAAGAAGTACGCGTACATGCCGCCGCCCTCGGGCGCGGTGTTGCCGGACACCGTGACGTTCTTCATGTACATGGTGTTGGCGTCGGCGGCGTATATGCCGCCGCCCTCGTTCGTGGCCCCGTTGTTCGTGATGACGTCGTCGGTCAGCACGGCTGACGGCGCGCCGCTGCTGGAAGGGTCGTCGAGGTAGAGCCCACCACCGTCATAGGCGTCGCCGTCAGTGATCTCGGCGTCGCTGAGGAACAGCAGGCCGGCGGACTTCCCCGAAACGGAAGAGACGTCGATCACACCGGAGCCGTCACCCTCGATCTTCGTGTGCGAGGCGCCCGCGCCGACGATGTCGGTGCCTCCCGGGTTGGTGACCAGGAGATATTCGGCGAGAGTGAGCTTGTAGGCGTGCTTGCCGAGGACGATCTTGACCGGTTTCTTCAGGTTGTTCGCCGCGTCGACGGCCGCGCGCAGCGAGCAGTGCGCGGTCGCCTCGCTGTCGACGCAGTGCGTGCTGGTGGCGCTCGCCAGGTCGTAGTCCGCGGTCGTATTGACGGTGAACGTCGCCGCCGGAACCTTCACGGCAGGCCTGACCGCGTTCGCCTCGTGGGTGCGACGCTCCTTTGCCAGGGCCTTTGCGAAGGCCTGAGGCGAGCCGTGCATCGCCGGCAGGCGGCTCGTGCCCGGCGCCGCATGCGGCGCGGCGGTCACGCGCGGTGGCATGGCCGGGTGTGCAACGACCGGATGTGCAACGGCCGGGTGCGCGCTGGCGTGATTGGCCGCCTCGGCGATCGCCGGTGCGGTTGCGACCATCGCGACGACGGTGCCCGCAACGGTGACGGCGGAGCCGATGGCGCGGATGACTGACGAAGTCTTCATGTGATTCCCTACCGCTTCTCTGGCGTAACTCCCAGCACAGGGGTCACCTCAACCCCGATCCGAAGCGAACCTATTGCACTTCCGCCGAATTGCCGTGCTCCGAAAGTGGGATGTCGGAGGGAATTTCACCCGGTTGCCGGAGGCTCCGGCGCCGGTCCCGGGCCTGGACTCGTGCTGATCTTCGCGCCCGAGCCCGCCTTTTTGCGTGTCACGGCGTGACCCGCGGTGGCGCCGGTGACGGCGGCGAAGATCAGCGGCCCGCGCGATTCCGCGGATGCGTCGAGGCAACCGATCGGGGCCTCGATGAGTCTTGGTGGGCAGGGGCGGGGTCGAACCGCCGACCTTCCGCTTTTCAGGCGGACGCTCGTACCAACTGAGCTACCTGCCCCGGAGGGGACCGATCGAGTCTAAGGGCAGGATGGACCGGGTGACGGCGAGGCGGCTTGGCTAGCGGGCTGCGGACCTCGCGCGGGCGCGTGCGGCCTCGCTCGCGGCGTACTCGGCTGGGTCGCGTGCCTGCTCCGCGCCGGCCGGCTCGCGGCGGCCTGTCCGGTGAGGTACGCCGCTGGCTGCGCCGGCACCCGATCGGCAAGGTGATCGTCGCGGCGGCCGGCCTGGTGGTCGTGGTCGCGATTGTGGTGGTGGGCATCGTCGTACTCGGGCCGTCGTCGGCGCCGAGCCGGCCGCTCGGGCCCGCGCCGATCGGCAGCCACGGGTACGACGTGTCGTGGCCGCAGTGCTCGGGTCTGACCGCCGGCACCGTGCCTCCTGGCCGGCCGCCGTATGTGTTGCTCGGGCTGACCCACGGTGACGGGCTGGAGGTCAACCCGTGCCTGGACGCGCAGCTCGCGTGGGCGAGGCAGAACGGTGTGCGGGTCGGGGCGTACCTGGTCGTCTCCTACCCGAACGCGGCGCTCCGGACCGCGATCGCGGACCGGTTCACCTCGGCGTGCAACGGCAGTTCGCGGTGCCTGCTGCGTAAGGCGGGCAGCGCGCAAGCGCAGGTCGCGGTTTCGCTGCTGCACGGTGACGGACTGACCGTGCCCCGGCTGTGGCTCGATGTCGAGGTGGGCAACTCGGTGCCGTGGTCGCCGCGCGTCACGCGCAACATCGCGGTGCTGCGCGGCGCGGTCGAGGGGCTGCGCGCGGCGGACGAGTCGGTCGGGGTCTACACGACGCCGGCGATGTGGACGCAGATCACGCGCGGCTGGCGGCTGGCCGTGCCGAACTGGCTGCCCAGCGGCGACGGGCGGCCGCATCACGCCGCGCGGTTGTGCCGGGCGACGGCGACCGGTGGGGTGACCTGGCTGGTGCAGTACACGAAGACGCTCGACTCGGATCTGACCTGCCCGGTGCTCGCGGCGATTCCCGGCAAGCCGGGGCCGCTGTGGGCGTACCGGTCGTTGACGCTCGGCGCGGGTTCGTCGGGTGCGGCGGTGCGGGCGGTGCAGCAGCGGGTGGCGGCGCCGGTGACCGGCTCATACTTGTCGGCGACCGTGAGCGCAGTGAAGACCTGGCAGTCCGAGAACCACCTGCCGGTGACCGGGACGGTCTCGCCTCAGGACTGGCGGGCGATGGGAGCGGACCAGAAGGTCGGCGGCCGCCCACTCCAGTTGGCCCGCTTCGCCAGCTCGCCTTAGACGCGGCTAGGGGATGAGGACGGTGCGCCGGCCGCCGGTGTCCGGCGTGCGCCAGGCTTGCTCGACATCTGCGAGCGGGACCGGGTGCGCGTCGATGGCGATCGTGCCGCGGTCGATCTCCTCGATTAGCGACGGCAGCTCGGCGAGGTAGCCCGCCGGCGAGACGGCGCCTTGGCCGTTGCCCTGGATCCGCAGGTTGGCTGAGCGCAGCGCGACGGACGGCAGCTCGATCGTGGGGCCGGCGATCGCGCCGATCTGGATCCAGTTCAGCTGGTGGCTGCGGTCCTCGCGGGCGCGGAGCATGGCCATCATCGCCGTCGTCGCGGGCTCACCCCAGAGATAGTCGATGACGATGTCGACGTCAGCGGCTGCTTCGGCGGCCCCCTTGGCGCCGACCTCGGGATCGTCGGTCAGGGCGACCACGTCGTCCGCTCCCAGACGGGTGAGGTCGGCCAGCCGCTCCGGGTTGCGGCCGGCGCCGACGACCCGGCCGGCGCCGAGCAGCTTGGCGACCTGGATCGCCATCGCACCGGCGTTGCCGGTCGCGCCGAGCACGAGCACCGACTGTCCCGCCTCGATCGGCACCCGGCGGCGCAGCGCGACCCACGACGACATCGCCGGGTTCATCGCCGCCGCGACCTGTACTGCATCGACGCTGTCCGGCAGCTCGAGGGTGCGCCGTACGTCGACAAGTGTTCGCTCGGCCATCGAGCCGAGGGTGTCGTCGTGGCTGAGGAAGTAGACCCGGCGACCGTCGGCGAGCCGGCCAACGCCGTCGATGCCGGGGATCATTGGCAGCGTGCCGCTGCTTGAGTAGTGCCGGCCGGAAGCGTCGGTGCGGACGCGCGGGTGCAGCCCGGCCGCGAGCACGTCGAGCACTGCCTCGTCCGGGCCGGTGGGCTCGGGGAGGTCGAAGGTCTCGTAACGCGGTGGGTGGTCGAAGGACCGCACCACTGCTGCATGCATCGTCGTGGCCATTGGTTGCTCCGGCGGGTTGGAGAAGTAGTTTGTGTTACCATCCACTATAGTTGGTGTCACGAACTACCTCAAGAGGGGTACGGATGCCGGCGATCGACCATCGAGTTGCGCTCACGCCCGTCCCGGGGTCGCGAAATCTCGGCCTGGTGGACGGGTTGGCGCAGCTGACCTTCGCGGTGCAGGGGGCGTTGACCCGGATCGCCGCGAGCCATGACGTGTCGGTGGTGCAGGCGCGGCTGCTCGGGATCCTGCGGGATCGCGAGCCGACGATCAAGGAGCTGGCCGCATTCCTGGGGCTGGACAAGTCGAGTGTGACCGGGCTGGTGGACCGGGCCGAAGAGCGCGGCCTGGTCCACCGGGTTCCGTCCACGGTCGACGGCCGCAGCGTGCACGTGCGGATCACCGCGCCGGGGCGGGCGCTGATCAAGCGGGCGACCGCACAGTTCGAGGCCGAGATCGGGGAACTGGTTGCTGGCCTCAGCGCCAGTCAGAGAAAGCAGCTGTCGGAGGCCGCAACGGTGATCGCCGCGTCGGATGCCGGCCGGCGAGGGGTCGACATCTTCGCCGTCCGGGAGTAGCCGCCGGCTCGGTATGCGGCGACCGTGCGGGTGAGCGCCCTGCCTTGAGGTCTAACTGCTACGGCCTGATCGACGAGCTCGCGGTGGAGTAGCCGGCCTCATTGAAGGCGATGACGTCGTATGAGAAGCCCTTGTGCGGGTGGGACTTCGTGTACGACGGCTTGGTCGTGGTCTTGACGACCTTCCAGTGACCGCTCTTCTTGCGGTCGCGGACCTGGTAGCCGAGGATCCCGCCGCCCTTGACCTTGGGCGTGGACCAGGTGAGGTGCAGCTTCTTCGTGGTGGCCTTGGCATGCACCGCCCGCGGCGCGCTGGGTGGGGCCATGAAGACCGCGATGCTGCCGGGATTGCTCGTCCGGTCGAGGAAAAGTCGCTCGGGGACGGCGTTGCCATGGGCGGTGGGCCCGAACCGAGCCACCTCGGAGTTCTCGGCGCTCGGCACCCAGATGTCGCCGACTGCATCGAGCGCCTGCAGCACCGGGAGCTCGATACCGGTGTTGAATCCTGAGACGACAGTCGGCTTTGCATCCCCCCGCGCGCCCGGGGCGAACCGCAGAAGGCCGGAACTGCCCGCGACGTAGTTGACCGTGGTCGGATCGTTGCCGTCAACGCCGACCGTGATCCCGTTGGGGTCGTTCAGCTTGGTGTCGGGCCCGGAGATCTGCACGAGCGGTTTGGCGTCCCCGTGGGCGGAGCCGGCGTACTCGTTTAGTGAAGGGGTCTGGCTCCGGCTGCGGTACTCGCTGACCCAGACGCGTGTCCCCTCTGGGCTGACAGCGATTCCGGACAGGTCCGAGAGGGCGGTGTTGCTGCCGGCGATCGTGCGGATCGGGGCGACGTTGCCCTGCGCGCCGGCGCTGAATTCGACGATCGTGTTCACGCCGTCATTTGCTACCCACACGTCACCTCGCTGGGTCAGCGCCACCGCGATCGGCTGGTTCAACCCGGTCTTGGAGCCGGCGATCGTGATGACCGGCGTCGCGTTGCCGTTGGCGTTCGCGGCAAAGACCACGATTGAGTTGGCTGAGGAGTTCGCGACCCAGAGCCGCCCCTGATGATCGATCGCCAGACCGTTCGGGTCGTCGAGCGTGGTGTTCGAGCCGCTGATGGTGGCGACCGCGGTCTGCGAGATGTTGGCGGTCGGCGGTGCGTACCGCGAGATGCTGCCGAGGAACGTCGCGGTGATCCAGAGCGTCCCGTACGCAGGCAGCCTCGCGGCCTTCTGAGGTCGAGCCGGTCGCGCATGCGCAGCGGGAGCGGATGCGACTGCCAGTGCGCCGATCAGGACGGCCACCGCTGCGCCTGAGCTTGGAATGAGACGAGAACGAAGCGACGGGGACAGACTTCTGAGCACAAGGACTCCCTGGCCCCCGGCGCACTGAATATATCGGCGATCTGCCTGAGCGGTCAGTGCGCTGGCCAGACTCGAGCGCAGCTGCGTAGCGCGGATGCACCGGTTCTGGAGCTGTGAACCGTCGGACCGGTGCCCGGCGGCCGCCCGGCTCGTCGCGCTGCTTGTGGCTTAGACCTTTACCTTGAGCGACGAGCTCGCCGTGGAGTAGCCGGCCTCGTTGAACGCGATGACGTCGTACGAGAAGCCCGTGTGCGGGTGGGACTTCGTGTACGACGGCTTGGCGGTGGTCTTGACGACCTTCCAGTGGCCGCCTTTCTTGCGGTCGCGGACCTCATAGCCGAGGATGCCGCCACCCTTCACCTTGGGAGCGGACCAGGTGAGGTGGAGCTTCTTCGAGGTGGCCTTTGCATGCATCGCCCGCGGTGCGCTCGGGGGCACGATGAACACCGCAAGGCTGCCCGGATTGTTGAGGTCGGTCCCCAGGAACAGCTTCTGCGGGGCGACGTTGCCGTGCTGTGTCGGCCCGAACCGCACGACCTCGCTGTTCTCGGGGTTCGGCACCCAGATGTTCCCGACCGCGTCGAGTCCTGGTAGCTGAGATTCCTCGAGCCCGGTGTTTTCTCCGCTGACCACGGTTCCCTTCGCGTTGCCATGAGCACCGGGCGCGAACCGCACGACCGCGGACTTCTCGTCGGTGGCAGCGTTGACGGCGATCGGGTCGGTGCCCGCGACGCCGACGACGACGCCGTTGGGTTGGTCCAGCCCGGTCTTGGAGCCGGTGATGACGGCGATCGGCTTGACGTTGCCGTGCGCGGAGCCGGAGTACTCGTCCAGCGACGGGCCGTCCTTGATGATGCGGGTCTCGCTGACCCAGACTCGTTTCCCGTCGGGGCTGACCGCGACGCCGGTCAGCTTGGCGAGCAGCGTGTTGCTGCCGGCGATCCTGCGTAGGGGCTTGGCGTCGCCATGCGAGCCGGCGGCATACTCGACCAGCGAGTTGTCGCCGGTGTTGACCGCCCAGATGTTGCCCTTCTGGGTGAGCGCAACGTCGACCGGGGAGTTCAGGTGGGTGTCGGCGCCCGAGATGGTCACGACCGGCTTGGCGTCGCCGTTGGCGTTCGCGGCGAAGACTACGATCGAGTTGGCGGATTGGTTGGCGACCCAGAGCCGGCCCTGGTGGTCCATGGCCATGCCGCTCACGCCGTTCAGTGTGGTGTCGGCGCCCTCGATCGTGGCGATCGGATTGGGGAACCGGTTGCTGCCCGGAGGCGAGAACTCCAAGATGCTCTGGTCAGAGGGAGAACTGATCCAAAGCGTCCCGTACGCCGGCAACTTTTCCGCGGCAGGCGCGGGCCCGGCCAACCGAGCCTGCGCCGCAGGCGCCGCCGACACGGTAAGCGCACCGGCAACGACGACAAGCGCGGCAGCACTGGGCACGCCGACGCGACGCAGCCGAGGCGCGTGCTGGTGAGCGCTCATGAGAACCCCCGGGATGGCGTGCCGGCAATATATCCGCGACGTGGCATCATGCGCTGCCGGACTATCTACGAATTAGTCACCGACTGTTACCAGACAACCCACCGGTGTCTTCACTCATGCTCGGACTTGAGCCTGAGGAGGAGATCATGACGAGCCCTTCCAACGCGGAACTGATCCAGAGGGCAGCCCTCTTGCTAACCGGCGAGGGGCACACGCCATTTAGCCGGATAGAGGTATTTCGACGCATCTGGCAGCGCTACCCCGAGCGGCGGCGCCCGAGCCTCGATCCCACGTTCCAAGGGATGATCAGGAATGCTCCTGGAGGACCTCAGCCCGAACTTGGGGCGCCCCTGAGTCGCGTCGATCACGGTCTATACGTCCTGCGCTGATCGACTTCGAGGCGATATGCATAACAACTGGCCGCACAGATGGCGATCTGGAAGATGACCGAGGCAGGCCTTCGATGTGCCGCTTCCCGACGTGTTCAATCCCGCCCAACCGTTCATCGCGGGTGGCGGGCCCTGGTACTCGTAACCTCTCCGCAACCCGGTCGCGGGCAAGCGAATCTTCGCCTATGTAGGCGCTGCCGATGACGTCGGAGTCGGCGAGGTTATCGGAACGGCCACAGACTGCGCGATCTAGAGGTGTCTGACGCCGGCGTAGAGGTCAGGGTTGTAGACCGGCGGAGGTTGCCGAGCCCTGTCCGCGAACGCGCAATGCCCGACGATGAGGATCAAACTGAGTACGCCGTGCCAGTGCGCTGGTTAGTGACCCGCGAACTCGACTCAGCCGTCACGGAACGTGGCCTGTTCGCCTCTCAGGTGTCGGTGTGCACGGTGCGAGACGAGCGAACCACGGATCTGGTCATTACCGCTTTCGACCTTCGAGGCGAGTAGCTCACTTACCTCCCGTCGAGCCCGGCCTTGTCGAAAGTTCGCTGACGCGGCACCATTCGCCGCACGAGGTCCGTGCGGGTTAGCCGGGCTACAGGCGCGCTGGAGGCGGCTGGTGAGGGCGTATGTCGGAGTCACCGACGCCGACTGGTACAGCTTCCTCGCCGCGCGGCCGCACATCACAGAAGTGAACTTCTGGCAGCCGAGTGGCGGACGCTCCTTTCGAATCCTTGAAACGGGGGAGCCGTTCTTCTTCAAGACGCACCATCCACACAACCGCGTTGTCGGCGGTGGATTCTTCAGCGGATTCGCCGTACTGCCACTATCGGATGCATGGAACTTGCTCGGAGAGGCGAACGGCGCAGGAGACATTACGACGATGCGACAGAGGATAAGCCAGTATCGGAGCACTGCAATCGCGCCGGATGAGGACCCACTGATCGGGTCGATCTTCGTTCGGGACGTGATGTTCTACCCACCGGGGCTCGAGATGGAGTCACCACCCGGGCTCGCCCGTAACGTCGTCCAGGGCAAGTCCTATCCACTCGCTGAGGAGCCGGCAGCGTCCTACTTCGACGAGGCGCTACGCAGGCTGCTTGGGCACGATCTTGATGGTGACCTCGAGCTGGCGTGGCGGCTGCCCGGACCAGTGTTCGGCGATCCTCGGCTAGCACCCCGACGGCTCGGACAGCAGGCCTTCCAGGCCGTAGTCGCGGGCGCCTACCACCGGCGGTGCGCGATCACAGGCGACCGCATCCGTCCGGTGCTGCAGGCGGCCCACATCAGACCGGTCTCGTCCGGTGGGGAGCATCGACTCGACAATGGCCTCCTGTTGCGCTCCGACGCGCACACCCTGTTTGACGCTGGCTATCTCGGCGTTGACCTGAAACACCGGCTACTAGTGAGCCCTCGGCTGCGAAGCGAGTTCGGCAACGGCGAGCAGTTCTACGCGCGTTCAGGGCGGCACATAGAACTGCCCGACCGTCGCGTAGACCGACCAGGACGTGAGTACCTGGAATGGCATCTTGACGAGAAGTTCCTTGCGTCGTAGCCGTCCCGTACAGGAGATCGCCTAGGTATCGGCGTGACTTGCTCAGCTCTCGGCTGACGACGCCCGAATTCACAGTGACATCTCACGAGATAGGAGAGGCTGGCTGCCGTGTCAGGGCTCGAGCCAGGCGTTTACGAGACGCTCATCACTGGACGGCTCAAGCGACTCCTATCCGACCTGGATCCGATGCTCGCTGCCGTCGTCGGTGATCTTCGCTCCTCAGACGCTGCCGACCGGCTCGCGCGGCACGTCGCGGGCCTCATACGAGACGCCATCGACGCGCTGGCCGAGGAAGAGCGAGTGGCGGCCGCTACCGAGCTCGTGAGCGACGTCCTCGTTCGTCTCGCTGAGCGATCGGAGGGTGAGTTTGGGGGACCGCTGGATCAGCTCGTTGGGAAGGGTGAGGTTCTCGGTGAAGTTGCTCGCCTGAAACCTGATGGCTCAGCAACCCACCTGGAGCGACCTCTTACACCGTTGCTTGACACAACCATCCTGACCAACTCGCACGGCGAGCCGCAGGTCGCTCGTGAGTTGGTTGCAGAGTGCAGGTCGGCGAACCGAATCGATGCACTTGTTGCGTTCGTCCGTTGGAGCGGTATCCGAACAATGCTCGATGCCCTTCGGGAGGCTCTGGAGCAGGGTCGGCGCGTGCGGCTGCTGACAACGACGTACACCAACTCAACCGAGCCTCGCGCCTTGGACGCGCTCACGGCGCTTGGCGCGGAGGTGAAGGTCTCTTACGACACATCGTTGACGCGGCTGCACGCGAAGGCGTGGTTATTTCATCGCGCGAGCGGCTATTCAACCGCGTACATCGGCTCCTCCAACCTGACCTTCGCCGCGCAACAGACAGGTCTCGAGTGGAACGTGCGGGTTTCCGGCGCCCGGAATCCGGACGTTGTGGAGAAGATGACGGCTGTCTTCGATAGCTACTGGCAGAACGGGGACTTTGTCCCGTACGACCGGGACGAGTTTCTAGGACGTACGAGGCTCGAAAAGCAGGGTGCACTCCCGCTTCCGGGTGTCGAGCTGGTTCTCCGACCGTTCCAAGAGCAGCTGCTCGAGCAACTTGAGCTCGCCCGATCCCGCGGGCACCACCGAAACCTCGTGGTTGCAGCGACCGGTACTGGAAAGACGGTTATGGCGGCAGTGGACTACGCGCGGCTACGCCGCAGAATGCCGAGGGCACGGCTGCTGTTCGTTGCCCATCGCGATGAGATCCTCGGGCAAAGCCGCGCGACCTTCGCGCTCGCGCTACGCGATGCAAGTTTCGGCGAGCGTTGGGTCGGTGGCGATCGCCCAGAGCGCTTTGAGCACGTGTTTGCGTCAATCCAGAGCCTTCACGCAGCTGGCCTCGCGCACCTGCCACCCGACCACTTCGATGTGGTGATCGTTGACGAGTTCCACCATGCGGCGGCTCAGTCGTACCAGACGCTGCTTCGACACTTGCAGCCGAAGCAGCTTCTAGGCTTGACCGCGACCCCGGAACGTGCTGACGGTTTGGACGTTCTGAGTTTCTTCGACGGCCGGATCGCCGCCGAGCTGCGGCTCTGGGACGCGATCGATCAACAGCATCTGTGTCCGTTCGACTATTTCGGCGCATTCGATGGTGCGGATCTCAGCCACGTGACATGGCGCAGGGGACAGGGTTATGACGCCTCGGAGCTGTCCAACCTCCTGACAGCCGATGATGTGTGGGCTAACCGAGTGATCGCGCAGGTCGATTCGACCGTGGCAGACCCCAAGCGTATGCGGGCTCTAGGGTTCTGCGTCGGCGTTGGTCATGCGACCTTCATGGCAGATCGGTTCAACGCGGCGGGGATTCCGGCTGTTGCGATCTCCGGACAGTCCTCGACTGAGGAGCGTCGTAAGGCACTGATAGACCTCCGAGATGGCCGTGTAGCGGTGGTCTTCACCGTTGACCTCTTCAACGAAGGCGTCGACCTGCCCACCATTGACACCTTGCTGATGCTTCGGCCGACCGACAGTGCAACGTTGTTCCTCCAGCAGCTCGGTCGCGGTCTGCGCAAGGCGATCGACAAGCCTGTCTGTACTGTCCTCGACTTCGTCTCGCTTCACCACAAGGAGTTTCGCTATGACCGTCGCTACATTGCGCTGGTCGGCGGCTCGCGCCGTTCGCTCGTGCAACAGGTCGAGTCCGGATTCCCGTTCTTGCCCGCGGGTTGTCAGATAACTCTCGATCGGGTTGCGCGCGACGTCGTCCTCAAGAGTATTAGAGAGTCCATCCCGAGCAGATGGCGGGAGAAATGCGAGGAGCTCAGGGCGATAGGCGATGTCAGCCTCTCCCGGTACATCGAGGAGTCCGGGCTCGACCTCGAGGACGTCTACGACAACGGTCACAGCTGGGGCGAAATAAGGCGGGCAGCCGGCTTCGAGCGTGGTGTGAAGACGCCGGAGGAGTTGGCCATGCTGCGTGCGGTGGGACGACTTGCTCATGTCGATGACAACGAACGGATTCGCACGTACCAACGTTTGGCTGCAAGCCCAATACCGCCTGACCTGACCGACCTATCACTGCGGGAGCGCCGCCTCTTTCGCATGCTGCTGGCTTCAGTCACGACGCTGCCAAAGTCCTCGCCGATCGCGGCAGGTGCTGCGCAACTGTGGGCCAATCCCGTCGTGCGGAGCGAACTCGGCGAGCTGCTTTCCGTCCTGGAAGACCGGATCACACATGTCACCACGGCTCTCGAGCCCGCCGGAGCAGTGCCGTTGCAGGTGCACGCGCGCTACACCCGGGTCGAGGTTCTCTCGGCGCTCGGCTACGGCGACGGACTCAAGCCTATGACCTGGCAGACCGGCGTGCTCTGGGATGAAGACAACAGGACAGACCTGTTTGCCTTCACGTTGGACAAGAGCAGTGGTGGCTTCTCGCCATCCACGCGCTATAGGGACTACGCGATTAGCCGGGATCTCATTCATTGGGAGAGCCAGTCGACGACATCGGAAGCAGGGGAGGTGGGCCAGCGCTACATACATCACCGCGCCCGGGGCACTCGCATCCTCCTGTTCGCCCGACTGAACTCGAACGAACGCGCCTTCTGGTGCCTTGGACCCGCGACATACGTTAGTCACCAAGGCGAGCGGCCGATCTCGTTCACCTGGCGCCTTGAACACGCCCTCCCCGCGGACCTCTATATGGCCTTCGCTGCCGCCGTTGCGTGATGTCGCGTGCCGAGGCACGCAACCCCTGCCACCCCCTGTGCCGGAGCTCGTGTCGAGTCCCACCGATGACCTGCAGCTGCTCTCGCTCATGAAGGAGATCCGCAAGACCTTCGCGTCTTAGGCGAATCAGTGCGCAGCCGGCTGCTCGACGGCGGGGCCAAATGCGGCGGCATCACGCCGTGCCCCAGGGGATGTCAAGACCGACCGCAGAGTTGCCGATTCACATGGTGCGTGCGGAAAGGAAACAGCCAGATGACCACGTCCATCGGCGGTCCGGGACCCGAAGCACCATCACGAACCCCGAACCCGCGAGATGAGCAACCAGGCCGAGGTACGCCGGCCGGTCGTCGGACCCGCGCGCAGAAGAGGCGATGGGCTGAGTGGAATCGCAAGCTCCAGTCACCGCCGCCGTCGGCACCAGCGCATGCGACCCGCGCGCCCAACGCCACTTGGCAGGCCCCTCCCGCGTGGTACCCGGATCCGTGCGACCCTCGCCAGTTGAGATGGTGGGACGGCGTTCAATGGACCGAGGCGGTTCAGTGGTCCATGCACGTCGCGGCTCCCCCACAGGTCGCAGTTGACGACGTGGCGGGCGTGGGCGTGTTCGGGGTCAACGGGTTTGCGGTGGCGTCGTTCGTATTGTCGCTGCTGTGGCTGTTCTGGATCGGTTCTCTTCTTGGTACGGTCTTTGGCTTCGTGGCCCTCAGTCAGTTCCGGAACGCCGGAGACAAGAAACGCGGGCGGGGCCTGGCTATCGCGGGCACGGTGCTCGGCGTTGTGGGATTGCTCATCTTCGTCGCGGCGCTCGTCGGCGGTGCTCGGCGCGGAAGCTAGCCAAGGTTCGGTGCGGCAACACTCCGAGCCCTAGGCCGAGCCGCGACCGTTGGTTGGATCGGAGCACTGGCGGCACCGATACCTTCTGAGTCGCTGCCCATCTCCTCACGGGTCGGCGCGGCTCAACACCAGGCTCGCGCAAGCCGATGACCAGAGGGCGGTCTGAAGGAGCGGGTGCCCCTATCAGGTTCCGCCGCTGCGTTGGGTCGACCGATAGGAGAAGCACTGTTGGCGCTTGCAGCGATTTCGAGCCGCCGCCGGAGATCTGCACTCGCGTCAGACGCGAGAGCAGGTCGCTATTCACGTTGGCGCTACCGCCGAGAGACGCGGTCATACCTTCGCGAGTACTGGCCGTCTCTTGCTCGGGCGTCATGGCCGCCTTTCCTTGCGGTGGGAGCAGCGGCCGCTGTCGCTCGTGACCCGCTCGTTCGCGGCCTTCTCGTTGGCGCGGGTGTCACAGCCACGGCGTCCGCAATCATGATGTGGATCGTCCTCGACTCTGGCGTCGGGCCTCGCTACATGGGGGAGGTTGCCGAGCAGCGAACGGCCGCTGAGCTGCGGCGCATAAAGGGCGCACGTCTCGTCAACCACTTTGGTCTCGATGGTGGTGATGTTGACCATTTGCTCGTCGGAGCCGCCGGAGTCTTCGTCGTCGAAACGAAATGGTCAGCGAGCGATTGGAAACGTGGTCGCATCGATGTACGGCGCCTTGAGACGGCCAGGGTCGAAGCAGTGGGCGTCGCCAAGAAGCTCGCGCTGTGGGAGCCGTACAAACGGCTTGGGTTGCCCGCGCCACACGCCGTCGTTGCACTGTGGGGCCCTGGAGCGGAGGAACTGACCGCTCAACTTGGTACGTCCGATGTCGTTGCCGGGTCGCAGCTCCGATCTCGACTAGAGGGTTTCGGCATGCTCGTCCGAACGCTGACGCCTGATCAGATTGATGCGGTCTGGCGGGTGCTCAGCGATCACCTCGTGGGCCGTGACCGTGAAGAGCGAGCGGCGCGGCCAATGCCCCCCTCGATCGCAGGTCTGGGAGCGCGCGTGCTCGTCGGCACCCTGGCTGGGTTAGTCGGGTTCCTAGGTGCTGCAGGAGGTACGAGCCTTCCCCTTCCGCTTTGGGCGTGGGCAATCGCAGTGTGCGCCACGGCGTGCGCCGCGGCGCCCGTGCGTCACTGGGCGCGCTTGCGCATCGCAGTCTCAGGTTTGTGGGCCGGCCTTGCCGTCGCCCTGAGTCTGGCTGCAGTCTCAGCTGGCGGCCAGCTTCTGCGTTAGGCGGTCACGACAACCGGAGCCCGTGGCTTGCGGACGTCTGCAGGACGACCGATGTCACGCTAAGGCGAGGCGACCACAGATCGCCGAACGCGCTACATAGTTGCGCTGCGCGACCGTCTGCCGGGCTAGTCGCACCGACAGGCCCTGGTCCACGTCGTGCAGCGCCGTGCTGCGTCGAAGAGTACGGCGACCTCCTTCGGGTTGAGCGTCGCTGGCCGTCGTCTGAAATCGGTGGGCACGTTCAGGCTGCCCATGACGAGAACGTCCGGTGGTCGTTGCTTGACGTGCATCTCGCCGTACGCAAAAACCAGTGCCGGTGTCACCGGCACCGGGAGACCTGTGACAGCGAAGAGCAGTTTCTCCGCACGCTCGGCCTCACGCCGCGACTTGTAGAGGTAGTCCGTCGGGTGGCCGTCGATCCGGATTGAGCGCGACGCAACCCAGATCCGGTGCCCGGGATGGTTCTTCGTATTGACCGTGATCACGCCGCCGGGACCGATCAGGACGTGGTCGATGTCGCAGCTGTTCGAGCCGACCGGAATCGAGTGCAGGACATGCCACCCACCGGGCCGCAGTCGTTCTAGCCGCGTGCCAACGGTCTCCTCGCCTCTGGCCCCCACCCGCCAGTTTCGCTCCACCGTCTTCTGGTCGGTCACACGCGCTACGAAGGTGGCGACCTTCGAGCGGTTCAGCGCCGCCTCCTCCAGCAGAGCACGCTCCCGCGCTCCCACGCCGGGACGGTTCAGTGCGAGGTCGTGCCAGGCCGGAGGCGCGGTGTCGGCGAACCAGCCACGGATGGCTGCGTCGAACGCCGCTTCGTTCGCCGGGTTGTTGACCCTGCGCGTGTTGGTCTGGAGATCAACCCAACCGATCTGGCTGCCGTCCGGCCCGTTCACATAGAGCCGATCCTTGCCGTACCTCTTCCACGGGTTCACCTGGTATCCGGACATACGTCCATGTCGGGCACTGAATCGCTCTGCTATAGCCGAACCGGTCGATACCACCCAGATGCCGTAGCGAGGCTCATGGCAGCCCGCGCCGGAAGGTGGCAGGCCGCCGAGCCGTGAAAGCGCGGAAATTGGCGTGCGTGCCGACGAGCGCGTTGCCATACTCCGGCGGCTGATTTTCTTTGAAGGGAGGTGACAGCCATGAAGCTGGCAGAGGCACTCGCGCTGCGGTCCGACGCGGTCAAGCGCGTCGAGCAGCTGCGTGCGCGGGTGCAGACGAACGCCCGCTACCAGGAGGGTGAGGAGCCGACCGAGGACGCCAACGCGCTGCTCGCGGAGGCCGGCCGGGTGCTCGACCAACTCGAGGACCTGATCCGCCGGGTCAACCGCACCAACGCGACCGCGACGGTCGAGGACGGCATGACGCTCACCGACGCGCTCGCGCGTCGCGACGTGCTCCGGCTGCGGCACGCGTTCTGGAGCCGCGCCGCCGACGCGGCGTCCGGGCGCGAGTCGAGCTCCGGCGGGTTCCGGCAGCTTCGTTCCGAGCTGCGCACGCTTCCGGCGCTCCCGGTCCGCGAGCTGCGTACGGCGGTCGACGAGCTGGCTCGCGAGCACCGCGAGCTCGACGTCAAGATCCAGCGGGCCAACTGGCAGGCGGATCTCGTCGACTGAGTGAAGGCAACCGCATGAGTCGGTAGCCGTCGATCGAGAAGTGAACACCGAACCGCTCTTGCGCCGGCGGTTAACTCACGGCGCAACCTGGCGCGCGATGGGCAGCGCAATCGGTTCAACTCCGGACCCACAGGGCAGCCCAGTACGGCGTACCGGGGACAGGGCAAGGCGCACGACGCACTACCTGGTGTTGGTCTCGATCGACGGTGAGGGTGGGTCAGGGGACTGCGGTTGCTCCACTCGAGAGACGTACAACCCCCACGCATGGCCCATACGTGGTGCCATAGCCCCACCGATGGGCCATGCGTGGGGCCACAGCACCACCGATGGGCCATGCGTGCGACGCGGCTAGGGGCCGATCGGCTGGGTTACGCCACGCGGGTGTCGAGGCCGCGCCAGGTCGGGGCGATCGTACGGCGATAGTTGCGGCCGCCGATCCGGACGATCATCGCCAGCACCGGCGGCGGGATCGTCTCGCGCAGCCCGCGGGCATCGGCATCGCTCGCGCCGTCGAGCAGCCAGGCGAAGAAGGTGCCCGTGTTGCCGCGATGCGCCCGGCGCACGGCCTTCTGCGCGTTCTTCATCTGCGACGAGTCTTCGTGCTCCGCGGCGAACGGGTCGAGGTCGGCCTCCTCGTGGTCGAGGTGGCTGGTCAGTACGGCGGCAAGCTCACCGACCGAGATGCGCGCGCCGCCCGCCGAGTCGGCGGAGGGAAAGGTCCGGTAGGACTGCATCGCGGCAGTTGCCTTGTCCAGCGCGGTCAGCATCTGCGCATGCTCGCTCTCGAGCTCGCCGGCAAGCGTCGTATCGACACCGAGCGACCGGACCGCCGGCCAGAAGATGTTCTCCTCGTCCTCGTGGTGGTCGTGCAGCTGCTTGGCGAAGTTGTCCCACGCGACCGACAGCTGGTCGGCCCGCTGCGGGTTGGCCGCGCCCGGATCCGCCAGCGCAACGTCGAAGCGCCGCAGGTCACGGCGGAATGCGTCGTGAATGATCGAGTTCATCGATTTGTGCTCTGTCATCGTCTGGCCTCCAGCGGCGTCATCACTCGAACGTATGCACCCACGCCCAAGCGCCCTCATCCACCCTGCCCCGGGTCGAAGGTCATTAACGCGGGGGCCAGAGCGCCGAAGGGCCGATCGATTCGCGCGAATTGGTGATGCTTTCCGCGCCAGCGGCCGCAGAGTCGGCTAGGTGGCGCTTCGACCCGAGCCAGGAAAGCGGATTCTGTGAATTCGCTGAATACCGAATGTGCTGCCGCTAGGCTGCGCGCGCCGGGGGCGCTCGGGAGGCGCGCATGACCGATCCGTCGCTCACGTTGTCGCATCCACTCCGCCGATTCGGCCGGCGGTCACCACTCGTCGTCGCGATCATCGCGGCCGTCGCCGTACTCATGGCGCAGGCGCAGGGCGAGGCAATCACAAAGACGGCCGCGTCCGCTAAGACTCCGACCTACTCGCAAGCGCTTGTTCTGAACAAGGACGCTAACGGCTCGAGTACGACGGTCGCGAGCAAGGATCTCAACGGTGACGGGCGGCCCGACATCGTCAGCGGCGACAGCGCAGGCAAGGTCGAGGTAGAGCTCAACCTGGGCAACGGCAGGTTCGGCAACTCGAGGACGTACTCCGTCGACGGTAACGTCACGACGCTGGTCGTCGCCGACGTGAACGGCGACGGCCATCCCGACATCGTCACTGCCGACGACTCCTCGGGAAACGTCGCCGTACTGCTGAACAAGGGCAACGGCACCTTCGACGCACCGGTCTTCTACTCCACCGGTGGCAAGCCGTGGGGGCTCGCTGTCGGCGATGTGACCGGCGACGGGCGCCCGGACATCGTGACCTCCGACCAGACCACGGAGCAGATCTCGGTGCTCGCCGGCAAGGGCAACGGCACGTTCGGTACGGCGAAGACCTACAGCAACGGGCTGACGAGCGACTACCCGGCGCCGCAGGGTCTGGCGCTCGGTGACTTCCAGGGCAACGGCCGGCTCGATGTCGTCGTCGCCGACGGCGGCACCGGATCGGCCGGTGGGACGTACGTCACCTACCTGGCGAACAACGGGCACGGCGCCTTCCCGACGGCCGACACGATGGAGGTCGGCGACACCTATCAGGATCCGGCCGCGATCGTCACCGGCGACTTCAATGGCGATGGCCACCTCGACTACGCTGTCGATCTCGAAGGTGGCTGCTTCGGCGTCGGGGACGGCGACGTCCTGATCTACCTCGGCAACGGGCATGGAACGTTCACCGGAGGCAAGGGGATCGGGACCGACTGCAACTACGGCACCGTTGTGACCGACGTCAACGGCGACGGCATCCCGGACCTGGTGACGGCGGTCGGCAACTTCTTCGCCGGCGGCAGCTACGTCGAGGTCAACATCGGCAAGGGCGACGGCACCTTCTATCCGGGGGTGATCACGCCGGTCGACTCTCTGGCGTCACCCAACGGCATCGCATTGGCGGCCCTGACCGGGCACGGTGGGCACGACGTCGTCATCCCGGCGCAGAACGGCGACATCTCGGCCGTCTTCGACGAGCACTCCGGCGGTCCCGACCTGCTGCTCGGAACGGTGCGGCAGAGCAACACCGCGGTCGCGGGCGCGCCGGTGCAGGTCTGCCATGCGACGTCGGGGGCCCAGCCCTCAGCCTGTCGCGACGCCGGCCAGTCCTCGCAGGCGGGCGACTTCGCGGAAACCGTGTCGCGCGGTGACACGTACGGCGTGACCGCCTTCCCGCCGTCCGACTCGGACGGCCTGGCGCCTCGCACCGTCGGCCCGATCAAGATCGACCAGCACGTCACGGTCACCGCGGCGGACTTCACCGCGACTCTGCCACCGAGCGGCAGCATGTTGACCACGGCCGCCGGCAACGTCGAGCAGAACGAGGTGCCGACGATCAACTGGGGCGAGCCGAGCACCTACTCGACGACCGGTTGCAGCGGTGGGTTCGGCGATCTCCTGGTCGGTGCGACCAACACCGCAACCGGACAGCCCGAGACCGAGGCGTTCCCGATGCCGGAGGACCCCTCCGGGTCGGGCACGTACGTCTCGCACATCCCCGCGCTAGCGCCGTTGCACGGCGACGGTGGAGTGCAGCAGTTCGTGACCTGCCCCGAGGCAACCCACCTCGCGCCCGATGGCGGCTCGCCCACCGGCGGCACGTACGTTCTCGTGACCGGCAGCGGGTTCAGCGGTGCCACTGCCGTGCATTTCGGCAGCACCCGGGCGACGTCGTACACCGTGCTGGGTGACGACTTGATCGATGCGGTCGCGCCGGCGGGAACCGGCTCCGTGACCGTGACAGTGACCAAGTCCGGCGGCGGGACGGAGACCGTCGGCAGCTACGGGTACGTCGGTGTCAGCTCGCTCGACATGACGTCGGGCCCGGCGGCCGGCGGCACCTCCGTCACCATTCACGGGTCTGGCTTCACGCACGTGGGCGGCGTGATCTTCGGCGTCGTGCCAGCGGCATCGTTCAGCGTCGTCAACTCCACCGAGATCCAGGCGACCTCGCCGGAAGGTGTCGGCACTGTGCAGGTGCAGGTCGTCAACAACGAGTCGGTCACCGCGCCGAGCAACAACAGTGCGTTCCGCTTCTCGGAGGTCCGGCCGGGACGTCGGGCATCGTCGAAGGAACCGGTGCCGACGGCCTCCGGCAGTACGTCGAGGCCGTCGACGCGGTCGGCGCATCGGGCGCCTCGACGTCCTCGGATGTCACACCCGCTGCTCGCGGCCACATGCGATCCGCCGACGACGGGGACGACAGCGGTGGCGGGTTGGACTGCTCGCAGTCGCTGCAAGCCGAGCAGGAGACGGGTATTGCATTTGGGCAGATGTGCGGCTACGTCAACCAAGCCGTGAGCAGTTACGGCCCGATGGGTGACATCCAGACGCAGGTGGTCACCGGCTCCATCATCGGCGGGGCGGGGACGCTCGCGCTGGCCGGCCTCGCCGTGCCCGGGATCGACGCCGTGGTCGCGGCGTTGATCGTTGCCGCCTTCATCTACGGCTTCCTCACCGACTGGACGTTCAAGATCGACCCGAGCGGCACTGTGGTCGACACCGCCGGCAACCCGATCGCCGGTGCGACCGCAACGTTACAGAGCTACGACCGCAGCAGCGGGCACTATGCGAAGACACCCGCGAGCGCGGACTACATCGACCCCGCGACCAACCCGGAGCAAACGACATCGGCCGGCGGGTTCGACTGGGATGCGATCGCGGGGACCTATCGCATCACCGCGAGCGCAAGTGGCTGCCACGCGCCGGGTCACGGCGGGCAGAAGAGCGTGGCTACCACGCCGTTCACCCTGCCGCCCCCGGCGGTCGGCTTGCTGCTCACGCTTCAGTGCGCGCACGCCGAGGTGCCGAAGCCGACCGTGACTGCGCTCTCGCCTTCGTCTGCGCTAGGTACCGGCGGTTACGTGATCCAGATCGACGGCACCGGGTTGACTCACGTCACCGCCGTCCACTTCGGCAAGGCCAAGGCGAGCGGGATCCACGTGTTGTCGCCGTACGCGATCGACGTTACTGCGCCGGCCGGCAGCGGCTCGACCCACGTCACCGTCACCTCGTCCGGTGGCACCAGCAGCAAGACCTCGGCCTCGAAGTTCGACTGGCTGAAGGCGCCGAAGGACTCGCGGCGTCCGAAGGTCACCCACATCGGCCCGGCGCACGGTCCGATCACCGGCGGTACGACGATCACCGTCCGCGGCTCGCACTTCGAGAGCACGGCAACCGTCGCGGTCGGTGGACTGCCCGCGACCGATGTGCGGGTGAAGGGCCCATCGAGGCTCACGGCTCTCGTCCCGGCAGCCTCTGCGGCCGGCCGCGCGAGCGTGACCGTCACGACAGCGCATGGGACGTCGACCCCGATGTCGCGGTCGCGCTATGAGTACACCAAGCCGGCGCTTGCCGGGGTCCTGTCGAGAGTCCGGCATCTGAGCGTCGTACCGTCTCTTACCGGCAAAGGCGTGGCACATGTGAAGGTGCACTGGAGCTTGCCCAAGCGTGCGAGCAGAGCGCTGGTGTGCCTCACCCCGGGCCGCTCGGCGGCGGCGCAGAGCTGCACGACTCGCGTGCGGGCGGGCCACTCCGCGACGCTCGTGGACAGGCACCTCGGTCAACCTGTGACGGTCACGGTCTATGCGCGCGACTCCCTGGGTGACTTGTCGGTCCCGGCCGTCATCAGGCTGGATGCGACGACGATCGGGATCTCGGCGCGCGGCGCGGGATCGCGCGACGAGATCACCGCGTTCGTCAAGGACACGACCACGCATCATCGGGTCGGGAGCGGCCGGATCCAGCTGTGGCGCCGGGTCGGTTCGCATGGCTGGCAACGCGTCGCGACGGCCCACCTTCGCAACGGCAGGGCGACGGTGTCCGTGGCCGCGCAGGCGGTATACCAGTGGCGGTATCCCGGGCAGCGCGATCGGCTCCAGCCTGCGCTGTCGCACCCCCACCGTGGCTGAGCCGCTTGGCCAGCCGGGGACGGCCAGTCGGGCAGCACGTCAGACGGTCGGCGCTTAGGCGGCGAAGGTGCGGCGGTAGGCGTGCGGCGAGGTGTGCAGCACGCGGGAGAAGTGCTTGCGCAGGTTGACCGCGCTGACGAAGCCGCTGCGCTCGGCGACCGAGTCGACGGTCAGGTCGGTGGTCTCGAGCAGCCGTTGCGCGAAGTGCAGCCGGCGGCGCAGCAGCCACTGGTACGGCGTCACGCCCACCGTCGCGGTGAACCGCCGGATGAACGTGCGCCGGCTCATCGCCGACCGCCGAGCCAGGTCGTCGATCGTCACCTGCTGGTCGAGGTTCGCCTCCATCCAGGCCAGGGTCTGCTGGAACGGATCGTCGAGGTGCGGGCGCGGCATCGGCGCTTCGATGTACTGCGCCTGCCCGCCTTCTCGATGCGGAGGTACGACGAGGTCGCGCGCGATGTGGCTCGCAACCTCGGCGCCGAAGTCCTGCCGGACCACGGACAGGCACAGGTCGATGCCGGCCGCGCTGCCGGCGGAGGTGAGGATGTCGCCGTCGTCGGTGTAGAGGACCTTCGGGTCGACGTCGAGGCGCGGGAAGGACCGCTTCAGCTGCTCGCACTCGGCCCAGTGCGTGGTCACCCGACGACCGTCGAGCAGTCCGGCCTCGGCGAGGGTGAACGCGGCGCTGCACAGCGACACCAGCCGCACGCCGCGCTCGTGCGCCCGGCGTAACGCGCGCAGCACGGCTTCCGGTGCTTCCCGAACCGGCTCGGTCGGGAGGACCACGATCGTGTCGGCGCGTTCGAGGGCGCGCAACCCGTTCGGCACATGCAGCACGAGCCCGGCGTCGGTCGTCACCGGCCCGCGCTGCGCGGCGCAGACGACCGCGTCGTACCACGTCGGCCCGCGATGGTCCTCGCAGCGATGGCCGAACACCGCGTGCGCGATGCCGAACTCGAACGTCGAGAGGTCGTCGAAGACCAGGATCGCCAGGGTTCTCGGGGGCGCCGCAACGACGTTGGCATCTTTCGAGCGCATAGTGACAATATTGCCACTCGTTTCGGTACGCCGCAAGGCGCATCGTGGCCTTATGACGGCGACATGGGTGCTCTACATCTCGGCAGCCGGGCTCACCGAACGACCGGTGCGTCCCTGGCATCGCGGGCTGGTCCGGCTGCGTGGCGACAACCTCGACCGGCGGATCGCCGCGGGCGAGTCGACCGACAGCGGTCGGCTGATCGCCGCGCGCGCTCGCGAGCTCATGAGCGACGGTTATCGCGCCGAGCTCGCCACCTTCTGGGAGGACGTCCTGCTGCGCGCAGATCGTCAGCTGCCGCCGAGGCGGCACGAGGTCGCGGTGTCGCGGTCGCAGGTGCACGCCGCCGAACGCGAGGTCGATGAGCTGGTCGAGCTGCTGCGCTCCCGGCGTCCGGTGTCCGCGCGCGGCATAGCGATGGCGTCGCTCCTGCTGAGCGACGGCGCCGGCCCGGTGTTCCGGCGTACCGCGCCGCGCCTGTCCGGCGTGCTTCGCGCGGTCATCGACGTGACCGGCTTCGCCAGCGTGCGGGGCAGCTTCGCCGCCTGAGCCTTTGCCAGCCGCGTGGCGAGGTGCGAGGCTGCTGGCGAGCGTCGTACGGGGGAGGCGATATGCGGATCCACGCGCGCTGGGCGTGTCTCGCGGCTTCCGGCCTGGTGGCGTTCGGCTTGCTGAGTGTGTCGAACGCCGGCGTTGCCGCCACTCGGCATCCCGCCTCGCCGGCGGCGACCGCTTCGGCCGCGCCGCTCAAACACTCGCAGATCTTCTCGGTCAGCGTGGTGCCGCACTCGACGTCCGCGTGGGCGCTCGCCGCGCACCCGGTGTCGATCAGCAAGGCCTATTTCTATGCGCTGCACCGCGTCGGCGGCGGTCATTGGTCGGTGCACGCCCTGCCGCGGCCGAAGAAGCTGAACCTCGAGCAGGTCTACGCACCGTCCGCGCACTCGATCTGGATCGACGGCACCCTCGGCAGCGGCCGCAAGGCCGCGCCATACCTCTTGCACTCCACCGGCGGCGCCTTCCATCGAGTCGCGATCCCCGGTCTCCCGCACGGCATCCTCAACGCGATCGGTGGCTCGTCGACGCACGACATCTGGGCCGGCGGCGCGACGACCGTGAACGAGCCGACGCCGATCTCGCTGCACTACAACGGCAAGAAGTGGTCGGTCGTGCCGTTCGCCGGCGAGCCGTCCGACAGCGGACTGGTCGCGGTGGCGTCTTCGGGCGCGCACAACGCGTGGGCGATCTCGGAGAGCGGCTACTCGATCGACGACCTGTCGCCGTCGACGTACCACTGGAACGGTACGTCGTGGACCGAGATGGCGATCCCGAACCCGGACGCGGCTTTGGGTGCGATCGCGACGACGGGTACGTCGCACGCGTGGGCGGTCGGTTCGAACGTGCTCACCAGCGGCCGGCTCGTGACCTACCTGCTGTCGTGGAACGGCCACGCCTGGGTGCACGCGCACACCGCGTCGCCGAGCAAGACCAACAACGTGCTGCAGGATGTCGCGGCCGCGGGCAAGCGGGTGTGGGCCGTCGGCTACCGCGACCAGGGTGCGGCGTTCGAGAACCCGATCGTCGAGCGGCTGGTCGGCGCGAAGTGGAAGGTCGTCGCTGCACCGCACATCGGCCGGAAGACCTACCTCAGTGCGGTCGGCGTCTCGTCCAAGGCGGTCGTCGGCGTCGGCTACTACTACCCGGGCAGTCGCAAGTTCATCATCGGCGGCTCCGACAGCCCGGCGCCGCTGGTCGAAGGACCGCACGGCTCGCACTGGGCGATCGAGTCCGCCCCGCATTGAGCCGCCCGCCCTTTCGTGATCTTGACGTTGGAGGCGCACAAATCGCGTTTGTGCGCCTCCAACGTCAAGATCACCGAAGGCGCTGCCTTGCGCCGAGCGCTCAGACGCAGTAGTGCTTCGGTCGCTTGTAGACGGTCAGCGTGCCGCCGGTCGCCTGCTTCATCGCGTACGTCACCGTCCAGAGCCGGGCGCCTCGGGCGCTGAGTACGGCGGCCTCGCCGTGCGGGGTCGACGCTGCGTTGCGCCAGCCGCCGCCCGCGATCTCCTCGACGGGCGGGGCGGTCTGCGCGATCAGCGCGATGTCGCTGCACGAGTGCCCGGTGAGCCGGGCACCGGCGGACCACGCCGACGCCGTACCCGACAAGGTGTGCACGAGCCGCGAGTAGTAGCGCTTGCCCGTGCTTCCGTGGAAGGCGACAAGCCGGGTCTTGCCCTTGTCGGCGTGGGTCTGCAGCAGGTCGACGAGCTTGCCCTTGCGCAGGCTGCCGTCGGCCGGAGAGTCGAACACGACGCTGTGGAATGCGCCGGTCCGGCCGCTGATGATCCCGTCTTTGACGTGTACGACCCGCTTCGCCGCCGGCGAGCCGGCGATCAGCGAGTACTCCGGCTCGTTGTCGATGGTCACGTGTACGTCGGCGGTGCCGTCACCGTTCACGTCGCCAATCGCGCCGATCGTCGCGTGAGTGAAGTAGGCGGCGGTGCCGGGGTTGTCGATGGTGGCGGTGACGTGCCTGGCGTAGAGCACCTTGTTCGCCGCCGAGATCGTGGAGTAGTGCCAGGTCTCGGAGTATTTCGATGCCGAGGACGAGGTCGACATCGTCGCGAGCATCACGGCGGGAGTCTTGTGCGATCCCACTTTGCCGATCGTCATCATGTCGTCGGCCTCGCGCTGCCAGAGCAGGTGCCCCATCGATGCTCCCGAGAGCACGGTGTACTCGAAGCGCGGGTGGAGCGGGCCGGCGTAGGACGCCAGTACGACGTCGGGGACGTGCGGGTGGCTGTAGTCCGGAATCGTGCTGACCTCGGTGGTGGAGTCCGGAGAGATCGTCGTGTTCCACAGCTGGACCCCGGTCGGGCTCGCGCCGCTCAGCGCCTGCACGTCGCTGCCCTCGCTGTCGACGACCACGTCCTCGAAGCCGTCTCGATTGAGGTCCGGCACGACCGTCTCGGTCGGGAAGCTGTTGTCGACTGCGAACGACCCCGCGAAGCTTTGCACCGACCCGTCGACGCCTGACATCAACTCGCCCTGGGTCTGGTCTTCGGGGCTGACCAGTGTGGTGAGCAACGGCACGAGGAAGTCGATGGCCTTGTGATGCGAGTCGCGGAACGGCTGCACGTTGAAGGCGACCCCGCTCTCGGAGAAGGTGTTCGTGTCGTAGATGCCGTCGAACGATTGGGTCCACAGCACCGATCCGCTCTTGCCGGACAGCGCGGTGACTTGGAGGTCGTCGTCGAAATCGTCGGTATAGACCGGGTCCGGAGTCGAGGTCCACTGCTCGACCAGCACGCCGTCGAGCCCCTTGGCGCCGAGCGGTTCGACGAGGACGTCGACGCCGTCGACGTAGGAGCCCGTGAAGGTGGCGTGCCAGTACGCGTGACCGGTACTGCCCGCCCTGGCGGTGATCCCGACCGTGCCCTCGGCTGCGCCGGGCGCGGTGTCACGGATGTCGAGCACGGCGACCTGCTTGCGCCCGCCGAGATGACCGGCCGGCAGCAGATGGTCGATCTGCTGAACTTCGGAGCTGTTCGCTCTCGGGGCGAGCAACGTCGCCGGGGCATGAGCGGCCTCCGCGCTGGCTGCGCTGGCCGCGCTCGCGGCCCGCACCCAACCGAGCCCTGACGTCGCAGCGGCGAGGCGGGCAGTGGCGAGGCGGGCAGCGGTGGTGCGGTCGGCGACGCCCGGTCGGTCGGCGCCGGCAGCGGCGGCCGGCGCGCCGACGACGCCGAACCCGACGAGCGCAAGGCTCGTGGCCGCGGCGATCGACCGGCGTACCGACCATGGCGCGACTGACCGCCGTACCCCTGGTTCGCTGATCTTGACGTTGGAGGCGCACAAACGCGATTTGTGCGCCTCCAACGTCAAGATCACGGATGGAAGGTGACGGTGTGGCCGCGACATTGGGTACCCCCGCTCCGGTCGCGCGGTGTCCCCGGGATGCGTCGACCTAACCCGAGATAATGCCGCAATCCCTCGTCGGCGCAACCCGTCGAGCCCGAGATCACGCGCGACCGAGACCTGCCGCTCGGGCGCGGGGTACGGCGGGCTAGCGGCCGATCAGATGGTCACGGACCGCGTCGAGGTGGCGGCTCATCCGGGATACCGCGGTGTCGGCGTCGCCGGCGAGGACGGCCTCTGCGATCCGCTCGTGTGCCCGGTGTGCTTCCTGCTCCTTCTGTTTCGACGTCCTCTCGCGCGGCTCCTGCTCGCCGAGGACCCGGTTGATCATCTGGACGAAGACGCCCATCGCCGGGTTGCCGGTCAGCCTCGCGAGCAGCAGGTGAAAGTCGGGAAACACCAGCTGGCCGCTACCGTGCTGGCGCGTGCCGCGGCGGCCGACCTGCTTGTGTTCGTCGTCGAGAGAGGCGCGCACCTGCTCCGCGCCCGCCGGCGTGATGCGCTCCGCGGCGAGCCGCACGCAGGTCAGGTCCAGTGCGTTGCGGGCCTCGGCGACCTGGCCGGGGCTGATCTTCTGGAACCGCAGGTGCAGGGACACCGCGCGTACCCCAGCCTCGATGTCCGGCTCCGTGATCATCAGCCCGCCGCGGGGCCCGCGCCGCATCGCGGCGACGCCGTGATGATCGACCAGCCGCATCGCTTCACGGAACACGGCGCGGCTCACGCCGTACCTCGCCATCAGCTCGGCCTCGGAGCCGACCACGGTCCCGACCGGCCAGTCGCCGGAGATGATCTCGTCCTCGATGTGCTGGGCGAGGATCTCGCCCAGCTTGCGCTCGCCGCCGCTCTTGCGCACGGGAGGCTCGTGGCGGCCGGCCGGCATGGGGAGCAATGTAGTAGTCGTTCCGGCCTTAGTGCGTCGTCTCGACCCTTCTGCCGCTATCGCGTCGCAGGAGTACTGTCGGCCCTGTACCGAGAGGTTGATGGCGATGCGAGCGCTCGTTGACACCAGGATCTGCCAGGGTCACAACTTGTGCGCCGCCGCCGCTCCCGAGGTCTTCGCGCCGGATGAGGACGACGGCCACGCGATCGTCACGCTCGATCTGATCCCGGCCGAGTTCGAGGAGTCGGTGCGCAAGGCGGCGGCGAACTGCCCGGAGTCCGCGATCGAGGTCCTCGACGACTGAGGCTCCTCCGTACGCATGGCCCATAAGGGGTGCTATCGCACCACCCATGGGCCATGCGTGGGGCCGGAGCACCACCCATGGGCCATGCGTGGGGCCGGAGCACCACTGATGGGCCATGCGTGGCGCCGGAGCACCACCGATGGGCCATGCGTTCCAGTCAGTCGTAGTGGCGGAGGCTCGGCCACATCTGACCCCACGGATGGCGCGGGCCGGTGCACAGGTAGACGTGCCCGCCCCACTCCTGGTTGTGGATCCCGTACGGGTTACGCAACGTCGCGACCACGCGCACGCTGGTGAAGTAGTGCCGCAGGAACCCGCCGTACCCGGTCGTGTCCACCGGTCCCGGTGCCACCGCCAGCACCGTGGTCGCGTTCGGGTTGCCCGGCCCCCACCACCATTCGTTGTTGTGCCCGCTCATCGCGGTCGGCAGCCCGTCGCCGCGGCCGAGTTCGTTGATCGCGCCGGCCTCGCCGTACTCCGCGGTGAAGATCACCGCGTTCGCCCGCGTCGCCGGCGGGAGCGCGTCCCACTGGGTCTTGACGGTCTGCACGAGCTGCGGCCAGCCGAGTGACTCGCCCGGCACCTGGTTGATGCCGTAGGTCCAGCCGATGTCGCTCGGCGGCAGCACCGGCAGCGTGAGCGGGAGCGAGCCGAGCGCCGTGATGGCCGCGAGCCAGTAGAACCTCCGTAGCCGCCGCGGGTGCTCGTCGAAGGACTTGTCGACCGCGACCGCGCCGGCCGCGATCAGGTAGATGTACGCACCCGCGAGGTAGTAGATCTTGCCGCCGGTCGTGACGGCGAAGAAGACGAACAGCAAGCCGTAGGCCCACGCGAGCGACCGCCAGAGCGGCCGGCCGGACTTCCAGAGCCAGCGCAACCCCTTGACCCAGACCCAGATGAACGCGAACGTCGTCATGAGCAGCTGGCCGAAGATCCAGTTGCCGATGTTGCCGGCGCCGCCGTTCTCCTGGTTGAGCCGCCGCGTCATCGCGATGGTCGCCCAGTTGTGCCCCGCCTGCCAGACCAGGTCCGGTACGGCGAAGACCCCCGCGATCAGCGCGCCGGCGAGGAACCACCAGTTGAGGACCTGCTTGCGCCCACCGCTGAGCAGCGCGCCTACCAGCATCGCGATCGCCAGGAAGACGACACTGTGCTTGTTGGTCAGCCCGAGCCCGAGCACGACACCGCCGAGCAGCCACCAGCGCGGATTGCCGGTGCGGCCGACACGCAGCACCACCAGCGCGAGGCCGGACCACGCGAGCAGGTCGAACGCCGTCGGCCCCTCGAGATGGTCGACCGCGAGCAGCACGGGCGTCGTCGCGGCACCGATCGCGGTGAGCAGCTGGGCGCGCCGGCCGCCGCCGAGCTCGCGCGCGGTGAGCCCCGCGACGGTGATCGTTGCGAACGCCGCCAGCGCCGGCCAGAGTCGCAAGCCGGGCAGCGAGACGCCGAACAGGTCGATGGTGAGCCGGGCGAGCAGCGGCGTGAAGATCGGCTGGTCGACGTACCCGCCCTGCAGGTGCCGCCCGGAGTCGAGGAAGTACAGCTCGTCGCGATGCCAGCCGTACCACGGCGACAGGATCATCAGTACGGCGAAGACGATCGCCGCGACAATGAGGATGCGGCGGTCGAACGCCGGAAGCTCGGCGAGGTCGGCGCTGCACTCGTCGGCGCTGCCCTTGTCGGTATCGGTCCGCTCGGCGGGCGGCTCCGAGCCAACCGGCGGCTCACCGGCACCCGGCGACGCCGCGCCCGTGGAGCGGCGACGCAGCCGTCGTACGCCGAGTCCGCCCGTCATCGTCAGCCCTCCGCGCGCGTCTGCGGTCGCTCCGGCAGGATCAACCAACCACACCGGATCGGGGTCGGGCAGCCGGTGGCGAGTAACGACATGGCCTCAGATCCGCCGGAGCCGGCCAATCCAGCGCCGACCAGACGCGGGGTATTCGGGTCCGATCGAGGCGGCCGAGCGGCTGTCACGATCCGCGCCCGCGTTCTAACGTCGGGGCCATGACCGAATCAGCACACGACTGGGACCAGTCGTACGAGCGGCAGGGCCACGCGCCGTGGGACATCGGCCGCCCGCAGGCCGCGTTCGTGGCGCTCGCCGACGCCGGCCGGCTCCGTGGCGAGGTGCTCGACGCGGGATGCGGGACCGGCGAGCACGCGCTGCTCGTGGCGAGTCGCGGCGGTCGGGCGACCGGGGTCGACGTGTCGCAGGCGGCGATCCGCTTTGCCCGGCAGAAGGCGGTCGACCGCGCGCTGGATGCGACGTTCGAGGCCGGCGACATCCTGACCATGACCCTGCCGGGTGACGGGTTCGACACCGTGATTGACAGCGGGCTGTTCCACGTCTTCGACGACGAGCAACGTGCGCAGTACGTGGAGGTCCTCGCCGGCGCGGTCCGCCCGGGCGGCAGCGCCTTCGTCATCTGCTTCAGTGACCGGCAGCCGGGCGACTGGGGCCCGCGGCGGGTCACCAGGGACGAGCTCGAGGCCGCGTTCGCGGACGGTTGGGCGATCGAGCAGATCGAGCCTGCGCTGTTCGACATCAACCCGGTCTTCGAGATCGATCCGGCCGGTGGCCTCACGACCGCGTCGGCATGGCTGGCCGAGGTCCGGCGTACCTGACGCTCGCCGCCGACGGGTTCGGCATTCGCCCCATTTGAGGCGTGGTCGGCGACTTAGGATCGCGTCGTGCCGGACGGGAGGGGGCCAGCGCGTACGTTTCAGCACACAACTGTGCCGGTACGCCGTACTCGAACCGGACTTGGCCCGCGCCGTCGGCACGAACGTCCGAGCGTTGTGTGCTGAAACGAACGCGCTTCGCCCGCGCCTCCGCGAACCTTTCAGCAGTACGCCGGTCTCGCCCGGCATGACCCGATCGTGGCGCAGTACACCTAGCTCATTGCATGCGGTCGGTCGCGGAGCGTCAGCTCACGGTTTGCACGTGCCAGCCATGCCCGCTCGTCGCGATCACATAGGGATGGCTGACATACGTCACGCGGTTGTACGTGTCGCCAACAACGGTCGCCTTCTTAGCCGAGGCTGCGGAGACGGAAAACAACTCGTACTTTGCTTTGGGGGTGAACTGGATCTTCCAGGGGCCGCCGGTGCTGTGGAGGACGACGCTGTGAGTGCCTTTGCCGCCGACGAGCCAACCACTGCTACCCGAGGTCGAGATCGCGTCAAACCTCGACGGCTTGCTGTGCTTCGCGAACGCAACCTTTGACCAGGTGGTGCCATTGAACTTCAGGAGTGACGAGCCGCCCACCGCATAAATTGTCTTCCCCGGGCCTTGAGCAATCTTGAATGGATCGGTGTTCGTGGGCGCGGTCGAGACGACTGTCCATTCCGTGCCGGTCCACTTGAGTAGCTCGGCAGAGTCGTCGAGTGCCCACGTCCCGTTGGCCTTGGTCGAGATGACGCTGATCAGCGGACCGGTCGGTGTGTTGACCTGACTCCACTTCTTCCCGTTCCAATGAAGAGCGACGGAGTTTAGGTCGGTCAATGTCGAGAAGATCGCGCCAACGGCCCACGCGTTGTTCGGCCCGCTCGCGGCGATGGACGTCACACCGTCGGCCCCGTTGCCGAGGTTGGGGGTGCTCATCTCGACGAAGCGGTGGCCATTCCATCGCCAGATTGTGGGGATTTCCTGAATCGAGCCGTGCCCGACTTCGCGCCCGCCGCCAAGCCAGACGGTGCGCGCCGAGCCGGCCCCCAGGGACAGCAGCGTTCCGTACCGGCCATTGAGCTTGGGTGCCTTGACCAGATGCCAGTGGGTGCCCTTTCGCATCGCGATGTGGTAGACCGTGTTCGCCGTGGTGCCGTTGCCGTCTATGGCGAACGCCTCCGTGGAGTGCGGCACAGTCGTTACGGTCAGGAGCTGACCGTGGACCTGCGCCGCGGACGGCGGGCGGACGACGTGGGTGCCCAGTGGGCGAGCTCCCGGCGCCGCGTACCCGCTCTGCGCGAATCCACCTGAGGCGGCTGCGACCGCGACCGCACCGCAGATCGCCGCACCCGCTGCGAGGGATCGGGCCGAGAAGAACGAGCGCTGCATCATGCCTCCTGCCGAGACCCCCGCCGTGATCCTCGACGCCTAGCTGCGCCGGTGTCACGCGAATCACGAAACATAGTTCGAACGACGTCCGGTCGGATAAGGCAAAGAGGGCAAACGGGAACTCCACACTCACGACGATGGACGCTCGGTCCATCTTGGCGCGGCCGGCGTAGAGGCCCCGCTGGGCCCTGCGCCCGCCGTACATTCGGGCTGTTCACCACTCGCGGCCATGGATGGAGCAGGCGTGAAGATCCACCGGCGCATCGTCGTGTTCGACGCGCGCGATGTCGAGGCTGAGAGCACCTTCTGGGCAGGATTGCTGGACGGCGAGGTCTTCCGGGACGAGGGCTGGCACAGCGTCGCCGTTGACGGAAAGTGGGTGATCGGCGTCCAGCACGCACCGAACCACGTGTCGCCGGACTGGCCGAGCGGCGCTCAGCAGCAACAGATGCACCTCGACCTGCACGTTGACGACCTGGAGGCGGCCGGTCGACGCGCGATCCAGCTCGGTGCGCGACAGCTTCAGGTCGCGAAGGCGCCGGCTGACAACCCCGACGGAGACGAGCGGTTCGCCGTGTACGCCAGCCCGGCCGGCCACCCGTTCTGTTTCGGGATCCACTGACCGCGAACTGCGGCCCGGCTCGGATGCTGAGCGGTCCCGACGGGACTTGAACCCGCGACCTCCGCCTTGACAGGGCGGCGAGCACTCCAACTGCTCCACGGGACCTCGAAAGGTCGTGCCCCCAACGGGATTCGAACCCGTGCTACCGCCTTGAAAGGGCGGCGTCCTAGGCCTCTAGACGATGAGGGCAAATCCACGCCTCGGCGTCCGCCGTCGGGGACCGAGCCAGTGTAGGGGACGATGCGGTGATCGTGCTCGGTCGTATCGGCGGCGGGCCGGATCGAGCGCGGTACGGCGATCAACGGGAGGCTCGATGGCGGTCGACGAGGTACGCGTGGAGCGGGTCGGGGCGGCCACCCTGGTCACGATCGACCGCCAGCACCGGCGCAACGCGATCAATGGTCCGACCGCGGACGCGCTCGTTGCGGCGCTGGACGGTTTCGAGGCGGATGACGCATCGCGGGTGCTCGTCCTCACCGGCGCCGGCGGCGCGTTCTGCGCGGGCGCCGACCTCACCGAGCTCGAGTCGCTGACCCCGCGGCTGCTCGCGGGTGAGGGGCCGCTCGGTTTCACCCGCCGGGTCGCGACCAAGCCGACGATCGCCGCGATCGACGGGTGGGCGGTTGCGGGCGGGCTTGAGCTGGCGATCTGGTGCGACCTGAGGGTGGCGTCGCCGGGATCGCAGTTCGGCTGCCTCGAGCGCCGGTTCGGCGTACCGCTGGTAGATGGAGGCACCTGGCGGTTGCCGCGGCTGGTCGGCCTCGGCCGCGCACTCGATCTGATCCTCACCGGGCGGACCGTCGCGGCCGACGAGGCGCTGGCGATCGGGCTGCTGACCGAGATCGCCGACGATCCCTTGGCTCGCGCGCTGGAGCTCGCCGAGCTGCTGGCCGCACACCCGCAGCCGACGATGCTGTCCGACCGCGCGTCGGTCTACGACGGGTACGGCCTCAGCCGCGAGGAGGCGCTCGCCCTTGAAGGCCGGTACGGCGTGGCTGTGCTCGCAGACGCCGAGAACGGAGCGGGAAGGTTCTCCGGCGGCGAAGGCCGCAGCGGCCGCTGAGCACCTGGCCTGCGGTGCCGACGTGGGGGAAATGTCGCATATCAAGCCGTAGAAGTCCCCGGCCAACGTAGGGTGCCCGGCATGGGATCGGATCGGGTGGGGCGGATGACGGCTGCGTCGGCGGCGATGGCGGTTGCGCTCGGGGCGATGGTCGGCTTGGCGCCGGCGCCGGCAGCGGCGGCGGGGTCACCCAAGCCAGTCCCGTATGTGCTGACCACGCGGCTCGCGGTCACGACCGCCGCGCGGATGGTCTACGCCAACGGCAAGCTCTTCGTCACTTCGGGCTCGCTCGGCTCGGACGTCTACGTCTACTCGACGATCGGGAAGCTGCTGCACACAGTGACCGGCGAGCCCGGCGCGCTGGGCATCGTCGCGTCCGCGGATGGAAGTGAGGTGTACGTAGCACAGTCCTCGGGCTCCGCGATCGGAGTGATCGACACCACGACGTACGCGACGAGCACGCTCGCCGAGGGCGCGGCCTGCCCGAACTACGTTGCGTTGGCTAACGGCTGGCTCTACTACGCCTGGGGCTGCCAGTCGACGTACGGCCAGTTCATGGACGGCATCTCGAGCGTCAACCCCGCCACGGATGCAACGCCGACGGCCGACGTCACGGGCGACTACGCACCGTCTCTTATCGCCGGCGGCGGTGACACGCTCGTGGTGAGCGACCAGGGCGAGGAGCCGTCGACGCTGGAGTCCTACACCGCTAGTGACGGAAACGTGTCGGACATGGTCTCTACCCAGCAGCGGCTTGACGGCTACGGGCTGGCCGACATGGCGGTGAGCTCGAACGGGTCGGAGGTGCTGCTGCCGGGAGTGACGCTGAACGGCGTCGCCGAGTACTCCACGGCGACCATGACGCAGACGAAGAAGTTCAGCGCCGCCGCCAACTCGAGCGCGGTTGCATTCTCACCCGATGGCACGCACGTGGCCGGCGGCTACGGCGGTAGCGATCTCGCGTGTCTCTACACGACCTCGAGCAGCACGCCACTGTGGTCGCGGATCGGCGCATCGACCTCGCCGAGCACGTGGTCCTCGGGCTCCAACAACCAGCTCCTGCCGGGCACCTTGACGTTCTCCTCTGACGGCTCGGAGGTCTTCGGGCTGGTGTCACCGACCTCCGGGACGAAGGCGTACCTGTTCTCCAGCACGCTCGATCCCAAGAAGACCAGCCTGCACTTGTCGTTGAAGCGGTTGACGTCGTCACACCAGGTCATCGCGACGGCGCACTTGTCGTCACCGGGAACGGTTGTGTTCAAGCAACGAGTCGCAGGCCACACCTACGACGTGGGTGTCGGGAACACCGGCCCGGGCGGGCAGCTGAGCATCAAGTTCGGTGCGCCGTACTCCGCCCTGGTGGCAGCTGAGTTCGAGGGCTCGCCGTCGCGCTATCCGTCCGACGCACAGAAGTCGTTCACGATGCCGTCCAGGGCGCGCCTCAAGCTGTCCGGCTACTACGCGGTCTCGCACGGCGTACGTCTGTTCCATAGCCGGAAGAAGGTGCGCTTCACCGCGAGCGTGCTGCCGGTAGTGATCAACCGCCCGGTGACGTTCGACCTGCAGTTCCTCCACAACGGCAAATGGCGAGTGGTCGGCACCGCGAGCGATGTTCTCAACAAGCACGGCATGTTCAAGCTGCGGCTGGGTCCGACTGCGACCAACCAGGTACAGCGGGTCAAGCTGATCTTCAAGGGGGACAAGTTCAACCCCGCGTCGCACGCCTACAGCCCACCGCTGGAGATTACGTAGCGCGGGAGCTATCCGGTCGGTGCGTCGTCGCCGCTCTTGTGGACGGCGGCTGCGCGGTGGCCGGTGAAGGGTCATAGAGGACCCTTATCTCGCCATGGCGAATCCGCCGTCCACAGCCGAGCGGCGCCAGCGGTCGCGGCAGAGCGGCTACTGAGGTTGCGTGGCTCTTGCCGCGGCCTTCAACTGTTTCTTGTAGTCGCGCACCTTCGCCAGGGAGGCGGCGTCGACGATGTCGGCGACGGAGAGATAGGAGCCCGCATCGCCGAAGGCGCCGGCCGCCTCGCGCCACCCCTTGGGCCGTACGCCGTACTGCTTGCCGAGCAACGCGACGAAGATCCTCGCCTTGTGCCGGCCGAACCCGGGAAGTGCCTCGATGCGTTTCAGTAGCTCGTCGCCGTCCTTGACGCCCGACCAGATGTGTCCGGGTACGCCGTCGTAGTCCGCCACGATGATCCGGCAGAGCTGCTGGACCCGCGCGGCCATCGAGCTCGGAAACCGATGTACGGCGGGCGGCGTCGCGAAGACCTTCGCCAGGGCATCCGGGTCGCGATCCGCGAGATCGGCCGCGTCAAGGTCCCGGCCGAGCCGGGTCGCGATCGTCAGCGGCCCGGTGAACGCCCATTCGAGCGGGATCTGCTGGTCCAGCACCATCCCGATCAGGAGCGCGAGCGGGCTGGTGGAGAGCAGGGCATCCGCTTTGGGGTTCTGCGCGAGGCAGATCGTCGTACCCACCCGGCAACGGTAACCGCTCGGCACGTCCGGCTCACCTGCGCGACGATCGCGAGGTCGCCCGCCCGCTAGCCTTTGATCCGTGCCGATGCCTCGCATCGCGAGGGCCGTTAGCTCAACTGGCAGAGCAGCGGACTTTTAATCCGCGGGTTCCGGGTTCGATCCCCGGGCGGCCCACCACTGGCTGTGTGACTTCGGCTGATGCCTCTCACTCGAGCTTCGGGTGATGGGTGTCAGTGTTTCGGGTGATGGGTGACACCTACTTCGGCTGATCCTCGACACCTCGTTCTACCTCTTCCGTCGCGCTCGCACAGCGGCTGCGGTTGTCGCGCCGAGGAAATAATGAAAACGGGTCCCGTATCCGTTAGTGTGGTGGTAGGCCCTAACGACATCGGATACCATTACCACTAACTGGGAGTGCCCGTGATTCCCCTTCGCTCGACTTGGACTCGGACCGTTGTTGGCGCCTCGATGAGTGCAGTGGCCCTATGGGGCGCGGCCGGCTGCTCGTCCTCCTCTTCGGCGGGCAGCCCGGCGGCGACGGGCACCGGGTCGCCGATCGTGGCGGTCGGGGCAGAGAACGAGTACGCGAACGTGATCGCCCAGATCGGCGGCAAGGACGTGACGGTCAGCGCGGTGGAGAGTAACCCGAACACTGACCCGCACACGTTCGAGGCGAGCCCGCAGGTGGCGGAGGAGGTCAGCAAGGCGCAGCTGGTGGTGCAGAACGGCGTCGGCTACGACACCTACATGAACAAGATCGAGTCGGCCGCGCCGAACTCGAGTCGCAAGGTGATCGACGTGCAGACCCTCCTCGGCCTGCCGGACAGCACACCGAATCCTCATCTCTGGTACAAGCCCACCACGATGCCAGCAGTGGCGAAGCAGGTCGCGGCGGACCTGTCGAGCCTGCGACCCGCGCAGGCGACTTACTTCCAAGCCAATGTCACGAAGTTCGACGACTCGTTGAAGCCGTGGCTGGCGGAGATCGCGAAGGTGAAGTCGACGTACCCGAGCGCTCCGGTCGCGACGACCGAGCCGGTCGGGGACTACATGCTGGAGGCTGCCGGCACGGACAACCTGACGCCGTTCACGTTGCAGGCAGCGATCATGAACGGCACCGATCCCTCGCCACAGAACGTGACCTTGCAGAACGGCCTGTTCACGAACAAGAAGGTGAAGGTCTTCGTGTACAACCAGCAGGTGACGGATTCGATCACCCAGTCGTTCCTGAAGTTGGCGCGGCAGAACGACGTGCCGGTGCTCGGGGTTTACGAGACGATGCCGACCCCTGGCTACACCTACCAGTCGTGGATGTTGGCGGAGACCACCGGCCTGTACAACGCGCTGCGCAACGGCACCTCGACGACGACGCTGTGACCGAGATGGCAATGATCCCCACCGACACCGCCCTCATCTCCTCGGATGAGGCGATCCTGTCGGTCGAAGGGGTCGGCGTCCGCTTCGGCACTCGCACCGTCCTCGACGAGGTGAGCTTCACGATCCGGCCCGGTGAGTTCACCGGGCTGATCGGGTCGAACGGCGCTGGCAAGACGACGCTGCTGCGCGTCATCCTGGGACTGCAGCCGGCGACCGGCACTGTCCTGATCGGTGGCCGGCCGCGACGAGGACGGGACCGGCTGGTCGGCTACGTTCCGCAGAAGATTGCGCTCGACCCCGATATCCCGCTTCGGGCTCGTGACGTCGTCGGGCTCGGGCTCGACGGCCACCGCCTCGGCGTTCCGCTGCCGACCCGCCGCCGCCGTGCGCTGGTCGCCGAGGCGCTTGACGCGGTGGACGCCACCCGCTTCGCCGACGCCCGAATCGGGAACCTCTCCGGCGGTGAGCAGCAGCGGGTCCTGATCGCGCATGCCCTGATCAGCCGGCCGCGGCTGCTGTTGCTCGACGAGCCGCTGGCCAACCTCGACGTCCGCAGCGAGCACGCCGTCGTCGACCTGCTGTCCCGGATCGCCCGCGACCGCCGGATCGGGGTGCTCCTCTCCGCGCACGACATGAACCCCCTGCTCGATGCGATGGACCGGGTCGTGTACATCGCGGATGGGCATGCCGCGAGCGGTCCTACCGATGAGGTGGTTCAGTCCGACGTCCTGAGCCGTCTCTACGGGCACCACGTCGACGTCATCCGCCTCCACGACCGGATCCTGGTCAGTGTCGGGCGGGTCGACCGGCCCGATGAGCCCTCGGAGCACGGCCCGATCGTGGTGCCATGACCGGCTTCTGGCAGGGCGTCGTCGAACCCGGCTTCTTCTCCAGCGCCCCGGTCCACTCCGCGGTCGCGGTCGGCGCGATCGTCGCTGTCGTCTCCGGCATGACCGGGGTGTTCACCGTCATCCGAGGCCACTCCTTCGCCGGGGAAGCGCTCGGCGATATCGGCAGCACGGGCGGCTCCGCCTCCTACCTGCTCGGGATCAACCCGCTGATCGGCTTCCTCGGCCTGTCCGTCCTCGGCGCGGGTCTGATGTCGGCGACGGGCGCCCGCACCCGCAAGGCCCGCGACGTCGAGACCGGGATCGTCGTCGGTGGCGCGCTCGGACTGGCCGCCCTGTTCCTGTACCTCGACACGACCAGGACCAGCACCACCGGCGCGCCGGTCACCATCCTGTTCGGGTCGATCTTCACGGTCCCGTCCAGCACGCTGCCGATCGTTGCCGTCCTCGGTGGGGTGACGCTGACGATCCTGCTGGCGCTGTACCGGATGCTGCTGCTTACCTCGCTGAATCCCGGCCTCGCCGCAGCCCGCGGCACCTCGGTTCGCCTTGTCGCGGTCGCGTATCTCGCGCTCCTCGCGGTGGCGGTGTCGCTGTCCGCGATCACGATCGGCACGATCCTGTCCACCGCGCTGCTCATCGGCCCGCCGGCCACCGCGCTGCGCCTCACCGACTCGCCGGGCCGCGCCACCGTGCTCGCCGCTGTGATCGGCGTGGCCAGTACCTGGCTCGGGATCCTGCTCGCCTACGACAGCGACTACTGGCCCCGCCAGCACGGCTGGCCCGCCAGCTTCCTCATCGTCACGATCATCGTCGCCGGCTACCTCCTTGCCCGGGTCTTCGGCCGCGACATCCGCCAACCGGCCTTCGGATAAGTCGCGGCGATGTTCTCGACGTTCTATATCAACACCTGGTACGCCGCGACGATGGTTGCCTTCGTCGCCGGCACCATCGGCTTCTTCGCCGTCATCCGCGGCTCGGCGTTCCCCGCACACGCCCTCCCGCAGGGCGCATTCGCCGGCGCCGCCGGGGCCAGCCTGATCGGGGTCAACACCATCCTCGGACTCGGCGTCTTCGCGCTGTTAGGAGCGATCGGGATCGGCGTCCTCGGCGACCGCGAACGCCACGACGTCGCCACCGCCCTCACCTTCGTGCTCATGCTCGGTCTCGGTGCGTTCTTCCTATCGCTGACTACCGAGTACGCACCCGAGATCTACTCGCTACTGTTCGGCGAGATCCTTGGCGTCGCGCACAGCGAACTGCTCCCGATCGCTCTGATCGGCGTGGTCTGCCTGGCCGCCATCACCATCCTGTACCGGCCGATGCTGCACTCCTCGTTCTCCCCCGAGCTCGCCGAGGTCAACGGCACCAGCCGCCGACGGATCGACCTCGCATTCCTGATCATCCTCGGCCTCGTCACCACCATGACCGTCCCCGTCGTCGGCGCCCTGTTGATGTTCAGCCTCACCATCGCCCCTGCCGCCACCGCCCGACAGTTCACGGCGCGACCAGCGCTCGCGCTCGCTCTCTCGATCCTCATCGCCCTCGCGACGGTGTGGACCGCGATCGCCATCTCCTATGAGACGAACTACCCGATCGGATTCTTCGTCGGCGCCATTGGCACCACCAGCTACACCCTGGTCAAGACCGTCAAAGGCGCGTACCGGCGCTACGCCTCAGGTCGCCACGTGATGACCGCGGCACCTGCGGCCACGACATGACAGGCAGGCCCGGGGGGCCGGAGAGTCGCGAACGAGATCTCGCAACCCAATCACCAGGTCGAATATCGTCACACGAATAACAACCGCGCCCACGACAACAATCGGACAACCACTGAGCCCCGCCCGACGACCGCCAGCTCCGGCACCGGACACCCCGGAACTGCCGGAGCATCGCCCTGCCGCGCGACTGCGCGCCACGCGACAAGGCGCCGCCATCGACACGGTCCTCGCAGCCGCCGACGGCTTCATGACCGCGCACGAACTCCACGACGAACTCCGCAAACGCGGCGAGTCCGTCGGGATGACCACTGTCTACCGACAGCTGAAGACGCTCGCGGACTCCGGCGTCCTCGACGTCGTCTCCCGACCCGACGGCGAAGCCAGCTACCGGGTATGTGGGCCTGGGTCGGCGAACGAGTCGTCGGAGCACCACCACCACCTGGTCTGCCAGATCTGCGGCTACACGGTCGAGGTCGAAGGCCCCGAGGTGGAGGCCTGGGCCGACCGCGTCGCCAGCGACGCCGGCTTTACCGATGTCACTCACACGCTGGAGATCTTCGGGACCTGTAACCGACACCCCTCGCGCCCTCGACGTAACAGCCGCTAGAGCACCGATCCGGCGTGTCGCGTCCGATAGCGGAGGGCGGGAACGCGATGGCCAGGACTTTTGGCTCTACTGCGCGCACCCTGTTCGCGGTTCAGCGGTCTCATGAAGGCTCTCGTATACGAAGCGCCAGGTCGCCGCGCCTGGCAGGACGCTCCGGACCCCGTGATCCTCGACCCAACCGACGCGATCGTCGGGATCGAGACCACCACAATCTGCGGCACGGATCTGCACATCCTCAAAGGTGACGTTCCTGAGGTGACGCCCGGGCGCATCCTCGGTCATGAGGCGGTCGGCGTGGTCGAGGCGGTCGGCAGTGCGGTGACCGTCGTCCGCCCGGGTGACCGGGTGCTGGTGTCATGCATCAGCGCGTGCGGGCGATGCCGGTTCTGCCGGGAGGGCAGGTACGGGCAGTGCCTCGGCGGCGGGGGCTGGATCCTGGGCCATCTGATCGACGGAACCCAGGCCGACTACGTGCGTGTCCCGTTCGCCGACACCTCGCTGCACCCGCTACCTGCGACGGTGCCGAGCGACAGCGCGGTGATGCTGTCCGACATCCTTCCGACCTCCTACGAGGTCGGAGTCCTCAGTGGGGTCGTACGCCCCGCGGACGTCGTAGCGATCGTCGGTGCGGGGCCGATCGGGCTTGCCGCGGCGCTGACCGCGCGGCTGTTCAGCCCGCGGCACGTTCTCCTGGTTGACGTCGCTGACGCCCGGCTCGATGCAGCGAAGCAGTTCGGCGCGGACCTCGTTGCGAACAGCACCCGAGAGGACGTTCGTGCCCGGGTCGACGCCGTTACCGACGGCCTCGGGGCGGACGTGGTCATCGAGGCGGTCGGCGTGCCGGAGACGTTCGAACTCTGCACCCAGCTGGTCCGCCCGGGTGGCCATGTCGCAAACGTCGGAGTACACGGCAAGCCGGCGTCACTTGCCCTGGACAAACTGTGGATCAAGGACGTCACCATCACAACCGGCCTGGTGGACACCTCGAGTACGCCGACGTTGCTGGCGATGGTAGCTTCCGGGCAACTCGACGTCTCCGGCTTCGCGACCCACAGCTTCGACCTCGGCGACATCGAAGCCGCCTATGACACCTTCGCCGACGCGGCTGGATCCGGGGCACTCAAGGTCCTGCTGAACGCGCAGTAGGCCCGACGCCTCGGGATCACCGAGCGGCGTGCTCGTAGAGTTCGGATCGACGGCTCAAGCGGCCCGGCGCGTCAGCCGGGTCAGTTGGGTCCTGACCGCGCTCTCGGTCGCGGCGAGCAGGTTGTCGTGAACTCCCATCGCGATGAGATACCAGCGCACCCGAGACACCCGACGAATCACCGAGCCAGCGGGAACGATGCCGGCGAACTCGGCGATCAAGCGGTCGACGAGCTCGAGCATTTCGTCGTACGACTCGGGAGCCGTCGTGGTCATCGTCACACTCCGCGCCTTTGCGAGAGAAGCGATCCACACTGCGTCGTCGGCCACGTAGAACAAGCGGGGTCCCGTCTGAGGGCCTGCGGGGCGGCGGCTCCGTTCGAGTGCGGCAGCACGCGTTCGCGACCGCTGCGGGCGTTGTAGATCACGATGCGATGCTCGGCGTACCAGTCGTCGAAATCCGGCGAGGTTGGCGGCAGTGTCGCTTACGCTCGGCGTATGTGCCGCAGCATCAAGCCCTTGCACAACTTCGAGCCGCCGGCGACGGCTGACGAGGCGCACGCTGCCGCCTTGCAGTTCGTGCGGAAGATCAGCGGGTCGGCCAAGCCGTCTCAGGCCAACGCAGCCGTCTTCGAGCAGGCGGTCGAAGACATCACCTCGATCACGATTCGGCTGTTAGGGGAGCTGACGACGTCCGCACCGCCGAAGAACCGTGAAGAAGAGGCGGCGAAGGCGCGCGCTCGCGCCGCCCAGCGCTACGCCTCGTGACGTAGCCGACCTAGCCGACGGTCCCTCTATTAGGTATTAGGGCTGGTGCCGGTGATCTGTCCGAGCTGCCAAGCGCAGGTCGCGGTCGAAGGCGGCTGGACGCCGTGGTGCGAGGCCTGTGGGTGGAACGTCGATCCGAATCCACCCGACCCGAGCCCGTTCCGGATGGTGCGCTGGTGGCAGCGTCGGATCAACCGCGAGGAGCGGCACGAGCTCGAGGCGTTGCTCGCCAGGCCTGAGATCGTGCCGCCGGGTAGCCCGATGAGTGGACTCGCCTTCGCGATCGCGATCACGATCCAGCTCGGAACCGTGGTCGTCGCAGCGCTCGCGGTTGCGGTGTGGTTCACCGGATTCGCGGCGGTGCTGAAGGTCGTCGTTTCGGTGATCCTCGGACTGCTGGTGGTCGGCGTAGTTCCGGTACGACGGCGACAACCGCGTCCTAACGGCTGGGTACGTTCCGACGCCCCGGCGCTCTTCGCGCTTTTGGACGCGGTCGGTGCGGCAATCGGGTCGAGGGCGCCGGATCGGGTCGTGGTGGACGCCGAGATCCAGGCTGCAGTGGGCCGGTTGCGGGGTGAGATCGTCCTCACCATCGGGCTGCCGCTGTGGTTGCTGCTTGACGACGACGGCCGGGTTGCCGTGCTCGGTCATGAGCTCGGACATCTGGTCAACGACGATATCCGGCGTCGTTGGTTGATCGTTTGGTCACGGCGCTCGGCAAGCAAGTGGGTCAACCTGTTCTGGCCCGGCCCATCTCCGACCCAGCAGAAGATGCAGCGCCGGCGCTACCGGATCGGGCGGAGCGGCGCCGGCGGGTTGGCCGGCTACATTCAGCACCTGGTTTTGGCACCGTTCTTCGCGGCTGCGCTCGCTGGCGCATCGACGTACCGTGCCGTCCTGACCCGTGCCGGGCATCGTGCGGAGTACCGGGCGGATCGGATCGGCGCGCTGGCCGGTGGGACCAACGGCATGGCAGGCGCGATCGACGTGTTGTGGATCCGGGACATCGTCGCCGCGAGCTTGCGGACCGCTGCACGTCGTGGCGATGAGCATCCGCTCCTAGACCTTCCGCGGCTTGTCGCTGAGGTCCCCGAGCAAGAGCGAGAACGGTTGCGGCGGCGGGCGGCGCTGCGGTTGCAGCGAGTCGACGATGACCATCCACCGACTGCGATGCGGGCGGAGTACATCGCGGCCACTCCGCTCGAGCCCGCGACCCGCCTCGATGGGAGCCTGGTCGCTGCTGCAGACGCCGAGGTGCGGTCCGCGCTCCCTGAGGTGGAGCGCGAACTCCGCACATTGATGTTGCGCTGACGAGCGAGCGAAGGCGCGGCGACCCCGCCCGCGCTCCGCGATGCGCTCGATCGCACGGCGCGGCTGGGTCAGCCATTCAGATCCCGCGGATCGGGCTCCCAGCGTGGTTATCTGATGGCACGCCGGGTGATCGCTGGAGGGGACATGAAGATCCGCCGGGCATTGGTAGCCGTCGCGTCGGTTGCGGCGCTGATCGGCGCCTGGGCCATCACGTCGTCGGAGCCGGCCGCGGCCGTCTCCCATCCTGCGGGTACCGCGTATCCCCAGGACTGGTGCTCGTACCCGAAGGCCCCGCCGTGCGTCGTGTCGATGACCCAGGACGGGAACGCGATCCCGAGCAGCAGTACGACGTGGGTCGCTTCCATCGGGAACGACTACGTTACCGACGGCGACACCGAAGTGCAGTGGTCGGTGAGCAACGAGAACGACGGCGTCATGGACCAGGGCTCGGAGTACGAGTCGATGGGACCCGACCAGACCTCGCACCTGTGGAGCATGACCGTGCGGGTCGACAGCGATCCGCGTTCATTGTCCGGGTACCTGGACCAGATGCAGACGTCGGTGGTCGACAACGGCAACGGCACATGGGACGTCACGACCACCGGTTATCCGGTGACCACCGGAGTGAACGCCGAATGCCAGCCGGTCACGCCGGAGAGCTGCCCGTTCGAGGCGGGAGCGGACGTCACGATCTTCCAGGCGCAGTCGGATGACTTCCAGTACTCGTCCATCCCGTCGAGCGAGTGGAACGACTACAACGGCTTGCGCGAGTGGACGAACGTCGAGCTGTCCGACCTTCCGCCGGAGGTCAGTGGCGACCCGCTCCAAATCACCGAGCAGCTCACGAACTCGCACGAGCTGTCGACCGGCGCGGTGTTCCAGGGCTTCTTCCACGCCGTACTTCCCAACGCGTTCCTCGTCGACATGGGCATCGACGATCCATCGACGATCGACCCCGGCAGCATCTCGACGTCGATCGGGAGTGGCACGATCGCGGTAGTGCCGGGAGCGTCCTCGACCGAGGTAGACATCACCGGCATCACGTTCACCCACCGCGTGCTGAAGATCAAACGCGGCACGATCACGCCGACCCGGCCGAAGATCACCAAGACCACGCGTACGGCGCACCGCGTGCACGTGCACTTCGCGAAGTCGCACCCACGCGGCTCGCACATCGTGCGGTACGAGGCGCGTTGCATGGCGTCGCACCACGCCACCCGCACAGCGACCGGTAAGCACTCACCCGTCGTCGTGAAGGGCCTGGCCGGTGGAGTCGCCTACGGCTGCGAGGTCCGCGCCAAGTCGAAAGCGGGATACGGCCACTGGTCGAAGAAGCACACGATCCGGAAGTAACGCGAGCGAGCGGGACGACGCCGCGCGACGAGGGGCCGTCGCTCAGGGATCGTGGAGGATCCAGACGTTCGGCTCCCAGTACTGACCGACACCGGCGGTTACCGTCAACGGCGCCAGACCGCCGGGAAAGACGTACTCGCCGTCCTCGGGAAGGCTCAGGCCGATCCACCGTTCCCAGTCGCTGACCGGGTGCACGATCTCCATCGACCTCGGCTCGCCGCGAAGGATCCTGCCGCCCACCCGCACGTGCAGCCGGATCCAGGGGTCGAACGGCGACCCGTCCTGACGGGTCCAGAGCGCGTACCGGTCGATCGGCGTCAGCGGATAGCGGTCCTTCCAGGTCGGCCGCACCGGTGCGACCAGCGGCGCCAGCCCGCGTGCGCTCGCGGCCGCGGCCATCGCTTGAATCACCAAGCCGCTCAGGCCTTGACCCTGGTACGCCGCATCCACCTCTGCGGCCAACGCGGAGAGTGCGGTCGGCTCCGCCTGCTCTTCGATCGCGCGAATGCCGACCGCGTCGATCCCGGTGGGGAGGTCCTCGAGGCTGCCGTCCCAGCGGAAGGGGATCGTGCGCCCGCGCGCGACCACCGCCTCGGTGCGGGTGTCGATCACGAGCAGTTGAACGTCGGCATGCTGGGGGAACAGCGCGCCGAAGTAGCGCGGAGCATGGTTGCCGTAGAGGTTGTACTCGGGCCACAGCGACGCGAAGGCGTCCTCATCGCGCGCCGCTTCCCAAAGGTCCGGTCGCTCCGCCGCGGTCACGATGTCGGCCCATTCCGGCGCTCCGGCAACACGGATACTCACGTATTCATTGTCCTCCTACTGAGCGCGCGCGCCGGCGCTGCCTGCACTTCGGGCGCTCGACCTAGACCGGAGTCGAACGGCCGTCCGACTGCGGGCGGCAGCGACAGCGCTCGCGGCCGTGAATACGGTGAGGGGGTGTCGGCCGGGGTTCGCGTCATGCTCGAGCGCGGCAAGAAGAAGCGGGACGTCGCGTGCGCATTCGACTGGCCCGGTTGGGATCGCAGCGCCCGCAAGGGTCAGGACCTGCTTGCGGTGCTGGCCGCCTATCGGCCGCGGTACGCCAAGGTCGCCGAGACCGCCGGTCTCGGTACGGCGTTCAAGCGCGCCGGGGAGCTCGCGGTCGTCGAGGAGGTCGACGGCATCGGGATGACCGACTACTACGGGTTGTCGGGTCGCGCCGCGAGCGCCGAGAAGGAACCGATCAGCGACGCCGAACTGGAGCGCAAGCTCGCCCTGCTCCAGGCCTGCTGGAAGACGTTCGATCTAACCGCCGAGCGGGTCTCCGCCGAGCTGCGCAAGGGTCCGCGCGGCGGCGGATGGGAGAAGGATCGGATCATCCGCCACGTGAACGGCGCAGAAATCGACGAGTTCGCGCCGAAGGTGGGGGTGAAGGTGGCGTTGGAGACCCGGGACGACGCGCAGGCGCTTGCGGCGTACCGGACGGCGGTCGTCGAGGCGATCCGTGACCATCACGCGCGCGGGTTACCAGCCCGCTCGTGGGAGCTGCAGTTCCTCATCCGTCGCTGTGCCTGGCACATGCTCGACCACGCCTGGGAACTCGAGGACCGCGACCTGACGAGCACCACGGACTAAGTAGCGCGGTAGCGCAGCGCCTCGTCCGTGGAGGAGCTGCGCGCTACTCCGGTCGGCCTACCGGCCGACAAACGCCCTCGTGCTTTGTCCATTTCACGGGTAGTTTGGCCGACTTTGCTGTCTCAAGGATGTCCGCCGCCCACCGATAGCGATCGAACAGGGTGATCACCGCAATCGCGCAGGGAGGGGGAGGCGGCATGGACTATGGCAAGCCAGGTGCGGCTGGCGCCGGAATCATTGTCCTCGGCACCTTCGTGAGCGCGTGGTGGTTGGCCATCGCAGTGGTCGCGGTTGTGTTGGTCGCGGGTCTGTCGATCCGGTTGTTCTGGCGCCGGGGTCGACTCCCCGGCCAGCCGTGAGATCGGGACATCTGCGTTCGCGTTACCTCACCAGCATCGCAGCGGCGACCCTGCTCGCGGTTGCCGCTTGGGCGCTCAGGCATGCGAACACGCTCCGACACCCGGATCGCGGCGGCATACCTCTGCATGCGGCGTACAACCTCACGTTTGCGATGCTCGCGATCCAGGTGCTGCTCTACTCCGCAGAGCGACCTCGTCGCGCATCGCGGCGTAACCGCCGCTACCTCGACACGCTGAAGGTCGCCATCCTGGTCCCGCTCTACAACGAGGACCCGTACGTCGTTCAGTCATCGATCCTGTCGATGCTCCAGCAGACCAGGCCGCCGCAGCACATCGTCGTGATCGACGACGGATCAACGCAGGTCTACTACTCGCCGCTTGCGGCCTGGGCCCAGGAGACCGCGGCCTCCAGAGGCATCACGTTGGTCTGGCAGCGCACGCCGAACGGCGGCAAGCGGCATGCCCAGGTCGTCGGTGCCCGGTTGGCGCCCGACGCCGATGTCTACGTCACTGTCGACTCGGACACGATGCTCGATGCCCGCGCGCTCGAGCAGCTGCTGCTTCCGATGGCGGACGACAAGGTGCAGTCGGTTGCCGGCGTCGTCGTCGCCGCGAACAGCCAGCGCAACCTCTTGACCCGCTTCACCGACGTTTGGTTCGTCTGCACGCAGCTGGTCGACCGCTCCGCGCTGTCGGTCGTGTCGTCGGTGCTCGTCAACTGCGGCGGCCTCGCGGCCTATCGCGCACCGATCTTGCGCGACAACCTCGACGGCTACCTCAACGAGACGTTCTTCGGCCGGCCGGTGCCGTTCAGCGACGACTCGTTGCTGACCACGTATGCCAAGCTGCGCGGTCGGACCGTCCAGCAGCCGTCGGCGATCTGCTTCTCCATGATGCCGGACCGGCTCAGCCACCACCTGAGGCAGTACCTGCGCTGGATGCGCGGGTCGACCATCCGCTCGTGGTGGCGCTTCAAGTACCTGCCGTTTCGCAGTGTCGCCTACTGGGCGCACGTCATGAACTGGGTCGAGACGGTGCTCGGTGGTTGCGTGTTTCTCGTCCTCTACCTCTGGTACCCGTTTGTCGTGCATCAGATCTCACCGGTCATACTCGTCGTACCGATCCTGATCGGCTACGCGCACGCCTTGCGCTATCTGGTGATCGCGCGGTCGGACGTCAAGCTTCGCTCGCAGCTGGTGAACTGGCTGCTCTCACCGGTGGCAACGCTCTGGGCGTTCTTCGTGCTGCGGCCGCTGCACTGGTTCGGCGCGTTCACCTGCATGCGCACCGGTTGGGGCACTCGCCGTGTCGTCGAGGTACGCCTGTAGGTGGCAAACCTGATTCCGCCGACTTGATCGGCCGTTCGGGTGAACTTCCGTCGCCGGCGACCGGCGTGCGGCGAAAGTCCGTACGTTGAGATGGACCGCAATGTGCCCCCGTTGAATGGTCCGTGCCGATGCTTGCCCGCCGTCGGTTCCGCCGCTGGTCTGCCGGCGCGGCCGTTGCCGCGCTGACCGGTGCCGCGATCATGGGAGTCATGGTCGATGCCGGTGCGCAGCCGAGCAGGTCGACACCGCCCGTCGCCGGTCCTACGGCTCGATCGGACCAGGCGTCCGGGCATCGCATGTTCGGGCTGTCCGCCGATGGTCCGGAACGCGGGTTGCGCAACGCCCTTCGGCTTTCATCGTCCCTGCACCACCCGCTGGACCTGCTCAACTTCTACCTCAACTGGCCGGACCGCTTTCCGACCTCGTCCGTGCGCACGATCGCTAGCGCCGGAGTGACGCCCGAGATCACCTGGCAGCCGTGGTTGTCGCGACCTGACGGTTCGCATCGTGGCGTCCCGCTGCGCGCGATCGCGGACGGCCAGTACGACGCGTTCATCCGGCAGTGGGCGCAGGCCGCGGCGAGCTGCGACCGGCCGATCTACCTCCGCTTCGCGCATGAGATGAACAGCAACGGCCTGCCCTGGAGCGCGAGTGCGCCCGGCAACTCCGCACACCTGTACGTCGATGCCTACCGGCACGTGGTCGACATGTTCCGTGCGGCCGGCGCGAGCAACGTGCGCTGGATCTGGAGCCCGAACGTCGCCTACCGCGGGTCGACACCACTTGCCGCGGTCTATCCGGGCCGCAGCTACGTGGACATGGTCGGCCTCGATGGTTACAACAGCGGAACCGCGGTCGCCGGCAGCACCTGGCGGACTCCCGCCCAGGTGTTCGGCGAAACGCTTGAACAGGTGCGGTCACTGGCCCCGGACACCCCCGTCCTGATCACCGAGACCGCGTCGAGCGCGGCCGGGGGCAGCAAGCCACGCTGGATCCGGCAGCTGTTCGCCTACCTCGGCGCACAGCCCGAGGTGGTCGGCGTGGTGTGGTTCAACCTGGTCACCCGCGCGGACTGGCTGCTGAACAGCTCGCCGGCTGACCTCGCTGCGGCCCGCGTGGGGCTGCGCACCTTCTAGCCCTGGGCCGGCGCTTGTCCCGCTCACGATTTTCGCCCGCACCGAGGTGTTGACAAGGACTCTTGTGACAAGTAATGTTGTGACAACGGTTCTTGTGAGAGAGCAGATGTGAGGAGGCGGCGATGCACCCGGCATTCGCGAACGAGTTGGTCAAGCAGCGTGTGGACGAGATGCAGCGGCGGCCGATCCGCCGTACCGAGTACGGCGAGCGCGGTCTGCACCGCGTCCGGCGCTCGACCGGATGGTTCCTCGTCAATGTCGGCCTGCGGCTCGCCGCGCCGAGGACGTCACTGTCGCCGGCCGCGCGATGAGCCCCGCAAGACCCAAGGCAGACCCGGCCAAACCTCAGGCGGACGCGGCCGACCCGAAGGCAGGCGAGAACGTCGCGAGGCGGGACGTTCGCAACGTGTCGGACCCGCGAGCGATGCGCGCCCTCGCCCACCCGATGCGAATTGCGTTGCTCGAGGCGCTGTCCAGGGAGGGTCCGCTCACGGCCACTCGCGCGGCCGAGATCCTGAACGACTCGCCCGGCAACATGTCCTGGCACCTGCAGACCCTCGCGAAGTACGGCTTCGTCGAAGAGGCCGGCGGGGGCCGCGGCCGCAGCCGGCCGTGGCAGGCCGTCAACGTCACCTACAACTTCGAGACGGCGATGGCCGAGGGTGACGTGGCGACCGCCGGCGAGGCCTTGGAGGCGACCATCCACGAGGCCAACAACCAGCGGTTGCGGGAGTGGTGGGCACAGCGCCGGTCGTTCCCCGTCAAGTGGCGCCGGGCGGCGTACTCGTCGAACTCGATCACCTATCTGACCGCGAAAGAGCTCGAGCAGCTCGGCGAAGCCTTCGCCGGCCTGCTGATCCAGTACAGCGACCGGCACGACAAGTCCAAGCGGCCGGCGGGTGCGCTCCCTGTCCATCTCGTGACCTACGGGCACCCGCTGCCCACCATCTCGCCGCGGGTCGAGTAACTGCGTTGAGCAACCGCGCTGAATAACCGCGCTGATTGACGCGGTGCGTCAGCCCTCAGCCGCTGCGGAGCGAGTGCCGTACGCCGGGCCGAACACGACCAGCAGCGCAAGGTCCTCGAGGATGTCGACGAAGCGGTGCTCTTCGCCGGCCGGCACGAAGATCACCGAGCCGGTGCTCACCTCGGCCGATCCGCTGGGCGTCACGATCCGGGCTCGGCCACCGGTCACGACGTAGATCTCGTCCTCCGTGTGGGGGTCCTGGTCGTCCACGCCACCGGTCGGCAGGCAGTAGGTGCCGACCGACAGGGCAGGCACCTCGAACTGCTCACGCCAATCCGTGTTCTCGCCCGCTGCCGGCGCCGACCACTGCCCTGCACCCTCGATGATCTGCACGAGCGAATCCTAGGCGGCACGCGTGCTCGGGCACCGAAATTGACTCGCGAGGCAGTCACCGGCGACGGATAGGGTCGATCCATGGATCGAGCATGGTCGGGAATGTTGGTCGGGCGCCGCACCAAGTTCGCCGTTCTCATCTTCTGGTTGATCGTCGTTGCCCTCACCGGGCCGCTCGCGAAGAACCTCACCAACGCCGAGCACAACGACTCGACCGCGTGGTTGCCGGGCAGTGCTGAGTCGACGCAGCTGCTGAAGGAGCTGGGGCCGTTCCAGTCGCCGAATACGTTCCCCGCGGTCGTCGTCTACGTTCGGCCGACCGGTCTCACTGCGACCGACAAGTCGGCGATCGCGTCGGACGCACAGCACTTCGCGACGGTCGGGCCGATCGATGGCCGGATCACCGGCCCGGTCTACTCATCCGACGGCAAGGCAGCCGAGATCACCGTGCCGTTCAACCTCGGCAACAACGGCTGGAACAAGGCCGCGAAGATCGTCGACTCGATGCGTACGACGGCAAAACAGGCGGCGCCCGGTCTCGAGACCCACGTGACCGGTCAAGCCGGATATGCGGCCGACTCGTCGAACGCCTTCAAGGGCATCGACGGCACCTTGTTGCTCGCGGCAGGCGCCGTGGTGATCGTGATCCTCCTGCTCACCTACCGCAGCCCGTTCCTCTGGCTGCTGCCTGTCATCTCCGCGATCGTGGCCCTGTTCACGGCGGAGGGTGTGATCTACCTGCTCGCCAAGCACGCAGGCCTCACGGTGAACGCGCAGAGCGCGGGCATTCTCACTGTGCTCGTCTTCGGCGCAGGGACGGACTGTGCCCTGCTGCTGGTGGCGAGATACCGCGAGGAGCTACGCCGGCACACCGACCGGCACGAGGCGATGGCGATCGCTCTGCACCGCGCCGGTCCGGCGGTCTTCGCCAGCGCCGGCACGGTCGTGCTCGGGATGCTCTGCCTGCTGGTCGCCGAGACCAACTCGACGCGTGGGCTCGGATCGGTCGCCGCGATCGGCATCGTCATCGCGCTCGCATCGATGAGCACGTTGCTACCGGCCCTGCTCGTGATCTGCGGGCGTTGGGTGTTCTGGCCGGCCAAGCCGACGGTCGGATCCGCCGAGCCGACCGCGACCGGCGTGTGGGCGCGGACCGGAACGCGAATTGCGCGGCACCCGCGCCGGGTGTGGGTCACCACCGCGCTCGTTCTCGGTGTGTTCGCTATCGGCGTGATCGACCTGAACGCGAACGGCCTGAGCAACGCCGGCTCCTACCGCGGGCATCCGGACTCCGTCATCGGCGAGCAGCAGCTGTCCCTGCACTTCCCGGCGGGCGAGGGCAGTCCGGTGCAGGTGATCGCGCCAGCGGCAGAGGCCGCGAGCGCGCATTCCGCGCTGGCCGGCTCGAGCGGTGTCACCGGGGTGACGTCGCCGGTGGTTCGGGACAACGAGGCCTACATCCAGGGCACGCTCACGGCCGCGCCGGACAGCCAGACGGCGTACGACGCGGTTGATCGCATCCGTGCCTCGGTGCATGCGGCCGCACCGGGAGCGAAGGTCGGCGGCGACTCCGCGGTCAACCTCGACATCGCGCGCGCCGCACGGCACGACCGCGAGATCATCATCCCGCTGATCCTGGTCGTCGTACTGATCGTGCTGGCGTTGTTGCTGCGCTGTCTGCTCGCGCCGGTCATCCTGATCGCGACCGTCGTGCTGTCGTTCTCGGCCGCGATCGGGCTGTCGGGCGTCTTCTTCAAGCACGTCTTCCACTACGAAGGCGCCGACACTGCGTTCCCGCTGTTCGTGTTCGTGTTCCTCGTCGCCCTCGGCATCGACTACAACATCTTCTTGATGACGCGGGTGCGCGAGGAGGCGCACAAACACGGGACCCGGATCGGTGCGCTCACCGGCCTGGCGGCAACCGGCGGGGTCATCACCAGTGCCGGGCTGGTGCTGGCAGGGACGTTCGCGGCGCTCGGAACCCTTCCGGTCACGGCGTTCTCCGAGATCGGGTTCGCGGTCGCGCTCGGCGTCCTGCTCGACACCCTGGTCGTCCGTTCCGTGCTGGTCACGGCACTCAACCTCGACATCGGCCGCTACATCTGGTGGCCGAGCAAGCTCATGCAGCACTACGACGTCGACGAGCCGGCCGGGCTCGACCCGGAGTCGGTCGAGGCGGGTTAGCCGACCCGCAGGCGTTCCGCGTGGCGCTCGCCCACGGCGCAGCGGCTCGCGATGGCGTCCTCGATCTCGGGCGCGGACACCGGCCGGCCGAGCAGGTAGCCCTGCCCGACCGTGCAACCGAGGCGCCGCAGCAGGTCGAGCTGGGCCGGCGTCTCGATCCCCTCGGGGATCACCTGCAGCTCCAGCGTGTGGCCAAGGGTCACGATGCCGTCCAGGATCGCCGTGCTCTGAGCGTCTCCGGGAGTCCCGGCGACGAACGTCCGGTCGACCTTCAGGATGTCGACCGGGAGCCGGCGCAGGTAGCCCAGGCTCGAGTAGCCGGTGCCGAAGTCGTCGATGGCGACCCGCACGCCGAGTTTCCGCAGCTCGGCGAGGTTCTCCGCCGCGGTGCCGCTCGGGTTGACCAGAACCGACTCGGTGACCTCGATCACGAGTGCGGCGGGCGGCAATCCGGTCTTGCGCAGCATCGCCTCGAACGCGGTCGCGAAGCCGGGTAGCTCGACTTGTCGCGCCGAGACGTTCACCGATAGGCAGAGCTGGTGCTGTCCGTAGCGGGTCTGCCAGTACCTCACCTGGCGAGCTGCCCGCACCAGCACCGTCTCGCCGATGTCGCTGATCGCACCGGTCGACTCGGCAATCGGGATGAACTTGGCCGGCGGCAGCAGGCCGCGGGTGGGGTGCTGCCATCGCACGAGTGCCTCGACCCCGATGATCGCGCGGGTCCGCAGGTCGACCAGCGGCTGGTAGTCGACGACCAGCTGGTCCTGCCGCGCCGCGTTGAGGATCTCGTTGCTGAGCCTGGAGCACTCGTCGGCAGCGTGCTCGAGGTCCTCGTCGTACACCTCGACCCGGTTCTTTCCCTTGCCCTTCGCGCTGTACATCGCGAGGTCGGCCTTGCGCAGCAGCGTGTCGATGTCGGTCCGGTGCGGTTCGAACGCGACCCCGACGCTCGCCGAGATGGGCAGCGTCGTCTCCGCGAGGCGGAACGGCGCGGTCAAGACGGCGATGACGCGATCGGCGACTCGCCGTGCGGCGGCCTCATCGGTGAGGTGTTGCAGCAGTACGGCGAACTCGTCACCACCGAGGCGCGCGACCAGGTCGTCCGGCCGGATGACACCTCTCAACCGCTCGCCGGCGGCGGTCAGCAGCGCGTCCCCGCACGCGTGCCCGAGCTGGTCGTTGACGTCCTTGAAGTCGTCGATGTCGATGAAGAGCATGGCCATCGGGCCGGTGGCCGAAGCGAGCCGCCGGATCGCGCTGTCGTAGAAGGCGGAGCGGTTGCGCAGGCCGGTCAGCGGGTCGGTGGTCGCCCGGCGTTCGAGCTGCGCGCCGGTGGACGCGAGCTGCCGGTTGAGGTCGGTGACTCGCGCCATGACGAGCACGAAGCTCACGATGCTGACGACACCCACGAACACCGGATTGCCGCGCTGGAACAGCAGGATCAGCGGGCCGGTCAGCACCGACAGGCTGAGGAAGATGATCCGCTCGGCGGACATCTGTGCCTTGCGGCGAGGTCGTTGCTCGCTCAGCCGGTCGGCATGCGGGTGTAGCGCCGCAGTGCCCAGCAGGACGTACGCCGCCATCCAGAGTCCGTCGGCGGACCCGCCGTACTCGTAGGTGTGGCGGGCGAGCTGCAGCATGTACACGCTGTTGGCCGCGAGCAGGCAGACGCAGCTCGTCGACAGGATGCCGATCGCGCCGTTCCGCCACCCGCCGCCGACGAGGTAACGAGCGAGCAGGGCGAAGATGAGAACGTCCAACGCGGGGAAGGCAACCGATGCCGCGCGGTCCGAGAGCTGCATCGTCGTGTTCCTCGTCGGGGCGACGAGGAACTGCCAGGTGAGTGCGGATGCTGACACCGCGAGGATCGCGGCGTCGAGCACGTCGCCGAGGCGCTCCGTGCGCCTTCGGTGCCGGCAGACCGACCACAGCGCGATACCGAAGCACGGGTAGCTGGCAATTCCGGCCACGTCGACCAGCGAGGGATAGGCCAGGGCGTGTCCCGTTGCCAGCGGGTACGAGTAGTAGCCGATGTTGGAGACCGTCGTCAGAACCATCGCGATCGTGAGCGCGACCCACACCGTGCGGTTGGTTCCATGGCTGCGCCACACCGCAAAGCCGGCGGCGAGGGTCGCGGAGAAGCTCACCGCGTTGATGACGGCAGCCTGCCCGACGCCGGCTTCGGGAAGCGAGTAGTAGGCGGTGATCGCGACTACGCCGACGACGAGGTACCAGGCCCAGAGCAGGCGTTCGCCGTCGCCGTGCTGCCAGCGGTGAGGTTGCGTCACCCAGCTCGAGCCCACACTCCGATGGTCGGACCCGGCGCCGTTACGCGCAGCGGCCCGAAGGTCCCGAACCCGCACACTTTGGTCGCAACCTGACGCGGCATTCGGGCTAAGCCCGCTCGTCGAGCCGGACGTCCCCTGCAGCGGCTGTCAGGGCCGCCGAAGGCGTCCAGACAACGCTGTCGGCAAGACGGCCGACGGATCTCCGCGGCGGCGTCAGGACCAGCGCGGCCGGACGACATCCCAGCCGGCCATCGCCTCGGGATGGCCGGTGAGGGTGACATCGGCCGCGCGGTTCCACAGCCGGAGGTAGATCTGCGCCGCCGACCCCGTCAGCGTCACGTCGACCGGACCGCTATCGACGATCCGCGCGCCATCGGCACCGAGGTCGAGCCAGATCGGGGCACCGTCGGTGGGCTCCAGCCGCACGCTCGACTCTGCCATGCCCTTCTTGCGGCCGCCGAAGACTGTCACGATCTCGTCGATGCCGTCGAGCGCGAACTCGGTGTCGAAGGCCGGTGCGATGCCGGCCGCCTGCTCTGCGTCCGCGCGGTGGATGGCGGTCTCGTGCGCCTGCCGCCGGCACCAGAACTCCGTCGGCGGCCGGCTCTTGGAGAACACCGCGCACGCGAGATCCGCGGGCGCGCAGCGCAGCGTCTCGACCAGGTGCAGCCGGCCCTCCGTGCACCACTGAGCGAGCTCGTCGTCGCCGGGTCCGGTGCCCACGGCATCCCCCGCTGCCGTGTCGAACCCCTGCCGCGCCTCGCCGACGATGTCCGCCGCCCAACGATGGATGCCGCCGATGTGAGTCAGCAGGTCGCGCACCGTCCACTCGGAACACGCCGGGACCGCCGTGTCGAGCCCCGCCGCGGTTGCGGCCGTGACCAGCCTCGCGCCCTCGGACCCGACGTACCCGATGTGCTCGCCCCTGCTCATCATCCGCACAGTCTGACTCAGCCGTACGACGCGAGAAGGTCCCTCCCGGTCTCGGCGAGCACGTCGCACGCTTGCTGCGGTCCGGTGATCCGCACGTGGGCACCGAACCCGGCCAGCTGCGCGCGATCAGCTCCACGCTCTGGCCGCCGATCCGCACGACCGTCATCGGCTCGGCGCTCGACGCAGGTGTGACGACCGTCAGGTGCCGGTTGAACATCCAGCGCAACGTCTCGAGGACATCGGAATCGACGAGGGCGTCGACATGATGCGGCGCTCGAAGACTCTCGACCGAAGCAGAGATCTGCTCCCACGCCGCGCTCGGGTCGAACCCGGCCGGCCGTTCGGCCGGCTCGCCGGTTGGCTCGACCGCGGTCACCCGGCCCACCCGGAAGGTCCGCCGGCCGGCCTCGGTGCCGGCGATCAGGTACCAGGTCGAGCCCTTCACCACAAGGCCGAGCGGATGCACGATCCGCGTGCTCGACGTACCCGTCCTGTCCGAGTATCCGAGCCGGACCTGTACGCCGCCTCGAGCTCGGCGGCCAGGTCCGCGGCGGTGAGCTTCCCGCGTGCCTGCAACAGCAGCAGGGGTCGCAACCAGCCGGTCCGCCTTCATGGCCACAATGTCCGACGAAAAGTGGCTAACAGATGACCGGGTTTGTGCGCGAGCCTGACGTGGTCGAATCGAGCTGCCAGAAGGAGCCTGCGATGCCTCTCATGCCGGGACCGATCACTGACGAGCGAGCCGGACTGCTCGGCTTCCTCGAGCAGCAACGCCAGCAGTTGAAGAACACGACCTACGGGCTGACCGACGAACAGGCGGCACTCACACCGACCGCCAGCGCCTTGTCGGTCGGTGGGTTGGTCAAGCATGCCGCTTCGGTGGAGCGCAACTGGACCGCGAACGTCCTCGGGGTGGCGCAGCCGCAAGCCGACTTCGCCGCCTACTTCGCGAGCTTCCGCTTCGAGCCGACCGACACCCTTGAGGCGCTCCTCAAGGACTACGACGCGGCCGCGCAGGACTCCGACGAGCTGTTCGCCTCGATCGACGACCTCGGCCGGTTCGTCCCGAAGCCGCCGAACGCACCATGGATCCCCGCCGAGATCGAGGGGTGGTCGGTGCGATGGGTCCTGTTGCACATGATCGAGGAGACCGCTCGCCATGCCGGGCACGCCGACGTGATCCGCGAGTCGATCGACGGCGCGCAGGCGGGCAGCCTGATGGCCGCTGCCGAGCACTGGCCCGCGGACGGCTTCATCAAGCCCTGGACCCCGTCCGGCTGACCGCTACCGACAGCGGCCGACCCCCTCGCTGATCTTGACGTTGGAGGCGCACAAATCGACTTTGTGCGCCTCCAACGTCAAGATCACGGATCGTTTCGGGCGCGGTTAGCGGACGTCGGCGGCGGGGCGGGAGATCAGGATCGCGGCGACGAACGAGCGGAACACCCCCAGCGGGTCCGCGCCCGTGATCCGCACCGTCCGGGCTGCGAGGCGCTCGACGCCGCGCACCCAGCTCATCGCCTCGGCGATGTCGGTCGTTCGCACGTCGAGCTCGAGCGACGGCGTATCCCCGAAGCTCGGCGGAGCGACCGCGGTTGCGCCTGACACCGCCTGCTCCGCCCCCGCGCGGATCAGCTCGCACGCGGCCTCGGGATGCAGGCTGTGCGCGGACGTCCGCGTGATCGACTCCTTCACGACCACCGAGCGGATGCCGGGCAGGAGCGCGGCCGCCTCCTCGCACGCGACCCGGTCGCCGGTGATCAGCACGACCGGTACGCCGTACTGCGCCGCGACGAGCGCGTTGATCCCGGCCTCGCCGGTCACGACGCCACCGATCCGTGCCTCCATGACGGCGGCCGGGTTGTAGGAGTGCGAAAGCACGGCGGGCGCGCCGATCGATCCGTGGTAGGACACGAACAGGACCGCGTCGAAGCTCTCGTCCAGCCCCTGCATCATGTACAGCGGCTTGTGCGTGCCGGAGATGTACGACGCACCGCCGGCGAGCTGATCCGGCGGGAGGTTGCGCATCGTCGAGTGCGAGTCGTTGACCACGATCTCCGCCGCGCCGCCGGCGACCGCCCCTTCGATCGCGGCGTTGACCTCGTCGAGCAGAAGGCGCCGACCGGCAATCGCCTCCAGACCGTCACCCGAGCACTGCGCCCAGTCGACGATGCCGGCGGTGCCTTCCATGTCGCTGGACAGGAAGACCTTCACGCCGGTCAGCCTGTCACGGCGGCGTTAGCTCTTGACGGTGATCTTGTACTTCTTCACCGTCTTGACCCCCGTGGAGTCGGTGACGGTCACGGTGAGCGTGTACTTGCCCGGCTTGCTCCACTTGTGCGACACCTTCGTGCCGTTGCTCGAGTGGTGGTCGCCCCAGCTCCAGTGGATCTTCTTGATCGTGCCGCCGGTGTTGTGGTCGGTCACCTTGGCGTCGTACTTCGCCTTCTGGTGCGCCTTCACCTTGGCCTTGCCGAAGACCTTCACCGTGGCCTTCAGGCCGACACCGACGTGCACGTGCGCGATGCTGGTCTGGTCCGCGCTGTCGGTCGCGGTCACGGTCACGGTGTACGAACCGGCCTCGGCGTAGGTGTGCGTCGCGCTCGTCGCGGTGCCGGTCTTGCTGTGGCCGTCGCCGAAGTCGAACGTGATCGACGTGATCGTCTTGCCGCTCACCCGGGGCGTGGCCGTCGCCGTGAACGTCGCCGCGTGGTGCAGCTTGAGCACGGCCGGCGCCTTGACCGTGACCTTCGGGCTGGTCGACGCGAACAGCCCGACGCCGTTCGCGGGAGTTCCGACGCCGCTGGGCCCGTCGTAGCCGGGTTCGGCGTTGCACTCGGAGTCCACCGGTGGGCTGGTCGCATCGCTGCCGTCCCGCGGGAAGCTGCAGTCGACCAGGCCGATGTTCAGCCCGTTGGGATTGTGAGTCTCGCCCCCGGTGCCGCTGTAGACGTAGTCAGCGCAGTTCGCCGTGGTGTCGCCGCCGCAGAACGAGTTGCCGCCCACCGTGATGTCGGTGAAGTCGGTCGGGTGCAGCGTCGCGTTCTCGTAGATGCTCGCGGCGGGGTACTTCGTGCCGCCCGAGCCGTCAGCGAGGGCGTACATCGCGGCCACGATCGGCGCGGCGAGCGAGGTGCCACCGACGGTCTGCCAGCCGTTGACCCCGCCCGAGCCGACCCACGAGTCGTAGATGTCGAACCCGGTCGCGGGGTCGGCGAGCTCCGACACGTCGGCGGCGAGCCGCTTGCCCGAGCAGCCCGCCGCGGAGTAGCCCGACTCGTTCTTCTGCCAGGCCGGCGCGTTGTAGAGCTGGCTGCAGCCGCCGCCCCCGGCGCCGCTCGGACCGTACTCGAGGCCGGTCTGGTCGTCGCTGCCGTCCTCGTTCCACACGCTCTGCGCGCCGACGCCAGTCGTCTCGTTGGTCACGTCGTAGCGGGTGCCGCCGACCGACACGACGTACGGAGAGGTTGACGGGAACTCGGCGACGCCCGGGGACGAGTCCTTATCGTCGTTGACGATATCCCAGCCGTACCAGCCGTCGTCGCCGGTCGAGGCGGTGATCGGGATGCCCGGGTGGTCGAACGCCTTCGCCATCGCGGCCGGCACGTTGCTGGAGCCGCGGTACTTCTCCGGGCCACCGAAGGAGTTGCTGATCTCCGTCGCGCCCATCTTCACCGCGGTGTCCTCGCTCGCCTCCAGCGCGGCGTCGGTCGGACCGGATGCCTCGACCAGCAGGATCCGGCAGTCGTGGCACACCGAGCGAACCGTGTCGACGTCGAGGGAGATCTCGTCGGAGGAGCTCCGGCCCAGGCTGGAGGACGGGAGCGGCGAGGCCTTGCCGTGCTCGTTGACCACGCGGAACGAAGAAGCGGTCTCCTTCTTGAACCCGTAGTGCTTGTCGAAGGTCGCAAGGTCGCTCTTGACGTGCGCGTCGTTGTACCAGTCCACGATGCCGACGGTCTGGTTCGTCCGGTCGGCGCTCGGGTTGAAGCCGTAGAAGAGCGCGAGGTCGGCCGGGGTGTAGCCGCCGCTCGGCCCGAAGGAGACTGCCGCGTTCTTGAGGTACGGGTAGGCGCCCGGGGTGCCCTTCTTCACGGTCACCCGCCGCATCGCGAAGCAGGTCACGGTGTGCGGCTTGGTCACCGGCGGGCACAGCGGCTTGTTGACCGCGTAGCCGATGTCCTGCGCGGGCGCCTTGATCGCCGGCTGCACCCGGCTCTGGCTGCCGCTCGACGCGAGTGCGGTGCCGCCCGCGACCATGGTGCCGATCAGCAGGGCTGCCGAGGCAGCCGCGACCAGCCGGGCTCGACGCGCGAGGGACCGATGAGCATGTGCTGACATAGAGCGAAGACCTCCACACCCCGCGCCGCTGATGGCGCCCGACAGGGCACCCTAACGCCCGGAAGACCGTTTAGCCGGGAACGTCCTAATCTACGGGCGCGCCCTCGACGGCACCTGAACCCGAACGGGTGATCCTTCTACGATGGCGGATGCCTTGCGGAGCCCTGGAATGACCGGCGGAGCGCCGGAATGACGGAGTACGCCGAGCTCCCGCGCGATGCCGAGGGCGTGCTGCCCAACCAGTGGCTCGACGCCGCGATCTCGCACGGCATGATCGACGCCGGCGGGTTCACGATTCCCAAGGACAACATCCAGCCGGCCAGCCTCGACCTGCGCCTCGGCGAGGTCGCCTACCGGGTCCGCTGCAGCTTCCTGCCCGGCCACGACACGGTCGAGCGCCGGGTGAAGGAGTTCGTCGTCGACGAGCTCAACCTGCACCGCGAAGGCGCCGTACTGGAGACCAACCGGCCGTATCTCATCCCCCTCAAGGAGCGGCTGAGCCTGCCGCCGGGCGTGCGCGGCAAGGCCAACCCGAAGAGCTCCACCGGCCGCGCCGACGTCTTCACCCGCGTGATCACCGACGGCAGCTCGCGGTTCGACGAGATCGCGGACGGCTACCACGGCGGGCTGTATCTCGAGGTGGTGCCGCTGTCGTTCCCGGTGCGGGTGCGTGAGGACCTCTCGCTCAACCAGCTCCGGCTCGCGGTCGGGCGAGCCCAGCTCAGCGACGACGAGGTGCGCGAGCATCACCGGCGCCAGCCGATCCTCTACCTCGACGGCGGGCCGCTTCCGGCCGAGGAGCTCGACCTGTCCGACGGGTTGTTCCTCGGGCTGGACCTGCGCGGCGGCGCCGACGGCCGGGTCGGATACCGGGCCCGCGAGAGCGCGCCGCTGCTCGACCTGACGAGGATCGGCGAAGCCGACCCGTACCAGTACTGGGAGTCGGTGCGGCACGAGGACGGCGACCGGATCATCCTCAGCCCGCGCAACTTCTATCTGCTGATGTCGCGCGAGGCGGTCTGCGTCCCGCCGTCGCTGGCTGCGGAGATGACGGCGTACGACCCGACCAGTGGCGAGCTGCGCACGCACTACGCCGGGTTCTTCGACCCGGGCTTCGGCTACGACCCGGCCGGCGGGTTCGCCGGTTCGACCGCGGCGCTCGAGGTGCGCGCCCACGACGTTCCGTTCATGGTCGAGCACCAGCAGGGGGTCTGCAAGCTGACCTTCGAGCGGATGCTCGAGCCGCCGACGTTGCTCTACGGGCAGGGCATCGGCTCGAACTACCAGCGCCAGACCGAGACGCTGGGCAAGCACTTCCGGCGCTGAGCGGCCTTGGCGGGTCGGCTATGGCCGGCCTGCGCCGGCCTACGCCGGCCTACGCCGGCCTACGCCGGCCTACGCCGGCCTACGCCGGCCTACGCCGGCCTATGCCGGCGCGAGGTGCTGTCCGTGCAGGGCGAGGTCGTGCTCGATCGCGGCTGCGGTGTGCTGCAACGGCGGAAGGACCTGCTTGCGATGCGCCTCCGCGCTCGCCCGGCTCGCGTGCAGCGACACGTTGATCGCGGCCAGGACGCGCCCGTGGCCGTCCCTGATCGGTACGGCGATCGAGCGCAGGCCTTCTTCGAGCTCCTGGTTGACCAGCGCGTAGCCCTGCCGGCGTACCCGGACCAGCTCGGCCCGTAGCTTGTCCGGATCGGTGATCGTGAAGCGGGTGATCGGCTCCAGCGCCACCGTCGCGAGGTAGCCGTCGAGCCACTCGTCGGTCTGGGCCGCCAGCAGGACCCGGCCCATCGACGTGCCGTGCGCGGGGAAGCGAGTGCCGATGCTGATCGAGACGGACATGATCCGTTTGGTCGGCACCCGCGCGACGTAGGTGATCGCATCCCCGTCGAGTACGGCGATCGACGACGACTCATGGATCCGGTCGACCAGCTCGCGCATGTGGGGCAGGGCGATGTCGGGCAGCTCGAGCCCGGAGAGATAGGAGTGGCCGAGCTCGAGCACCTTCGGGCTGAGCATGAACAGCCGGCCGTCGCTGCGCATGTAGCCGAGCTCGACCAGGGTGAGCAGGAAGCGCCGCGCCGCGGCGCGGGTCAGCCCGGTGCTCTTCGCGACCTCGCTCAGGGTCAGTGCCGGGGTGTCCTCGGTGAAGCAGCGGATCACGGCAAGGCCGCGTTCCAGGGACTGGACGAAGTCCGTGCCACGTCCGGCCCGGGTCGCTCCCCGGGCCGGGGCCGCTGGTTGCGCGGAGCTGGACACGGTGGACTCCTCGCGAGGGTTGTGCGGTAGTCGCACAAACCTAACCCGGACCGCTTGCCGGGTGCAGCCGCCCGGAGGCGGCCGCGGTCAGCTGAGTACGCCGTTGCGGCGGGCGATCGCGACCGCTTCGGTGCGGCTGCCGGCGTCCAGCTTCGCCATCAGGTTCGAGACGTGAACGCTGACGGTCTTCGCGCTGATGAACAGCTGTTGGCCGATCTCCCGGTTGCTCCGCCCGGACGCGACGAGCTCGAGCACTTCCTGCTCGCGAGTGGTGAGCGGCTCGCCGAGCCGGGAGGTGCTGCCGCGAACAGGGGCCGGGCCCTCGCTCTCGAAACCGCTCAGCTCCTCCAGCAACGGGCGGGCGCCGAGCCGGGTCGCGGTCTCGCGCGCAAGC